>Ga0179593_1502831_pt1 | contig 11122 bp, 10 predicted proteins | sample CZODoug2_1_08_16_FD_185931 | JGI IMG/M metagenome (GOLD analysis project Ga0179593, IMG submission 185931) | Vadose zone soil fungal communities from Angelo Coast Range Reserve, California, USA - CZODoug2_1_08_16fungal (PacBio error correction) | ecosystem: Environmental > Terrestrial > Soil >... | reverse complement strand
CCTTATGTTTTCCTGTAATCCCCCCCTGCTGATACCCCTAGAATGGTTTTATGGCTCGCTCAAAGACCAACCAGGTTCTTTTGTGACCGTGTCCTTTGAACTCTTCCGCACGACGATTGGCTGTCGTCACTTTCCTCTCCCTTTCTTGGAAAAGATTCTTCCACCGTCAGCCTTCCGAGTCCTTTTCTGCCATCCAGTATGACGATCTTTCAACGAAACCATCCTGAACCGTTCCCTCACCTGTGAAACTTGATTCATAAGTCACGCGCGTGCTTTTTCCGGAAAAGTTTTGGCCTTTTCTTTCACGAACCTTGCCTTTGTACCGCATCTTCATGCAATGTAGACCTCTCTTAGATACCTCCGTCACCTGTTTAGAACTAAGAATTCTTGAGGTCTGTGTACTCGGCGGTACTTACTCCCGTTTGTACCCTCATTTTCCACCAAGTTCACACTACTTAACAAGATTGCCGGGGCTGGCCGTAATTTTTGGACTGTCGTTTTCACTTAATTTGTCCAATTCGCTAAGAGTTTGGCGGTTTTTTTCTTTTTCAGCAAAGTGTCGTCTCACGAGTGAGCCACTATCAGGTAACGATACCAAAAGGTAGAGTTCTCTTTTTTTTGCTGCCCAACCGGAGGGCGTCATTTGATTAATCCTTGAGTCGATTAAGGGCCCACGGCAGTTCTCCCCCACCCCAAGCCTTGAGACGTGACGTCTACCGAATTTCTTCTTTCCTACTTCCCCCAATTTCAGGGTTCGTCGCAATCACCAGTAACGTATCGCCCGGCAAAATTTCCCCCCGTGCCGCAGTCCGTGGTGAAGTCCTTCCGAACACTAGTCCCCCGCATTTCCTTCCCCTAGTCTACACCATCTTTTTCATCCTGGCGCACCGACACTCATTTACCCCGCTGAAGAAATAGCTTGTTTTTCTAGTCGCGGGGCAATAGAGCTTTTACGCGTTCAGGAAAAGATGTGCATTTCCCTGGTTAGAGCATCCCGTAGATGCTCTCTTTTTCTATTGATTTTTCGGGAAGAACCGCGACCGGACCCACCCCCCCCCCTTCTCATAAGCCTTGTTCCCGTAACGAGTTTACTTTTCCGTGTCTTTCTATATCAGGTAAAAACGATTCCTCTTTTGTTCCTGAGGTAGAAGGTCATGACGCCTTACACTGAGTCCTGGCATGTCTTTTAATAATTTACAGCCCTCGCGGCTTGTCCAATCCTTTGTGCCGAAAGTAGTTTTTTTTCCTGACGCGGGAACGTTGTCTATCTTCCTCTAACTTTTCCGGTCGCCCTGACTCGAAATGATCCATGTCCGGAATAAGGCCGTAGTTAAGTTCTTTTTGTTGTGGTTTCCCGACAAACTCGTTAGTTACTTTTCCTGCTGAGGCTTTTTAGAGATCAATGCGGACTTGATTTAGCTTCCCCCAATTTTCCCCCTCGGCCTGCTGTTTTTCCTCCACGTAGCACGCTCGCGTCTTGTCGAGCGCTCGGCATCCTTTCGCCCTCAAGCGGCTCCCCAAGGAAATGGTAACAGTGTGCAATTAACACTTACTTTCCCCCCGTTTCTAGCCCTATCGTAGCTCCCTTCAGAGGCCCTCCTTCCTGCCTGCCTCTACAGGGCTAGCGAGTTTTATAAGAAGTCCAGTTACCACAGGTTCCTTCCAGCGGTGCTTCTTCCAGGTTAGCATCAATTCTTCATTTCTTTCTCTGTCTATTTGTTCACCCCCCTGCCAAGGAACTTGGTCTTTCGGGGTCCCCAAACCTTTTCACGAGTTCCTTCATATCACGGCGGTTTTGACTTAATGTTTTGCGTTAGAGACCCGAAAACGAGAGTTCAATGGAAAAGATTGGAACACTTGTTCTAGGTCTCTCTCTCCTTTCCCACTCCTATGAGGTCTCTTTTCATTTAAACCTATATTTGAATACCGAGTAGACTAGGGAAATTCCCCTTTAGTAGGCCTAAGCTCGAGGAATTTGTTGTGTAGTATTTTTTTTGGTGGTGTAACACGTCTAGAACCGCAGTGTCTGGACTCACTCTTCAAGGTCATTCGATTCCCTCAGTCTTGTAAGGTTTCTCAGAGATATAGCATGTTGACATTCATTTCCGGAAAGCGTCCTGTCCACTTTTCTTATACCTTCTTCTTCCTTTACGAAATAGGTATATTCTTGGGGACAGTTTTTAGACTTTTTCTTTCTAAATTTAATCTGATTTCTTCTTAATGTTCCTCCCAAACGATTTTAGTCCCTCTCAGTCTGCAACTTTTTTCCTGGAATATGGCTCACGTTTTCCTTCTTTTTAAATCCACTCTAAGAAGGGTGCCCCTTTTAAGATACCCAACCTTTGCCTGGGACCCCCCCCCACTTCCCCTATGAGTCAGCGATGGCCTGCCACATTTTGCCTCTTTCTTAGATGGTTATCTCCTCAGTACTTAAGCTCCTTGCTGCGACGTCCTCATCACGCATGTTAGCCGGACCCCCCGTGCAGTTCAGGTATAGCGGTGTTTCTGAAGAAGTGGTAGGATTGACGATTCGCCGTTTTTGTATTCCTCGGACTTCTCTTTTAAGAGACTGTCTTTTCATCCATAGCAACATAGATGGTCCCCTTTTTCCAGATTTTTGTAAAAACAGCCCTTTCTTTACCCTTTGCGGTAGCGTCCTGTTTATCCCATCCAGGGAAGCCAGTTGAGAGCTTCCATAAAAGCCAATCTTAATGCCTTCCATCTCTCCCCTCCTGCCATCTGGATAAAGAGTAATCCTTCCATACTGAGGTCCCAGAAACCCCCCCATTATTCTAGTGCTTGCCTTCCTTCCGTTCCCTTAGATCTTCCCCCCCCCCTTCCTTTCCTGTGGTTGAGATATTTCCGTATGTTCAGAGGCAGTGCCCGTCAAAAGCCATCCGGCCCCTTCTTTGTTTCGCGGCCGATGAGATTTCCTCCCTCCACCCACAAAGTGGTCAGTTGTGGAGATATGTTGGCGGCCAAGATCTAGGTTCTTCGCCATATATCCAATGGATTTCCCCCCCTCGTTTTGCCTTTTTAAGCCTAACGACCACCTCAACTGCATTGATGGGGGTCCCAAAGGGATCTGGAAACCAGGGTTACCTCTAATGGACGGAAGAGGGCCTTTTTGGACCAAGAGTTCCTTGGCCCTAGGTCTAACCCCTCCCATCGTAAAGAATCCCACTTTTCTTGCGCCAAAAGATAAAAGCTAACGGCAAGCTTCCCTGATACATACTTATCGCGTATTCCCTTCTCTTACATGCTGGTTGTCTTTCTGATGCAAGCTACTCCGACTGTTGAAGGCAATCGAGCGTCTGGACTTTAACCTTCACCCTGGGTTATCTGCACCTTACCTCCCTTTCCCTTAGATTCCGACGAGACACGTGATCCTTGATACTTCAGGGTCAACCTCTGACAAAAGTTGCGGTCCTTTTCAATGGCCCTTCCAAGGAGAGCCCGTTCTAAAGTTTGCCCTTAGCTCCCTCCCCCCCTACCTCGGTACGAGTTGCATCAGTCCTTTCATATCTCTCCCTTTCAAGGATCGCTGCTTTTCCCGAAGTTAAACTCACCCTCGGATGCTACCCTGCGCAAATTGCTGCCTTTTCACGTGAAGCTCGGAACATGAACCCGATGATGGAAATCCCAACGATCGACTACTTACCTTTTCCTCGCCCAGGATCGAAAGACTATACTGGATAATGCTTTCGCTCTTTTTCAGAGCCATTTTATCCATCTTTCAATCGTCGATTTTGGACCACCGACGACGTCTCTGCCTCGAAAGCCCCCGTTTTATTCAAAGATGTCTCCCTGCCCCTCGAGGTTTTCGTCGTGTGACTCTCAAGAAATTCGTCACAAAAATTAAGAAATCCCCCAGAAGGGCTGCCTGGGAAAAGTGCCACCACCGACAGGGAAGCTGGCCTGTTGTACCACATGAAAGAAGATGAAACGACCCCTTCCTAAGTGAGAGCCAGTAATGTTCCGCCACGACCCGATGGAGTCACCCCCAATTCTCGGTACTTTTAGATCCTTCTATTAGCGCAAATCTATGCCTTGAGAAATGGTCAGCTCCCCTTCCGGATATAAACTCTATCTCTGAATGGCAGCTTTTAACCTTTTCAATGGGTTTTACAAATGGTTAAAATTCACCATTTCTCTTCATAGGATGTGCCAAGAAATGCAGTTTTCCTTCGAGCATCGCGCCATCGTCTATGGAGAAGGATGTCTCTTAGCAAGTTCCGCGACCGTTTAACTATGAGAGCGACTGGAAGCAAACTTTGATAGTTGGCAAGTAAAAGTCAGTTCCCAAAGGAAGACGATTTTATGGAGGACAAGACCCACACCCCCCCCGTCAGCTCAGTCCTTCTTCCTTTTCAGGCCCTTATGTTCAGTCGGACTCTGACCGGGGCCCGTTTTTGATCCTTCCAATTTTTTTTCCCAAAGTTCCCTGGAGCATTAAAAAATAAGTGGGCCCAATGATATAAGTCCTCTTTCGTGACTCTGCCTCCTCAGGTGGCCGCTTAATTGACCTTCACCGCCGTTTCCGATGGATCTGTTTACCTCAAGAAAGTTCTCAGATTACAATTTTCTATAGTGCTGGCCCCTGCGTTGAGTTCGTTGTGGTACCCCCCCAACTCAGTGAGGCAAGCGCTTTCAGATATCCCCGGAAGAGAGATACGGCTTTTCTTTCCCAAACCGTGAGGTAACCTCAGTTTCTCCCTTACACAACCCCGATAGTTGCCAGCCTTCTTTCCAGTCCACGCAAGTGTTAGGTGTACAGCTAACTCCTGTGTAGAAGTGCCCTTTTTCTCCGATGGCGGGAAAAGAGATGTTGGTGGGTAGTTCCTTCCTTGCACGGTTTTCCTGATTCACTTCCACGGGAGCCCCTCCCCCCCCCAGGTACTTCCGGGAGGTGTTTCTCCAGTTCCCCGGTAAGGAAGGACTCCCCCGACTTCTCAGAGTGACCAGGTCTACCGAAGTGCTGTTCAATTCCAGAGGGAAGGATCGACCTCCAATGTTTAGAAGATGAGTTTCAATACCAGCCATTCTAAAGCTTCTCACCGGGTGTGGAGATTACCTATATTTTCTAGTCCGTGTATTCCCGGTTATGCCCCCTTACCAAACACCTCCCCGACCAGCGCTGGCCAAATTGACTTTTCTGCACTTTTGTAAAAGACCGCTGTTCATTCAAAGTCTTCTTGTCGTAGTTTTTTAATTGTTGTCCCACATAGAAACAATTACTTTTCTGTCCAAGTCCTGAATCTAACCCAGGAAGACCGTGCTGCGCGGAACTGAAGGCTGGTGATTCGCACTAAAGTTGCCTCTTTTGAAGATTTCACACTGTCCAGTGTACGGACCAAATTAATTCCCCCTTTTCCTGAAAACCGCACCCCTCGGTATTGTTCTTCCGTTGTGTTTCCCTCAGTTCCCCGGTTTTGTCGGATGGGTCCTGGTTACTTACCTGCCTACGGGGAATGCAAATGCCTTTTTCATAATGCCCTACTGTTCCCCCATTTGACCCGATCTTCAGTCAGGTTTTTTTTGGCTGATGTCTTATCATACACACGGTTCCAAGCCCTGTGTCTTGATAGGACATCCGCGAGTGTACGATCATCCTTTTTGCCCAGACAATACGCCCAGCCCTCTCCTTCCCTTTTCCTCCTCCCCTTTTTTTTTTTGATTTATTGAGACGGTCTGGCTTTACAGTTTTCCCCCTTTAGGTCGGACCTCTCCCTTTTACCAGCACACGCTGTGACAGGGTTCTTCTCACACGCCCCTTTATGTTTCCGGAGACGTCACCTGCCTTCCCCCCTCCCCTTCTTATAAAAAGGCCTCCACCCCCCCCCCCCCCCCCCCCCCCCCCCAACACACCCCTTTCCGATGTACGCCCCCCCCAGCCACTTCTTTTGAGAGATGTAAACTCCCGAAATGAACGAACAGCCTTCCCCCCCACTGCAGACAAATCTTGCAAAGAGTTGGTTTCCCCTTTTTGCCTCAAGTTATGGACCTTTTGTTTTCCCCCTGCTTGCCGCGGGGCACCGCTGCCCTTCTGCCTCGCGTCAACCCCCTGGACTTTTGTCCCTGTTTTCAGCCAGAGCCTCGTTCTCTTTTTCCCGGTCTGAATTGGACCGCAAACGTCTTTTTTTTTTCGTACCGGATGGGTACACCCCGTCCCACAATTTCCTCCCAAGCAGGCTGGGAGGTCCTAAGCTTCTTCCACTCCAATGTGCCGTAATCCTTTGCGGTTGGTGACCCGTTAACGTCCCTTGAGTAGCTCACGCAGGAGGAACACCTATCAATGAGGACCCTTGTACCTTTCTAGGGCCTTTCTTGACACCCTCAGCTGATTTTTAGAATCAGTAGGAGTTTTCATGTCAGGGACACTCGCACACTCCTTTGGAAGATCCTAGAAGTCCGTTAGGGTCCACATCATAACCCTGTGCTGCCCCCTTCCTCACCAAAAATCCTCTGTATGAACCCAGAAACCGTGTCTTTCCCCGTACACAGTACGGGCAGAAGGCACATTTACAACCCTCCTCCTAATGTACTCCCCCCTTGATCCCCCCCCCCCATTTTGAGAACCAGAATTCTCCTGTCCAGAGGAACTAAGCTAATTGTTTTTGTAAGAGTCTTTGGGCAGAGAGATTTTCCTTACGTCAGTAAAGCATAAGTGTCGATAGTTTTTTCAAGCGAACGAAGATGAGTTGCCTGGAGATATTACAGAGGTTTAAGCCATCTGTTAAAGGTCCCCCCCAAACTTTCTTCATCTCCTTGTTTCCAGCAAGTAGATTTACACTCCCGCGTTCAGCCTTTCCTTACAAAGTACAACCGATTCCATCCATAGTTTCAGTCCCCCCGGTACTTTATAGGTCCATGAGCTTTGCGTGCATTAATGAAAGAACCGCCTCTATTTCGCCACATTTTTGAAGAAGTCGTGGCTGTCGATGAAGGACCGGTGCTAGAGAGTGGTCCCGACCCACTGGACCGGTATCCCGCCGAAAGCCATTTCCAGTCATTTTTGAAGTCCTTTAGCTGACATTAGTTGTGGTTACTGCCAGACAGAACCCCGTAGAATTCTTTCTTGCCATGAAATGCTCCTCCTCTTCTAACCCGAGAGACCGATGAGTGAACCCGTCCTCGACGGAATGACATTCTCCCTAGATCGCTCATTTTCTCTCCTGCCTTCCTGCCATTGAAGCAGCCTCCAGCCCTTAACCACGGTGCCAGAACATCACACTTTCTCGATTTCAGACTCTCAGAGAACTGTCCGTCTCCTTTCCCTTTGTATCAATTTATTTTTCGAGAGTTAGAGATCGCCCTAATAGCTGGTGCGCATCCGTGGTGGACCTTTTCTGGACTTTTTCCAGGGGTAGTTAGAGTTTGCTGTGGCCCACCGTGTCCGTCGGTGGTTTCCATGTTCACCCGGAAGCACGGGACGGCCTGCGGGTGCCCTTCAGGTCTGTAAGCCGACCTACAGAAATATTTCAAGGGTTCCCCCAGCTTGACCTCTGTTCGAGGGCCCCCACCCCACCCTTTTTACCCACCTTTCCCCCCCAGTAGACTTATCCCCCCTGGGTAAAAATCGCTGCAGTCTCTGGATCTGTTTACAAAATCCGGCGCCGAGTTGACTGGCGTCCGGATCCGATCTTTTCCGGCGGGAGAGCAAGACGAGCCGTCTGGCCATATCGTAAAGCAACGATCTCGTACCTCTGGCTTCATCCTCCTCCGATTTCCTACTTTAACAGGCCAGCCTTGGCAACTTGGATCTGCTGACTGTACCTCTAGGATTTCGTGTTATAGAAGTCGGTTTGTAGACCGGCTTCTCGGTTCGTCCCTTGTGCGTCCCCTCACATCTGTGATCAGAAATTTTTTCATGCATCTTTACGTTGCAGGCTGAAATTCGCCTATGCGCGATACCTTTCAGTATAACCACTTGCGCGGAAAACTTCCATCAGACCTGTCCTTCCCCCAGTTTTAAGAGGTTATGATGATTTCTCGCTCACTTAACCAATGACGTTCCTCCCTCGAGAGCTCGACTACTCCAATTTTGTAGCTCACCCCCATCTGCCCTTTAGTTGATCGGTTTGATAAGCCTTTTTATTCTTTCGCAATGTTTCTGAGTCTCCTACTCGGTAAACGCGTTCCGCGACGGCCCTTCTTGCCCCGCCTCGCTCCCCCGTGTAGATGGCCCTTGATTACCACCCCTCCCCCCTTTTCCCCTTGTTCTCTTGTCCTGTTAGATAAGCGATTCCTAGGGAGATGGTGCAGACCCCTCACCTCTGTAATCACCCATTTACACCTCCGTACCTCTGGCAGTTCTAGATACAGCAGTAGCCCCCGGACCAACTCGGGACGTCTTGCTTGAAGTAAAGTCCTCCTTTACGCCCCTGTCCTATCATCCCATACGTTGTGTTGTTGATTGATTGATCCCGGCCGGGCTGGCAGGTAAGTACCTTCTGCCGACAATCTGGGTTTCGCCGTCAAATGCACTTGCGAGAACTAGTTCTTTTTTATCTTTTTATTCTTTTTCTTTCCGTTCCTTTTTTGTCTGTCTGGACCGGGGAGGTTCTCTCTGGTCGGAGGAAAATGTACCGAGGTTTTTTGATGAATCGCTCACGGTTCATGATTTGATTCTAACGGACCCCGTACAAGCACACGTTCCCATAAGTGTGGTTCCTCCCATTCTTTGGAAACGGGTTTCCGAGATTCTATGGCGGCTCCCGTTCCGGAACAGACTCTCCTCTTCTTTTAGCCCCCTTTCACCCTGTCAATAACCACTTCGTGCCTGCCCCTATCAACGGTCCCCCTTTTCCCTTCTACATCGTGATGGAGTCCCCTTCTTTTTACAGTAGTCTTCATCCCCGCGGTAGGTGCGGGGTCGAATGCCAGCCTCATCCCTTTCTTGCATGGGCGTCCAATCGCTCTAGCTGGCATTATCCGCACTGGGTTACTGCACCTTTCTCCTTCTTTCACTGCTCTTCCAAAACCTTTCCCCTTCGCCGGAACTGGCCTCTTCTGACCCCTCGGTGCGTTTTCGGCACTGTCCCCTCCCATTGCTAGCCCGTAACCCCCGAAAGAAGTTTTCTGACGAACCCTCTAGGTACCGGATGTCCGTCCCTTAGCCACAACAGTGCCAGGACGCTGTCCTCAATTGCCTTAACCTTCCTGCTACTAACCTGCGCTTTTTGCCCTTTTCTGACGTGACGACTGTTTGGCAAGACAGCTTCACCCCACGGGTCCCTCACCCTGCCGACAGATCGGATAAGGTGACCTCTTCGACTTTTTCACTAGATGTGGCACAGCTCACCGGCCTCCCCCTCGTTTTTCCACCGTAAGACGTCTTTACGCTAAAGGCGATGTTCCACGCTTGCCCGGAACGCGCTTTTTTGTCTTCACTCCTTGACCGGACGGCCTTACCCATAAGCGTTTTTTTGATCGCATGGCTGTCCTGTGCCACATTTTTTACCAAAAGAACTGAAGCTTTACTTTGAAACCATTTAGAGCCGACCATAGAGACCATCCTGTCCCCCCCCTCACGAAAAGTTCGCACCCCTAGAGTGGACGTATGCGTCTAGCCTCGACGGGATCGGAATGGTCTACCTTCGGAAGTCCAGGATCCTTCTCAGTTAAGATTCCCCCGGCACAGCCCTGGATCCCGGGCCTGCTGAAAATTTCCAGGGCCTTGGCTAATGTCTGGCCGCCTAAAGGCATTGCTGGGAGTGAACGTTCGATCTAGTTTGATTGGCTTTTTCCGATAAGCGGAGGTTCAAGCTTGCGCCGCAATACGGATTTCTTTTGTGTGCCCGGGAAATTCCCCGTGAAGATTCCAATACTTACTATTTCTTTTATGGATGGCCTCCCCCTACAAAAAATAATGTCCCCGCGCATTTTGTCCAAGGACTTTATTCTAGTCGGATTCGGGACATTGCGATCGCCCCCCCCCCCTGCTGACACTGTGCCGGTAATCCAGCCAATCGGGAGGCATTATGGCGCTCCCCCGCGTTTGTTGTTGCCTTCTTCCTCAACTGTTTCACTATTTTATTCACCCTGCACCGAGGGAAAATGTCTTACTCTAACTTATCGAACGGTTTCTGCCAAGCCCCGGATGGACCTGACTTATGTCCACTGCAGGGGTTTCTTTTCCTCGGTTGGGAAAGGATCCGATTGCCGGCCCTCGACTTTTGCCTGGCTGGAGACAGAACGCGGTACCTTCGTCCGATGACTTGCCCAAGCAGTACCGATAGCTTGCCCTTCGTACAACAAGAAAGTTTGGTGTGTGGAGTAGCTTAGTGTGCCCTCGGAATTCCTTCGCCCCCTGGTTTATCCTATTTCTTTAAAGAGTGATGGTAGATGTTTTTCTCCTGGCTTTCCAGGAATGACATTCAAAATTTCACTTTCTTTGGAGGGATGATAGTCATGACGCGGAGTGTTTTTCCGAATCAAAAGTTAAGGAAGGAAAATTCCGACGTCGAGGTTCGGAAGAACGAGCAGTTGGATGATTTCTCCTGTCCTGACAGCCCCGAGCTTCTTCTTCCGCCCCCTGAGGTTCACAATACAGAAGCGGACCGGTTTGGGGTAAGTCCTGATAGGTGTAGACTTCTCCGTTGAGCGCCAGGGTAATGCTTTTTCACACCACGCAAATAGGGACTACATGGAAATGTCTCCCCCGAAGACGGACCGTCCAGACCGAATCTTTCTTTTATTTGTGTGACCGGGTTTTCCACCCTCTAGGAAGAAATAGTCCCAGGAATGCTTCGCGACACCTCAGAAGTGATGATTGCCTACCACTTCTCACGGTCCCTTGGGATCTTCGAGGGAAAGGGGGGCAGAGGGGCCGCCTCTTGTTTACACGAATTCGGAACCCACCCGTCACAGTCCTTCCCGCCACCAGCGTGCAACGTATGTTTCTGCTGGTCCCTTCGGTTATTTTCACGTAGTGGGTCGTTGTGACCCCCCCAGCCTCCATACTTGCTTTTAACGAACTTGCCCTTTTCATCGGTTGGTTTACGACCTCTGGTATTTGGGTCGACTTTGTGCGCTGCTCTGGCGGAGGTCGTTTTCCTTACCGTTCACGGGGTGTGGATCGGCCTTGCCGACGGCGATCCCCTCAGTGAGGACCCTCACG
>Ga0179593_1489862_pt1 | contig 11122 bp, 9 predicted proteins | sample CZODoug2_1_08_16_FD_185931 | JGI IMG/M metagenome (GOLD analysis project Ga0179593, IMG submission 185931) | Vadose zone soil fungal communities from Angelo Coast Range Reserve, California, USA - CZODoug2_1_08_16fungal (PacBio error correction) | ecosystem: Environmental > Terrestrial > Soil >... | reverse complement strand
CCTCCCGCATCAGCCATTCATTGGCAACTTAGCTGATCGCTGGGGTTTCGAATTTTTTAACTTCAATTCCCCTTATCCAGACCTTCTTGTATCTTTGATTTTGGCGATTGGGCCCCTATTTTCTGCAGATATTTTCGAAACCGTGTTTGCTCATCTGCCAACGTTTTTTCTTTCAACGAGCCATGGTTTTTCTTTCTTTTATCTTCTCCCCCCCCCTGTCTGTGAAGGCCGACGGAATTTTTCTTAATTCGAACAGTCTTTTAGAACCTTGTCAGCCCGGGTCGAAGCCTCTGATCTCTACAACTTTTACCCCCGTCCCGCCCAATTTTCTTTTTCTTCTGCCGTCCCCCCCCGAAGTCCTCTTGACGCTTGGCAGCCCCCCCCCGAGGTGTTTGATGCAAGCCCATCTGTTTGCTTCAGGTTTCTGCTTCGACTTCACCCCCCCCCAAATCCGATCCTTTTTTGTCTAGAGCCCTTTCCTGGAACCTTTGCTGGTCCTCCTTCGCCGAAGGGCGTTGACTGCCACAACGGGGATCAGGCGATGTGGCTCAGCCTGGGAGCTTTTTCCCCTGTCAAATATTTCCCTATCACGCTTTCCGCCAAGACTTTCCTCCGGCCCCCCTCCTTTGCTGCGCTTTGGTTGTCCTTCGACGGCTTCGTCTTCGACGTCGTTACTTATCAATGAAGCCTTTGACTTTCCGGGACAATCATTGCCCCGCCTATCGATCTTTTCGCAATGCACCCTCCCACTTCCCCTGCACAGACCCAGCCTTGCCCGGATATCCACGAGATTGCGAGCCCCCCCTGCAGACATTTCGGGCGGCCTAAATTTTCCTACCTTTCCAGTCTCGCCTTTGATGAGATATGAAGGGAGGTGACCCCCGGGGGGTACATTTTTCCCCCTCCAAATATCGACACGCAGGGGAGGTCCCTCTCTCGTCCGTTGACAACCTCTTAATTGCGTCCTTCGTTTTGTTTGGCGAATTGGTGCCTTGGCAACCCTTCCCCGCGAGGTTGGCACCGTGGTCATGGCCCATTCCCTTCTTTCGCTTCACAGGTTTTTTGCCACTACTCTCTTCATATGGACTTCAAGTGCCCTGAGCGAGTCGCTACCGAACCACCGTTCTGTTGATCCGTTTGTTTGCTTGAGCACGGTTTTTTTTTTTCCCCCTCCTCCCCAGTTTTTTATGCCATTCCCTCCCCAAATTTCTCACCCCAACAAAACCGTGGTTGCCCTCAAGGCCTGACGGCAGTACTTCCCCCATGTGGCGCGTTCTTACGGAAGCCCTCGAATGACAATCCGGTTACTTGCTTTCCTGGCATTTTCTATTGATTTTCGTGATGTTGAACTGGTTTCAGGACGAGATACTTCCTCTCGCGTTTCTTTACGAAAAGGATTCCCTTTCGTTAACGGGGACCGAGTCCTTACGGTTTTGGACCCAGCACGGTTGCTCAGTCCCCCAGGATCCTTTCGCCTTTCGAATTTCTCGTCCCTGCCCCCCCCCTTTTCTTGGTCTGTCTGGAACCCCAAACCGTGCAAGGGTGATCTGAGTATACCATGTTCTCGTATCCTGGATTTCCCCCCTCCCCGTGAAATTTTGTCACCAGGTCCTTTTAAAACCTTTGCGCGGCGGGTCTCGTAACCCTTTTAGACACAAAGGTTCCAGGACGAGGCGCTCTTGACGGCATTCTTCCTTCGCCTTATTTCTGTCTCCATCGACCCAATTTTTTGCCAGTAGCCCCCCATTCTGAGCAGGCCGTCCGCTTTCGACCCTATTACCTCCCCCCCCCTATTATTTGTACCTCTCTCCCTTTCTCGCGTTGATTTCCCCTTTCCACGAACATTGTCTCGAGTCCCCTTCATACTGAAAACCACCTACTACGTGGCGATTTCATTCCCATCGGGCCAGCCGGTGATTCTCCCTCTGCAAAGATAACTTTTTTTTCCCGATGGCTTCTTTCGTTTAGATCCTTTTCGATATGTTTCGCTTCCGTGCAAAGGGCTCGGCTTTTTCAGCGTCGCCTAGGGGCCTTCCCCTCTCCTTGAGGAACTTGATTTCTGGAATCGTTCAAGGTTCTTCCCTCCGTCGCGCCCCCTTTCGCTGTCGGTCCGTGGTACCTGGGCCCCTGTTCGGCCGTGCCCCCGTGCCTCACGAAAACCTTTTTTTTCCCCCCGGCTGTTTCAATTTAGATTCCTGCGGTCTGGCGGCTCTTTCTGCGGAACTCGATCGCCCTGCAACCGGGGGTTTCGTCTTTTCCGAAATGATAGATTCTTGGAACGGTTTTTTGAAGATTCCTCTCAATCGTATCGTTCCCACACCCCGTTTTAATCGCTACCCCTTTCCCCTTTCTTTGACTCCTCCTACTTTTTTCTCTAGCTAGCAAGGTAATGCGATCGATTTTTTTTCCCGCTCCTAGTATTCTGTGCCCCCCCCGCGGCGTATCCTCCGAGCCCGTTTCCATCATCTAAGCAGGACATATCCCACCAGGAGTCGATCTTTCGTTCTTTTTCCGTCTTCCCGGAATTGTTCTGAATTGAGATTAGCCCGCTGTTCTTTCCGTGAACACTCTCCTTTTCACTTCGGATTGACGGACTTCCACGGAATCCAGTCTAGGTTTTTGAGCGTCCCCCTTATCATCGTTTCAAGTCTGGTTGAAACGATTTTTTTCCTGATCAGTCTTGTTAGATCCTCCTCTTAAGAAGCGCCCCCTTGTCCGTGGAATGCGGCCTAAGAACTCCCCCAATCAGTCTCCTCTTTTCCCGGGTATAGTCCTTCCCCTCCTCCATTTTCAATGGAACTTCTTAGCGCAACCCGTTGACCTCTCGGCATCGCTGATCGCAACGTTTTCTTGCAATTTTAGTATTCCTTCTTCTGGCACTCCTGCGTCGGCCGTTTCCCCCCTTTTCTTGGTAGTGCTTTCCCCCCCCCTGCTTCCGCGGGTACAAACTCCTTCTTGTGTCGGATAAGTCCCTCCCTCGACGGCTTCTCCAATGAAATGGCTTTTTTCTTCCTAAACATATTTTTTTAGAGGGATTCCTTCAGAGAAGCCGCGAGCTCGTCCTGCTGTCTTGTGGCGACCACCTGGTGACGACACCCGCGCGCCCCCGGCGCACTAGGTCTTCTTCACTCCATTTCAGTAATGGCCGGCACTGGTTTCTGCCAGGAGATCGTCCCAAGGCATGTTTTATCAAGCACCCCACTAACCTTGCCACCATTGAGAACGACAGCCTCATTCGAACTAGCAGGACTTCGCCTCACCCTTTCCCCTGCGCCGGATGGGCCGTGGACAGGATTTTCCTTGTCCACGCACATTCCCACTGAAAGTCTTTTGAGTTGTCCCCGATCGCCCCCCCCCTGTGACGTTCGGCGTCCTTGCCCTCTCGTAAGCATCTTTCCCTTTCTTCCACGTCACCCCCCTGAAGTCCGAGTCTTCCTTAATCGAGTTTTCCGCAGTAACACGTCAGCGTCAGGATTGACTTTTTTTGATTTTTCCTTACTCGCGTCCCCATTTCCCTGCGTCGGACGGCATGGATTTTTTTTCCAACCACGGTTTTCCCCGTTTTGAAGCAGTCTTTTCGCTTGCATCCACTGCCTTCTCCGCATCGTTTCCTTCCTTCCAATTCATCCCCCTCGGATCCGTCCTTGATGGTTTTCCGCGACATCGCCCCCAGTTCGTCGCCAGTAGTCCCGCAGTGGCGTGCCGGGCCCCCACAACAACGCCGGGCCCCCGGTTGGCCGCGCGGCCGGTAGTGTTCCACCACCCAGGTCGTTCCCCCCCCCTCAAAACGTCTCCATGATCAACGGAGCCTCCTTTCCCCGGCTCTGTTCTTGAAAATTGAGTTTCTTTATTTCCCCCCGGGCTTTCCACTCCCGTAACCTCTCTTCTTCGATCGCTTTCGCCTACACCAGTTTACACCTGTCCATCGCGACATAGCTTTCTGCGATTTTCGCTCCTTTTTCTTATACGGTTTGCACTCATGGCTGGTCTGCGACCTTTTCCCCCCCACGAAGTGCACTTTTCCGATTTATTGGCCGGAACATTGCGATGAGAATGTCCGCACGTCGATACGGAAGCCTTTCTCCCGCAACGGGTTTCTCACCCAAAGCTCTTCAGGATTCCCCCTCCCATCCCCCTCCTCTTATCCTCCACGTAAACCTTCCCCTCCTCACTTCCTCCCCCCCTCTTCAACTCTCCACCCCCCCCTTCTTACCACTGCACTTTCCGTTCAGTGCTTCTTTTGCTGTCCGCATCACGCGTGTGATAGTAATATTGTCCAGGGTTTCTTCCACTCCCAGGCTTTTTCCTTTTTCTTCGATGTCCGCCGTGGAAGGATGTTAGATGTTACCAGCTTCTCTTCTTGCGAAGCGCGCTTCGAATCGGCGGTAGGACTTTTGTTGGGCAGAATCCTTCCTTTTTCGAACTGTTAATCCCAGCCAGGCCCTTAAAAGTCTGACAGCTCCCGCGTGGATCGACCGCCGTTGTCCCCCCGAACATAACTTTTCCCGGTCCCTTGGCGGATCCAGAATCGCTCGACCCCCGGATGATTCCTCAAAAGCACGTTTTTCGCTTCCTTTCATCTTTTAGCCTGCCGGAGTCCCCCGCGTTTTGATTCCGATCACGCCTGCCTGCCACCAGTTCTTCATGCCCAGCAAGAACCTTGATGAGTTCAGCCAACAGCAACCGTGCGTCTCGGCCTTCCTCACCCCTCTGTTAACCCCCCCCGGTTTGGGACACTTGGCTGTATTCATTGGAAATTGAGTTTTCGCGGTTCCCCGAAACCCCCATCATCAGCTCCCCCCCTGTGTTGCCAATGAGCACACCTTTTTTTTTCTCCAGAAGCTCTTTTTCCTACGGTTTTGAAGCTTGCGAAGCGCCCCTAATCCCACCCAGTTTAGCTTTTTTTCGCTTTTTTTTTTCGAAACTGCTTTTGCCCCAATTTCCAATGATCCCCCTCTCCTTTGTCCACCAACGTATCTCTTTGGCGTGAGGTGGCGATCGGGATACTTCGAACCTTTGTTTCGCTCATCTGCATTGATGCTGAGACCCGAGCCATGTTTTTTCTTCGTGAGCTACCCCTCCCTTTCCTTTAAGTTAAAGAAGGTTTCGGCCTCTACTTTGTGATTTCCCTTTTCTTGGGGTCGACGATCTGTCTCTCTCCAACCCCCTCTCCCAATGGTGAGTTTCCTCCACAGCCGTTCGATACACCCTTGCAGAATTCGATTTTCCTGCTTCTTAAAGCCCATCGGGGCCTTAAGGGTTATGCTTCCTTCCCTTCGTGAACCCCCCACATAAGTCAAATCAACTGGTTGTCTCTTTTCCCCTCGCCTCGCAATCCTACGTCGAAGATGGCCATATTTTTGCTCGCACGCCCGGACCGCCTTTTTCTCAGCTCTTTCTTTTTGTCAGTCGGGCGTGGGACCTTACCTTTCCCCCATATTACTATCGCTTTTCTCCATTCCAGCAGCCCTACCTAATTTTTTCTGACGTGTTTCCTATTTTGGTTCGTTCCGGTGGGTCCTGGACGGCTTCCCCCCTGTCTTCACTTCTGTGGCACCTTCATTTGCCCAGCAGCTTCCTGACCCCCCCCACAGGCCATGGGAGCCCCCTGACTTCCAAATCCATGATGACCAGTCTGAGGTGCATGATCTCAAACGCTCTTCCGCGAACTTTTCTCGCTAGGGAAACCGGGTTCTTTGGTCCAGCCTACCTGCCATTTTCGAGACCTGCTGAGCCCGGAGTTGAACGCTTTGGTAAATCTTTCCCACCTTTTTGGCTTTTCTCAACCAAATTTTGGCTGCTTCGTGTTAGGGTTTTGCCGACTGGTATTGGACCCTCCCCCCGGCCACCCGTTTTCTTCTCTGGCGGGTTGAGACGTAAAGCGGCCCTCTACTATGTTCGAACTGGGACTTTTGAGCGATGCGCTCATCGAACCCTGACGGCGGAGTTTTCTTTTCTTTTTGGTTGTTTATGCGCATCTCTTCTTAAGCGAAATGCGGTCCCACGGCCAACCCTTTTTTTCCTCTAAATTGCCGGCCGAGCGCAATGTTTTTGCTCGGGATGCGGGCCTCTTTTTCCCATAAATTCCTACCCGTATGCCCGATTGCTCCCCGATCGGCGGGACTTTTTTCTGTTGGATGTGACTCCAGATACCCCCCGCTTACTTTTTCCGGACGGTGTCTTCCTGGGGGACAGACGACCCCGAATCCAGTTGCTTGCTTTTTCGAGAGACTTTTGTGCTAATTCCCCTCCCCAGGATTCACTGAGCCTTTGCTACGTTATTTTTGCCCTTCGTGCTTCTTCCTGGTGTGACACACCCCACAGTAAGGGATTCTTGCTTATTCTTTCTGTCGAGGCAAACTTTTACGTCCGTTGGTAACAGGTGACGATCTCTTACCCCGGAGGCGGTTTTTTTGGTGCGATTCTGACCCCCCCCAGAAGGATTCCCGCTGGATTTTTCCCCTCCCTTATTCCGATTTTTCTCCCCTATCGAGCAACTGTATGGGAGTCTGCTAACTTACCCCCCCTCCTTTGAGTTTTTTCTAGACGTTATTGTGTCGCGGTTGATCGGGACCCGGGACCGACCAGCCACGGTTTCTTTTCGAGCGCATTCGGCCAGCCTACAGGAATACGCAAATTTTCCCTACCCGTGGCTATCCCTTTTTTCTTTTTTTCATGCCGCTAATCTCCATAATTGCATTCCCCTGTGGTTTTAAGTTACGATCCCAGGAATTTATATATGCCTGACAGACTTTTTTTCCTTGTGCCGAGGCTGCTCTCGAAGCTCCATGGGAGGACAACACTGATCATGGCCTTTAGTGTCAGGACCTTCCGTGATGAAGGTTGCGCCACCTCGACTTTTCTTTTTTTTTACAGGCAACCTTCCGTCTCGGTGAGGACAATGATGTCCACTTAATCCCCCCCCGATTAAACCATTTGAATGTCGTGGAAGCTCTGGCCCGGGACCGCAAAGTGATCTCCGGGGGTATAATTCTGAGGAGTGTTCCACAGTGATTATTGCCCGCTCTTCCGCGAGGTGTTTCCCATCGTCATACTTCCTTCCGACGCTTTTATCTTCGATTTTTTGTTGGCGAGTCTATTTCACCCGTCCGCGTACGCGATTTCTTCGATACTATCGAGCACTGCGGTCGTCGAGCCCTTTTTTTCCACTAAGCCATCTATCCGGTTTTATTGCGATACACTGGTTTCCCTCATGAAAGACGCCCCAACGAACCTCCCCCATGTTATTTCTTTGTGAGCCTCTCCGTCCCGCAACGTTTTTTTAGCCTTTTCCGGACCTCATTTAGCCCCCTTTTTCCCCGTAGCCCCGTCTTTCAATTCTGCGTCCCCCGTGCCGGATGATACAGTCTCTCGATTGGGCTTTCATCGCCTCCCCGTTTTTTTCTGGTCGAAGAAAGCCTTCTTCGTGCCATGGGTTTCGAAAATTTTTTTTTAACCCCTAAATATTTGCCCATGTCTAGTTGCCTTTTTTTCGGATGCGCCTTCTCGTTTCCCACGTGAGGAAATCGTATTACTTTTAGTCTTTTTTTCATAATTCCCCGCTAGTTTGACTTTTTATGGACCCCCGTTTCTGGTTTTTTCGTTTTCGGGGTACCTGCTAGAAGGTTCGTGGACAAATCCGCTTGGTTATGCATTGCCCTCTCCCGGACTTTAAAAGGCATGGTTGGTGTTTCAATATCCCTCTAGAGGGTCTCTGACTAGTACGGGCAGATGAAGTCCCTTTTGAGATCGTCCGGGATCTTTTCGAAATGTTCTTCTCGACACAAGCGCTTAAGAGGATATTCCCGTCCCCAGGGCCGTCCTTCCCCCGGGGTCGTGCGCAGTAGATACCCTCCCTCATGGCGATCCCCCTTTAGATTTACGTTTTGCCAAAAGGCATTGCTGCCGGGACAGCCTAATTAGATTTAGCCCCCCCTTCTCCCTTCGACCCTTTTTTTCTGGTCCGGGCTAATTTTGCTTGCCAAATCCTGCCCTGTCAGGCATTTTTTTTTGTCCCCGCGCTTTACAGCTGTTAGGGTACAGTGCTCTTATCTTTGAGTTCGTCTCACCGTTCAAACAGCCTTCTTCTCCGATAGACTTTTATCGCGTAGTCTCAGCACGACGCTCTTCAGGACTTTTCTTAATGCTCGTCGGTTCTGTCCTGGCATTGGCTTCCACCACACGGTTGTTTGTGACTCGGAATATCCCATGGTTGCGCATCCAAAACGGTTCACTCAACTCGCGAGGATCCGCCCTTTGGATTTTTCTCTCGCGAAATAGCTCTCTTTCTTCATAGTAGAGCCCTCGGATAGCAGTCCCGAGTTCATTAAACGGTTGCGGCCAACAGACGCTTGGTCGTGGTTGACCAAGCCCCCGGCCAAAAATCCACGTCAAGCCAAAATTCAGTGGTTCCCCATGGTGAGCTTCCCCTTTTTTCGAGAGTTTACATCTTTTTTGAAGATGTACCACTTTTTTCCAATAAAGTTAATGAGCTTTTCTTTTGATCGGCTCTTCTCGCAAAACTGTTTACCCTTGGCAATCGCTCAGTCCGCTGTGTGCGATTTCCTTGTCTATCTTCGATCCGGTTCTCCCCCTGTCTTTTATTTGTCTCCGTTACCGCCCATTTCGCCCCCCCACCCCCAGTGCTATAGGCCTGTTTGGGCGTCCCGGAAGGGCTTCCTATCATGTGTACGGCCCCTGTAGACTTCATCCCTTTCGTAAATCGCCCTTCCTGTTTCCTGATGACTCCCTTTTTGGATTTTCTTCCAAGTCTCATATTGTCAGTTGTCTTTCACCTTTTCGGCCAACGAACGCTGATCCCTTGTTGGGCCTTTGCCTGGTTTTTTTCCCAGCTTCTCTCTGCGGCTCTCGCCAAACAGGTTGATGGCGTTCGGATGTGGTTGTCTGAGAAGAACCTCTTCCTCCTCTTTCTTGCATCCGAAAGTTTGACAGTGTGGATCCTCTCGCCCGTTCTTTCGGTTGTTCTTCTTTTCCCAATAAACCCCTTGGAGCCGGGACTCTCACAGGCTCTCTTTCTCCCCCCTTTTGCAAAGGTTCTTTCTACTGTGCTTCGTTGTTGTGCGGACTGAGATTTGATAGATCACGCCTTCCTTCCCCTTTCCTCCCCGGTAATGCTTTTCACCGTTTTGTCAGCTGCCGCCCCCAGCCGACTATCTTTTCTTCCCATCTCAGAGAAACTTCCAAGCTACCAAGTTTTGCTTTTCCTTTCGATAATGGCTTGTTAGCCGGCAGGTTTCCCCATCAGTATCATCCCCCCTTTTTCAGAATTCCCTGAAGATCCCTCATCGATTGTTTGGAGATTCCGCTTCTGTCCCTCTCATCCCACTTAATTGGCAACCCATTTGAGATTCTTTCTCCTTCCAGGGATCCCTCCCCAATGACACCTTGTACCTTTTTTCGTTCCCTCGGACTTGGCGGAGTTGGCGATTGTCGGACGATAGTCCCCCTTGTCTGTGTGTTGCTACCAAACGGTGCTGTTTCCCCCTTCCCTGTGGGCACCACCTTTCAAATATCCCTTTTGGCCACTGCGACCCTGATTGCATCGAACGTCCTTTTCGTAACATTGCCTTGGGTCGACCCCCCTCTTTTCCTCATTCACCCGTGTGATTTCACCGACCTTCGACGTCGATCCACGATCCTTTCCCCTTGGCAGAGATGGACTTTCTTTTCCAGCCGTCTTAATGTGGCCCGCCACCGCCATCCCTGGTTCCTTTGCCGACTTGCTCGCAAGGAAAATCTGCTGCAAGCTGGTAAATATGGGTCGATCCTCCCGACGACCGTCTTTCCCCGCCCCACCTTCCGATTCGTCCTTTCGTGTGGCTTTTCTCAAATACATAACTTTTCTGAAGGAGAAGAACGTCCCCCCTTTTGCGTCCTCCTGACTAGGCGGCGATGTCGACGTGATCTCTTTTTCTACAGTGTGCTTTCCTTCTTCGTATAGGTCAAATTTCCATTTCCTTTACCATCAGCCCCCCTTCTATGGACTTTCCTGGTGGACGAAATCCCAGTTCCCCCCTAACCCCATACCCAGATTACCGTAAGACTAGATGCGCTGACATCGAAGACTGGCGCCGATGGGCCTGTCTTGTGGGGAGATTCTAAATGCTTTTTATGATGCTCTATTACTGGAGTTTTGGTAAAACCCAATTAAATCCCCTACCCTCTGGGAGGCTTTTAGCACCCCCTAGGTGATTTGTGTCAGAACTGGTTTGGGCAAACCACGACTCCCCCTCCTTTGCCAGAAAACCCTGTCATGCAGGACAGCGCCGGCGGTTTTTTACACTACGCTTCTCAATATCAAAAGGGGCCCGAGCTTCGCGAAGAAAAATCCTTTTTCCCTTTCTATTTTTTTGAGACCGGTTTTGTGGACCCGTATTAGTCTCCAGGGATTTGATACCACGGCCACCCCCGGTGAGATACCCCCCCCATTCCTAATTGCCTAAGGATCCCTTTCTCTTGATGAAGTACCATCGAAATCCCTCTCGGCGTCCCTCCCTTATTGCCCCATTGCTCTCGGGCGACTCGGCTTTTGAATGGACAGACCCCTCTCCATCGAGACTGACGCCGACTGTGGCTCCCAGCCGCAGCTGCAGTTGGTTCTTTGGGAGCTTTTAACTTTTCCTGTTGCCAGGATCCTTTCAGGATTCTACGGTAATGTCTGCGTCTTGTCCCCCTTAATGGTTGCAAAAAAGATCTTTACAGATTCTCCATGTCCGTTTCTCGCGTGCCTAAGCATGGGAACCCTTTCCTATCCCTTATAATCTTGAGTGTTGTGGGTCCTCTCGTTTTTTAGATCCGCCCACCTTGACATTTTTTTTCGCAGAGGGAAGGTCCCTCCCTGGTCGACTCAGAGGAATACCCCTTTCTCCCCAAAATTTGGAGATTCCTTTCCCTTTGTTTCTGTTCGACCTTACATAACAAGCGGATTTCCCTTCGCCTTCTCGCTTTTTCCCCGATGGGAACTCATCCCCCCTTTTTTTCGAGTCCATTTCTCTGCCAGCCTTCTCAAATTATCTCAGCGAGGTTCAAGGCGAACTTTGCGATCAGTCCACCGCTCATCAGGAATTTCTTTGAGTTTCTTTTTGGAATTCTCCCAAATGGC
>Ga0179593_1472480_pt1 | contig 11122 bp, 16 predicted proteins | sample CZODoug2_1_08_16_FD_185931 | JGI IMG/M metagenome (GOLD analysis project Ga0179593, IMG submission 185931) | Vadose zone soil fungal communities from Angelo Coast Range Reserve, California, USA - CZODoug2_1_08_16fungal (PacBio error correction) | ecosystem: Environmental > Terrestrial > Soil >... | reverse complement strand
GCTTCTTTGACATTGTCTCATACTGCAGTTTAAACTTTTCCACTTGCCACTCGTCAGCCACCCTTTTCTTCCTACAGCCTCGTCCGCGTGGGTGTTTCCTCTCTTTAACCCTTCCCTAAGAATAGTCGATTCTGACCCCCCAATAACTCCGCAAAGCCGTTGAATTCGAGTCGCTCCCTTCCCCCTCTTTTTTAAGTCTCTGAAACATTCTTCTTCTTCCCAAACCCCCCTCCCCCCCCTGTCACCCTAAAAGGTACGCGAGTCTCTTTTTTTTCTTGCGGCGGACTGGCATCGGCAAGCTGAGAATCCTCACTTAGAACCACTCCTTGACAACAGCCGCGGGGAGAGACAGCTTCTTTCTTTTCCCAGGATTTCTGAGAGGCCTGTCTCCCACAGTAGAAGTTCTCTTTTCTCTTTCTTGCCCTAATAGTTGGCCCCCATTCTTTCATTCGGCAGTGAAAAAGGAGGTACTGCTCCCCTCCCTTCCCACACTGCCCGCCTGTCCTCCCCCAAGCGATCCCCATGCGTCGACTCCATTAGCTCCCCCTTTCTCTTTTCCTTTTCTTAGGAACAGGTTAAGCTACCGTCAACTCCAGCACAAACGTTTAGTACTCTTTTCTCTCGCCCGCATGCCACCTTTTTTTTGTACCACCCCCCGCGTCAGTTCTTTCCCCCCTTTCCCCGTTCCCCCAAGGCAAATAAACTTTGAGCCCCTCAGTAGCCCGACATTCCTTCTTCATTTTCTTTCGCCCCTGACCCTTGTTTTGACTCCCCCCCGTTTTGTTTTAACTTGAGCTATTCAAGCTCCTTTTCTCTCCGAATGTTTCGTAGAACTCGAAACTAGAATGCTTCTCCATTTTCTCCAGCTCCTTGAATCTAACTGCAACAGAAAACCACCCCCCCCCCCCCCCACCAGAAATTCTTGACAGCCTGAACCGTTGATCCCCCCCCCTGAAACAAGCTTCCTTCTCCCCCTTCTTCTTTTCATCCTCAGTTTCTTTGTTCTCTGAGTAATCCCTCCTTTTTCTGGTCAAGAGTTTTTTTGAGGTTTCAGGCTTGTTAATTCGAGTGTGTTTCTTCATTTCAGCCTTACAACGCTTCCTTCCATTTATACACCTCGGTGCTGCTTCCTTCTGGTTTTTGGCGCCCTCCTTCCCTTTCCCCGATTTTATGTTTTCGGTTGTGAAATGCGCGATTGACCTCCTCTTTTCCCCCCCTCGCTTATAAACGTTTGTTTCCTCCCGTGACTGAAGTAGAATGCGTCGGGCTATTTTTCCCCTTGAGGTTTAAGTTGTCCCGCGCACGTGAAAGCTTAAGTTCGTTGCGGAATCCTGCACATTTTTTCCTCATGGCGGATTTTAGGTACCCCTTCGTCGATATCCGGTATTTTTTCACCTTTTTCTCCGGAAAACACCCCACCCCCCCCACCCCACCCCAACAGAGTTCGCCCCATGCTCTGTGTGTTTTTTTGTTGTGGGGTGTTTGGGTTTGGAGAGTATTGATGAGTCCTTGGTTGTGCACGTGCCGTTCTTTTCCGTTGTAATTTCTGATTATACTTCACCTGTTTTTTTTTCGGTTAACAGTCCGTCTGCATGATCTTCGCTTTCCCCTTTTTTGTTTTCAACCTTCTAAGGAAAACTTTTAATTTGGCTCCAGCGCCTACTCACATTACGTATCGGACCGTGATTTTCCTTCCCTGAGTCGTGTCCTTCCTTTTTGAGTCATTAAGTGCTTTTTTTATCAGCTTGCTATCCTTCCCGATTCCCCGCCTCCGACCTCGCGTCGATTGCCAATTTCGAGGGTGCGTGGCGGTCTTTTTCTAGTTTTTTCTTTTCTTCATCGTCTTCCAGAGGGTTGAAAGAGTCCCCCTGCGGACTTTTGCTCTTTTTTTGACCTTTTTGAGCGGATGCGAGTGCCCTTCGTCGGCCAAACACCAGCGCGTTCGCGACTTTTGAAAGTTAGGCACCCTTTTCCCCCCAGACCTCGGTCGTTAAGGGCATCCTCTGCTTGACTTAATCATGTTTGACCTTTCTTTCTACCCCCCTTTCTTTCCCTTTAATAAGTGTTTGTGAGAGAGTCTCCTTTGGACACTTGTCTCCATCCTGCAGTAAAAAAGCCGATTTGAACCTACCACTTCCCCCTCTTCCTAACCCCTATGGATTTCTCCCCCTTTTCCTTTGCCGTCTAATTGTTGTTTTCCTTATCCTTTCCCCCCTCCACATTTTTTTTTTCCCCAGACCTAGCGACTTGCGGAACTCCCCTTCCTCCACAGCCGTTTGAATGATTTTCTTCCACCCATTTCCTTTCCCTATTCTTCCCTTTCGCGAACCCCTTTTTAGGCCCGCACTCCCCCCCCCCTTTCTCCTGTGCAATCCCAGTGTTGGGCGTCGTTGGGCAAGGCCGGGGCCTAGCCTCGGCCATGTGATACTGCCTCTCCCCCCCCCACCTCCTTCTTAAAACTCCTTTTTACTTCCAGCTTTCCTGTCCAGTTCCTTGTCACTTTCCTAGTGAGTATTCTTTCTTCACCAACTTCCCCCCTTTTCTTTGCGATAGGAAATGAATGCCTCATTAGTTCAGGCGGGACGTTCCTTCCCCACCCCAGTCTGATCGATGCACAGATTCTATGCACCTCTTGCCTCCCTTTTCCCCCATTTCCTCCTACCCTCTCAGAGAACTGCGAGTTATGGCGTGTCTTGCCCCCTTTTCCGATATTCTTTTCCCCCTGATCAGTAAACCCTACTTCCAGTGAAACCCCCCCCCTTTTCCCCTTGTGTATCCAGCTTTCCATGCTCTTCAAGTGCGCGGGCAAAAATGCCAATAACCCCACCCCTTTTTCCCCTCCTGCAAGAGTTTTAATCAATTGTTTCGCGTCCCCCCCCCCCCCACCCTGATTACCCCACTGGGAATCATGGTAAAATATGTCATCGCGCATTCAACCGTTTCCTGGTTTAAGCTGAAACGGACCTCCTCCCCTAAACCCAGATTCAGGCCCTTTTCGCGCTTTTCCCCCGGCTCCCCTTGTAAGCTGAAATGAAGAAACACAAAACCCTTCAAACAAGCATTTTCACTACCCCCTGTTCCTACCTTCCCTCTCGCTCCTCTCCTTTTTGTTTATTGAGTCCTCCTAGTCTCTCCCTGGTTTCGTGATAAACGAGTTCAGGTGTTATTCGAGTTCTTGTGTTTTTTCCCTTCAAAGGTTCTAGCCCCTCCTTATTTTCTTCGTCGGGCCTCTTTTTTTCTTTTCACTTCAGTGAGTCTTTTTCTCCCTGGGAGAGCTGTCTGCCCCCCCTCCTCTGTCCCCTCTCTTTTTTCAACGTCTTTTACCCTTTTTTTGTTACTTGTCTTCATTACTTTGTCTTTTGTAAGGTACTTTCCTTATTTCCTTTTGTTTGCCACGTTTTGCCCTTTAATGAAGATCTGTTCTCCTTTTAGGTGCGTTGCTCCCTTTTTGTTGCCTCTGTCTTCCTGATTGATCTGGACTTCCCCTTTTTGCTGGATTTTTTTTCTTCTCTTCACAGGTTTGCAGAAGGCCTACGTCCTCTTACCCCTGCTCTGAGCTGAGTTTTGTTCTTTCTTGCGTCTTCGGGGTTTTCCGCCGTTAAGCTTCCTTCCTTTCTCTACTCCCAAACTTACTCCTGGTTTTTAGGGAAACGTCCGTTCATGCCCCCCCTCCTTGCTCACGCGAGTATCTATCCTCAAAACTTACCTTATCTTGTGCCCCGTCTTTCTCACCTCTGAGTATTCAAGTGGAAGATTGGGTTGACACTTTACAGGAGATGCTGCTTGTCCTTCACCAGGAGTTGTTTTTTTTTCCCCCTTTTTTCAGTTTTAGGTCCCTTGATTCTATGCTTTGGATTCTGCCTCCATCCCTTCTTCTTTTTGACCCCTTTTAGGGTGTCTTGGTGGGGGTCTGAGTTCCCCGGTTTCCTCCTAGTCAGTTCTTCTATGTTTGGATTTTATCTTCCCTAGGGTGGAAGACTGATAGTGCCTCCTCCCTTTTATTTAGAGTCTCCTGCGTCCGGTGATCCTTTTGATCCACGAGTTTGCATTTTCCTTCGTCTTCCCCCCCATTTTTTTGGCCTAGATCCTTGGATTTAGGGTTCACAAGGACCTCTCTCAAGGTTGCTTTATGGGATCCGGCTTTTCTTCCCCTTAGTCATTCTCTCCCCTCCTCTTTTTTGTGTTGAGCCGTCCCTTTCTCCCTCCACCCATCCTCCCCCCCCCCACTTCATACTCTGGTCCCCCAGCCCCTCCCTTCTCTGATCACCGATGGATTTCCCCCCCCTATTTCTCTTTGCCGCGAAAACGCCGCTGTTTTCCCTTCCTCTTGTAAATTCCCCCCCCTTCTTTTTCCAGATAGCTTTTTTTTTTTTTTGGCATCCCCTCTTCCCTCCTTTTCATTTTTTCCCCTACTATGTCAACTTTACCTTTTCAGCCCCTACGAGGGATTCAACCGAACCGACTCCCTCCCCCTCTACTTGGGTCCCTTTTTTTGAGAGGTGGAAGGCCCGCAAGCTATCCCACTTAGACCCATCCCCCTTTTTCTCCCCCCCTCCTCCGGTTACATCCTAGGGTCAGTTTCCCTCTTCCTTCTCTTCTTAGTGAGAGGCGATTGGCAACCAGCGTCCTTGAACTTCCATTGACCCTTACCTGCATCGCTGTTCTACTTTTCTCCCTCCTTTCCCGCACCCCCCCGGGTTGCTAAGACTCGTCTCCCATCCATTCCTGCTTCACGCCTAGCAACGCCGGATGCCTCCTCGCGCACCCCATTTTTTCCACTCAAACCCCCCCCTCCCCCCCATGTAAAGAGCTACGCCGCTGCGCTTTTTCTCTCGCCTCCCCTGGGGAAGACTCCCGTCCCATCTTGCTTTTTGTTTCTAGCCTAAACAGTCGACAGGTTCCCGATCTCGTTCCTTCCCCCTTGACCCGTTTACGAGTCCGCCACCAGCCTTCGCTTTCTCCCCTTTTTTCTTACGTGCTTGTGTGCCATAACTGGCCCTCCCCCCCCAATCACTTCGCGAAACGTCCACCTCAAGTCTCCGACTGAGATAAGAATGATATTCTCGCGTCAACACCGGTTTCTTTTTCTTAACATGGTTCTTCCTCCCATCGCGGCCTTCCCCCCTATCCTCTTATTCATCCGAGCATCCTTACGAATCTCTAGATCGTCAAAACCATCTCTACCCTCGACTCCGTCTCGGTGTCCCTTTCTTCCGTCTACCTCTTGTTTCTTCCCCTTCCTAAGAACTACCCTCCTCTCTAGCTGACCCTTTTTTTGGTACGAAACCTTTTCCTGTACCATTCTATATATGTTCTTTTTCCTACTATTGGGTTTAATCCTCTCTTCTAGGAAGCGTTGGGGGTTATATTTGTTCATCGAGTTGTTTTTTTTCAGATAAGTCTCGCAGCACTTTAGCAATCGTCTGCTTTTTCTTCTTTTTTGTTCGCCCACCGTACTGGTTAGCACCTTCCTCTATTCCCTCTGGGGATTCCGTGATCTCGGCTACCTTCTCCGAGGTTAAGATTCCTACAGGGTTATTCCGCTTTTTTTCGTCTCTCTCTCTACCCTCCTAGTGGCATATTCTTTTTTTCGGGCTTGTACCTGGCCCTTTGCCCCCTCTTCGTCACCTTACGAATCATGCTCTTTTTCCTCAGTTGTTGCTTTGCCCTCCTCCCCTTTTCCCTGACTGCCGTCTCAGAGCCCCTGTTCCTGTCTCTTTCTTTGGTTTGTCGAGCTACCTCTCTTTTTTGCCCCTTTTTCGGTCGAAGCAAGAAAGCAAGAGCTTCGCCACATGTCCATGCTTCTTTGAGTACTCCTTCCCCTTCTTTCGCTATTTTTCTCTTACGTTTTGTCATCGCCGTTAATTCGCACCCCCTCTTGCTGTCTCCTTTCCTTCATCTTTTTTCTTTACCATTGATCGGGTTTTCGGGAACGTAATCTTTAGCTCCTGTTCTGCTCCAAGCCACTCCCCTTTTACTTATACATCATTTCCTGACTCTTGTTTGCTCCAGCGCTATCCGTCTCCCTGTTCTTGCTTCGCCAGTCCCGATGTCGTGTCCTTAATGCTTGTCAGGGTGAGTAAGGAGTTGGGTAATAAGGGCGGTTGATATCCCCTCTTCTTACTGGGATTTTCCCCCGCGTCCCAGACATCGGGATGATCCATACCCTCCTTTCGCTTCGGTTCTTCTTTGCTTTTTGGGTCCTTCATTGAATCTGTAGGGGTCGGACTATCCCGTGGATTTCCCTAGACTACAGTCAGTCGTGGCTCACCTTTTTATCTTCCGTCCTTCACCTTGTTACTCCCTGCGCTTTAGTTCTTGTTTCCCCTCCCTCTAGTGATCCTCGGATTCTGAGTGTTCTCCCTTCACCCCCTGTTTTATTCACCACCAAAACCCCTGAATCGCTTTGACCTTTCTGGATAATTCCCATCGGGTTTAAATAAAGCTAAAGCACTCCCGTTTCCGTTTTTAAGGGTCTATCATTTCTCCCCTACGGTCCCCCAAGGTTTTTCCCCTCCGTGTGTGTTGAGCGAGATGCTTGGACCTCCCTTCTCTGACCTGTACAGAAAACCTCCTTCTCATTCCTCTCCTCTTCCCGCGCTTTTGGATGACTCATCTTCTTTTTATTCCCTTTCCTCTGTCCCTTCCCCTCTTTTGTCACGTATCCTTTTTCATCGCGACTAGAAGCTCTGACTTATCTCTTTTTCCTCCACTCTCCAAGCCTCCCTTTTTGATTCGATTTCACTGGACTCACTCATGGAAGTCTTCTGATCCCCATTCTTACGCCCATGACGAGGACAATTCGCACCCCCTACCCCATACGACCTTTCGTTCTCTTTTTTGCGCAGAGTGGCCCTTCTTCTTTATTCTCGGTTTCACATCTTTGTGGGGTCTGTTCTCTTAAGCACTCTCCCCTTCATGTATGTTCCCCCTCCCTGGTGCTTTACATATTTGCCACATAGGTTTCAGAGCCTGACTCTTCACCCCTTAGTTCTCCTTTGCTTCCCAACCAGTTCGCACTTCACTCTTATGATTTGGGATAGGACCACTGAATCCGCTGTTCTTCCTTTGCCTCATCCCCGTCTCCTTCACTATCCACAGTCGTCATGGGTATCAGCATCGACAGGCGTGTACCCCTTCCGACTTTTCCTCTTTTTATACCATTTCTTTTTACACTATCAAGGGCCCACTCACACTCCTCTCTCTCTCTTCTCGTCTTTCTTTTTAGTTGATTATGCTTTTGCAGTCAGTATATTTCAAGCTCTCCTCCTCCAGTCCTCAAGAATATATGTCTCAGACCACACCTATCTTTGCCTTCGATCCCCTTTTTCATACTACTCTTGGCCCGCTTCGTGTCGATGCAACTATTCCCTCTCACTTTCCCACGCAAAGCCCCTTTTCCACCTACGACCGCTACTTGCTCCCTCATTATAGTGATCTCTTTTTTCCTTCCCCCCCTTTACCTTCCGTTCCCTCCTTTTGGTAATCCTTTTCCCGCTGTCCCCTCTCCCTCCCCAGGAGACGATACTACACCCGAACACGGAATCGGATCCGCCCTCCAAACAAGATGAAGATCTTTTGGTGTTTTGTCTCCCCTTTGCTTCTCGATCACTATTATAAAACTCGATTCTTCAACTTTTCCTCTCCTCCCCCCACTATTACTAGAATTCGTACGCACTGTCTTTCTCCTCCTCCTTTTTTTGTTGCTCAGACGCCTGCTTGAGATCTCCTTGATATCCTTGGTCGTCTCTTCTTGGGATCCCGGTTAAGGTTGTTCCATCTAGTTTTTTTTCTCCCTCCTTCTCCCTGTAATATATTCAATACAAGAGGCCTGTAGGCAGTCTTTATGCAAATGCGCTTTCATTTTGTTTTTTCTTTTATTCTTTTGTTCCACTGTCCTCTGTCTCTTTCTTTTTCTTCCTCCCGTTTTTTCCTTCGCGCTTTTTTTTGAATGTCTCTTTTTTGTGACTCAGTTTTTCGAGTTTTTGGAGGAAAACTTCCTCCCTGGTGGTGCGCCTTCTTCCTGACCTTTCGCGCTTCGTTCCCCCTTTGCTTTTTCTTGGTCTTGGCCCATTTTGCATCACTGTAGAAGCTGCTTTCGGTTTGGACTCCCGCACATTGTTCCTGTTTTCCCGATAGTCTTTGACCCGTTGCGGCTTTGAGCTCGACTTACCTTCTCCTGGGGGTTCCTCCGCCTCCTCCTCTTTTCGTGCTCTTGATTGAATTTAGCTCTCCTTGCGCCGCTCTTGATTTTCCTGGTGGAGTCGAGTGCCTTCTCCTTTTCAGTCGTCGATTCCTTTTTATTTCCTACCACTTCCCTCCTGGTTTTTTCTCCGTTGTTTACCTTTCTTCCCCCCCTTCCTGCCCTTCGATTTCAGTCTCTACACCAATTAAGAAAACTCTTATTGAGTGTTGATATGATTCCCTTTTCCCTTCGTTTTCTTTGATTGTTTTAAACCTACCGTCTGCTTCCCCGAAGGGTTTTTTCTTGATTTCTTCCCTTCTTGGAGCCCTTGGTATAGGCTTTCCCATTGACAAATTCCAGAGTCCAGTCCTCTTTTTTCCCTATTCCCCATTTTTTCTCCCCTCGTGGCTTGGTTCACATTCCCCTTCAGTTCGCTTGCCATTTTCTTACCTTCTCTGGTGAAGCCGATCTTTTGTACTTCGTGTCGTTCTTGTCCTTGGCCCCCGACTTGAGAGTAGGAGTCTATGCCTCCTTTCCTTGAGGACCACCCTTTTAGCACGGCAAGAGCTTACTTCATAATCGTGTTCATCAATCGCCTCGTCTTCCTCTCGGCCTCACAGCTATGACTGCAGGATGGTGCTTCCGATGTCCTCTCTCTCTTCTACTCCGTCTTTGTGTTTTTCTTATGAGAGCGCTCCCCTCTACCTCCCATCTTGTCATCCTTCTCTCTGGCTCTACGCCGAACTCCTTTTGGACCACCGATGGTCTTCCTTTCCCTCTCTTTTACTCTTTCCCCCCGCCTTGGTGTTTTGCCTCCCCAAATATGTCCACTCGTTCTGCACTATCTTTTCTGAGGAAAAGACCGCACTTTTTTTTTGACTTCTACCCGACCTTCTTGGAATTCTACTTCCCCGCTTCATCCGACGAGGCCACTGATTCCTCTCCTTCCCTCCCTTTTAAATTTTTGGCATCGACGCCCTTGTCACGCGTTGTTGCAAGGCTGCGGCCTGGCCTGGCAAATCTTACTCTTACTTCCTCGCCTTACGAAATTTGCAGCGGGGCTATTCCCCTTGTCAGCAATGTAAAGCTCTCTTCGACTTGTCCCTCTTTTCTTCGCTGGATTTTAAACAAGTTTTATACTTTTCTCTCTTTGGGCCACCATGTTTCCCATTCATGTATGTTATCCCCTTTCTTTCCCCGGATTTCCGTTCACCCCCGTCGTTTATTGCGATGACCCGCAATAGATTCCTTTTGCCCACGGCGACCATACGTTCCTCATCCAGGAACAACCTTTGAGTGTGACTCTAATCCGTTTCCCCTGATCGCTATTTTTCTTTCCTCTCTTTCCCCTTTGTGTGACCATTTAACCCCCGCTTCAGCAAACCCCCACCCCCCCCTCTCTCGACTATTCCTTACCCTCTCCCTTTGAAACACACTTTGCCGTTTTCTCTTTCCCTCTTCTGCGTCTTATATTAAGTTCGCGTTCCATCGGCCCTTTCTCCCCATACACTGGAATTCCATCTGCCGACGCTCTCATTCTTTTTCGCGTCAACTATTCCGAGCTCTTTTTTTTTTTAACCGTTACAGATTTCCCCCTCTGTCATCGGCCTGCTTCCTAGATCTACTAAATCGGGCAGACTCTCGTCCTTTCCCGTTGACCCCTTTCTATGAAATCCATGATTCACCAATAGCATGTTCCAGTTCCTAACGCGCTATCCTTTCTGGTTGAATGTTTTATTGAAACTTGACCTCCCACCCTACCCCAACTCTCCTCTTAGTTTAAAACTTCAACCAATTTTTAATAGAATTCTCATATATATATCCCCCTCTTTTTTTCACCGATAGCTAAGCGTTGTGTCGGGTCCCCCCCTCCAGGATTGTTTTAATTTCTTTTTTGTGTTGTTCTTCCTTCCTATCCCACCCTCCCTTTTGTTAACGCCCTGTGCAGCTTTCCCCAATGTGAGACTCTCTTGTTTTCGCGTTCCTTTGTTAAGCGATCTTTCCTTCTTGCTGATTCTCGGATTTTTTTGATTCTTCCCTTCTTCTCCCCCTCATATTTTCATCTTTATTTCCCCCCTTTAGCCTTGTTTTTTCCGTCTAATATGATCTCGTCTCGCTCCTTTCAGGGTGTATTTCCTTCCTTTTATTCTTTAATGATGAACCATTTACAGCTCCCTTGCTCTTTTTGATTACCCCCGTCACATTCGTTTCTGTGTACTTGTGCCTTTTGTATGTGTTCCCTATGTGTTTTGCCCTCCTTTGACGGTATCTATCTGTGGTCCCTCGCTTTCCCCCCAGTCTCCCTCCCCCCCCTCTTCTTGCAGTGCTTTTAACTGTTGAGTCGCCGCTCCTTTCTCTTTGTATCAGTCCCTTTTTTTGTTTTCTTCTCCTCCGATCTTTGCGTCACCTTTTCCTCCCCCTCACCTTTTTCCCTGTTTTCCCGTCTTCTTAATTTCCCCTCCGCCCCTTTCCCATCATCTAAGAAAAATCTTTCTTCTTTTTGGTGTTACACTCTCCAGGTAGTATCTTTTTCTTTATTTTCTCTCAACATTTCCAGTCTTCGGGCTTTTGCTCCCCTTTCACTGCTTGCTTTTCGTTTTTGTACAGTAGTTCTCATTATATCCTCTTTCCCGCTACCATAGCAGAACCTTGGCCTCCTTTCCCCGCTCTTTTCGTCGCTGCCCCCAATTTACGTTCTGTGTCGTCTTCTTCGTCATAATTTCCCTTTTTGCGAACACTTTGGATTTCTTCCCCCTTTTGTGGGAAGAAGTTCCCTTCGATTCTTCTCCTTAGTGTTGATTAGGATTCCGGTGCCACTTCTTGCGGCAACACTCCGTTCGCGGACTATTACCTGCTCCTCCATCCCTGGTTCCTCACAATCGTTCCCCTTCTCCAGTTCTCGGCCCCCTGCTTCTCCTTTGGATGGAGACCCCTTCC
>Ga0179593_1275704_pt1 | contig 11122 bp, 14 predicted proteins | sample CZODoug2_1_08_16_FD_185931 | JGI IMG/M metagenome (GOLD analysis project Ga0179593, IMG submission 185931) | Vadose zone soil fungal communities from Angelo Coast Range Reserve, California, USA - CZODoug2_1_08_16fungal (PacBio error correction) | ecosystem: Environmental > Terrestrial > Soil >... | reverse complement strand
TTTTTTTCCCTTCCTCCTCTTTACTCTCTCCCAATCAGTTCCCATCACTCGTCGGTTGACAAACAGCCGTGTTGTCCGACACCCATTTTTCCTATTGGTCCCGCTACTTCTTGCATGGCGCAAGCCCCCCTGGCTATTTTACCCCTTTTCTCCTCCTTCCCCCTTGCTTCCTCAGCGTCTCCCCTGTGGTCGACGCGTTGTCTGTTTGGGACCCTTGTACTTCACCCTGCACGTTACGCGTGTTGTAGTGTGTTCAGTTTTTGTCCACAGGGTTTATTCGGGTTGCGCACTGGATCCGTCACGTTGCTCCTGCTCGTTGTTTGTCCAGGTTTTTCATCCTTCGATGCTTTTTCCTCCTTTGGTCCGAGCACCCCCCCGATCGTTTTTTTTTTGTCCGCGTTTTCTCTCTACTCTTGTTGGGAGTCTCCTTCTTTTTTTTTGATCTTGCCCACCCGCGCCAGACCTCCGATTTTCTCTTTCCCCCCACCCTACTTAGTTCGCTTTATTACTGTTCCCCTGTCCGGCGTGCTTTTACCTTTTTGTTTAACCGTCTTTTTCATTTCGTCGTTTTTTTGCGTGGACCCGCGTGGACCCCAGTCCTTTTTTCACCGTCCTTCCCTCTGACTTTCTTGCCCCCGTGTTTTTGTGCTGGTGCACGTGATGTGAATCATCCCCCCTACTTTTTTTTGTTTTTCCCCGGACCCTGCGACGGCTAATGGCGGGTTAGACCCCCCGGTGTTACCCCCACCCGTTTTTTTTGGCTGATCCTCCACCCCCCTTTTCTCGTTCCTCTTCTTGATTCACCCGTCTTTTCACACAGTTTTTTCTCATGTGAGGTACATCTCGGAGGTGACGGTGGCGTTTTTACGGGCTGTCGACCAGCCTTTTGACACCCTCTTCTTCAGTTTTTCCCCTTTTTTTTTTGCCCCTCTGTGTTCCCTCTATCGGTGCTTTTTTGACTGTCCACTCTTGTCTTCCGTCGCTTTTGATGGTGACACCTGTCTGCCCCTCCCCATCCTTCCTAATTTTCGTTTGGTTCCCCTCCCTACTCCGTTCCCCCGTTTTGTACTTTCCCACCCTGTGCTCTTTTGTCACGCAGCTCTTGTTCTTATCTTTGTTTGTCCGTTATTTTTGTTTTGGACCCCGTCAGGTTGCCCATTGGGTTATCGCGCAGCGGCGCGCCCTTGATCCCTTGCCCTTGGTCCAAGATGTCTTTTGGTCTGGTGTTTTTAGCTCCAGTCGCCGTCTCCTTTATACGTTCGCAACGTTCGGGTTCATATGTCCATCACGTTTACTGTCGGTAGCGTTTGTTAGCGATTCATTCCGTCTGCCAGACGGTTGTATCCATCCACCATTACTCCGTCGGGGACTTCTTTTTTTCTATTGCGTCCCCACTCTGTTTAACCCCTGTTTCACTTTTGTAGTTGTTTGGTTCGTCTTTTTAGTGTGTGTCCCCCCTGTCCTTTTTCTCGTTCAATGATGTTTATTCTCTCATTTCTTTTTTTCTTCCTCCCCCTGAACGGTGTGTTTTTTTTCTGCTTTTTTTTTTTTTTCTTTTTGCCCCTGATCGGACTTTCTCGGGTTGGCTGTCTGGGCCCACAGGTTCTAACCTTTCTCCCCATTTCCCCCCTTGGTGTCACCCCTTAAGAACCCCCCCCGCCCCCCCCCTCATAGTCTTCCCGGTGCTCCTTTTCCGTCGATTTCCATCGCGTTTTGATCCGCTTTTTTACCCCCTTCTTACATTTCCCCCAAGTCCTCCGTTTCGGCGCCAATTTGTGCTGTAACGTAGTTTTTTCGTCTTTTTTTGGTCGCTTCAGCTCCCCTCCCGTTCTTTAATTTTGACTTTTTGGTTCTGTTGTTCTTTTAACCCCTGGCGCCGGTTCCCTCTGGTCGCATTGACAGTCTTTAGTTTTTCCTCCTCTGTCTTCTAAACGTTTTGCCCTTCTGCGTGCTCATTAACTGTGGTGTCTTACTGACCCCGTCCGCGCTATGCCGCACGGTCACTTTTGCTTTGCCATTTTTCGATCTCCTCCGACCCTAACCCCCCGTCATCAATTCATCAACCTTTATGCAGCCCACTAACACATGACGCCATTTATGCTTACCCCCGCCCCCCCACACCCTTTTTTCCTGTTACAACCTTTCACTCCCCTCGCGGGTTTTTTTTTTGTAATGTTTTTTGTTTGTTTGTTTGTTTCTACTTGTTTGGCTTGCACCACTCCCCGTGTTTCGTTGGATTGGCACGGCACGGCACTAGAGGGACTGGAGCTAAGTTGTGTCTTCCTGTTGCTCCCATCTTCTTTTGGCACCCTGACTCCCCCCTTCGGCACCCCACCACACCGGCCCCCCCCACCACCCTCACAGTGTCTTTGCAAACACCCCCCCGCTGGTGTCGGTTTTCTGGGAGCCCCCCCCCCTCCATTTCTTTTTTTAGTTCTTGTTTTTCCACCAGAGTGGCCGCGCGTTTTTAACCCAATCCCCCTGCCTTCATGAAACACCCCCCACCACTCCCCGTTTCTCCCCCTGACGGCCAATCCCGACTTAACGTTTTCCCCCACAGTCCCCTCATCTTCCGACGTAACCGTTGTTTTTTTCCTCTGTAGGTGCTTTCACCTTTCCCTCCTCTTTTTTTGCTTCCCCGATCTATTACCAGGCACGTCATGAAGGACACCTTCTGTTCAACAATTTTTCTCTTTCGATACTTCCTTCCCTTTGGCCCTTTCGTGCTTCGCAGCCGGGTGTTGCTCTGCACTTTACATTACAAGCCGTCCCCCTCTTAGTACCTTTTAGTGTCAATCACCCTGCTCTTTCGTTTTTGTTTTGTACATTTTTCCTCGAATTTAGTCTGTCCCAGGCACTTCCCGTGTTTGCCCTGGGCGCACACGTGTATTTTTTCCCCCGCCCTTGCCGTCTGTTGCCTCTTTGGCGTTCCTGGTTTCTTTCCCTTAGGTTGCCCACATATGTTTGATGTTTTCTTCCTTCTGCTCCGGTCTATGTCTCCCCCAGCCTCGTTTTTTTTATGTTTTTTTTTTTCGGACCCCCCCATTCTTTCCAGAAGTTTGACTACCTATCGCCTTTCTTGCTTTTTTTCTTTTGTTACAGCCCTTTGTCATCGTTCGATCGTTTTCAAAACAGCGTTTTATTCCGTAGTTCCTTTTAGCCTTTTTCCCGTGGTCTGCTTGTTTTACATTTGTGCAGAGGTGCGTCTCCCTCTTTTGCTTTCCTGGGATGCCCGTCACTTTTGTGCTACCCCTGATGATTTTCCCGCAGTGCCGTTTCCCCCCCCCCTTCGTTACCTGAGTGCTTCCCGTTGGTCTTTTTCATTGTTGGCTGTCCCTTTACTTTTGTTCCCTTGCCTGACTCTGGTCCTTTGCCGCCAAGGTGGAACCGTGATCCTTGCCCCCCCTTTTTGCCGAGCGGGCCGTTGAGGGACTTTCCCTCCATTACTTCTTGTTTCTTTTCTGTTTGCCGGAGCTACCGCCGTTATGAATTTTTAATTCGTACTTGATGGGCGCACCTGTTAGAACCCCGGACCCCCCCGACCGTCCGCCTTTCCCCCCACTACGCTACAATATTTCTGTTTCCTTAGTATCGCACGTGTCTGTTGGTGTATAACCCGTTGTGGTTTTTGCCTTAGCCTCCGGCACGATCTTTGAGTCTTTCCTCTGAGTGTTGCTTTCTTTCCCACCATTTTTTCCCATTCCGCAAATGTGGCGACTCTGCATGACCATTTGTCCCAGACCGGCCCCTCTTGTATGTTCCAAAGCCGGGGTGTTGATCGTTTTGCCCCACCCCCTTGAACTCTTGCTTGGGATTGCTTTCTCTCAAACAACCTGGAGTTACAGTTCTGGTGGTCTTAACAGCTTCGCATATTCTCCCCCTTTCGTCCTTGCCCTGAAGACGGTTGTCTCGTTTTTTTGTTTTTCATATCCGCTCTGCGTTCTTTTTTTTTTCACTTCTTCAGACCGTCTTCGGCTTTTTCCCAATGCTGAGACACCCCCCCAGCACACAGATTGCGTTTTGCGCCCCTATTTGTTTTCCTTTTTTTGGATTTTCTCGCACCTGACCTTTCTTTTTTCCGTGTGACACGCCACAGGAGACTGATTGTACCTGCCCTTCCCCAAACCCCCCGGACTCGAACCCATTCAATAGCCCTTTTCCCCCCCCCGACCATACTCGTCCAGAGCTTTCTTTCACCCACTCCATTTCCCTCGCCCTTTTGGTCCCCGTGTATCTACTGCCCGGGATACTGGCGCGTGGTCCGGTATTGTTTGCCCTTTCTCTTCTTTTTGGGCTTCCCTCCTGTTCGCACTTTTTATGAAAGAACCACCCCTCCCCGGCTTTATTTTTTTGCCCTTCCGTTTTGTTCCACCGTTTTTGTCGTGGTACCGTTGAGCATTTTTTAGGTTTTCACGTCCAGACACACTCCTTAGTTTGCCCTGTGATGATTCACTACCCTTGCGCACCCAGTCTTCTTTCGACCCACGGTTCACCTTCGCCACTGTTTACAGCCACCCGTGTGACCACCCTTTTTACGCCCCTAAGTGTCCCCCTCTTCTCTACTTTACCTGCCGCTTCTTATAGTGTCCCCTTCCATGCTTCTCATCGTTCCCCATCACGCCCGTTAACCCCCCTCCTTTCGGTGGTCTTACCGGTGTCCAGCAGCTGGAAAATCCCTTCATCCCCTCCTCTTCCCCCTCGCGTTTTTGTATAGTTTTTGCCGGCCCCGGAAAAGAACCCATTACCCTCCTCCCTCTACCCCACAGTTGAGACCTCCTTGTTTTTCTCCTCTTTTTTCCTTTTTGCAACCAGGAGTTCCGCGGCCATTTCCGCGTTTCTTGTAAGACCCCCCGCCACCCACTTCATCTTTTTTTTTCCTTTACCCTTCCCTGATCTTTCCACCACTCATCTTCAAACCCTTTTCAAACCGGCCGACTCCGTGTTCCTGTTCCCTGGTTCCTGTTAATTTGCACTGTCGATTGGATTAGCCCCAACACCTTGTGGCTTTCCTCCGACCGGCCGGGTTTCATGGTCCGAACTTTTTTTTGTTCGTGCTGTGTACTGCCCCCCTTTGTGCGACTCCATTTTTTTCGCGGTTGTCTCGCGTTTGACGTTTCCCGACTGATCCTCTTTCTTTTTCCCTTGTCCCCTTCCCCCACACGCCGTCCAAGGCGCCACCGGTTTTCCACACTCCCTACACGGTAGATCGGTTTCTCCCTCCCCCCCCCGTGTCCCCCAGCCCGTGGACCAATCTACTAGTTTTTACCTTGCTTTAGCGCACGCGTCGCGACTTTGCCCTCCTCCCGATCACCTCTTACCCCCCTACAGACGTTTCTCACCCACCTGTATTTCTCGCTCCCCCTTCTCCTCACACCCCACCATTTGTCTCTTCCTTTCGTTTTGTTATCCCCGATTTTTTTCAGACTTTCCATGTACCCAGCTCTGTGCCCTCTTTGTCTTTATGTGAAACGTCACTCCTTCCTTCCCAGCGTCCCCCCATTATTAATGTTCGCGTTGGGTCTTTCCCTGCGCAGGGCCACAGTTCAGTCCCCTAATTCAGCGGCCTGTCTTGCCCATCTTCCCTCCCCCCCAATGACTTCAATATTCCCCCAACAACACCTTTCCCCTGGGTCACCGCCGGCAATCGGCTATTCCCCCCTTGTTTCCCCGTTTGGGCCGCTAACTCCAAGTGCCTTCGTCCCCCGTCTAACTTTTGATACGGTTTACTTCCTACCTCCTCCTTGATCTTAGCCCACAACCTTTTTGCCCAAGATGTGGTTATGGCCCCCCCCCGTTCCCCATCAGTACCTGTCCCGGACAGTTGTACACCGAGATTTTTTTGACCCACCCTCCTCTCAAATTTTTCTCCCCCCCGTTTTTAGCTCTCACCCCCCATTCCCCCCCCCTGGCGCATTCCCCTAGTTTGCAATCTTTTTTCCCCCCTGACCCCTCCCTCCACCTCCGTTTTTTTCCCAGTCCCTTTTTGGTTTATGTTTCCCCCTTTTTCGCGTTTTCGTCGTTTGGCCTAGTTCAATTTTGTTCCCGCTACGGGTTCGGCCCTGGTCCATCCTGCGGAGTCCCTCCGTCTGCACCCAAATGTGCTTTTGCTTTGCTACCATGGTTGTCTGTTATATTCTGGTCAAGTCTCGACTCCTCCACCCAGGCGCCACAACACGCTCGTCCTTTTTATCTCCCCCTATCCGTTCCACCCAAATGGCTCCGTGCACGTTAAACCAAAGCTCCTGGAAGCGCCTATTTCTCTCGTTCTTGTATGCTGTCTAAGGACTCCCTATGATTTTTTCCTACTATCCCTTGTTTGAGTTTTGGAGTATTTTCAGCCGGCGGCCGACAAGCTGCTCCGTGCGTCGCGTCTGTACAGTTGCGCTCACCCTTTCCCTTCATTCCCCAAATTGGAGTAACCGGGCGGAGCGGGGAGTGTTCGCGCCCGTGTGGCTTCCTTTGTGTGAATTTTTTGCCCTTGCTCTTCTCCCCCCCATATTTGGTACATGTCTTTTTTCTCCTTTGCCGATCCCGACTCTGACAAATTGTTTTCTCCTCTCCCCCACCTACTGGGTGCCCTGCAACGCCCCTTTTTGGTTGGTTCTATTACATGTTTTTGAGATTGTGGAGTTGGCGGCAGTTTAATTGATGTGCACCAACCCTTTTAGCGCCCACTCTCTTTGTTGGATCCTCCTTCTTTGTTCCTTTTTATTGTGCTATTGGTCCCATAGTAGTTTGCTGGTGATGGCCTTTTTTTTTTAGTTTATTCTTTTTTTTTTTTTTCTGTTTCTGTGTACTACCTTTTGGAAGTATGTATCCGTTTTGAAGGCGTTCGTGATTGTCGGTTTCGCTTCGGTTTTTTTTGATGGGTGCCTTGCTCCCTGTTTGCTGGCTTGGTGCGGCGACGTCGCTGGACCCCCCCTTCATTTGATTTTTTGGCGTTTTATTTTTTTCTTTACTTTGTTGTCGTTGTTTTCTATCTGGTACCAGTAGCCCCAGTTACGACTTTTCCTGCGGGGCCTTTTCGGTGATTACCGTCGATTGCGCTGTTTTCTTGCCCTTGGCGCTTCCACAGTGTGGTTCCTGTACCTCCTACCCCACCACTATCCTCCCTGTGTGAGGTCCGGCTTCTTTGCTTTCTTCGGGTCCTTTTTTCCCCTTTTCCACTCACGACTTTATGCGCCCCCTAGCGTTGTTTTTTTTTTTGGGTCTGTTGTGATTCTTCTTTGCAGGTTCTTTTTTGCAGCTAAATGGATTTTGGGTCCTATCTCCTCCCCTTTTTCCCCCACCTTATATGTCAGTTTCTATGGATTTTGGGGCCCTTGGTTGCTGTGTCCGTCATTCTGTGCTCTATCCCATGCCCGGTGTTACGTGGTATAACTCCTTTGATTGTTTTCGGGCCTTTTCCAAGCGACCCCTCGTTGCCAGTATTTTGCTGGGTCTCCCCACCCCCCAATTCAGTTTGCAAAGTTATGGACTAACTTTTGGAGGGTTGCACGGTTGTCCTCTGGTTCCTCCTTTGTTCGTACAAGTGTTCCTTAGGTTCTCCCCCGTTATTTTTTTTGTTTTCCCCCTTTCCTTTTTGGGACGTGTTTTGTGTCCGTATGTTTTTTTCCTTTGGGTTTCTCTGTGAGGGATGGACTCCTCCCTATGAGCCCGCGGCTTTCTGGTACTCATTGTCATTCGTTAGCCTGTGGTAGCTCGGTCTCCGGCGCCTCCCAGGTGACAGCTCATTTTTATAGTCAGAGTTTTTCTCTTTGTGTATGCATGAGAATGTTTTCGACGTCACTTACATTCCCGTTGTGCATGAACCCTTATTGCGCCTCTTACCAACTCCTTTCTTTTTGTGACCCCTTATTACTTTCTTCCGTCCGGTGTGTTACCTACGGGTAGGGGTTGAATGGGGATAAACTTTCCCTATTTCTGTAGGCCTGCACGCTAACTACTTCAGTATTTATCATATTTTGGTCCCCCTTTCTTTAGTGGCGTGCTTCGAGCGACCCTTGCAGGCTGTTTGCCCGGTCTGTTCGTGTGTAGTTTGTCCGGTTGACGAGGCGTATCAGACGTCCGCTTTTTATTGGTCTCTTCCGCGCGAGTTTTTTCGGATTTACCTGTGCTATTTTTGGCACCATGCTCAGCCAGTTTTATTTCCGGTTCTTTACTACAGTTTCTCCTTCGGTCGGCGTGTCTGTGTAGCCCCCGATCCCGGGCCTGTCCCCTTGGCAACCCCCTTCCCCCTGGCACCCATTAAGGGGCTGCTTCTTACCCCTGGTCTGACCCGTCCCCGTTCCGTTTGATACACTTCTTTTTCCTTTTCGAGAGCCCCTTCCCATTTACCTAGATCTGATTTTTTTGGTTGTTTGTTTTTTTTTCCCTTGGTTCTGTACTTTTTAGTTCCCTGTTTTTGGGGTTTCTTTTTTTTTTCGTGTCGTATCTTTCCAATTCCCAACAGCTTTATGTGGGAGAAAAGCGCCCCAGTCCCGTGCTGTTTTTTTCTTCCTCCTTTCTCCCCGTCCGCTGTCTCCACCAACCGGACGTCTCTTTTTCTTGCTTTGATTCGGTGGACAATTTTTCTTTCCTACACCGTTTGGTTTTTTCTATGGCGACACCCCCCTTATATTGGGCCTTCCCCTTCCCCTGCGGCACGCATCGCGCTTTGCGGAGCAGTTTGGAATTCCGTTGTTCGTGTTACACCCTTGGGATAGGTTGGTCTTTTCATTGTCTGATCTCCCCCCCCCTCTCCCCCCTACTCGGGCAGGTTTTTTTTCCCATTTCCCCCCTCCCACCAAATCTTGTTCCTCCGCCCGTGCTGTCCCTTTTGGCGCACATTATATGTTACCGATTTTAGTGATAGTGCCTGGTTTGAGCGTTGAGCCTCGTTATGTCCCTGCAGTTCGTACCTTTCGTGTGTTCCAGTTTGGCGTGCTGGCAGGTTTGTTGTTGTGCCCTGGTATTCCGTTGTCTTTGCTTGCACCCCCCCGGTCCGGTGTCCAGTTGGGCGCAAGTTCTTTTTGTGGTTTCCACCTGTTTCCTCCTTTGTCCTCTTGCTTTTGCCTAGTGCTTTTTTTTTTTTTTCTGCCCGTTCTTAAGGCCTACTGTCACCTTTTCCTGTCGTACTGGTAACCATCTCCCCTCCGTTCTCTCCCCCCCTTGTCGTTCATTGCGTGGACCTCCCCCCACAATCTTCCGACTCAACCTACCATTCCTTTGTGTGAGACAAGTTCGTTCCACCACCCCCGTTCCGTTCTTCCCCGACCGCCCCCGTTAATACTTGTCTACACAACGTATCCCAATAGTAGACATTTTGCAACCCCCTTTTCCCCCCATCCGCATTTTCCCCCATCTTATCATCCCACTTTTTTCTTTGTGGTCTCTTTGGACGTCACAATCACACCATTCGGGTTATGTGTATAGATAGTGGCTTCTTCCTCCTGTGCGCACGGTGTGTTTTTGGTTTTCTCTGTTTTATCGAATCGCCATTCATGCCGCTACACATTCTGACCCGTGGGAACCTGTCTTGCGTTGGTGCATCGCACCCCGTTCTATCCTGTGTAGACAGTTTGGATCGGTTGCATTTCCTTTTTGCCCCCTTCCCTGCTCTGGCCCCCCTGACGGGCGCCCGGTTGTCTTAACGTGGCTCTTACCCCGCTTCGGATGCTACTACAGGATCTATCTCGTTCATCGCTTTCGCTCACCCCTCGATCATTATTGTCGGTTGTCTTTAGCTTCTTTCCAGCTTTACTCGATGTCACAGGCCTGCCCCGTTTTACACCCCCTGCTACCCCTTTTTTTCCCGCCCCCCGGAGGCCCTTTTTGTTTGTTTTCTCTTCTGGACGTTGACCTCCCGAGTATCCACATCCTTTTTTTGTTTTTTTTTTGGTGCATTTGCCATCTCTGTGGCGCAGTTTCTCAGCTTTCCGTTTTTACCTCTCCCCCCTTTCAGTCTCTGTCGAGAACCCTCTTTCCCCCCCCGACGCGTACGCGTCTTTGAGTTTCAGTCGGCTTGTAGAGGGTTCGTATGTTTTTCGTCTTTGCTCGTCTTTACTCCTCGTGGTGGTTTCCCTCTACTGCGACTCCTACAATGTGTCCGGATCGGTTTGCTTTTCCTTCTTTTCTAGTCCTTCCCCCCCCTCCCCCCCGCTAGTCGCCAACCCCCACTCCGGGTTCTCCTTAGACTCTCACCTTTTCTTTTGTTGTGCCTGTCTACGTGTTTCCTCCTTGGTAACTCCCCTTCCGTGCTTCTCCGATCCCTTATCCGTGCGGAGGGGCGTCCGCGTATTTTTTTTCCCAGCGGACACGTGGTATGCTCTAATACCTTTTATATGATGGGGCATTCTAGCGTTCCCCCATCTACCGCAGCGGTCTATTCCCCCTCCCGGGGTGTGATGCTTATACCCCGCTAGAGTGAGTTTGATTTTCCATCTCTCCATTTGCTCGGTCGATCTTCTCACCCCCCGTCCTTTTTTTGATTTGTCGTGTTTTATTTTCCGATTTTTAACTTTACCCCCCCACGGCGGTATCTTCGGGTATCTTCGTCTTTTACTGCAATTCGATTTCAGTGGGTTTGTATTTTTTTGTTGATTTCCAGTCTTGTTCGGTTGCTTCGTTTTTTTGCCCCCTCTTGTATTTGGTGTTCTTCAACTTTTTTATTTGCCGGCTTCCGCGGGGAGAAGCCCCGTTGTAGTCCCCTTAGCCGTTCTTGTCGCCATTTTTTGCGTGGCTTTCAGCCCTTCTTTTGTAGTTTCCGTCTGGCTCTATTTTCTCTTCCCCTGGGTCCCCCGTTTTTGGTTTTGTTTTTCTTACCTCGCCCCCCGCCCGTTCCCCCTTTGGTGTGGCGGTGTGTCTTGTTTGTCCTTTGTTTGTTCAGTCTTCTCCTTTTGTTACTGTGTCGGTATGGTTCACAATCCTCATCCTTTCCCCACCCACCGGGCCCCGCCTCTTCATTACTATCGAGGGCCCTTTTTGTTTCACGCTCTCATCCCGTTTTTCGTTATTCCTGTGTTCTTTTGGGTCGTCGGCCCTCATGTTCGGGTTACATTCCTTCGTTCTTTTTTTCTCTTCGCTTAACGCCACATGTTTGTTTTGGTTTGATGTTTTTGATCTGACCCCACTTTTGGCTACC
>Ga0179593_1176593_pt1 | contig 11122 bp, 6 predicted proteins | sample CZODoug2_1_08_16_FD_185931 | JGI IMG/M metagenome (GOLD analysis project Ga0179593, IMG submission 185931) | Vadose zone soil fungal communities from Angelo Coast Range Reserve, California, USA - CZODoug2_1_08_16fungal (PacBio error correction) | ecosystem: Environmental > Terrestrial > Soil >... | reverse complement strand
CCTGATCCTACCATCAGCGCTCCTACTAGGACTGTGGTGGGGGGTGTTTAGTTCGGGGTTTGGATACCGTTTTTTCATTTTCCCTTGCTGGTCGTGCAAAAACGGCCACCCCCCCCCGACCCCTCTTTTTCTCTGCGCCGGTGCTGTTTTCCTGCCACCTCTCAGTGAGAAAACCAGCTCTTATTAATAGCCTGGGGCTTGGCTGAACCCCTGAGTCCCTGTACGCGCGAGGTACATGTCCCCCATCCTATCCTCTTTGGAGATCTTCTGAAACATTCGAGACCTTTTCTGTTCTTCGTAACCACCACAGTCACCGTGCTGCTGACCTTCGAATAAGAATGACCCCTCCGTCTTCACTCCCACAGTCAGTGACCTGCCATCATCGTCAGCCAGTGCCCTCTGTCGGCCACACAAGGGAGACGGAACTGGCGAAAGGTCCCCCCTGGAAGCACTATCACGAACACGCGGCAGGTTACCCCCACACTGAGATCTCCAAGACCACGGCGACCAGCCGCTGACTGCACTGCAACGGACCACAATGCTCAACCACCCCCCTTAAGTTTTCCCCAAATCCCCCACATGTAGGCGCATCCCCTTATGTACCGCGAGAAAAAACCCCCTCGGCCCCAGCGATGGTCTCTAAATGACAGACAAACGCCCACGGTCAAGACTGCCCGCCCATTCGAACGTCACCCTTTTCCTCCTCTAGAGGCGCGTAGTTGACCTGTCGATGAAACTCACTTATGCGCGCGCCCCAAAGGCCGCTTGTTTCTATTCTGATTCAGCGGGCTCGATTAACCTAAGAATTTGGTATTCTCCCCCTCAACCACCCGCTCAAATATGTGGGAATAGGGTGCTAGACCTTCACTGGTGACTCTCAGGTTTGTGCGCGCGATGAACACAGGTCCATCTTCTCTGTCGCGTCTTTTGTATGTCGCCTGACGGTGTCACCTGGCTTTTTTCCTCTATGAGATTCTTGCACAATGAGCCCTTCACCGGTAAGGCCGTCTCATTAGCCGACGAGATGACAGAGAGAGGATTTCTTCTACGCCGGATGATATTCAGATTGATTTGCTTATTTGTCCCTGTCGAGTCCCTGCGTCTTTTCTGCGTCGGCGGCCATGTCTTCTTGTTTTGTAGCAAATGGTTACCCCGGCCGAAGAGCTTTTGCGTTCGTCTGTAACACCTTTTCTCCGGTCAGTTTTCGTGGACGATCTACAGCTTTTTTTGACTCCGAGTCCCTCGTTCTTAATCAGATACTTCGCCCCTTTCCCTCCGAGATCCCGTTTGTCTTCGTCGTCGAAGCTCAATATGGTTGAGAAGAAACTTTTGACCCCCCTCTCCCCCCTTTGTGGCGGGCATTGATCACTTTTCTTTACCTTCTGGTAGTCGCGAAAGCCCCGATTAGATTTCCATCTGATCCATCTTCTTTTAACGAGCGGCTGCCCTGCGGGGTCCTCCACTGCTACATGTAAGCTGATGCGGATGATTTACGGGGTCTTATCAGTAGGGGATTCCCATGTATTCGAGGTCTATCCCCAAAGATTTTTGTCGTTCCCCTCGGCGTACTCTGATGTGACCCCGGATCTGACCCCCAACTAAATAACCCCGGCACAAACACCTCCTACACTCTTCTTCCCTCATCTCAGTTGTTCGGCTGATTTCTTTTATCTCCGATGCAGCGTGGCTCCGGCCGTCGATAATGGTCCCACGGTACCGCTTTTCCATCCCCCTTTCCCTCGCCCCTTTTCCGACAAGAAGCGAAGAAAAACCCCATAATACGCTCGACTCTTTACAGTTACTCTTGATCCTTAATCGCAGAGTGATTTTCCCCCACGAGTTTTCTCAAGATGAAGGAATAGTGCGTTCTTCGGCGACAGACAGCTTGTAGGAATGGTGATCAGTTGTCCCCAACCGGGCGGCGAGTTCCCCAATATTTCCACAGACCTCTAGACAGACGATCCCCTCATAGTCAGGCCAAGGTCGCCGATCTTTTTTTATTTACTGTGAAGAAATACGAGCAGCCACCTCCTCGATAGCCCCCACCGACACGCGGCAGGACTCTTCGTTTGAAGCGAACCGCTCGTCGCCATGGGCCCCCACTTTTGTCTTCTAATGCAACGAGTGCCTGGACGCGTGAGGTCGCCTGCGAGCGTATTTCAAAACTAACTCAATCTGGTACGATCATTCTTTTTAGTAGAAGTCACCGATCCCGTTGATCTGTCAGGATCGTCTTGAATCCCTTCGGACCCGAATTAATTTGAAGGGCTTCATGGGCATGAACTTTCGTGCTGAATATAGCTCCGTTTTTGCCTTTTCCCCCTCACGGTCCCTCCAATGACGAGGTGCGGGAGCATCATCTTTCTCCAAAACTTCTGGCCGATCTCACCCGAGATTTCCGCTTGCCGATTCCCGACCCCAACCCTTCTCAATTCAACCCAGACCGGCCGCGCCTTTCGTTTTCCCGGCGCCAAGTTATGCAGAGAACAACCTTCCCCCGCCAGATGTTACACCGTGCTATTCATATGCCCTCCCCCCTTACTTTGCTCGGCGCTGGTTCTTCTACTTCTTCTTGGAACCTTTTTGTGGGTAGCGTGCGTTCAAGTTTGAGGTGTTCCCCTGTTTCTCTGAGCTCTCGTGGTTACCCACGGCCGTGGGCGTGTTTCATTGGTCTTCCCTTCCTCTTTGTTCGAGGCCTTTCTCACTTCTGACTGCTTGGAGGAACTCGTTGGTGCATTCTCTGTGTCTCGCTGAGTGCATGAAATTATGTTTCGCGTAGACATTCGGTCCACCTTGTTGGACTCGTTTTACTGGGCCTATGATGAATGGAATGTCCGTTTTCTTGATGAAATGGATTTTTTTGTTGGTTCCTTCTTCTGAAGTACCAAGACGGTGACGTGTCCTAAAGCCACTACACGTGTCGTCGTCCTCCTTACGATCCGATCAGCATGCGGCGGATTTCTGAGGTGAACCCATGGCCCCGATCTCCGTAGCTTTTTCTCCCTTCGCGAACCATATTCCGCAGGAAAATCGTTGCATGATCTTTTGCAGTCGGCCTTCTCCCTGATTCGATCTCCATCCAAGTAGCGGTTGACCCTTAAGAATGACTTGCCGCGCCTTGTTGCCGCTTTCTGAGCGCTTTGTTCGGCCGTCACCCGCAGGGCCCTCTCTAACGCATAGGAGTGGCCTTCGCTTCTTTCTTTAGTGACGTACCGTCGAGCTGAGCTACCACTTAATGATCTGGTGACCCTCCCTGAAGATGCCCCCCCTGTCCCATCCCACTGCTTGGCGGTCTGTCAGTCGGGACTAACCCAGACCTTAATTGCGGCGCTTCCCGGCCAATTTCTGACCTTCAGAGATCCCAAAAAGCGGTTATTCTTCCTGAAATAAGCACGGTTGACGCAACTCCTTGCCACGACCGCGCGCCTAACAGCTAACAGTTGACTTCGCCTTTTTAAAACCTTTGATAGAAGGTATCGAGCCCCGACCGACATGAACGAGCTTGCTGGATTTTTCTTTTTCTTTTTTTGATGCTTAGATGTGAGACCCTCCAGTTTCCGCCTTTCGACTCTGCTGATGAAATACGATTGCGCCGACGGCTGTGTCCGATGCGGCTGTTAGACCCACGCAGTTTGTCGGCCCAACGTATGCGCCGATTGGTTATCACCCATATTTCTCTTTGATTCTTTTATCTCTTTCCCTGTCGGCCCGCTCTTCCTTGCCTAAGCGCCTTTTCCGTTCAGCGCCGCTGCTTGGATAAGACCCCTGCCAGCGCCCTGACTTTTTTTAGAAGGAAACGATCCAGGTCCGCATCTTCTGTCTTCTTCTGCTCGCTCCCATTGTTGCGATTGATCTTGACCTCTCGGGCTAAGACGCCCGTTAGGAAGACAAGGAAGATCAGTGTCACTGAAGCTCGCGCCCTTCCTCACCTCTCCTTACGCAGGTGCGCAGATAGACAGAGCCTTCCTCCCTCAGGTAATGCCGTTTTCCGTGGTTACTCCTATCCCCCTGACGTCTTTGCCGCCCGAGTCTTACTTACACCTCCGAGCCGCGTGGAAGGACCCGGTTTCTCACGGTCGATCTCGGAGGCCTTTCCAGGGCGCGATCTAGGCGTTTCTCCCGACGAGAAACGGTTTCTCTACTCCGCGTAAAGTACTGCCGAGCGCGCATCTAAGCATCGACCAGGTCCTTTGGGATCATGGGTATCCTCACGCCTATTCCCGCCACAAGGCCTCTCTTAACTTCCAGCTGTCCATACGTGACCCTCCTTGTTTGTTCCCCTTTTTCGTCATGGTGTCCAAGTGATGCCAGCCTGCCCAACAGAGAAGGATTCTTAAAGGAATCACCCGCTCTGGTTTATTAGCTCTCCCTGTTCTCGGGCCTTTGTTAGAAAGCTCGAAGGGGAGGTTTCTGACCTGTGCGGTGTCGTAGCCCCGATCTACCCCGTTCCGATGGATATCACACACCCTTCCGTTGATCTACTGGCACTCTCCAGCCCTAATGTGAGGTATGATCGCACGCTTATTCCTCCCCTGCCTGTCCTCGTTGGCCGCATCTCCTTCCTGAGTAAGTCCCGGAAACAGGCCCCCGTTCTCGATGGAATGCCCCCGGACGGCCGCTCATGTAGAGAGATGGGACTCTTACCCCCTACTCCCCGCGGTTACTGGCAATCGAGCTTGCCGATAAGTCTCTCCCCCCGCGAGCACAGGCATCCTCCAGTTTCCCCGCGAAGCTCCTCTACTACATGTCGATCGATCACCTTCTCGCGGCTCTGGTTCCGTTCACAGATTTCTTTCCCAAGTGTCTTGTCGATGACCAAGACGCCAAAGGCAAGCGCGTACTTTTCCCTCCCTGTTGCGGTTCGGGTCAACGTCCTTCTATAAGATCGTGCCGTGTTTAGGTCTATGAGTTCCCCTTCGATCCGCCCGCTGTTCAGAGGCAGACGCAGACGAAAGAGACTGATTCGAACCAATCCTCAGTGCGTTATGTGTCCCTCTCCTTCTTTTCAATTTAGTGGAGACGGGCCTAAGAATGAAGTCCCCTACCGCTGCGTCTTCTCCCCCAGTCGTGTTAGAATTGAATTTTTTTTTAAGCAGCCAACCCTTCTCCACCTTTTCTTTCTGCGGATGCCGGTTCTGGCCAACCCTTCCAGAGACCTTCGTTAAAGTTTGAGCGCGATTACCCCCCTTTCCCCCCGCCCACCTGACCTTTTCCCCCGACCAGTCGAGGGAACCTCAACACCAAGACCACTTGATCCCGACCTTTTTTTTTTTTTTTCCCGTAACAAGCCAGTCGGTTTGACCGGACTTCCCGGCCTTCCTTTTTAGAATGTCCTCCAGTAAGACTTATCAGAGAGGACTTGCACGTGCGCCGCCCTACAAGTCCCGGATTCTCTCTCTCTCTCCCTGATCGTGTACTCTCTTATGGAGCGGTTTCAGGACTTCTTGATGCAGACTTTTTAGTAGTCTGCCGTCGGTTCTTTCCAGTCCCTTCGGCTGCGCCACTCGTGCTCCCGATAGTCTTCAAGCATCCTCAGCCGTTGCTCGAAGTAGACTTCTTCTTTGTTCCCCGCCCTTCGTGGAATCGTTGCGTTGAACGTGTTTTCAATTCCTTATGACGCAGCTGCCGCGCCGTCTTTCTCATTGTGGAACCAAATCGCCCCACCAGCACTAAGAAGTCTACCTTGGCCCCCCCTTTCCTAGATTTTCGAAAAGGCCTGGAGTCCCTTCTGAGCTTTGCGTGCGCAATCCACCCCTTTTTTTTTTCTTTTAGCCGACGGATCGGAGAACTTCCGCCAGGCTACCAATTGAGTGTGCAGCAGATAGAGACTTGGCAGAACCCCATGCAGTTTTCCGCCGCCATTCTTTCCCAACTCCTTTCTTGAAAGTGAGTTAGCTGTTTTCCGCCGTCTGCCCGTTCTTGACCTCCCAGGTTTCCCCTTCTCTCTCCCCTAGATTTCTTCACTAAAAGCATCCGGATCGTCGCACCTCGTGTCTCTCCATCCTTTTGAAGTGGTTGAGCGCCTTCACTGGCTTTTCCCCGTTTCATGGCTGTCGGTCCTTCTTTCCTACGCCTCATGTGTTTTTTTTTGGAGAGAGCTATCCCTCCCTGAGTCACCGGTGTGAAGCGTCCCCCCCCCTTTTTAACCCCCCCTCTTTTTCCACGAGGGGCGCGCCCTTCGTTTCTTAGACACCCTTACGGTTATCGCCGTCAACCGGGATCTTCCTCTGCGGGCTCCACCCGCTCGATAACTCTTTCCCCACCTTTTTGAAATACGGGTACGATCCGGGACCTAAATCTCCCCAAAGATCCATCTGAGCCACATCCGTTCGTAGAGGCGTCAGCGACCGATCCGCTCGCAGATTTCCTTGAGAAATGAATATCTGGAGGCCCGCAAGTGCCTTTCCTTCCCAGCCCGTCCGCCGGTGGACCCTTTTCCCTACGGAGTAGATATTTGTTCCACAACTCCATCCCTGAGTTTTTTTTTAGGCGTCAACCCCCCACCTTCCCCTCGCCACCTCACGCCAGCGGCTTACAACTACGTGCCTCCTCGCTTCTGTTCTAACACGGCTGGCTATCTGTCTACTCCTCCCTATGTCAGCCGCCGGCGTGACCCCGAAACTACGAATCCTTTTTCGGCTTCAAGGAAGGCCAAGAGCCCGTCCCCTGGCTACCCCACGACACTTTGATCCTTCTTATGATTTCGGCGAATCCGGCTTTCCTTCGGAGCCCTCAACCCTTTTCGATCACTTTATGATTCGGCCGAGTTTTCCTTCAGGGTTCCGTCCAGCGACGGCTGTCCCCTCTACTTTGGATCAATTGGTCGGCTTTTTCTTTTTATAGTACCCTTTCCGGTCACCGCGCGTGGCGTTTTGATCAAGGGGCGCACGCGCTCATAAGTTTCAATCATATCTTTCCTCTTGCAGACTCCATCGCCGATCCGCCTTTGTCGAAGTGTAGGATTCAGCCCCGGCTAACACGACTGAGTTCATCCTCGAGGAGACTGCTCGCCCTCTCCAATAAGGACCTAAATTTGAGAGGGCCCAAATCCCCGGCTATGCGCAGTTTCTTCGTTCCTCATGAGTTAGTCTTAAGGCAGCCCTCGGATACCCAGATTTGCGGATCATTTGCCCCCCTGTTAGCAAGTTCTCACTACCCCCTAGCAGCCACCGTACTTCATCCCCCTCCCATCACCCTTTCTATCTCGTTCGTTCTCCCACCTTTTTGCTCACCGACGAAATACCTTATATCTGTCACTTACCACTCTTTCTACGCCTCCCCTCCCTCTTCCCTACCAGTACAAAGCTAGAGCCCCTTCACCCTCTCCGTTCATGTCTCTTCCTCTCAACCAACCTAATCACCGGTCCCTCCCTACCCTACCACCCTGCCGCCCCTCCCTACCAGGTTCCTTTTCGGTTGCCACCAGTTCACCTACCTCCCCCCCCCCCCTGCCTATCCCCGCGAGCCCACGACTTCTCCCTGTTGGTCGCCCCTTCTCCTGTGCTCCGACGCCCTCCCCTTATCCCTAGCTGCCTCCGTTCTTAGTTGTATCTAGGCTTGCCCCTGCTACCTGCCTCCTATCAAGTTTATCCCCCTTACCATTCAAGCGAACAAGTGGAACTTTTTTTTCCTCCGGTACCCCTAGCTGACACCCCCACCGGTTTCTTCCATCGCTGCCCCCTCCCCCACCCACCATCCCTCTCTTCCCGTCGGGCGCTCCAACGATTCCACTCTCTTACTCGAAGCCTATAACTCCATCCCCACACCTCCTAACCCCGGCTCCCTACTGCCTTTCCCACTCGCTCGTCTTCATTCCGATCCTATCTCTCTTTCCCCTCACGTGCGGATCCTTCCCCCCACCCTATGGTATACCCTTTCCGGCCCCCCGTATACTTTTAACAGACCCACCTCCAGCCCTTCGCCGCCCCCTATTTCAACTCCACCTCCCCCCCATCCCCCCTACCCGTTTGTCTATAACACTGACTCTGGTCTGTTCTCTTCCTCCCACCCGGCAACTTATCTTCTCTTACTAGACATGGTTGGAAAGAACATGGCCCTCTTTTTTCAATTTATAGACTCGTAATTTGCGTCAGGTCTACGACCCCGCACGGCAGGCCTCAATGATGTGTCCATTTGCGCACCTTTATCTCTCTACAATTGATCTTCTGCGGCCTTTCGAGGACTGAGCGTTCTTTGAGATCCGAGAGAACGGATCTCCCTCTTTTTGCAAGTACTGTCAAGTGTGTGCCCGGTGGGTATTTAAAGATAGATCCTCGCTCCCTCCCCTTCCCGTTCGGGCGCGCCGCTCTCCCCCTTGGGCCTTCGCGGTCTACTTCTCCGTCCTGCGGCCCCATGAGGATTATCGCGTCGATTCCAGATCCGTCCTTTCCGGCGACATTTTCCCTTTCTGAAACTCCCTGGGGCTTTCTTCCCCTTCCTGCTTCGCTGCTCGACCCCAAACACTTTTCTACCGCCCGCACGGCTATGGCGTAGAACTTCTCAGACTCCATTCCCTCCCTGAATAACTGCTAGGGATTTTTTACTTTTAATTTCTGCCTCCCGGGCGAGTCATTCCCATTAACTTTTCCACCATACGTCAAGCTGTTATTTCAAATTCCTTCCCCCGCGGCCATCTTGCACTGTTACGAGTCCTTTTGGCGTAGCTTGCTTTCTTATCCCATGTCAAGCATGCTGGCGAGGATTTTCTTCTCTTTTCTGAGGTTCCGGACGCGCTTTCTCCCTACCCCGTTTTTTCGATTTTTTTTCCAACGCCGGATCTTTCTAGGTAAGACTGACCTATTACCTTCTCCCGCCAAATTTTAAGATCGAGCTGTCGTTCGACAGAGCTGGCCTCCACTGAGTGATCTGCACTTCCCCACGGAGGAGGCCTATTTTCTTATACGGCCCTATCGGGGTCCACTTTCTTCTCGACTTCAGGAAATTTCTGAGCGATTCATATTTTATCGGGACCTCGCCTACGTTTTCTAATTACTCAACCTTCTTCAAACCCTTTCACCTCGCAATTTGAAAAGTAAGAGCTTAGCAGCTCCTACCTAGCTCTACTTCCCGACTCCTCTTTTCCCTGCTTAACAAGCTTCTCTGTTCTCGGTCTTGATCCCCACTTCCCTCCCTCGGAGTAGTCTCGATGCGCCGACTTTCAGCCCCCGAATAGGGCGATTTTCTCTAATCCCTCACTTCTCTAAATCTTTTCTCAACACAGGCACGTGACGACACAATTCTTGCTTCCCCTGCCATGACCGAATCGCACCCTCCTGGCTCTGAGCCCTGGGACAGTCTTCATCTTCAGTCTCTTCTTTTACCTTGATTTACAGTCGCCGACTCTCCTCCAATCTTTTCTGAATGAGCGGCTACTTTACCGCTCGATAGTGTTTCAGGACTTCTCCTTTACGTCGGATACGTTTTCGAGCTGTATTCACCGGCGTAAACGTGCTTTGATTTTTACTGTCTCCTCGAATGACACTTAGGGGTCTCTACGCACCTTGTCCGATTGGCGGTTGTATGGCCTGCACTCAATTCTTCGCGGTATAAAGTACGTGCACTACTACAAGACGGAAGGGAGATCCTCCCTTTTTCTTCCATAATTCCCTTCCCGCATTTCTCCTCCCTTTACTTTCCCGATGACGCGCCGCATTAACAACACTTCAGTTCCTTGTCGAGTCTCGCGTTGCCTTTCTATTTCCGGTCAGACACGCGCGACTCGGCTTCATGCGCTCCTTTTCTTTCTGGCCTACCGGTCGAATTTTATTTCTCCCCCTGACATCTCTTTCCAGTGCATCCCCCTCCGTCCCCTTCTTCCCTAAAAGTTCCTGCGGCAGTTCTGTTGTCTCAGTTTAGAAGCTGTCTCTTTTCTTTTCCGTGTCCCACAGCGAAACAGTCATTGTCGTGAGGTGCTCTTCTTTTAGACCGACCGGGTCTTCTTTAGTCAACCCCCGTCCACCGCGTCTGACTTCCCTCCTGCAATGACCCAGGCTTCCTCCACCTTCCCTTCCCGTTTCATCCTTAGTCCCATGAAAGTTTTCCTACAAACCAATAACGACCATTTCTACAGGTCCCCCGGCATGCATGCATTCCCGGAAACCCGTTCCTATTCACACAGCTTCCTACCCTCACATCGCTGAACCGACGCCCTCCTAATTCCTCAGACCATGATCAACCCCACTTGGACAGGTTCAAACCGACCCCATTTGTCACCTCTCCGCCTGAAAGGGCCACAACCCATTTCCAAGAGGCCCCACTCCACCACTCGCGATATCATGCCTCCTAGTCATCGGGCGCAGCAGCTCCTCTTGCCTTTTTTGCCTGCTCTTCACTAACTCCTCGCTCTCACAACCTGGGCGGATTGCTTTTATATTTCTGACTCCTTTTCTTAGTCGAATGAGCCCCAGAGACCCTCTTCATTTTATTCGTCCTACTTTTTTCGCCTCCTCTTGATTTCTGCACCGGAAGGTAGGAGTGTAAAGGAACTCACATTAGGTCCTCTCGCGCAGGTGGCCTCCCCCTTACCCTTTCCACTTTACTGTTTTCCCTTTTTTTTCAGATTGGCTCGTACTCTCTTTACCCGATATTCTCTTCTTCACTTCGCCCTCCTGGGACATTCTTTCCTATGATTGCGTTTTTCCCCCCTTTCTCTTTTTTCGCTCTGGCCAGTAGAGTAAATGCATTCTTTCTGTAAGAACCCCTGGGGCCACCACGCGCCGTAGCTTTTTTTCTCGTAACCCTCGTTTAAGTCATCTTTCTTGACTATCCCCTCTTTTGATGCGAGTATTTACCGCCCCCCCAAGTCTCTAGCGACAGCGCTCCTCTCTTAGTATCGTCGTCAGAGAGAATTTGCTCCTAAATTTTGCAACTTCTCCCCTCGGCAATTGTTGTCTTGCAGTTCTACCATTTCCCTGACTCTTTAAGTCTACGAATCCTAAGGAGTCCCCTTCCTTTTATGGATCCATCTAGTGGTTTTTAGGGCTGCGCGGCTTTCTACAAGCGGATACTGTACTATGCTCTGCGTGAGGAATGTATGTTCTGTCTCGTAGTTGTGACCATGTATTCGCGGTCGCTTTCAATCTGCCTGCCCGCGGAAGTCGGACTTCTCTCAAGCCGGCTTGGC
>Ga0179593_1690990_pt1 | contig 11123 bp, 11 predicted proteins | sample CZODoug2_1_08_16_FD_185931 | JGI IMG/M metagenome (GOLD analysis project Ga0179593, IMG submission 185931) | Vadose zone soil fungal communities from Angelo Coast Range Reserve, California, USA - CZODoug2_1_08_16fungal (PacBio error correction) | ecosystem: Environmental > Terrestrial > Soil >... | reverse complement strand
CCGCGGTATGTTCTCTCCAAATCCTTCTCTTCCGAAACTGGGATCCCAAATTTCCGAGTTGTGTCGGCTGGCTTACTTCACGCTTCTTTCCCCCCCTTCCTTCAACCCACGTCTCTTTTCTTGATTTCTTGTGCACGGCGGCTGATGCCACCATAGAGAAAGGGCAACTCCTTTTTGCGGTCGTTTTTTTTGCCTCTTTTCTCTCTATGTTAGAAGGTTCCCAAACGATGAACGAAGTGATCTTTTACTGACCCTTTTCCCAAAAGTGTTTTTTTTTTACTCTCTCCCTTATCTGACCTCTCCTTTTCTTTCGGCCGTCTCGCACGAGATCTTGAAGGAGGCCGAATACATTTGGGGGGTCTTCATTCTACGGATAAGAGATGGACCCTGCTTCCCCAGAGCCGTTCCTGAAGATCATATACCTTTTGCTTCCCTTAGTTTCCCTGGTAGCTCATTACTTATTCCTGGCACCGATATATACGCATTATTTCTTTCTGCGACATGGAAAAGGGTAATATCGATTAGCTTATTTTCTTGTTTATTTCCGGAAGTTGGTTCTTCTCTCTGTTGTTAGTATGTGTGTTTAAGTTCTTTTCATAGCCCGAGATCAAGCGGCCTCTAATAGGAGAAGGGAAAGGCTCGAAATTCAAAGTCCTTTTTCAAGCTCTTATAGGATTTTTTGGACTTCTTTTCAACTTGGGTATTTCTTTGTAAGGATTGTACTTCCCTGTTTTGATCGTGGTAGTTAGTCCTTTCGTGAAGAAAGCTCCCCCCGGATAGTAACCCCTCTTAGGCTTTTTTTTTACCGATAGTTGCATTTCTTTTTACCACCTTCTGACTATGGCCATCGCGCCATCGCGTCCCTTCATCTTCCCCGGTTGATAGGAGAGAACGCACCCCCGCGGATGGGGTTCTGATGTTTTCTTTGACCTCTTTTTTTTTTTGGTGTTCATTTTTTATCAACTTGGATCGGTTTACCTCCTCTGTGCTAACGGACATTTGACCCTCGTCCTTCCCCTTTCTAGGTCTTGTCTGGCTGGATTAGAAGTTAAAAGATTGTTTTTCTCGAGCTAACATTATGTTTTTCAGTTTTATGTGCATTTTCCCTTGACGATGCTCATGATGCATTCCCCAAGCACAGCTCGCTCGGCTTCACCTACTTCATCACAAATATTCTTATACAAGCTCTTTGTTTTTTTTTTCGGTCATGTTTTCTATTCAACCCCCCGTTTCCTTTCCTCCCCCTTGGCCAAGAAGAAAGACTTTTACCATTGAAGACGGCTCGCCGACCCAAAAAAAGGAAATATTTGTCCCCTCCCCCCTCGCACACCGGTTCCTTACCTTCCCTATATTTTCTTTCGCCCATGCAGTCTGGTTTGGTAGGGATGGATCTGCGTTTTGGTTAGAACTGCTTCCTCCCTCCGGTCTGCTTTTCGGTAGCGAAATAGAAAATACCTGTTACCGCGTCCCCCGGCCCAGGGCGTTCTGAGCATATACCCCACTCCACAAACCCTTCTCTACTCCCTTAGCGCTGGAAGGCTCGGTTTTCTCCTCGGAGCTTTTTGTTTCTGGAAAATATTCCGATATGTAGAGTGAGTGTACTGGGGGATCCCTAGTGGAAGAACAGTGGAGCGCTTCCCCTAGCTATTCTGATTTCTAGCATCCAGTGAGCGATCATGGACGTCGAGGCCGGGCTTATCCCTTCTTTTCATCCAGTCTTGAGGGTTTCTCTTTTCTTTAGGCTAGTCCTCCTTAGAAAAGCCCCGACTGTCTCTAATTAAGGTAATCTCCTTTCCCCCTCTGTGAGAAATCATTTTTCTATTTCCTTTTTTTTTTTGAGAGACTTTCTTACACGCGTCTACAATGCCTGATGCTCAGTCCTTCCGGGGTCGCCTCAGCCTGACGATTCACGACGAGCCCGCAACTCTTTTCTCTTCCCTTCAACGTAAGAGAACCAGCTTCAGAGCACGTCTCAGTAACCCGTTATCTAATTTTTCTTTCCTGAGAAACCCATTACAGATGGGCCGCGGCTCCCTGTTTTTTGGTACTCCCCCAGAAGAGCCCAGCAGTATTCCAATAGAAAGATCGGGTCCCCTTCCCTCTTTTTGCACCACTCGTATATCACACCTTCTTTCCCTTTCCTGACAGTTCTATAATGAGTTTTTTTCCCCGGTGTTGTCATGGGCTGCCCAAGTAAGAGTCCCTATTTCCTTGTCCTATGTCCGCGGATGGGCTATTTTCCGAAAAAGAGGGGTCTCAGGAGGAAGGAGAACCTAACTCGCCAGACCTCAACGAAAACCACCTTCTTCCTTTGCGTGCGACGAGACGCATCCCCCCCCTGACGAGTTTTTCTTCCGAGGGTTTTATCTGTAGTTTCTCGGGTTGACCACTTGTCGGGTGGTAGGCGAGAATTGAGATAAGAAGGACTGGGATCTTTTTTCCACCTCGTGCGTCCTCCTAGAATTTGTCCTCTCCTTCCTCCCACCGCGCTGGAAGAACGAGGTGAGCCGGTTCTCGATTTTCTATCCTTTGTTTTACACCAGATATGGACGAGCTCCCCCCTGGTCCATTCCCCTCCCCACTGCCACGCCTGATTTTTAGTTCGCGCAGTTATACCCCTTTTTCGTTCTCGTTCCATCCCGGACACGCCAGTTTGACTATGGCACCCATTCCCGCGGAGAACACACAGGAGGTACACTTCCCCCTTTTTGAAGAGTGCTCATCTGGAGAACCATGACCCATCCTCCGAAAGCCCCACCCCTTTTCCCGCCGTTTTACGCCGGATAACGCTTATTTTCGTAATTACTCTAGCAGAACATGATTTTCCCCCTAGGAGAGAAGTTCCTTGACAGCCGCCTTTCGCGCACGTCTCTTTCTGTCACCTAGAGTCTGGAATTTCGACGGCGAGGGCTGATTATTCCCAGTGACTACCACTAGAAGACAAGCAGGCAATAAGGCCCACCTCTCATGGATCCAGGTTTTGCTTTACAGTCTGACCCCTTTACACAAGTCACAAACGCCTTTCGAATACCGCAATCCCGAGCGTCCAAGATCGGCTTTTGCGCCCCGCAGGCCCCTCGGTGATCGCGTTCTTTTTTGCCAGAGAAACCGAAAGGCACTTATTAACCCGAAAGTCCCCCTCTTTTCTTTCGCCCGTCCAACATCTCTCTGTAGTTCCTGCCCCCACTTTTCGAACCCTTTCATCTTCGCCAGACGCTCTATCTATCGACGTTCTATTCCCTTCCCGATGTTTATGTAGCGACCTTCCGTCACATGAAGACGAAGGAAGGCGTCCCCTCTCTTTTCTCTCTCCAGCGCGGAGCCGAGCAGGAGATTTGAAGTACCCTTTTTAGTCGGGAGCTTCCTCTTCTTAGAATCCCCCAGATCACGGCAACTGTCAAGCAAGGTAATTGAGAAGTTTCCTCGTCCTTATCTCCGCTGTGATAGAGATCAACTGTCACCCCCACCTAGACGGTTTGCGACCCCCCCCTTCCCATCGCGGCGTATGAACCCATTTTTGGTGGGGACCCCTCTAGCTCCCCTGCGGCGGGAACCTATGTTCAGTGTGACGCCGGTCATCACGCGCAGCGGCACCAGCTCTTTTTGATTTAGAGTAAGGGTAAAGGCTGGCACAGAAAGTCTCACCCGGAGCGCGGGTTGCTTTGTTCACCGTCACTCCTTTGCACCCTCCGCGGTCGTCGGCATCTCTCTCTTTTCCCCCCCCCTCCCTTTTTTTTTCGTTTTATGCCGAGAAGAAACAGCGGAGTTTTTCTTCCGGAGATTTCTTGAATTCTCCACCCCCCACAAGATTCCCTTTTTTTTTACCGCCTTCCTTTTTAGTTCTGGTTCCAGAGTCAAGCAGGTACCCGTACTCAATCCATTTCCATGTTGAAGCGAGCTGTCCCCAGGAGGAAAATGCTTCCATTCTCAAGTTGCCCTCCCTCTTTTTTGCTGGGCTGTTTAATGGCTTACTCTCAAGATCTGGCTTTTCTTTTCCCGCTCGCCGAGTGTCTCGAAGGAATCGTTTCTCCTCTACTGGACATTCTCCTCTGCAAATAGAAGGTATCTGAATCTTTTATTTCCTTATAGAATCCCGGACCTTCCGCCACGTCATCTTTGTTCCTAATATTCCTTCTTCGTCCTTCGTTCAGGCTTCTCACAGTACGAATGTTGATACTCTCTTCCTGGTCTCCCCTGTCATTTCTCTGTGAGTTTTTTCTAATAAAAATAGGGATGAACAGTCTAAGGTATGTGTTTCCTGTCTTTTTCCTTCAAGGGTCCGTATCTTTTTTTTTTTTTTTACTTCCGCGTCCCCCTGGACTTGTCTCCACCGATCGGGTCTTTATGTTGGGGTTCAACATGACGTTTCTCATTGGTCCGCTTCCGGCTCCCCACAGGAGAGGAAGCGACTTTGAGACGGCACCGCCACCCCATAGCTTTCCCGCCCACGTTCTCTTTTTCCGCGATCGGCGTTCCTGTTGGTTCGTTCCAACGCGTTTTCTGAGAGTATGGATAAATTCATAGGGTTTGATGATAGGCCTTTCCTTTTTTTGGATAGGGGTGCTAGTCCTGAGGAGCTTTCAAGAGAATAGGAGACGGTCCTCCCATCAGGGATTTTACACAACGATCGTTCCTTTCGATTCACCTTCTCGGTCATTGTTTCTTCAATAGCTTCTTTAAGTCCTACCTCCAGGCTTTTATTCTTCTTGACCTAAAAGAGCGGGCTTGCTGAAGTTAGTGATAGCTTACTTCCTCTCTCTATACTTGATAGTATAACTGTAACCGTCCGTCCTGAGTTTTCCACTTCTTGTGTGATGCTTTTTGAAAGATTACTCCAAGAGGTGTAGAGGATCTGCGCACAATGGAAGGAGCTTGACTGGATGTGATCTCAGTGTTTCTTCCCTGTTTTTTAAAGAGCTTTGTGCAAAGCACAAAATGTTTGCCTTCTTCCTTCTCACCTCGTTTCTTCGACCTTACGGTTTTTTTGTAGGAGGTGCAGACCCACAGCTCGGAGGGTCCATTGGGGATGGTTGCGACCGATTCCCCTCCTGAATGAGGGATCAATCAGCGGCTCTAACAGTTTTTTACCCAATATCACACGGGAGACATGATAGGAAGATGTCCCACGGTCTGAGCACATGCCGGCTTGGTTCGTCTTTAGTTGCTTGTCGATTGGGGGGTAAGGATCTCCCTACAATGGGACAAGAGTTAGCGCCTCCCCCCAATAGCAATACCACGCGTTTCCCTTTTCACAAGGCCGTCGTCGCCATCCCGGGCCCAAGGACCAAAGGTGTCTCCGATCCCCCCCCCGACGACTCCTTCCGGGCCTACTCCTGGTCGTATAGGAGTGGGGAAAATGCCATATTTCCCTCTCTGAGTAGCAGATTTGGCGGTTGACGCGGGAGGTCCGTCTTTTTTCTCCACTTATAATCTGCTCTTCTTGCGACCGGACTCCGGGACGTTCTCTCCGGCTGCTCTTCTGACCAGGGATCTGGAATGTGCCTTGTTCGGTAGAGGTAGTGGACCTCTGCGACTAGGGACTACGACCCCGCTCCCTGATTTTCACTTCTTTTTTCATTTGTCCGACCGTCTTAAGTCCCTCTCTTCTAATCCTACGTTTTTGAGAGATTAATGGAAAACCAGTCTTCGAAATTCTCCGGTCTCCCTCACCTGGTCATCTTCTGTATCCCTTATGCCCTCCTCTTTGCCTAAGCGCAAGAACAGAGGCGATCTGGTAAGCGAATCAAGCCCCCTTAGAGCTCCCCTCTCCGTGTCGCTCCTTTTTCCTCCCCCAGACCGAGTCGTCTGGCCGCTGCTCCCCCCCCTAGAGCACAGCAGAGCGGTCCCGACCTAGGAATAATTCAGGTTTTTTTTCACCATCTCCGAGAGCGTCCATAGAAGAAGGCAAGTAGACTGAGGGTCCTTCTCAGACCCCAGTTTTTTTTTCTTTTCAGGTCTTAATTGTCTGTTGTGTGAAGCCCGTTCCCTCCTTTATTTTGTCGCAACGAAACGAGGCTCTGGCGGAGAGCAGGGAGGACCCCGTCAATCGCAAGCCCTACCACGCCCCCGAAGGTCATGGGAGAGCGACCCACAGCATTATGACATCAGTTGGGTGGTCCTTCTGATCTATTTTCCGTTTTGCTCGGCGCCTGTGCAGTGGCGTCGGGCGAGGTTTCCCACCCCTTCCTCAGGGACCGCTCTCTCTTTTTTTCATCGCGGACACCCTTACCGACACCCCCGATCCGAAGTCAAGTTAAGAAAGAGGAGTCTCTTTGTCTTTGCTCTCATTATGAGTGTCCCCCTCGCTTTTAACCCGCGCTGATTTGGCATCGGCACAACCCCTCCATGCACCGGCCAGGGTCATGTTCCCTGTCCACCGCGGGCTCCCTTTTCAGCCCCCAGACAGCAGAAGAAGAAAGGAAGAGGGCCTCGGGCTTCCCAACTCCTTTTTTTCCCGATCCGACAGTATTTTCTTTTCAGGTTCTAAACAGTCACCCCTTAGCAGAACGCCAGACAAATACGCATCCCGGTGGCGGTCTCGACACGGCCTGGAGTAGAGCGAAAGTAAGAGATGGCGCCGCAAGGCCCTGACGGAGATAGGACCCTTTACACCTTCTTTTCAGCGCACTATCTTTGCTTTTCCCCCCCTAGCGGGATGACGGCTGGAGACGGCGTACTACGCACCACATAGCATCACCCCGGACATGCAAGACATCAGGAAAAGATTCCTTACTAATTCCTCCCCAGAGTGACCCAAGTCCCCCCCCTTTCTTTGACCATCGTGGCCCACCGATCCATCGAGCACGTGAAGTGTCAGCTCCTGCTCTGTCGAGGGCCCGCGGGATCGCGATTCCCAGTCTCCCGAACTTGATGGATGTTATGAACACCCATGCGCCTTTACCGGGTTGAACGCCCAAAAGAGTCCCCCTTAAATCCCGAGGACGCCCAGCCTATGAACCTTCCTTCAGACCCTGCCCATTGCCCCTACGACGATGGTATCACGATGGTTCTCTCGACACACCGCACGAGACAATTCATCTGCCGAAATCGTTAGCTGCCCATGCGAGAGGAAAGCGCGTGAGCTCCTCTACCCCCCCCTACTTGCTGCTTGAGGCGTTCGGCGAGACTACCAGTTTCATCGACCCAGGATCGGCAGCAGATTCTATACTTCACGAGGAGGATCCGCTCAAGCTTCCCACCGCTCACCTGTCGGCATCGCGTTTCTCCCTTAGATTAAATCGCGGCAGGTCCCTTTTGAACAGCCCCCGCCCCCTCACGAGCCCGCCGCGGTGACTGTTGTGCCCCTCAGTGGCCCGCCGTGAACCAGCTGAAAGCGACCGTCGCGTACGGGTACAGGCTCTATTTCGTCCTTTCCAGCGACCGGAGCGCGTCGGCAGCGGTGATATACATTGAAACCGATATCATTCTTCCCCTCCCCTGGAGTTTTTTCCGGCATCTCCCTCTCTTTTTCCTTTGTTTGAGTTTCTGCCGAGAAGACGTCGGTGTTCGCCGCAGGAGATGAAGTTGGACAATGAGATCACACACTGGATCCTCCAGTCGTCCGGGTCGTCTTGCTTTTCGTCAAAGAGAGCACATACAGCCCCCAATAAGGTGAGTTTACCTTTTTTTTTGCACCGGATTAACTCAATCTGAGTATCCTTTTCTTGATGGGCGGGTAATGGCTCTCCTTTTCTGCAGCGAATTTGAATTTTTTTCTCCACCGCGTATGCGACCGTTCGATGAGAAAGAGGAGGGCTACTCTTTTCCAGTATATCATGACTTACTCTTTTTTTATGCCTTATATGGGAAGTTGACATTCTATTGGGAACGACCATTTGTCTATTTAGATCCGGGCTAAAAGAGCAGTGTTGCTTCATTCGCCTCCGTGCGCTTCATTCTTCCGGGTATATAACCCTAGGGAAAAATGTAGAGATTCCCTCTGAGCGTTGCTGCACGACTTCTCGATGGTTCGGGATACGTTTTAGTGGAAGATGGTGGTGGGCGGTCTCCTATCGGTGTAATGGATCCTTGGTTTTTCAGCCGTCGGGCTAATTGGCTCATGGCCGCGATAACGCGTTCTTTTTAGGCCGACCCTGAACGGTCCGTACAAAGTTCTCGCGTCATGCTTTCTCCTTGCCAGCAGTCCGCTTTTCCTGGTGGGATGGAACGCGGCGGATGCAGTAATGGATACACTTTGGGCTCTTTTCCCGAATGTCCTTTTGCTGATGCTTTGGTTCGTCCGGTTTTTCTCGCTGGAACGGTAATCTCTCTGTACGAACCGTCTTGTAGGCGGCAGGTTTCCCTTGACTTCCTCCCCCCCTCAGGGATGGCCATAGGACGAGACAATCGTGAGAGACAGACCCTCTGCGTTTTTGCTGATGCGTTCTGCTTTTTCTTTTTCTGTTTTCCACCATCTTTGCCCATCGCGCTTCTCTCCCGGTTACCGCCGATGCTCAACGCATGGGTGCCCTCCTTTCTTTTTCTTGCTGCATGTCTTGTTGAACTCTACGATAACCCTGTTTTTTAGCGGCTGATAACCTTTGTTCGGCGTTTATGTGGTGATCTTCGTGACGATCGGTTACAGTCTCGCTGACAGACATGTCTGCCGTGAAATACTATACAAATTTTCGTTGTTTTGACATAGGCCTGAGCGGTGGTGTGGCGGTCGGTCATTGTTGAAGCATTTCCCCCCCCCGTCTCGAGCGCCTCCGGAAGGTGGCAAAAGACGAAGGATCGCCCTGCAGCGGCTTCGCCGACCACTTTTACCTGTGGTAAAAACAGCCAGGCCCACAACGGGGATCCCTGATCCCGGTCAGATGCTGCGGCGCCTCCTCGTTTTTTTTTTTTCGGGCGGCCGATTAGGTAGAAGCTCTCAGCCCTACTTTTCGCGTTGCGGTCCATCGCTTCCTCTTGACCGAGTCCCCCCTTTAGAATAGAACTGGGGGTGAACTCACACATTCCCACCTTTGGCCCGGCTTACCTCTCCTGGACTGCATGGCCTGCCTTCGTTTCCTTCGGATGGTGACACTGCTGAAATGACTTTTTCTTTCCTCGTGCTCCTTTTTCTGTTGCTCGTTCGGGTCGTCGAAAGGGGGAGAAGGAGGTCCAATACCCGCTCTGGTTTTTGAGAGCCATCTCCCTTCTTTTCGTTTTTGACGTGCTACCGCGTCTCTGGCCGCTGGAATGCCGCGTTTGGACGGGCGGACTAAGGGCTCACACCTGATGCTGCGACTTAGTCATCTCTCTCTGTTTCTCCTTTTCATCTCTATCTTTCTCATCAGTGTTGTGGTGAGTTTTTTTTTGAGCTTCAGTCTTTTTTTGTATTCCCCGTGATCCTACCATTGCCCCTGAAGGCGTAGATCGCAAGTTTCGGTAAAGGCCGGCAAATTCTCGCCCCCTCACCGTTCATCCAAGATCCGTTCCAGCGCCAGCACCGAGGAAAGTAAATGAAGGTCGCTCTGTTGAGCCCTCTCCCCACCCCAGACGATCTCCCTCTTTCCTTCGTCCGCCCCACGTAGGGCTTGACTCTAGGTCATCACAGCGAGGAGAGAAACCGGAGGATAGTCTCCCTTAATTTTCGCGGAGCATTTCCGGTGTGGTCATTGGGCTTACAGGGATTTCCTTCTCATTCGGGTGACTGGCCCGAGGGATGGCATCTTTTTTCCCCCCCGCGGTTACGGTCTGCTGTGTCACCGCAATCGCACTCCCCGAAACAGACGCGGCCTGAGCCCAGGCCTTTCCTCCCACTCCGAGCAGGTCGCTTCCAGAGTTTTCCTTGTTGATAGTTCAAAGGTAGTGTGTTCTGCTCTCGCTTCTTTTTTTTCAGGCCGTCGGGCTTGGCCTTCCATTCACCGATAGCTGGGTCATCCGGACCCATGAGCCCCCCCCACGCTAAATGGCAGGAATTCCCTCTGGTGAGCGTAGTCGCCGAGGCCGATTGTGTTTCACCCACCTCTTAGAGATGAGCCCCTTGAATAAGTTCTTTTGTTTAAAAATGACTTTCCTCCCGGGTTATGTCGAGCCGCGACACCCGCAGTGTCGCCCTTCGTTCAGCCCTCCATCGCATTGCCAGGACGAGGGTCCACACCCTGCAGGTGAGAAACCAGGATTTTTTCCACACGATTCCTCCCATTAGAGGCGCGCGGCCAGGGATTGCAATCCATCGAAGTTCACTTGAAACGGCATCCACCCCATAAAGCCTCGGTGGCTTTCGCGATTCCCGACTGTTAGAGTAGCTGCCACGTACGCGATGGCCAAGGAAATGACGGAGCTCCGGCCTTTCCAGTCCCTCCTCGCACGATCGGGTTTTATGAGAGCGTGGTTCCCGCTCCGAGTTCGATCTCCCCTTCCCTCCCCCCCTCGTCAGCACCCGGACATGCGATCCCCGGCAAAGAGGAAGGATAAAGGAATATTCGCAACCCCTTGGTGAACGTCCCACCCTTTACTCCTCCTTCCCCGACCCCCAGACCGCATACTGGCTCGCGTAAGCGCTTTCCGAGCCTCGTGCCAGTGCCAAGCGGTTTATCGCTTCGCGGAAATGAGCCCACGGCAGTTTGATGTTAGTGCCAACCCAGCTGCAGGACACCGATGTCATCCGGGGGTTGTTTGCCCCCACCCTCCCACAGCGAGTCCGTCCCAGATAGCTGACATCATCTTCGACCCGACGCTCCATGCCTTTTTCTCTTTTACATGGTCACCGTTTGAGGCGACGGAGCCGATGCCCAGTCAGGCATTCTGTAGAGCGATTAGATTGTGATAAGCGGCCCCTCTCCTGAGCCGATAGGAAGTTTCACCCCGATATGGGCCGCAGTCGTCGTCGGCGAGACTCCCCTGATCGGCATCGACCACCGTCTAGGTCAGGTACGGGTCCTTCCAGAGTAGTATTCTCGAGTCCCCCCGGTCCCCTGTCTGCGAGGTGCTATTCGAGGAGAGTTTGCGGCCCATGACCCCTCCCTCCCTAGCCCGCGGCGGGCCCGGGGACTTTGAGTTCCCCCTTCCTTGGACGCAAGTACTGCAGCGGCACAGCGTCCCCCCCTCGGTGTATCTCTTTTTTTCGCGGGCCGTCATGCATGCGCCTGAATCGTTGATCTTCTTCTTCCCCGTGCGCACCCTCCGCTCTTGGC
>Ga0179593_1648610_pt1 | contig 11123 bp, 16 predicted proteins | sample CZODoug2_1_08_16_FD_185931 | JGI IMG/M metagenome (GOLD analysis project Ga0179593, IMG submission 185931) | Vadose zone soil fungal communities from Angelo Coast Range Reserve, California, USA - CZODoug2_1_08_16fungal (PacBio error correction) | ecosystem: Environmental > Terrestrial > Soil >... | reverse complement strand
CGGCACGCGTGAGCCTTGCACTCTTTTTTCTCTCCCTCTTTTTTTTTCCTTTGGTTGGGACTCCTTTCAACCAGGATAAATTTGGTAAGGATTTCCGTTTTGCATTCGAAGCCTTTTTTCTCCCCTCCCCTCTTGGTCCTCGGGCGCAACAAAGTCATGGTAGTGCTTCGTGTGGAAGATTTCATCCCCTTTCCCCTTCTTAGAAAGTTGGAAAGAGACGATCCCGGAAAGCTTTTTTTTTCTTCCCCCCTTTTCTAAAAACAGTCATTCAGACCGATTCCATTGAGCGTTATTTAAAGTCCTGCGACTCTTCTTTCTCCTGAATCCCGTTTCTCAGAGGAAAAAACTAGCTGTCCTTTTTTTCGACCCTTGCTTCCCATAGGAGAATAAACTTGCCTTTGATGGAGGTTTCCCACCCTTTTCTCCGATGAGTAGGAAAGAGCTTCACATCCTTTCCCCCCTTTCCCGGTCCTCTCAGGTAAAGTTATGGCGATGTGCGACATTTCCCCCCCCTTCTTCTCAAGCCAGCGTGGCTGCCACTCCGTCCTGCCTTTTCGTTCCCCCCCCGGAACCTGAACGCGCTCGCTAAGTCCTAGGAGCACATTCCAAATTTTTCTTTCCCCCCCTTCCCTCGGCCCTCTAAGAAGACACTAAAATCATAGCTGCGTGGAACGTGTCCCCCCCCTTTTTTCCCCTCTCCCGTCTTTTCCGGGGAGTCGCTAAGAGCAAGGGCCCAACTTTCACCGGCGTAAATCCACGCTTCCAAATTTTCCCTCTTTTCTCCCCCTTTCGACAGATATTGCGTGGATTCGTGTCAGCCGCCGAATGACCCCTCTCCCCTTTATATTCGGACAAACAACTGACCCACGGCGCGGTTTACCCCTCTTTTTTTTTTTCCCTTGCCTAGCAAAGGAAAACTATGCCTCCTGGTACGCTTTTTTTTGTTTTCTGCATCTCGAGTCGATGCTTGCAGAGCGCCTCATCCTTTTTTTCGCAGGGTAAGAGCGGATGCGGACTGGATGAGACCTAGGTCCTTGCCCTCATAGTTTGAGATACACAAAAACATTCTTCCATGATCGCTTTCCTTCCCCCCTTCTTCTTTTTTCCAAAGAGAACTTGCGGACAATACTTTCACAGCCCGCGATCCCTCTTTTCTCCTTTCTTTTCGGACGTGGATTTCAAAGAGGAGACATTGCCACATTGTATCCCTTTTTTCTTTTTTTGTTCGGTTCGGCCTATCGGGGGAGGCCCTTTCGGCTGCCGTTTCTCCCCCCCCCCCTCCCTCTTCTCGAATCGGACGGCCTGGGTAAGGAATCAGAGATATCGGAGAATCACTCACGCAAAAGACGGCGTCTTTTTTTTTTTTTTTTGCTTATTCGCATTCGGAAGGGAGGTCGTCGCTTCTTGCGTTTCCCTTCCCCCCCTTTTTTTTTTTCCTTCCCCGGTGCCTTTTCGTTACTACGAGCCTCTAAGACCATCCAAGCAGTACGGCCTTTCTCTCACGAGGTGCCAGTTGTCCCCCCGCGCCCTTTTTTTTTTTTTTCTCTTTTGCCGTCGCCACTACCCGGCAGGTCGAATGGAAACAATGTTCTCTCCCTTCCTTTCTTTTTTCTTCTCTGAAAATCTTTTCGAGTCGCTAGCGTTTACTCCTACGGTTTTCTTTCCCCCGAAGGCTTCAGCAGATTCGTACATCGCTGGTTCTCTCCCCTAGTTACCGGGAGGGCATTCACCGCTGGAAGACCACGTTTTTTTTTTCCCCTTTCTTTTTTTCCGGACTTGGCAAGTCGACGTTACATTAGCATCCCCCTCTCTCTCAGGAGAGGTATGTAAGATCATGGCTTGCGTCAATCAGCCTCCTTTTCTTTTTTAGTTTCTTCAGTGGAAGTAATTCCTCGCAGTCGTTCTCCTCCCCCAATTCCTCGTTAATCCAACCTGTATGAGATGTCCCCTATCCTTCAATGACTCTTTTTCATCCTTCGTCGTTTTTTACAAGCAACCGTACCTACCCCCCCTTCCCTCTTTTCCTTCACAGGTATCGATAGTGGTTTGGTCTAACAGAGCTTTGCTTTTTCTTTTTCTCCTCTCCAAGGATGGAAACCAGAGCCGCTCGAATCCTCATCTTCCCCTTTTCGGAATTGCAAAGGGTAATTCTCCTTTCTCGGCCTGGCAGCAATCCCCGCCCATCTCTTTTCCCCCCTAAGACGCCAGGAGGCGGACGCTCTCGGTGTCGGCCCTTTCTTTCCTTTTTTTTTCACAAGGAGGTGTCACCTGTGGACAACATCTCAGAAAAAACCCTTCTTCCTTCCTCGAGAATTGTAACATAGATTTTCTAATTCGTGACGTTGACTTTTTCTTCCCCCTTCCCCTTTTTTCCCGACACATTCGAGAATAGAAAGACGAGTTGTTCCAGAAGTTTTTTTTCTCCCCCTCTTGCGGATCTGCGATTTTTTACAACACCCTCTCCATCCTTTTCCCCGAGAAGGATGTTACCCCAACGCTTCTTCCTCTTGGCAGCTCGACCGCTTGCATCGACAATCTGCTATGCCCTTTCCTCTTTTTTTCTTCTGAAAGTCAGCGACGTCGACAGCAGCGCATGGTGTTACTTTCCCTTTCTTCTCTTTGCTGTGTTATCAGTCAAAAAGTTGATCGACTCGCTCCGGCAACACTTTCCAGATCCCTCCCTCCCTCTCATGCTCCGGCAGTGATCGACACATCACTACAAGGCTCTTCTCTTTTTCTTCTCCTTTCTGCCCTCCAGAAGGGAGTGGAATCGCACCCAGATGCGTCAACTTCTTCGCCCCCTCTTTCCCCCCCTTTTCGCAGATTCAGATATGGTTAGGGCCATCGCGACTCCCTCTTTCTCTTTCGCAGAGCAATCTTCACGCGAAAGAGAGTTCCCCTTTTCTTCTCCTTCCCTCTCCTTCCCGCCACTGGAGCGTGGCCTTTTTCCCCTCTGGAGCTGCTTGCTGGAAATCTCTCTCTTTTCATTCCTCCGTTTTTTTTTTCTCTTTTTCCCTCCGTTGAGGATGAGCTCGGCCCTTTCCTTCTCCTCTACTCTTTCAACTTAAGCGAAGAAAAGGGGCCTCGCTTTCCTTCCTTCTTTTCTTTTCCTCTTTGGTAGAGGGGTAGGTCGATTCAGTCGCTTTTTTTCCCTTTCCGCAGATCCGCGAAGCTTAGAGAAGATGCGTGGAGAAGAATTTGATCCTTTTTTTTTCTCTTTCTCCGTCGAGCAGCTCCTTTAAAGGCCGGTAGATCGCCTTGTTCTTTTCCCCCCCCCCCCCCTTCCTTGAGCATGCCTGATAGGGGAAAAAGACCTACAATGGGGCTTTCGGTGCCCCATTTTCCCCCTTTTTTCTTCTTGAGCAAACACATCCCGATCTCTGCGGCCTTTCTCCATTCACCATGCGCTGACTGTAGACGTCCGCTTTCTTCCCCTTCTCCTCGGAGTCCGTGGAGTAGAGGCGCATCAGGCTTTTTTTTTTTCCCTTCTTCCCTTCGATGAGCCGCGCAACTTCTGTTCCTGGCTTGTCCCCTTTTTTTGGTAGGGAGTCCCTTCTCCTTTTCTTAGCGTCTTGGTGTAGAAAAATAGAAGAGCCGCCAAGCGGTGCCCCCCTTTTCCCTTTCTTTGATATTCTCGAATGTGTCGGGGCCTAGCTCTTTCTCTCCCCCTCTAAAAGGTACGAAGGTGAGCAATATATGGTAGTTCTGCAGTCCCTTCTTTTCCTTTTTCTTGGTCACAGGGACACATACTTTGAACAACAATTTATCTCAGCCCCTCCCCCCCCCCTTCCTCCCTAAGCGTCAGCCGCAGGGCGGCTTAGTAAAACGGGTTTTTTTTCCCTTTCTTTCGAGAGAGAAATTACAATTTTTTTCCCTTCCTCCGCCTTTCTTATTGCGCAATCCAAAAGTTCCTAAGATGAGGTTTGAGTTCTCCCTTCCTTTCCTTCAGCACCATCGACGACCACTTCCTTTTTTTACCCCCTTCTTGAGGACCTTGAAGAACCTCGATTTGCTCCATCCCCCCTTTTTTTCCTCCTTTTCTCCTTCGAAATGGGTCAGGTGCTCACTACGCGTCAGGTTCCTTTCTTTTTCTTTTCACGAGGACTTTGCCATCTATGGGCGATTCTTACCTCTATGAATTATTCCAATGAAGAAACTCTTTTTTCCCTCCCCCTCCGTGCGGGCAGGGAAGTGACGCCTCCAGGCGCGTCTAAATCTTCCTTCTCTCTTTGTCTTGTAATTTGAACGTCTTCGACTTGCCAAGTCTGGAACCTTTTTTTTTTTTTTCTTTTTTTCCTCGGGTGAATGCCCCGACCGGGAACTAGTTAGCTCCCCGGTCTCCCCCCCCCCTTCCTTAGGTAAAGAAGCTGCTTCACTTTTTTTCTCCTTTCCTCTTCCTCGGAGAGCATTGCAGGCACGTAACGTGATAGTTATCCCCTTCCTGCATTATCCTCCCACACCTGGAAGCACGGGGAAAGGCCAATACCCCCTTTTCTCCTTCCCTCCTGGGTAGTGAGACGGCATGCAGGCACAGGTTCTTCCTTCCCCCCTTCCTTTCCCTTTTCTTGGATCCACTGGCAAACTCGTGAAGAACGCCGGGACTGTCTCTTTTCCCTTTTTTTTCCTCCCTCCTCCTGGTGAACTCCGGTGGAGGGAAGGGGCTTCTTTTAGGTCTTCCCCCTCTTCCCCTTTTTCATGGCCGCTAAGCTAGCAACTCCGATTTGGTTTCAGAAGTTTTTCCCCCCTTTTCTTCCTGCTGTTGCGTGCGTCTTATAAGAGAAGACGGATGCCTGTCCCCTTGCCTTCCCTCTCTCCTCTTCTCTTTTTTCCATGGTCCGGATAGTGAATTCTCTCCCGTGCGGAAACAGATAGGCCAGAACCTTAAACCCCGCCCCCCCCTCTTTCTCTCTACAGGTGGCCACAAATTTCTCCAGCTGTTAGCCTTTTTCCCCTCAGAGTTTCGGGTTTAAGCAGATGGGCCAAATCCGATCGAGGGCTTTCCAACTTTCTTTTTCCTCCTCCCCCAAGGTTGGCGTTTTGGATGCCTTTTTTTTTTTCCGCATGGGTTTTGGTAGATTTGAACCCATCTTCCTCTCCTCTTCCTTCTCCTCCCTCTTGGCACCGCTCATGAAGGCATTTTCCCCTTCCTCTCGCGCGAGATGCAGAACCCGCCGAAGAATCCCCGCCTACCCGTCTTCTATTGTCCTTTTTTTCCCTTGCCCGCACGAGCCTTCCCCTTTTGGGGTACGGACTCTACTCCTCTCGCCCCCTTTTTTTTCTCCACGCAAGAATCTGTCGAGAAATCATGAGGTGATAGAGATGCTCTTCCCTTCTTTTTTTTTTTCCTTCTTCCAGCTGAGCGACTCCAGGACCACCCCCCAAACGCATGCTTATTGGACCGTTCTCTTTTTTTTCTTTCTTTTTTTTAGTTTCTTTTTAGAGTGATGAGGAAGTTTTAGGACATTCCCTTTGGTGGCTCCCTCATGACGATCTTTTCTCTCTCGCTCCTTTCCCTTTTTAAGGACACCTATGAGAAGCGGAGGGCAGCCAAGCTGGCCTTTTCCATCTTTCTTTTCTTTCCCCTTTAGAGATGGCCTGGGAGTGGGGCGTTTTTCCCTTTTTTTCCCCTCTGGGCCTAACGCATCGGACTCCCTTAACTTCTTTTTACCCCCCTTTTTTTTTGCGAGGACGCTCCCATCAAGGCAGAGGTTCTTTTTTTTTTTTTTTCTTTTTCAAAACAGTCCTCTCGTGGGTTCCGCCTCCCCGGTATTCTCGGAATGTGGCTTTGCAATCAGCCCGTTATCTTTCCTTCTCTGAATGTGTTTCTCAATTTGGAGAGTCGTCCGCAAACCCGGTCTTCCCTCCCGGCCTCCTTCCTTTCTTTCCCCAAATTTGACAGGCAAAAGAGAACATTCTTCCCTCCTTTTTCCCCCCTCCTTCCCACACTGCCGAACTACCAGGACATGTTTAGGTCTCAAGCTCTTTTTCCTCTTACCTGCCCCTGCTTCGAATGGTTCAAAACGGAAACCCCCCTCCTTCTTTTTCCCCCTTTTTTCGCAATTTTGATTTCGCGATATTGCTAAGCTGTCTGTGCAGGGGCTCAGATTGTCCGTTATTCTTTCTCTTCCTGGCCCTTCTTCTCCCCTGCGCGAACGTCAGCTGAGAACAGATAGCGAAAATCAACCCTTCCTTCTTTTTTTTTTTCCGGATTCCGTTTTGACATTCGAAGCAGGGGGCAGTGGATACTCTCCTTAACCCTTCTCCTTCTTCCCCCTTCCTTGTTTCGTGCGGCAGTGTGGAAGAGTGACCTTCCCCCCCCCCCTCCTTCAAATGGTATTAGAAAGTTGGAAAGAGACGCTTGACAGATTTCTGCCCTTCTCCCCATTTTTTTTTACCTTTCTCCACACCTCCTTAAGAAAGATTAATTTCTTTTCCTTTTTTTTTTCTTCCCCCAAAGCCAAATTCCGAGAATCAAGTTCTCCTCCCCTTTTGCCCCACCTCGAGCGAGGTCTGGGAGCCTTTTCCTTTCTCGTCTACGAGACAAATGGGACCTCAGTGGGTTGGGAACGCTGTAGTTTCTCCTCCCCCCTCCTTCTCTTTCTCCCTGGATCGTCCCGCCCACTCCCAGGAACCCCCCCTTTTTTTTGGCGACCTGCACCGACCACTCTGGTAGAATCAGCCACGCCGCGGTGTCTTTCTATTCCTATTGAAAAAACCGCGAACATGACGCCCCCTTTCCCTTTCAAAATCTCGTCCTCGTTAGCCACCTCGAATACTTTCGTTACAACCTTCCGCAGGTCCTCTACTCCTCCTTTCTTCCTCTCCCTGTCCAGATAATCGCGCAGGAGTTGCCTGTTCTTTTTCCTCTTTTTTCTTCCCAATTGAAGAATCTCATCGCTATCAAAATCCTGACCTCTTCGACAGCTCTTGCTTTTCCTCCCTCCTGGGCGCTCAGGCCTTATTAGAGTCCTTCCCCCCCCCCCTTTTTTTTTCGGGGAACGGTAACGGAGAATAGCAAGGGCACCGCCTCCTGGGACGTTTTTTTTTTCCGGTTTCGGCCCTTCCCCCCTTTGCAAGAGAGCCCATTCCTTGTCCGAACTTTCATTGCAGGGTCAGCATCGTCCCTCCTTTTCTCCTCCCTCTGCGAAGTCATAGTTTCTTTCTCTCCCCCCCCGCAATCGGAGCCGAGTTGCAACCCCCTTACCACATGCCCCCTCCTTTTTCAAAGAAAGAGAGCGGATTTTTCCCCTCTCTTCTGCGGACGTGGATTTATACAGATGGGTTTGATGGAACTGTATCTTCCCCCCTTTTCAGTAGAGATGTTTTCCTCCCTTCCCTCTTTGAGGACATTTAGTTTTTGCATACTCTCTTTTCCCCTCCTTCCTTCGAATAGGACGGGCAATGTTTAAGAATCTTCCTCTCTTCTCCTCCCTCTTTTCTGTCTTGCAACTTCTGAAACAAAGCGGGAGTGATAGGCTTATTCCTTTCTGTCGTCGTTTCCCTTCGTTAACCCGGGATTCGTCGGTAATAAGATCTCTTTCCTCCCCTTCCCCCCCCTTTTTTCCCAGTTGATCCCTACCGGAGATCACTGCTGGTTCTTCCTGGTTACAGTATGGTCTCCTGTGCCTTTTTTTTTCCCACACATGTTCGATCGGACATTACCATAGTCTTCTTCCCCTTCCCCTTTTCCTCTCCTTTTTCGAGGCTATCAGCGTTTATAAAGTTACTCGATTGATCGCCGAGTCGTCCTCTTTCTCTTTTCTTTTTACCTACGCTGCTGAGTCAATTGACTACCGTTTTCTCTCCCTTTTTCTTTTTGCATTCAACAGTGAAGACCCTTTTAACGGCGCACCCGCTTTTTTTCTTTCCTTAGCAAGCACGTAAGATAGCACGCCTCTCGACTTCTCTCCTCCGGCCGACTCTTTGCTTTGGCGTTTAGTCGTCGCGAGTTTCTTCCGTTTCTCTTCCTCCCCCCCCGAGGATGGCAAAGTCCTCCTTTCCCCCCTGACGCTTCGTGAGCACATGAACCATTCGAAGTCCTTTTCTAAAGCAACCGTACGGTCTTTTCCTTTTTCCCCCCTTTCTTTCTTTTCCCAGGTTCGATAGGGTTTGGCTAATCGCCTTTTTCAGGACAGTAATCGACCCAGCTGGACCCCCTCTCCCCCCCCCCCTTTTATAACTTTTGGATTGAGCACTCACTTTTTTTTCTTCCTCCTCGCCTTGCAAGCAAGCACGACCGACCCTCAGTTCGCGAACCCCGTTTTTTCCCCTTTTTCTTTTCTGTGAAAGGAAAAGTAGTGCATGATGTCTCTCCCCTTTTTTCCTTTTTGACCCATCTAAGAAAACTTGATGGGGAGGAACTTTTTTCTCCTCACAATAGATTGATACCCTTATTCCCTTTTTCACTTCAAATGTTCTCCGAAGCTTAGGACCCTACGAGAAATCACGACGAGTTGTCCCCCCTTCCCTTTCCTTCCCCCTTTCTCCCCACGATGGAGGATATGAGATTTTTCTACACCCCTTTTTTTTTTTTTATCGACCCGACTCCCTACCCGAAGAAGGATTCTGCAACGATTACTCAGCCATTTCCCTTTTAGATGAAGATCGACAGCCATTCTCGCCCCCTCTTCTTTTCTTTGCGTGACGAACTCGGGCGTCTTTCCAGGACGTAGACAGTCAGCGCATTTTTTCCCCCTTCCGACAAGAGATAGGGATGTGTTGCTCCATTCCAAAGTTTTCTCCGCCCTCTTTTTGCACAGAAGCCAGTGTATGGCTGTTTCCTCCCCTGGTAATGATAAGGCAGTGAATTCCCCTCTTTAGCTGATAGAAGGATGCCCCTCCCGCCTCCTCTTCGCCCGCATTTGCTCGAAGCGGGCGCGGCTCGAACTATTAGATCATGTTAGTCCCCCTTTCCTTTCCCACCATCGACCTGAATCTTCGCAGCGCCATCTTCACTTTCTCCTTTTCAATCTGTAGATGAGCCGGCGCCCCTGGATGTGTCCGATCTCATCGTCCCCCCTTTCTTTTCCCCCCTCTCTTTTCACTCTAATAAGTTGTTGTTGTGATCTTTTCCCATCATCTCCAGCGGGCTTGAGATAGGACACACTCCCTTTTTTCCTTTTTTTTTTTTCATCTATCTTTTCAATTCAGAGAATCCAAGGGACTCGCGGTCGTTTTCCTTTTTTCGCGTTTGGTCTCTTCAGAATTGGCCCCTTTTCCTTTCCCTCCTCCCGCTTCGAGAGATGATGCGTGGCGAAGCCTTCTTTATGGCCCCGCCTTCTTGAGGGCAGCCCCTTCTGCATGACTGTACAGGCCTGGTAGTCTCTCTTTTCTTTTTTTTTTTTTTCTTTCCTTCTGAAACAGCCAACAATGGGCTTTCGGTGCAATCGGCGCCCGTTTTTTTCTTCCCTTTGGTATGGCACACATCCCGATCCTTCTTCTTTCCCCTCCCTTTTTTTCTTTCGGACGTCGCTTGACTTTCAGACGCCCGAGTTCGGCCACTCCTTCTCCCGTTTTTTTAGAGCGACAATCGCCATTATTCATGGCAGGTCGAGTCCCTCTTTTTCTTTTTTTTCCTTTCGTTGGGAAGGTGAACAGACTTATTCGGGTAGGGGAGTTGTCCTCTCCCCTCTCCCCTCTCCGCAAGCGTGCTTTTCTGTGTTTCTTGAGAGAGTCAGGCTTCTGAACCCCCTTTCTTCTCCCTCCCCGATCGGGAGAACATGGGATCTTTCCCCCCCCCCTTTACGAAGGTACCACATTATGTGTCTCGGCTTTTTCTTCTTTTTTCTTTTTTCTGAGATGGGTAAAAGGGACCCCTCCCTTTTTTCCCCTCCCTCCTTTCCGTTCACTCAGCGAAGAGTCCGACAAGCCGGGCGGCTTCTTTCCCCCTTTTTTTTTTTTCCTCTTCGGCCCTCTTTCCTTGAAATGTCGCAATTCCGCCGCCTTTCTTGCGCAATCCCCCCTTTTCCTCCGCTGCTCTCCTCTCTCCCTTGTCCTTCCTCACATCGACGCACTGAGGCCAAAGCTATGTTTCTCCCTTCCCTCCCTCTTTTCCTCCGCCTCCCTTTTCACGTTTGTAGAAAAAAACGACGCCTTCGCCATTTTCCCTTTTTCTGGACCTCTCAGACAGGGTGGATTAACGAGGACTGCCATCCTTCCTTTTTTTTTTTTTTCCTCCCTTCTTCTTCAATGAAGAAACTCGCGACGCCTCTTTTTTTTCTTTCTTCCGGAAGTGACGCATAAAAGGAGCGTACACTCCTTTTTTCTTTCTTCTTTCTTCCTCCCTTCCTTGACAAGTCTGAAAAACGGGATTATCGGGTTCGCCGTTGACCTCCTTTTTTTTTCATGCCCCCGCCCGGAAATAGTGCGCTCCACCCGTTCTTCCCCTCTCCTTTTTTGACAGCCTTTCCCCCCCTTTTTGTAGATGGTCGCATAGGCGACTCGGCGAGCATTCCTTCGTCCCGGCTTCCCGCTGAGAAGGCACTAGAAAAGATTAAGTCTTTTTCTTCTTTCTTCCCTGTTCCTCTCGCTCCATGTTTTCCATCGGAAATGCCGGGGTAGTGGCTACTTTCTTCCCCCCTTGTCCGTCCCAGCATGATAGCAGGTATTCCCCTTTCCCCCCTTTCTGGTTTTCTTTTACAGATAAGCCGGGTGGTAACTCCGGTGGAGGGCACGGGTTCCTCCTCCTCCTCCCGACGCCCTTCCCCCCTCTTCAGATTTGCAACAGCGTCACATTTTTTTTTTCTTTCTAGTCTTCTCGAGAGAGGACTTCCTTTTCTCTTTTTCCGGAGTGGTCCGGATAGTGAGGCACGGCACTTTCTTTTCTTCCTCCTCCCCACCCGCGCAACATCTCGGGACTCCACCCCCCTTTCGCCCTCCCCGCTGCGAAGCCACGCGACACCAGAGTTATCGGGGCGGATTTTACTCTTCCTCCGGATAGCGGGATTTGAAAGGTCTTTTTTCCTTTTTCCTTTTGGTTGCTGCAACCGGCTCCGATTCCCCCCCCCCCCCCCCCCCCCCCCCCCCCCCCCCCGCCCCACCCCCCCCCCCCCCCCCCCCCCCCCCTTCAACCCTCCCCCCCCACACCCCCCCCCCCGGGGCCCTCCCCCCCTCCCTCCCCGGAG
>Ga0179593_1642558_pt1 | contig 11123 bp, 10 predicted proteins | sample CZODoug2_1_08_16_FD_185931 | JGI IMG/M metagenome (GOLD analysis project Ga0179593, IMG submission 185931) | Vadose zone soil fungal communities from Angelo Coast Range Reserve, California, USA - CZODoug2_1_08_16fungal (PacBio error correction) | ecosystem: Environmental > Terrestrial > Soil >... | reverse complement strand
CCTTCCGGCTTCAGCGACTCCTTCCCCCTCCTTTCCCGATCAAGGCTTACCGATCCTGAGGACAAGCGTATTTGTAGTTCCGCACAACCGCGCCGTTTATCTCTTCTCGATGTATCTTAGAAGTAGACAAACCTAAACCCTCCCTTTTCACCCCCCTTTCCCCGTTCACGCTCTTATTCCGTCCGCAATTCCGTCCGAAAGTCTCCCCAAACGCCCTTCCCATTCGCCGCAGGCCGTCTCGGTGAGGAGGTTTTCTCCTCCCTGAAGGCATTACGACCGCCGTGTGCTTGTTTTCCGGTCCTCTTCACCCCTTCCCCTTCTGACTCTCCTTAGTTAATGTTTGGCCGTTTCGCGCGTCGCGTGTGGGCTGGTACTTTTTTCCCAGCGAAATGATAGGAGGTTCCTCCATCCCCGCCCTTCGCGCTCGGCGACGTCCCTGGTTGCGACGGTCGTTCGTCGGCTGCCCGGGATACCTTGTTCTTTTTTCCCTCTTTCAGCCTTGGTTTCTTTTTCTACAACCCTTTTTCATCCACTACCGCGCGTAGTCGACCGCATCCCGTCAGGTAGCGACTTTTATTTCTAGTATAAGGTAGGCATAAATTTCGATGCACTCTCCCTACTCCTACGCCCGTGATGTGCAGGCTAACCGACGGCTCCCCCGGCTGGATTTCCCACCCTTCCTTCCCCCCCCAAGGGCTTCCGCGGCCTCGGGAGACATGACAGTTTTCCTGGTCTTTTGCGGCCTCCCGGGTCAAAATGTTACCAGTTCCCCGGGCTGCTCGTAGTCGGCAGTACAGATCTAGGCTTTCCCCTTCAAGTCGAACGCGAATCCGCCTCTTGCCAAATTTTCTTTTTTTCTTCATAAACTTCTTCGAGCACTCGGCCCCCATCTACGCTTCGCCGCGCGGCCGACTTTTTTTTTTTTTCCGTGTTTAAAAATAACGCTGGCGCGGGGTTTCCTTCCCCTCCCTTTTTCACACCGCAGCTCCCCATCGACATCCCCAATTACTGGTGATGTTGTTGCAATGGATTCAGCCCCCTGGTTTTTTTTTGTTAAAAAGGAAATGTCCCCTTAGTCTTCCCTTTGCTACCGCTGGTGGACTTTCAAGATAAGCAATTCTTGCGGTCCATCTAGGAAAGCCACTTCGTCGGGCATGGCCCCTGAACTTTTTTCCTCAGGAAGTGGTTTGCGCTTTGGTCCATCTTGAGCCTCCGGGAAGTCGCCATCTCCCTTTTGATCCGGCGGGCCCAGGATGGTCGAACTAATTCTTCTCTACTAGGGCCTCCGAAAAAGGTTTTTAGCCCTCCCCTCTTTTGTCTCGACGACATGCACTACAAAGGCGAGCGATTCCCCGGTTTTCCGGCTGCGCAATTGGGTGACGCTTTCCCTTCCTTCCACCCCCCCCAGACTTCTTTTCCCTGTTTTTCACCCGTTTTTTGCTCTACCAACGTAATCTGGTCAGAGCTTTAGTTCCTATTCTTAAAATCCTTGCCGAGACCGAATCCTCCGAATAAGCAGCACTACCCGAACGCCTGCATCCAGATCGGTCGTCTTCAGACCATTTCTTATGGAAATGCAGATAGAAGAGACCACTTCCCCCCCTCCCCCTAACTTTCTTCCCCCGTATCCGTCTTCGTGTCTGGTTGGGCGACGCACGCCACCTAACTTTTCGCGTTCTTACACACACGAACAGGTTGTCACCCTTCCTTTTCCTCTCTTTTTTGTTGGGAGAGAGGTATCCAATCTCCCCGTGGTTTCTTTAGCTCCCAGACGGCTACAGTTCGGTTTGATGCGTAGAAAAAGACCCCTTTCAAAGAAAGAGTTTCTTTTCTTCTTTCCGTTTACATTTTACGTGGTTGCTTGGTGGCTGTTTGGCTGCCAGGTCCGCCCTACTGAAGGCGAAACGACTGTGCAAGCCTGTCGGTTCTTTAGGGTTTCATTACTGCGTTGCGTTCAGTCCCTGGGCTGCACTTAGAAATCTTCTCCTTACGATGAAGGGTGTTTGCACAAAACAGCCCCCTTAGTACTTGTTCCTTCCCCCCTGAATGGAACCGATGACAGCCTACCGGACCGCATTCCCCTCTGGATTTTGTTGCAGTAGTCATTTTCCCTTCAATATCAAGGTTTATGCATGCACTCTCGATCGACCGCTTTGAGTTTCGACCAGCGGCAGCCTTCTCCTCCCTCTATCCGGAGGGTCTGGCGCCTCCCCTCCCATCCCCTGAGCTCAAACAGAGGGATCTCCGGCCGTACCAGTCCCGACGCCGGGCTTTTCCAGATGCCTCTAACCCTTCCTTTCTTAGTGGGACCTCGCCCCCCTCTGGCGGTTGATTTTTGGATGCACGCACGCGATTTCGCCGCTCCCCTAAAGTTTGCCTTTCCCCCCCGTAAGTTTCCCTATTTTTTCAAAAACCCCTCCCAGTCAGATAAGATTTCATGTTTTTCTTCTTCTCCGGAAAGGTAAAAGTTCACCAGCGCACCCCGTCCGAACCCCCCCCGCCTATGCGGTTTTGAAGCGTTGCTAACTGTCTTAGATCGGGGTTTCCTGCTCCCCAGTCTCCTGTTATTGAGAACCATCCGTCAAGGTCGCAGCCCGGCGGATTCTGCGTGACGACGTGGTCCTCCCCGGCTGGTACCTTTTTTTTTAGTCCTAACGTTTGTCTTCTGCTGGGGTGTATTTTTTAACACTTGGCGCCGCCAAACACGACAGGTTGTTTCCCCTGACCTTTTCCTCTCGGCAAGAGGTGAACGGGAGTAAGGGCTGTCGCCATCCTTCGTTACTTTCCTTCCTTCGCGATCCAGTTATATGTAGCACGGAACGGTGTTAGGGCCTACTCTAGAGACCTATCGAAGTTTTTTCCCTCTTTCTGAGTCCCCCCGGGCGGGCTTCGACTACTGGTCGTCCATTCCGTTTTTTCTCTGATATTATGATTGACATTTTTTGTTGCTCGTCCACCCAACCCCCCCGCGGCTTCGCTCAAACCCTACCCATCCGGAGGCCTCTCGACGCCTACCCCCTCCTTGTATTTTCCGTTCTTTTTGGGGGACGGGAGGCGTGAAATTTCGGCCGTATATAATGGATGCCCTTCCCAGCCAGAGAAAAAGATACAATCCCCTTCCCCCCGGAGGGCCACACCCCAGCTGTTTGAAATTCACCGCCGCTTGGGCCGTGGCCTGATGACGGCCCAGCAACCTTCTCTCCCCTTCCTGTCGGTCACTTCAATCCTCCTCTTCCCGAGCTGCCTACGGCCTCCGGGAGGTGTCCTTCCTACCCTTCACGGAATTTGCAGGCTGCTCTTTCCTCTCAAGTGAAGTGTTCATCAAGGATGGTTGGCGCACTCGAACGCTGACCTTTTCGGCGAGTACGTCGCCGAACCCCCTTCCTCGTGTGATTGAAATTTTACTCCACCCTTCCCTCCTTTTTGCTTTAGCTTCGGCTGCCTGCTCGGTTCCGCCGAATATCTATCTTTCCTCAGTTTTTGTGTTTTTTTCGAGATCGGCTGCGGCAAAGAGCCAGGCAGCTTTTTCTTTCCTTAAAACTTGCCGGACTGTTTGAGTAGGCAAGAACAACCTTTCCTTGATTCGGTCTCCACGGTAATCTTTTTTCTTTTTCGCCGTTTCGGCCACTGGACCTAGAAGCTTTCCCCCGCCTGCAAACGAGATCTTCAACAAACCCCCCCCCACAACCCAAAAACCCCTAGTGCCGTCGTCTATTTAACCCCCATTCGACGTATTTTCGTGGCGTGGAGGATTGGTCACTTGACCATGGCCATCTCGGCCGAAGTGTTGGGCGTCAGGCCCTTTCCCCCCTTGAGGAGGTGAATTGCCCAAGTCTTTTACTTTTTTTTTCCCCTTGCGAGTCTGTTGTGCATGCTGAGGTCTATGGATTGTGTGACCTTCCTCGATAATAGTTCACCCCATCTAGGCTCCCCCGGCTAAGACGAAGGCTTCCCTACATTTTTTGAGCTAGTATTTCTCCGGGATAATGGGTAGTTTCGGTTGCGCCTGCGTGATTGTGTGCGCTAACATTTTTTCTCCCTTCTACCCCAAAACGAGGGAGATATTCACGTCATTTTCAAGCACCTCTATTCTGCGCGCTCTGAAAACCTACGTCGTAGTGTCGTCCCGTAGGGTTATGCAGACGCATCAGATTCCTTCTACCGGGATAGTAGAGGCTAACCTGGCCCCCCGGCGTAATCCTACGCCTCCCCGCTGGGGCCGCGATCCGCGGTTTCTTCAGGATTTTCCTCCCCCAGCCCTGGGGTTTTCTTCCCCCCACTGATGCACCCCGCCGTTTACCGTACTGGTTTTTCGCCCGGAATTCCCCCTTCCTCGGAGGACTGCCTCCCATCAACGTCACGCGACTACGCCTCAGAGACCCGCGTGAGTACTTCCCTTTGCCGGATACCCCTGTGCAAGACGGAAACCCACTCTTTCTCTGAGTTTTTGCGTCCGCGTTCTGCGTGTACAGTGTAGGTCCGATTGGGTGCTCTGGGGTGCTTGGACCTGTCATTCGACTTACTTAAACTTCCTCCCCTTCTGTCTTCAGAGACTTTTTTCTTTGTTCGGCCTTCTTTCCCTAGCGGATCGGCGTGACCCAGGGCATAACCGGGAAAGGGTGCGTTCTCACCGCACTTGTTCTTCTCGCCCCGTCCCTTTTCTGTCCTGAAGCAAGTCAGGGAATTCCGTCCCCCATAGCTTTCGCGCATTGTCGTCCCAAGCTCTTGCGCGCGCCCCCCTGACCGCCGCAGTTTTTTTTTCATTTCAATTCCCTTTTCACGCTTTTAGACAACTTTTTCCCCCCTGATGGCATTCAGCAACGGCTGTCTCTTTCCCGCCCTGCGTACTACTGCCTACCCCCCGGATCCCGGGATTTTTCGCTTCTGAACCTCCTTTTTCGGCCCCAATGAAGAAGAGGGCTGTGTTCAACCTTTCCTTCTCCCCCAAGAATCGATGAAGAGCTGGATTGAACTTAGGTAAAAGCCCGCGGAACGCATTACCGTCCCCTCTACCCGAAATCCCGATCTTTCCTCATTCCCTTCCCTTTTTCCGATAAGTCATTTCTTGTCCCTCTACTTTTTCAACCCGACCCACGTAACTTACGCAGCCTCGCCGCTGCGGTGGTTTTTTCGGGCGACGCCCACGAACGAACTGTTCGCTTTTTCGACCCTCAACTTTTTTAGTTGCCTGCATATTTCGGTTCCTCTCCTTGAGAGAGATTTGAGTCCCACGCCATTTGCGGTAGATTTCTACTCCGGAGAGTTCTCTGGGCGTCCAGCCCCCCCCTCCCACCCTGCGCAGCGTTAGAGGGGCTTTCCTCTCCCCTTTCTTACAGGTATAGCGGTCCCCTGGTCCTTTTGTGCTGGTGGTTCTTTCTCTGGACTTCCCTGCATGACCTGCGAAAGTCCCCCTCCGAGCTTTTACGGCTCGGGGCGGGGTATGCGGAGGGTAACCCCCTTTTTTCTTTCCCGGTTTCATAGGAAAGAGAGATTCGTCCCATTCTTTTTTCCTCAGCCTCGTTCGGAAGTTGAAAACCCCTCTTCGGCCTTTGTTCCGACCCACAAAACTCACATCACCCCCTCACTAACCCCCCTATCTCCATGCAAAAAAAAAACCAATTATAACCAAACACTTAACTAAACCCCCCACTTACACATACCTCCAAACCCACTAGCAATCCACCTCCCCCTCCCCCCCCCCCCATCGTGTAGTCCTACACTACCTTGTACCCCGTATCCGCTTCCATACAACTAATAACTCAAAAGGAACACCTCTCCATATTACCCTTCAGAACCCTCCCCACCAAACCCCTTCCTCCTTCAAACTAATACACCTACTCATAACCCCCCTACACCGGACAACTCAAAATCCTCCTTCTCGGCATCAACATTCTAACCCAAACCACTTTACCTCTTCAACCTCCCCCACCTCCTCCAACATAACCCCATCTGCGTTTGGTAGCTTGCAACCACATTTCTAACTCCTTATGACACTCTCCGGGCTCTGCCGCTTCCTGTAGGGGGGGGGACCTCCCTATAAATACCCACCACCATCCTCAACCCATAAGCACTCTACCTCTCAACCCACCACCATCCAAATCCTATTTCAATCCCACCATAAAAACTTATCAACCCCTATCCCAACCTCCCAACACAAAAACGCCACCCCCTGACCCCACAATCTTCCCGATATCTCGAAAAACAACCCTTAAACTACCCCACACTCACCCCTTCCACAGTTACACAGATCTGACACTCCTTCCTTTACCATCCAATTACCAAACAAAACCAGCATCACCCTAAAAATCTCATCCCACCAAAAAACAACAACCTCCCCCCATCAAACTCTTCCCCCCACTACTCTCCCAAAATTCCAATTTCAACCCTTCACTCTCGTTATCTCTACACCAATTCAACAACAACCCCTCCCCGCAATCACTACAAAACACCCCACCCACCCACACCCCCCTAAGTAACTCCCGTTCCGCCTAAAGGGTGAATCTCTCCATCTTCACCGATCCATCTTGACTACAAGTCTCACCTCCCATACAACCTCTCAGCAGCACCATATCAAAACCATGATCACCACCACCGCGCTCCCACTACGGGCCACCCTAATATCATTACCATCGCAACCGCCACCTAAACCATTACACCCCCCCACAGAATACCCTTCGACCATGACTCGCCCCCTAATCTAGTCACGTGCCACCTTCACACCTTTCTACACCCCCCAAAAAAGGGGGTTGTGGGGGCGTGGGCCTGGCGAACACACGAATATCTTACCCAATTCTCAACACATCACCACAACAAAACATTATAACAATCCATAATATCAAACCAACCAAAAACCAATCACAAAAACCCAAAAAACAACCACAACGTGTGGGACAACAATAACGGAACATTTTTAAATATTTGTTTTTAGTTTTCGGTAGGGTGGGACTCGGGGGCCGGGGGTATGCTCGGGAAACACCACGGGCTGGACCCACAAATCACAAGTGAAAAAAAAAACCAAACTTTTTGCCGTGTGTGCTATTTTTTGAGTTATGGGGGGTGCATACTATAAAAACATCCCTCACCTACCATTCCTTAAATAGTCCACCCACTCACACAACTAACAATAACCCCCGCCCCTCATTCTCCATCCTCAATCCGCCCCCTAACAACACGCCCTATCCCTTCTTGGGGCACATAACCACTGCGAAATACATAATTGGGGCATCTTCCCCCCCTTACCCGGGTTCCCAACACTTGGAGTCCGATCCCAATTAACCAACTCCCTCCCCGGTTTGGGGTTGGGCGCGGGGCTCTTTTGCTCCCTGGTGTGGTTCGAAACTACACCAACCCCCTCTTCTCCACCCTTCCAACCCAGCCTCTTCTTCCCTTTCTACATAACCCCCCACACCAACAACCCTCCAACCCAAACCACCATAACCACCCCCTGCGCCGCTTCCTCACTCCCTCCCATCACACCTCAGACCCCTCGCACACCTCCAAATCCTACTCCGCTTAAACACAACCCCAATGGGACGGTGCGGATCCCGTCCCGTCTTGCACCCATTAATCTATACCTCCACCCCAATCCCATCCTAACCTCCTACCGCATCACCCGGGCTCCTCTTCTGCTCTGCTCAACCCAAACCTCTATCTCCCACAACCAAATTTGTCGGATCCCACTACATAGGGGGTTTCCGCTCTTCCCACATTAAACCAACCACATTCCCCCTTACAAAGGCTCCTTTTGGTTAAACATACAAAAACTACCACATTAACCATCATCCCACCCTCCTTTTTTTGCTTCTCCCATAATCACAACCAAAAGAACCATTTCTACACCCCGCTTTCTTCCCTTTCCCCCCCCACCCTCAAATCTGCACTCTTACCCTACCCCACATCCCCACCTCCCACTCACGCATCCTATTCTCATCTTCTATTCCAAAGAATCCTCTGATCCACCACCTAATCCCAAAGTCCCCGAGATCTGGTTTCCTCTCTTTCATCCAAAATGGGGCCACCCACCCCACTACCCAAAACCATAACACATCAAAACCCACAACCAATCCCACACACGCCACCAAACTAACCCACACAACAAACCCCAGAACCACCACCCGGGGTTTGAAAGGAAATCGGACCCTACGTTGGGGAACCGCCCTTCCTTGGTTTCCTACGAGGGGATAAATTCCCGACGGGGAGGCGAATGGGTCGCGAGAAGTGGATCCCCAGGAGAGCCCCACCTTTTTTTCTCCTTTCGAGTAAAAGGACCCCTTGGCTTTCACGTTTTCGGAGAAGGATAGGCGGATTTAATCCCCTTTTTCCCACACAGAGATTTAGAAGAATGGTGCAACCTTCTCCTTACGAGCTTGTAATACCTCCCGCAATCCTTTGAGAGATATTATTTGCTGTCGATTTGGCTGGTGTTGTCGACCCTCCTTTTTTCAGCACCCCTCCCCCCCCCCCGAGGTAGTGTACCGACACGTACACGCCCTCCGTCTTCTCCCGTAGTTTTCTAGGTTCCTGAGCTGCCGTGTACCCCGTCAGTCTTTTTAATTCCTTTCTCCGGGCTTTTTTTTTTTCTGAGGATTATTTTCGTGACGTTGAGGGTTGTGATTCCCCGTCATCCTGCTTGAATCTTCTGAATAGCTTAACATCTTGTTTTTCCCCCCTGACAGTGCCGAACCCCTTCTGTCGCACTGAGCCCCTTGATAAGACTTTCGGGATGCCCGGCGTAAGGGATGTTGTAACTCGTCCTTTCCGACATAAGTGCTGTGACCTTGAAGGTGCGCTTTAACCCTCCTTCACCCCAAGTTCCGCGCGCTCCGCCCGCAACTTGCTCCTTTCTTTGATGCGTTAATCGCCGCGTTTTGTCTTTCCCTTCTGGGTTTCCCCTTTCCCCAAAACCCACCGCGGCTAGTCGCTCCACCCCCCCTCCCGGTTTCCAAGGTATCGTTGATCCTTCGTAGACCAAGGGACTTCGCGTCGACTTCTCTCCGGGGTCTCTTTTCTGAAGTCCTCGCCTGTTTTAGTTTACAAAGCGTACCTCCCCCACCCACTTCCTCAGAGCGCACCACCCCCTGTGTGGACCCCTTCCCTCTTTTTCCCCGAGGCTGTTGGATCCTTACACTGACTTCAACCTGACAATTCCTTCCCTCTCTTGCATGTCTTTCCCACCAGAAGACCCAGCGGCACTCCCCTCTTTCCTTCCCGGTCCCCCGAAGGACCGACCAGTTTCTTCCTTCTGACTTTATAAGGGTCCCCGTTACACCGATGGACCCATTTTGTCGACAGGCGTCGTGACATTCTCTTTTCTCTCCGATCACCCGTCGGTTTTCTTCCCCCTTAAGAAAACGTAAGAGGTAATTGTCCGCTCCCCTTTAGGCTGCCTCGCTGGTTCCCCACCCCCCCCCTGTCTCCCTCTCCTTCGTGTTTTTTTTACTTTTGAGCACGCGCAAGCAGCCGAACGGTCTCTCCCGCTTCCCGTCATTTTTGTTGCGTACTCACGCAAAAAGAGAAGGATGCTGCCTCATCTTCGGAATTTCAGCGAGTAGCGCCCTTTTCTAGAAACACCACCAGTTGATGACCCAAGGACCTCTCCCTCCGCTTGACCTTACATTCCCGTCGAAGGCCAGTACATTCCCCTCCTTGACTCCGATCGGGATTAGGAAGGAGGATTGTTTTGACCTTCATGCCATCTTTTTTGTGGTGTTTTTGGTTGTTTGTTTTTTTTTGCGGTGGTTTGTGTTGTGGGGGGGGTTTTTTTTTGTTGGTTTTTTTGGGTGTTTTGGTTTCCTCCCCACGGCCCTGGAAGGTAAAGGCGAAGGTCGGTTCCCCATGGTTTTTTTGCTTTATTTTAGGTACTCGTCGGGATAGATTGGTCCCCCGGCCCTCTATCCATTTTCTCTTATTTCGCAATGAAAACGAAGGCCGTCACGGAGGGGGTCTCGTTCTTTTGACTTCCCTGGGGTATTTGTAGGGGTTGGATCTCATCTTTTTTTTGTGCGTCCCAACCCGGGCCCTCGCAAATACCTCCCCTATTAGATAAGATCCCGTCCTAGCCTCCCTTTATTTATGCTCCGAGACTTCTTTTTCTCTTTCGTTTTCGGTTATGCCAATAGCACCTTTTTTCGTACCAGATAACGGGATAGTCCGAATTCACCCCCTTCCGCCCGCTGGATCTAAATACAGACCTTGCCTCGCTTTTCCTTTTTGATTCGGGCAGCTCCAAGGGCGGTGTGCGGCAATGCCAATTTCCACCTTTCCCAAAAGACCCTCCTTAAACGTGGCGTCGTCACCCCGGTGACCCCTCATAGCTTTCACAACTACAAAGTCGTAACGAATTCTCCCTCCACCTTTTTTTCGTTAATACCCCTGCGGCGGATAAATCCTGGGTCGATTCGGCCACCCCTTGGCTCCCTCTTGACTCAGGCCTTTTTACAAGATTGGGCGCGGGGTGCTTTGGCTTTCCTTCCCCTATACCTGAAAGAACTCTGTATCGAGAACCTTCTGGTCTTGAAATGGCGCTACCAGAATTCTCCGCAGGCATGTCCAATCTTACCTTTGACTTTTTAAGACCTCCATGTTGGACCTTGAAAGACTCAAGAAGGAGTTGCACTCCTTGAAAGCCCGAGTAGTTGTTACCTCCCCCTAATTTCCTACGAGTTTGCTCTCCTGTTCGCCCCCCAACTTTCCTGCCTCGCTCCCCCCACGGCCGCGACAGCTCTCTGATGCTTTCGGCGGCCCCACTTGTCTCCCCCTCCCGAGTACGGGGCATGCATCACGGCTTCCCCTTACCCTTTCAACTTGACGATTTCTACTTTTTAGGCTATGCGGGCCCTTCTTTGGTGCTTCTCCACAATTGCCGACTGTTTCCCGCTTGGAATTTTTGACGACAACTGCCCCTTTTCGGAAATTGTGCGGCGAGCGGAACCTCCCTCTACCTCCCGCACCGCAAACTAACCCTCTTAGTCCCTTTATTCCCAGTTCTTCAGTCCTCGGACTGGGCATAGAAGAGAACCAACCACGACAAAAACTCTCTACGCCCGCGCTGATGCGGTTTCGGGTCCTTTCGCCTCCCTCCTGTTTTTCTTCGAAATCCCCCGAAAAAGGTTTGGTCTCTGATA
>Ga0179593_1308982_pt1 | contig 11123 bp, 10 predicted proteins | sample CZODoug2_1_08_16_FD_185931 | JGI IMG/M metagenome (GOLD analysis project Ga0179593, IMG submission 185931) | Vadose zone soil fungal communities from Angelo Coast Range Reserve, California, USA - CZODoug2_1_08_16fungal (PacBio error correction) | ecosystem: Environmental > Terrestrial > Soil >... | reverse complement strand
TCGCCCTGCTAATGATGGCCTCTTTCTTTGATCGGCGCGTGCGAATCCGACCTGCCACGACGTGTTCAGGCACAGCGAAAACGATGCAACTGACGCCCTGACCCTTATCGTGCTGAGGAGCTCCCACTTGCCGTGCGGACTAAGAGCAACTGTTTCCCGTTCCAGGATAACGTAGACTGAGTACGTTCTCTTTCCCGTTTCCTTTTCTGCGACGAGCTCGAAGATTCTTTCCCTCCTTCACGTCAGCACGAAGCGGTTGGCTGGCATTCTAAGACACCCATCTGGTCTTTTCTTCACACTTCCCTTCTTTTTAGCGGGATATTACTCCTTCACCCTTGCGTGTTAAACGTTTAACGGGACCAGGCAAACGTCCCGCGTTCATCCCGCACCCGACAGGTTTTTACTGCCAAGACCTTTTTAACTGGGCCCCTCCAGCAAGTGGTTTTGTCTCTCCCCAAGATCGATCGATGGGCATGTTTTCAAAGGCTGTCAGCACCTCCCCTCCTTCCCCCTTCACCTCGTCTCCTAGACTTTTGGTTGGGTGGCGCTGCCTTGCCGCCTGCTTGCTCATCGACGTTTTTGATCGAAGTTCAAGCGGTTCCCCCGTCAAGGCTTGAGTCATCAAGCTTCCACCTGTTGACTCGCGTGCCAGGCGCACTTTTGACTGAGTCCCTTCCCCCAGTGACAACCTTTTCACGTGGGTATCCTTAGATGACGTCGTCGACCAGCTGGATTAGAAAGTCAGTACCGAAACGACGCCCTCTACGTCCGAAGGGTAACACCCTTAAGGTTACTTACCTTCTCCTAAATCGCAGCTTACCGCCCCCCGAGCCTTCCAGCCGACACACCTGGGTGCTAAGATCCCCTTCGTGCCTACCTCCCGATTTCCAAGCTCTCCGGCAGCGGCAGAGCCAAGTTTTTCCCCCTGATCGCCTGACCCCCTTTCTCGAGGTCGAAGACCTACTCAGGTCCAGTCACACCTCCCCCCCAACCTTCTTTCTGGCGCTATCTGCAAGGCTTCAACTCTTTCAGAAGGTGTCCCGCCGCAGTGATGGCGGCGAGGACACGACCCCAACCTCATCCATTTTTCTCTTGTTTAAACCAAGGTTGTGGTAGAAAGGAGGCCCCCTCCGTGTCACCCTTTTTGATGCCCCCGACCCCCCCCCCGTGCTCAACGTTTTTTTTTTTTTTTTTTTTTTTTGTACCGAGCCCTCCTTTTCACCTTTTTTTGCCCCCCCCCAATCGGGCATGCCCTTCCCCCGCCCTTCCGCTCAAAACCACTCGAGGCCCGCCTCTCCACCGTTATAAGACTCCAGGGAGCCTACAATCCCCCTTTCGTCACGGTCAGGACGCAGTTGCAAGTTCTTTCGTGATCATTGGATTATTTCCCCCTTCCGGTCTCGGTCTACAACTAAGGATTTACTTTCTCCGTCCCTGGCGATTTTCTCGGAAAGCCGCGACGGTTCTTTGTAAAGCGAGACCGTTCCCGGTGATCAGCAGCCTTTTCTTTTTTCCCTGATGGCCCCCCCTGGTGTGGGTTGACCGAGTCCACCATCGTCTGAGTGGTCAAGGCCCTTCGACCCCGGGCCTCTGCGCAATGCTTTGCACCCTGGCACCAATTCTTTACTTAACACGTCCCGTAACCCCCTCTGGGTTATCCGCAGGGTCTATTATTTTTCCCCCCGGTCGGGATCGGAAGGACCTGGAGGAGCCTGCTATGTTTGCGGTGCCGTGAGTTTCGGCGGATACCCACCTAGGCAGGCGACGTAGACGATGATGCCATACGCCTGGACGAGGATGCTGCCTTTGGCTCACCACTGCTCTGTGGGGACTCGAACCCTTCGGCCCCGTCGGGCTTAGGTGCTTGGAACTGTATCTTGACCTCTTCCTTATTACCGGCCCTTTTAACTTTGCCGGTAAGTGGTATCACCCCTATCCCGGCGTGCATAGCAGATCCGTTCCATCTCCCTATGGGACTGAAGGTAACCCATCCCCCCCCCCCGCAGACTGGCCTCCTCCGCTTTTTCCTTCGAGAACGTCCAGGCATGGTTGCTCGACAAATTTGCCAGTGTTCCTTCCGGGCTCGACTTTTTGCGTTCCGGCCTGCTCTCCGTCTTCCTCGATGAGGCTGCCGAGCTTCCCCCCCCTCGCTACCTCCACCGTCCCTCGATCGACAGCACGCATCTCTCTAGGCAGAGGAAGGTTTTGCGTTTCCTTCCCCCTTTGATGGGACCCCGTTTTTTTCTTCTTGAGCCCAGCGCGCTCGTGTGTTTTACCAGGAACGGTCTGTCAAGCGGCTCAGGGCTCTTTCCCCCCCCCTGCGATGTTTTCTTCTCCCCCTTAAACTAGTTCCTTCCGAGCCGACCGGATCGCGTACTTATTTCCCCTGAATGGTGAAGGTTAAGAGTCAGAACTTGGCAAGCGTGTCGAGTTTCTGACGAGGGCAATTAAGCTTTGAGGATTTATAGAACCTCCCCCTGTCATTCTTCCCCAGGCGAGTCTGACCATTTTTGAAATGCCCACGGTGGGGTGGGGTAGTACCCACGGGCTTCCTGTCAAGGAGAGAATGTAAAGATTTCCAGACCCTCCCCCCCCCCCCCCCCCCGAGGGCGATGCAAGTGGGCAGTAGCCCGCGATACGGCGCTGAGGATAGAAAAGCGTACTCGACGCTCGGCCAGTACTTGGGCTCATGGCCGTTCTTAACCCAGGGACAACATTATTTCTTATGCAGTCGTAATGGCCCTTTTCGGTCTGAGTATTAGAGATCCCCCCCTAGCTGATCCCTCTTTCCTGATGCCACTAGTACCCGGGTTTTAGAGACGTGTTTGGTGCTGGCGGTGTCTGTGCACGCTTGGTAATTTTATGTTTTCTAACCTCTCGAGTCGGACTTTCTCTATCGGGGCTTGATAGAATTAAAGGCCCTTTGCCATCCTTTTTTTGGCTTTGGTGCAGCCGCGTCGTCTCGACGGCGTGATGTTACTCAGTGGTTTTCTCTGTCCTTCCGCCCTCTTCCAAGTCGTCTTCTTGGGCGTTTCATCTGTTCTAGGAAATTCATCGTTTTGATGTGCGGCTTCCTTGTCCGCTCTATGACCCCAACCAGCGCGTCCTTATTACATAAAGGGTCTTTAGTTTCCCGCGCGGTCTTTTAGTTGGGGTGGCGCGTCGTCCCTCTTTCTGGCTACGCGTCCGGGCCGCGAGCCGCCGCCAGGTGCCTTTTTCTCATAACTCCATCTTCCTGTGCGATCTTCGGTCGTTTTTTTTTAGTTTGCCGTGGTAGTGCCTTTCAACCGCGGATTCCTTTTCCTCTCGTGGGTCAGGTGAAATCACGCTCGTCCTTTTTCCTTCTCGGACTATTTCCTCGGACCCTCTTCTTTCGACTACCCCTCCCCCCTATGCATCGGAGGCTTTGCGTCTCTTTTCGCTTTCTTTCCTCGCTGCTCCGTACCGGGCCTTCGCCGGTGCCGAGCCCGCAGCCTCGGCGGTTTTAACTGTGTTCTTCTTTTTTTAGTACCCCAGAACAATATTTGATCCTCCCTCTTTTAGTCCTGTCCGGGTCATCGGTCGTCCTCCCTTTGTGGGGCAAGCACACGGTGTTTTTCTCGGCCCGTTAATTCCGGCATAGCTTCCGGCCCATCTCAACCTGGGAGAACTGCCGTTCTTTTCCATCACTGACTTTGTGTGCCCTCTTGAGCCCCCCTTCTTTTTTTCTTTTGTCACGCGCGGTCTTGGGAGCTGATTGTGTCTATCTATATATCCCCTTTTGTGTTTGCCTTTCTCTAGACACGTCACTCTCCCAGATCGCCCCTGACAGCACTTCACAACCGGAGCACCCCTTTCCGGCTTTCGACAGTTTTGTGGCTGGTTTCCCAGGTTACGTCCCCCGAAGCTATCCTGCCTTAGAGGCCGCGATAACCCTTTTCCTTGCCGGCCAGAATGGGTTCTCCCCTCTCTTACGTCCTCTTACAGGAAGACTGCTCAGCAGTTTATTCTTGCTAAAAAGGCCTCAGCTTTCAGCACTCCTTATTCGAGGAGGACACGGTCCGTCCACCCCCCACGAGCCGGCCACGGATGGTAGCCGAGGATGACGCCATCTCTATCCTGTTGACCGATCTCATTGGCGAGACCTCTCTTTTCAGCGCGTCAATGTACAAGGCCACCGTGAATCCGCGGCTTTCCCAAAGTTAAACACCCAATCGTCCAGCCCGTCCGCGGTTTTTAACCGATCCAACCTCAAATTCCCCAAGACAACTCCCCCCATCCGCTATTCTTCTCGTACGCATTACGAGGCAAGGAAATTATTTCTGAATAGAGGCACCCCCCGTCTTTTCTTTTATCCATAGCAGAGGCCCCAGATCGTAAGTCACCTCCAGGCCCACCCCAGCCGGCGGGACGATCAGCTCCCCTTGTCTAGTGTGTTTTAGATTTTGATTCCCCCTCTCTTTTCGATCCGATCTTCATTCCCTCAGGAACCCCCGACGTCCCCCCTTTCCGGGATATTGAGCAGCAGTGCTCCCCCGCCACCGATCAGCCATGCGACGAGCGCGGCGGCCCCCGCCTACCGGCAGCGGTCAAGGACTGTCTCCCAGTTTAAGGCGAGACTCCCGTCGACACCGCTCCCCGAGATGGTTGATCTAACCGAGTCTACCTCCCCCCAGCACAAGGTACCCAACCGGTTCTCCCCCTCTCTACTCTTTCGGCAGCGGCTGGACTCGAAGACGACGTCGACTGCAACCTTGGAAGGCTGACCCCTCCTGTTTTTTTACAACTTGTTCCCTTCTCCCTTGCCCATGCGCCCACGTACTGGCCGGGACTGGGCGAACTCGGGACTTGGAAGAAGCCGCAGCGGATCGTCTCTGCTGTTTTGGGTTTTCGCCCCCACCTTTGTTTCCTTGTGCGACCGGGGGGTTCTGCGTTTCGCTCAAGGATCTGCCGTCCTCTTTAGCTATCTTTTTACGCGCACCCAGCCCGCCGTTGGCTCAAAGCCATTTTTCCACGTGAGGCGGGACACTTCCTCTGAGTGCCTTTTTCCTGATAATATACCCGTCTTTTTCAGGTAACATCACGGACCCTGAACAAACCCTTAGAAAAGCTAGAGCTGCTGAGTATTCAGAAAAAGTGTTCTTTTTGTGGTCTCTCAAAATCCCCTCCATCAACGTCATGAGCGAGCCAAGGTACCCAAGGGTTTTTCTGGTTTTCCACACCCGGTATGCGGCTGGTTTTTTTTTACCGTGACAAGCCAGTGGCTCACCATCCCGCCTTGGCCACCTCCCGGCCTGCTTGTAAATCAAGCCCCCCTACACTGGCTGCCGTCTGCGACTTCAAGTGTCCGAGGTATTGTTCTCTTCCCAACTCCCCTCCTATTACCTTCCCCCGTCCTCCCGTGCCCGTTCCCTTCCTAGCGGAACTGTTTTTCCCTCTGTACAGGTTTTGACAGTCCGCCCCACTACCTTAGGTGTCGTCACCTTTTTTCTTTTCTGAATAAACTTTTTTTCTGATGTTGTCCTGCAGTCCCCTCTGATTGACCATATATTGCGCGCCCTCTAGTGCGGCCTCACATAACCGTGTTGTCAAAGGACGACACCTCTGGCTTCTGCAAGATCCAGTCCACGTTTTGAGCGATTCCGTTTCCGTCAACTTGTCCGAGCCCCAGCCCTGTTTTCCGGAAGAGATATTCCCGCTTTCCTCCAGAGTCTATCTCCCCAGTAATCCTTTTCGACTCGCCTTGCTCTTTTGGACGGAATCACTGCCGCAGGACTTTAGGCCGGTATAAGACATTAACTCTCGCTCCCCTACCGGTTAAGAACTTTTCCCTTTCGATGATCCCACCGGTATTTAAGATGTTCTCAATTTTCACAGGGTCACCAGCGATGCCGATGCCGCCTGGACGACCAGCTCCTCCCCCCCTGTTCTACCTTCCCCTTTCTCTTGTCACCAGTCTTTCAGGTTTCTCGATGTATAGTAGTCCGGTCTCTTAGAGTTAACGACCGTCGGCTTGTCGCCCTGCCATAGGTCGCGGATGAATTTTCATGAGAATACTTTTTTAGATTCCCTTGTTTATCCTTGGACCTCCCAGGCCATCCCCCCTTGGCGTTTCACTGTGGTAAGGAAAGACTTTTCTTCCTCCACCCTTAGGTCGGGCGTTGGCGAGGCCTTCTTTCTCCCGTGGTTGGATAGTCTGTGTGAAGCTGGTTCTTCATGTGGAAGGAGGTGCCCCCGGTGTTGTCCCCCCGGGCGAATTGTAAAAAAGATTGGACCCGCCCCTTTCTGTCTGTGCCTCGTTAAACTGGCTCCAGACAAACTTGTTTTAACCCTCGGCAAATGAGATGTTTTGGGTCGGTTGTTCGCCATCAGGAAGACCAGGCTTGGCCAGACGTAAGCAGGTTTTTTCAGAAATTGTACTCTTTCCTCCCCTCCCCCCCTGCTCGTATCCTCCGGATTTATCTTGACCCCCGAAGATTGGTCCTGTCGTAGGACCTTTGTCGACCTTCCCTAGGCAAGCTTGATTCGATACGTTAACCGAGCTTGGTTTAAAGTCTTTATCTTCGAACCCTGTGAGTCTGCGGTGACTCTCGAGCTCGGTCGTTGCTGCCCTGGCCCGATCCCCCCTTTCACTGCGCCTTCTTTCCGTGAGTCGGCCGAAAGTTTCTTTTCCTTTCGGCTACCCCCTGCTGGTCGACGAAGTCGTTATCCTGCGATCACTCACACATGCAGTTCACCCTAGGTCGCTCGTCCATTTCCGCCCCGTCGACGCACGAGGGAAAAACATTTAAAGTAGATTTTATGCCTACGTCCTTTTTTTCCCATTCGATCCTGTCGACTCTCCGTTGCACGCTGCTCTACAGGCTCCCGGACCGCCCCCTCCCCCCAGCATGTCAGGAAGCGACGAGACCTTGCCCCCCTTTGAGAAATTTGAGTGCTGGTACCTCCATTCTTTCAGTCCCCCCATTCCTTCCTCCCCTCGTTAAGTACGCAGCCCGTGTATTACGCTGCTTTCCCCCCGGATGGGTTCAGGTGCACACCTTTCCCCTTCTCGGAAACACGTTACCTTCAATACCAAACTATCCCCGCAAGGGTCCATAGTCCGATATATCTATTCCCTTTCCCGGCTTATGTCAGTAGACCAGCTTGTCAGTTAGCGTGCCCCTATTCGTGGCTTTGTCTTTCTCCAGTGTGGACCTCATTTCGAGATTTTTTGCGCTTGGCCCCCCCCCTTGCACGTAGACCGACCGAGTCTCGTGTGTATCTTCCCCACCCCGGAACCGGTGAGATTTCTTTAAGCAGTCCCCCTTTTTTTCTTTTCTGAGCTCCCCCCCTTCGGCTTTCCACTCCGTCGCGTCAGGTCTCGTTCGCCTGAACACCTTCCTGGCCCGGTCGATCTCGTCCGCTTCCGATAGGTGGCCATCTTTTTTTTTTGATTATATTTTTTCTCCCCTTGCTGGCGGTGATCCTTTTACGCTCTTCGCTGGCTGGCCGGCGTAATCGTCCGCTCCAATTCTGAGCGGCCGTACCTCCCCTCGCCGCCCTTTTCCTCCCTCAAGATAATTTTTCTACCTCCGACCGCGCTGCATGAACCCGTCGACGTCGGGCCAATCAAATGCAGCACCGGTTCGGCCGTTCGTTGTCGTGCTCTCCCCGCAATCGCTTTTCCCCCGTCTTTTCGCAGAGGTGCTCTTTCGTTCCTTCTCCCCCCTCTCCGACCGACATCGTGTGCATGGGCCCGGATTCTCGGTCGAGATGTGGCAGGCAGACCCGAGTCCCCCTTTCCCTGTTGGCTGCCTATTATCGTTTCGTTCGGGCGGCGAGCGTGACAAGGTTACGCTCCATGGGCGCGGCGTACATGGGATTTTTCTCGAAGTGCTCCCCCCTTTTTTTTTTCCCGCAGCGTCGCGCACAGGCGCTAGCGACATGATGGCCCTTCTGTCTTTCCCGGCGAGCTGCCTCCCTCGCCTGGCCAAGGCACGTTTGCACAGCGAACGTCGTGAGACCGACGTTCGCGCTGCTGAGGGGAGCTAGTTACAGTTACACTTTTACGCTTCTTCCTCTCCCTCACCTGTTGCGGGTTGGGCCACGGATACACTTCGGGTTTGAGCCTTTCGCGTTAAGGGAGCTGCGAGCCAAGCTCGACCGACCTTGCGGTCCGAACCTGTCCTGACCCAGGACGAGCTCCGCATTACCTAATACACAGCCGTCTCACTCACGGCCTTCTTCTTAGGTAGCCTGACCCCTCGGACACTGCGTGTTAACGGTTATAACGGACCCCGGTTCATTTCCCCCTCCCCCGTGTCTCCGCCAATTCCTAAGGTTTGACCTGTCCGGGTGATTTTTTCCTTCCCAGAAATCCCAAAAGGGATTACTCCCCCCCTCATGTTAACGTTTGAGCCCCTTAACCGAAGTGGAGGTCATGCCCTCCCTTCTGCATGGCACGTCTCGTCGCTGCCATTGTTGGGAGTTTTCCAGAGGAGTTTCGACATGCGTAATCCCCCCCTCAGTTGTCATTCCTTTCCGCGCCTCGATCGAGCGTTCGAACAAGATAGCCGCTTAGTCCACAGCCTCGTTCCATTTACCTCTTCCAGAACCGATGTTTTCATTTTCTTCAAAGCTGCTTCGTCGTTCCAAGGTAACTCCCTGTGGAATCTGACGGATGACTTCGACCCCCACTGGGCTACCCCCCCCCGCCGTCGCGACGCCTTCGCCACTCCGGGTACACGCAGGTTTCAGCCGGATCGACACACAGCGCGCACTCCTTCCCCAGTCCGTTTTTTCAACATCCGCCTAAAACTTTTGCGAAGATGACCCCTGGTCCACCGGCGAAGCGCCCGCAAAGCTAGTCGGTCCCTTTCCCCTGATCGCCTACTACTCTCCTTTTCTCTAGTCGCGACTACTAACGTCAGCTTCAACCCTCCCGGCGGTCGCTTCTTAAACTCCTGCCTTAATCTCGGTCCTTTTTGTCCCTCCTCCTTGGTCTTGTCTTGAATGGGCGACACGCCATCTCCTGTTTGTTACAAACCCCCACAAGGTTTGAGCACAGGAGGCCAAGTCGTCACGCGGGTCCCCCCCCTGCCTGCAACGGCCCCAAGCATTGGACGAGACCTGTCCTTTTTTGGAACAAAGTTTTTTCAACTATTCCCTCTCTTACACCCTCCCCCCTCCGGCTTAGCAACCCATCTGAGGCCAAGACGTCCTTCTCCTACCTTGATCACCGACACTCGGGTGACTCATCACGCCAGTCCCCCTGTGCGGGCCCGGCCCCATGGCATGGGCTCCTGTGTCCTGCTGGATCAGGTCTACAAGTTCCTCTCTCCGGATCCACATTTTATTCTTTCGTGCGACATCCGCTTCTTGCCCCTCTGGATCCCCTTTACCGGGAAAGCATCAGCTGAGGGCGTCCCTGCGACCCCCTTTGGTGTCTATTCCCCCCTCCGTGGTCAAGGGAGGCCTCCCCCCTCTGCCTCTGCACTTCTGGTTCTCCCATGTTCAATTTTTTCGCATTAAAAAATTGACCGGACCGACCCGATGGTTCTTCGACTAGAGCTTTCCTCTGGAGAACCCCTTTCTTTCTAATGGAGAGCACGGTCTTGCCCCGTTTTCTTTTTTCTTGAGCGTCTTCCCCCCCCCCCCAACCCTCTCCCATGCTATTTCTTCACGATGATATAAAATTTGACGATGGAGCTTTCTTCTTTTTCTCCTGAAGACCCGACTCCCTCCCCAGTGCCCCTTTTAAACCCATTCGGACCCGTCACGCCGGATCTGACTTCTATCGCGCCCGCAGGTGAGGCCTGTGATTTGCCAGGAGCATTTACGTCTTTCCTCACCCCAGCGTGCCTCAAGCCCTGGTTCCAGATCTACTTTCATTTCTTCCTACACCTCGAAGTGCCTCTTCTCGACTTACTGATTGGAGACCCGCAACCGTCACATCGTCCCCTTTCCTCGGTCACGTGCGTTACGGATGCTGAGAGGGACTCGATGGAGGATCGGCCGAAAGACTAAGCACTGATCCCCCCCCCTTTTCCCACCGCCCCGAATGCAGCCCCTTTGATCGCTGTCTTAGTCAGGGATCGTGTCTCCCCAAAATACACTGGTTTGCTGAAGAGCCCCCGCGCTATGGGGGTTTTTCCCTCCCCTTTCAAGTGATGACTTTTTCCCCGAGATAGGGGCGAGTCGGTGATATCTCAACTGAATACGTTTTCGTATGATGAACGAAAGTCGCCATTTTACCTGGGACTGGTGCATGCATGTCTATGACCCCTTTTGACCCCTTCCCCCCGTAAGTCAGTTTCCGGGCGGCAGTTAGAGCCCGTCTGCTACAAGTACCGATGGATGTGAAAATGTGCCTCCAAGGCTTCCCGTTTTTTTTTGTTTTTGGAGGGTTTTTCTCCCCTAGATCCTACCCTTCTTGTCCTTTACAGCGACCGCACAGAGTGCAATTCCCCGGTTGGGGCACCCGCCGCTACGCCAGCCCTGCTATTTCCTCACGAGCACCCAGTAGACGGCCAGTACGTGCGCGGCCATGGTCCCTTTCGACAAGGAACCCCGCATTGTTCATGAGTCGTCCTTGTGCTGTTAGTTCCCCCCGTCGTTATTCGGTCATACCACCGGAAATCCTTTACTCTCCGAGCAAAATAGTCTTTCGGTTTAGTGCAGTTGATGGTGGATGTCCCCCTTTTTTTCCCTTTTTCCTCATCGGTTAAGCTATATTGTCGTTTTCGCCCTATATTGATTGAGGTAGTTCTATTTCCCTCTTGTAAAGACCCGGGCCAGGGCTCTTGGTGGGGTTCCGTCCGCTCTCTTTCTGTCGAATAGGAGTGTCTTTCCCCCCCCCCAGGGAGAGTTCCCTGGACAAAGATAAGTAGTTTAGTTTTTCCCTTTCTTTCCCTTCGGTCTTAATCCCCCTTTCTTCTGGATTTTGACTTGAACGGTGAGCGTCAGCTTACTGACCCAACCATCGCGTCCCTTCCGTTGGATCTTTTACCGTTAGCGGCTGGGTGGGGACGGTGTCGGAGCCCATGGGTGCTCTTCCTCTGTCCTTACGCGAGCCGAGGAGCCGCCCTTTGATTCTTTCCTCTTCTGCCCTGTACGGCCATCCCAGCCGGATGGTGCTTTGTTTGTTGTTCCAGTTTCTCCGT
>Ga0179593_1263662_pt1 | contig 11123 bp, 17 predicted proteins | sample CZODoug2_1_08_16_FD_185931 | JGI IMG/M metagenome (GOLD analysis project Ga0179593, IMG submission 185931) | Vadose zone soil fungal communities from Angelo Coast Range Reserve, California, USA - CZODoug2_1_08_16fungal (PacBio error correction) | ecosystem: Environmental > Terrestrial > Soil >... | reverse complement strand
ACCTGCGACTTTACAGGCGCGTCAACTCTTCGTCTCCTCGTTTTCTTTGTATGACTAAGACACCTCTCTCGCAACCTCGATTTGTGTCCGTCGTTTTGCCCACTCCAACTCTTCTTAATTATCGCCTTCGTCTTTTGTACGGATTTGTTCTCCCCTTCCGAAATGTCCTGTCCTTTTCAAGTGTAGGAGGCCTTTGTTTCCCCTATTGTCATTCGTGTCCTATCTTTTTCCCCTTCCGTTACAAAACCTTAATGTTCGGTTGTTTTCATTCCTTCTCGTCCTGAGAATCCCTCGAGCTCGTTTATTCCTTCCCTTCCTTTGTAGTCGTCGATGTGCTTGCGTGTTCCTTTTGGCCCTGTTCTGACCTTCACAACCCGTTAGCAGTTTGCCAAACCAGTCTTTCTTATCCTTTCTTTCCTAGTGTTCCCCCCCATGTTGTGGAGATTAGACCTTTCCCCATGACCAAATGCTGCTCTTCGCGGCATTGGGTTGATCATCTCGAATAGGAAAGTCACCATCTGACCCCCTTCCCTGGTGTGTTGGTCATAACCGCTGTTTGACTGTGCGCGTAAACCTTTTTCAAACTTTAGAGGCCTTTCTTATCATTGGCCTGTCAAGCGACTCCCTTCCATCGTGGGAGTAGAAAAGACCATTTCTTGCCTTTGCTTCGGGAATGAACCAAACAAGGCTGCGACCGTCCACTTTCAATTTTCCGCAAAAACCTCTACTTGCTTTTCCTTTAGTGTACATTCTCACTGTTTTTTCTCTACCCTTTTTCAACATACGCGCCAGTAACCCTTGAAAATCCCTTCCAATGGAACATCACGTTATGCTTTTTTCCAGATGTCTTGAGATCGCTTCTCTCCCCCTTCCTCGTGATCCCCCTGCTGAGTTCATCAACCCTTTTCTAGTCCTGCACAAGATACGTCTCCGCTCTTCCTTCTCCCGCCGTTAATGATCCCCCTTTCGACCCACGGCTCTCCTGATGGCCCTCCTGGCATACGAAAATTAAGATCCATCCCCCCTCTCCCCCTCCCTTTTTACCGGACATCCTTAGGCAACTATCCGATTAATTTTGCACTCTTTTCTTTTATAAGCTAAATTAGGAGGTTCCCTCAGTCGGCCACTTTTCCGGTAATTTGAAGAGTTCCCGAGATCTCAGCTCCCCCTCCTTCCGGAAGCCTTGGGGTGAAAATTGTCCTTGCGGCTGCCCCCTGTTTTTTCACCCAAGCCCTAGACGCAAGTCGCTCCGCCCTTCACCTCCCTACCGATTCTCCTCCCATATCCTTACTTTAGAGAATCGGTAAATAGGCGTTCAGCTGGTCTTCCACCACACAATGCCCTAAGCTTCCGCGCCGATGGCCTCCCCCTTTTCGCTGGTCTTCCAATTTAGCTTCGATTTTTCCCCTCCTCTTTATCGGTTTCATTCTCTGCCATTTGTGACGCTCTCTTCACTTTTCTCCACGCAAGGTCCACGAGACTCTTCTGGTCCTTCGCCCGCCTTTCTTCCGGCCGGGAAAGGGCCCTCTCTTCTTTTTATGATACCCCTTCCTCCTTTTTCGCTTGTACTTTCAGTTTGTTTTTTTTTCATTCCATTGGTTTTCGCGCCAGCTGTGGTTTACTCCAACTTCTTTTTTGACCCAAAAAGGGAGATAGGAGGCCTACTCTTTGGTCTCGGCATTCCTTTTCAGTCTCCAATAGAGTACACCTCCCATACCTTTCCTTTTCCAGTTTTACCTCGTCAGACTTATTTATCATACTTTCGGATTTCTCATGTGCCCCTCGATTTCTTTTTTGAGCGCGGCGTTTCTTTCCGATATCTTTTCTCTTTTTGTAGATGATACTCCTATATCAATGTCTTTTCTCCGTCTCCTGGGGCCGTGTTTAAGTCCTGCACGCAAGGTCGTTTTCCCCATCAACTTCCCCTCTAATTCATCAGGCCCGAAAACCGCTTTTCATTTCTTTTTCGGCTTTCTTTTTCCCTGCGGCATACAAGATTTAACCGGTATGGCTTTACTCCTTCCTTGAATTGTATGTCCGCTGGTCGAACAGCTGACTCCCAGCTGTTTCCCCCTGCAAGATCGCTTACGCCTTTTCTTATCTCTTCTTTTCTTGTTTGTTTATCTCTCTCAGTCCTCTTCCCTTTTTGCTCGCATAGTGCTTCGAGGAACTCGTTTTTGCCGTTCGGCTTCCTTTTTCCCCGACCTCAAACCGGAATATGCCTCATGCTCGTTCATTCTCATCTACGGCACCTCGCTTGTATGACCTGATTCTTTCTCCCGACCCTCCTCTGATGAAGTCACATTTCGCTTTTTTCCCTTAGCTGACCTCCCCTCCAAAGTTTCTTGACTAGGGCTGTGAATTTCCTTGCGTTTCCCTCCTTCCCCTCTTCCTTCTCATAGCGTTGACGAGGTCTGATCAACTAGTTGGCCTACGATCTTGCATCTTTCCTTGCCGAGAAAAGACTTATGGGCATGACCAGGTCCCCTTCATCAATCGTCCTATGAGAAGTTTGTCCCAATGACAACCTTCCCTGATTCGTTATCGTTCCGTCAGAGCTTTGGCGCCTGATTCTTTTCGAAATGATGAGAATATCGGCCGCTGTGCTCTTTCCTGCCCTCTTTCTCTTCCCATTTGTAGTAAACCTTGTCCGGTTCTGCTTCCTTTCTCCTCCCCTCTGCGTTCCCACCCCCTGTCACTCACTTACTGTATATTTCTTCATCAAACTCTGACTCTTGGCCCTGCTCCCCCCCGAGCATTGTCTACGTTCTTTCAGCCGCCTTCCCTTTTCTGCTTCCCTTCCTGTGTTAGAAGAAGTTTTTTAACACCCCAATTTGTATGGCTCTTTAACTGACTTCATCATGATCACAAACGAGTCTTTACATCCTCCGGCATCCCAACCTCTTCTCCTTGGATAGCCATTCTCTCTCGGTATTCCTGATCTTCTTCATGTGTTGGTAAATCCCCCTTTCCACGGATTTCCTGCGATTATAAGCTGCATGTGAGAAGCGTAATGCTTGTCTTCGCACGAGTCTGCGTCTTTTTCCCCCACCCTTTTGGCCCCCTCCTCTTCAAACATTTGAGACTCCGATTTTCTTTCCTTTTTCCGGATGATTTCTGCCTTCTGATCAGTGCCCTTATTGCTCCTGCTGTTTCCTCTTCAAAATTTTCTTTTGACTTCCCTTCATCACTGCGTCTTTGCAGTCGTTGTTCCCTTTTGTAACAAGTAGGCGTATGCCCCCGAGTGTTCCGTCCCTTTCTTCCTCTCCCCTCAGTCTCCTCCCCATTTGTGCCTCGTGAGCATCTGTATCCTCCTCAGCTGTCCGTACCAGAATTTTTTCTTTGAAGATGCTACTTCTTTTTCGGCCCTGCGGGAGACTCTCGCTCTCATCCTTTCTTGCTTGTCCCACCTCCACTGAAGGGTCAGATGCCCTTGATTGCGTTTGTTAGAGCCTTGTCTCTCGTCTTTTACAAGGTAGATAGGTTTCCTGAGCGTAACTCTCAATCCCGGCCTTGTTCTTGTTTCATGCACGAGGACCCTTACGTTAATTTTTGGTTTTTTCCCTTTTTTCCTTCGTCTTAAAATATCGACTAGGGTCATCCCTCTTATGTCATCGGAACTCTGCCTTTACATGTCCAATAGCCCCTTATAAAGTTGGCCCCCCAATGTTTCGGTTTCACATTCCCCCCTCTTTCTTCCCCATTTCGCCTGATGGTGCGATGACGCTATTAGATCTGACATCCCACATCCCGCCGTTCATCAGGACTTTTACCACAGGCGTAGCCCCTTCACCGAGGTTTCGCCAGTATCATCCTCCTCGCCCGCCATGCAGCAAAAAGGTGCCCCCCCCCCCCCTGTCTCGCGCAAAAGGTGCCCTCAGGCCCGATCCAAGATGGCGAGAACCTCTTCTTGACTTCGCTCTCTTTTCGTTCCTCCATGCAACCAGAGCAGGAAGGTTTTGTACACGTCTTTCCTCTTTTTTAAAACTCGCCCCAATTCCTGTCTTCAACAATGTCTTCTTTTTGGACTTGCGAACCCCGTGGCTGTTCCCCGGCTGTCGGCATCTGTCAAACTGAAGCGACTTGTTTCTTTGTCGATCGTTTTTTTTTTCTTTCCCTTTTTAGACGCTTTGATTCGTCAGTCCCCTACTCCCCCTTCCGCCCTCTTTCCTTTTGACCTGCCGTTAATAGCCCGGTGTCCCATCTTTAATCTCCTCCGTTGTTTTTTTTCTTACTACCCCCTATCTCTTCCAGAAACTGAACTTTTTCATTCTCCTGAATTCCGTCGAATGTTTCCTCTCAGTCTGGCGCGAACCTCGCTGCTACTCTCTCCCCCCCCCCAATAGGACTCCCTATCAACCTTAACGGCATTCTGTTCCAGTGGTCCCGGGCTTCTTTTCCCTGTTACACTCCTCTTTTTTCCTTTAATGTTGCTAGCCAATTTAATCTGTGCATCTTCTGATCTTTTTTCAGTTGGAACAACTCTGAGCTTTTTTCTACTGCGCCCTCCGCTACCTCTGCCAGCAGCCTTTTATAGGGACACCTTTAGGCCCTTTTTTCTTCTTTTCTTGCTTTTCCCTTTCCTTCATCAAAAGCTTACAGTCCCCCTCTTTTATCATCCTATGGAGTTCTAGGGGTGAATGTGCCGATCGCTTTTGTGCCTCCATCCCCCACTCGGTTATTGAGATTTGGATTTCGCCTTTTTCAGCCCCCCTTCCCTCTTCACTTCATCGCACCACGATCCAATCTGTTTTTTTTGTTGTGGGTCCCCCTTAAGGTTCCGTCACCCTTTGCAACTTTGAAGTTGGCATCATCGAATTGTAAGGTCCAGAAATTTTTTCCCATCTCTGTCCTCCCTCCCCTACCTTTTGATGGACCCTGCCGGAATGCCCCCCCCAACCACTTTCCGACCCTGAACGTCAACTCTACTTTCCTTCCAACACGAAACTGGTCCTTTCCTGTTTTTTTTTTGAGAGTGAGCTGGACCCTTCCATCGACCTTCTTTTTAAATTCCGATCCACATTCCTCTAACCCCGCGCGTACTCCCCTTCCCCACCTCTGTTTGTTTTTTTGGCAAATGCAAGATGCTACTCGCCTCCAAAGACTTGGCCCCCGCTCGAGTCCCGTTCGTATTTTTGGACCCAGCGATTATCTCTCTCCTTTCAACGCAGTTCAATGCCCCAATTTGTCTTTAAACACGCTTATCTCTTCTCCGTCCTCCCCTTTTTGACACCCCCCCCCCTAACTCCGACTGTTACCTTTGACAACCACTTCCCCTGCTTCCTCCCGCTTTTATTCTTGGAAGATCTTTCTACTCGCCCATCTTCGAAACTACAGGTAGCGTTCTTCCTTTTCACCTGCAGGTGACTTCCGATCCCCCGATAACGAAGTTTAACAGAAGGTGGTGTCGTCCCTCCCTTGCCCTAGATCCCCCCCCTTTAGCACAAACTCTCGCCTGCAGCGGCGCCCCCCCCAAACCCCCAATTGCCGCCCCCCCCCCCCCGCTTCTCCCCCCATACTCTTTTTTTCCATTAAATCGGATTCGTCTGGCATTCCCACCAACACCCAATTGCTCATGATATTCGATTTTCCCCCACGGCGAGAGATCATCCATTTAGCTGATTGTCCCTTCTCTTTCCGTGATTACTTCGTTCCAATCTTTGTTCAATTCTCCCAGTCCCTTCGTCTAAACACAGTAAATCCCTTTCCCCATAAGCCTTTCTTCTGCACCATCCGAATTCCCCTTCTTCCGCCTGTAGATAGGCTGTTTATTTCTTTCCTCCGTGAAGCTTTGATGGCCTTGTTTTCTTGCATTTTCGCGTGGACGTCCAGAGTAATCTTTCTTGTTGTACCCCAACCCTTCTTCCCCCCTCTTTGAGCGCCCCAGGAGTGATATTCGGTATTTTTCCTAACAGTCCAATCTTCGGCACCCTTCTCCTCCCCTTTTAATGTTTCATTTACATTCTCAGGCTCGCGAGTCTGTCGGGTTGGCACCCTTATTTATGGGGACATCGAGCTTTTCGCTCCTCTTCGTCCCTGCATCTTTTCCCCCTTTCCCTGTATGCTTCATCCGTCTCACACCGATTCTCATTCTGGGGCCGATGCATGACCCCCTTTCCTCCAGCCCGCTCATTGTCCCCAGCACCAGAGAACTTCATCAGTTCCTATTGGCGATTTCATTCCTTTTCTGTCTTTTTCCGGTTTGTTCTAACGAGCCTTTTCCAAGATTTTCCTGGTCATGTGCTCTTTCCTTCCTTTCCGGCCAGCTTCCCGTTATTTTCCCTCAACATTCCCCCTTCCCTGGAGAAAACGCAGCGTTCTCCTCTCTCCCCTTTTTTGTCTTTATCTATCTTTCTCCATTTGTTTGAGTAGAGCTCAGTCTCCAAGTCCAAATGTCTTTCCTCGATGATTCAGCGGAACCTATTTTGCGTCGCCCCTTTATTTGCTCGCCCTTTAACCACTTTCCCAACTTGTCCGTGACGCCTCCCCCTCCCGAGGAACCAATTGTGGCCTTCCATTTCCTCTTCCCGCCCCGTACAAGTCCTTTTAAATGCGATGGCGTTTAGAAGTTCTGGTCACTCTTCCCTCTTGCCGGAGAAGGGCTGTGCTGGGCCAGGTTCCTTTCCAGATTTGATTCTATAGGCGATCTTCCCTAGCTCGACCGTGTACACATCTCTCTTCCCCTCTTGCCTGCCCCTTCTTCAATGGTAGCCCTGCTAAATACCACTTTATGAACCCCTTTAGCGAAACCTCGTCGATTGTTTTACTTTAACCTCCCCCCCCTTACCGGCTTAAGTGTCTCATGTGAGAAGAGTCATTTTCCTCAATCTGATCACAGACTTCTCTTTGCCAGAATCTTCCCGATTTTTTCCTTCAAAGTGGTAGGCCCCATTTCGCCGGCTTTTGGCCCCCCCCAAGCCCTTTTCAATCCAAACCCCCTTCCCAGTTCCTAACGGCGGAATAGGTCCTTCAACAGCCGCTCTTTCCCCCTTTTCAGGCCTCCTCCGTATGAGTTCTCATATTGATTGTATGTTTCTGTCCCCTTTCCGTGTCGATTTTTTGATTTTAACAAAAATTTTGGATGCTTCCTCCTCTCCTGTCCCCCCTCCTCCCATATTTTTTTAACTTGGCTCCCCCCAATCGCTTTTCCTTTTCTTCCACGCGGTATCTGCGTCGTCTATTTGTTTTGTCCCATCATCGAGTTTGGAAAAGGATCTGTTGCGTACTTCCCACGCCGGCTGGCTTGTCTATCGGTGTGAGGGAATGTTGCCTTCCTCTGATTACTTCGCGCGTTTTTCACCCAATGGTGGCCAGCGCCCGGGGCTAATGCTGCTCGCGTTCATTTTTTCTCTTAGTTAGCTGTTGAGATTCGTCTCTCTTCAAAAGCCTCTCGCCCCCCCCTCTTCCATGAGTGTAATAGTAAACCGGCTGATAACCTCTTCACTTCCTCACTTGGTTTAGGCGCCTCCTTGCACACTCAGGCGATGGTCGCTTTTCTCCAGAGAAGGTCGTTTTCCGACCTCCCATGAGCGTTTTCCCAAGGGCGCCTTTACTCGTTTGTCTCCTCGCCCATTATATTCTCCTCCTTCTTTCAAAATAATCCATTTTTTGTGTTTAACTACTCTACCTTGCTGCTTTCGTTTTCGCCCCACTTTGCAAACTGAAAAACGTTTCCTCCTTTTTGAACTGTTTTATTGCTGCCTTGTTCTCTCCTTGAGATGATTTAAATAGAGTTTGCCTTCCCGTCCACTCTCCACTTCCATTGCAGAGTTAGTTGAAGCTATTTCCGATTTTTACTCTCCCTCCCTTTGGGTTTGCTTATTCCGTCTCCCCTTCCCAGGAATCTTAGGGTATCTCACTCGCGAATAGTTGGGCAACTTCTCTTTCTCCGCCATACCTTTTGGTCAACGCGGACATTCAAAGGTTAGTTACATTTTTCGTCCTGGTGGACTTAGTCTAAGTCCCAAAGCCCAAATCGTCCTCCCGTGTTATTGTTGCTAGCACAGGGAAGAGACACCCTGTCACCCTCGTAACTCCAGTTCCTCGTCCTCGCCCCCTTCTCCCCCGCGAAACCGGGGGGTCTTGTTTTGTGGCTGTTTTCATGCGGTCTAGCCGTCCCCATGTTCCTTTCCCTGCCGCACATTCTATCCCCATTTGTTCCCCTACCCCACGATTGATTCTCTCCCTTTTTCTCGCTATTCAACCAAACCTCCTCCCTCAATTGGGTTACCGTAACTAACCTCTCGCCGATGCCACATCTTCCCCCCCATCATCTAAACATTCTGTCGATTCGGAGTGTACTTTCGCCCTCCAGACTCTGTGCACTTCAGAATATTGTTTAACTTAAGGTACGTATTTTGTCGAGAGTAGCATTTTGCGCGTTTCATTGCCATTCACACCATTATTCTCCTGCGACCCCCTCATGCGTTGACGCTGACGTTAATTCTATTTTTTTCGGTGAGCAGTCTCTCCTCCTCTTTTCCTCCTTTCCTTGTTGTTTTCTGCTCCCCCCTCTTCTCCTTAGCCTTTTGCAGCGTCACGACTGTTTATCCTTAATTTTTCCCTTTCAGCAAAAGCTTTTTCACCTACTTTTTTACAGCTTCCTCCCCTCGATCCCTTTTTCCTTTTTGTGAAACATTCGGCATACTTGCCAGGGAGTAAAGGGATCGGGCTCCCTCCCCCGACCCTACAGTGAATGTTTTCGAGATGATGGGAAAAGATGTGGACCCCTTCTCTGACTGAAGGTACCCCCATTTTTGCTCGTGTTGTTTTAAAACTCAGAGCTCCGTCAGCTCCGAAGTTTTTTTCTCTCTCCTTTTGTACGAGAAATTTTTTGATTTGTTGGCTGTTTCCTTCCCCTTTCGGGAACCCTGCACCTTTTTTTTCGCAGTTTAATATAGATTTATGATTCTCTCTCTTTTTCCTTGTTTCCGTTTCGCTCTTTCCTTTAAGCAACCCCCTGCTTCTTCTTTCTGGGATTTGGATTTCGACGCTCGTACCGCGCAAAGTCCAATCGCCCCATCTGCCCTTTTTGTTTAAAGAGGCTGGTTCGCGGTTGAACATTGGGTTTCCCACTTAGAGGGTTCCCTCTTTTTTTCCAGCGAAGTCTTGATCCACTCTGTATTCTTCTTCCCACTTTATAGATTCCTTGACTTGTTTGCTCCCCCACCCGATGTTCACCTTCACCTCTTTCTTCAAACCTCCCTCGACCTGGCTTTTTCCGATGTCCTGACAATGTTCTATCTCATTTACCCCTCAGACGCTTTGCCCTAATCCCGTCTTCCCTACTCTTTTACGTTTTGTTAGTCCACTCTTCTGATCGCCTCGCGACCCAACGCCCTTTCCGCACTCCTTTTCTCATTCTTCCCGTCGTAGGGGCTGCCCTCCCTCTTCCTTTCCCGCGATCTCAACTCATCACTTGTGGTAACCAAGCTTCCGAGGCGCCTTTACTCACTCCCCCACACCCATCCACTCGCCGCCGACGGTTTTTGACCGCGGAAAGACATGCGGAACTCCGCTCTTTCTGGCATTTTTCCCTTCTTTTTACAAGAGCACCCTGTCTCCTTACTTTTCTCCCCCTCATTCCCCTTTTTGGTCCTTGGCAGTTCCGTGACAATCAGAAGACTCCGCTTTGTTCCCCCCATTTTACTCGGCGAGTGCCCACCTTTTGCACCACGCTTATGCAGCGCGCGCCATCCGCAAATTACCGTCCCATACCCCATCTTTTTCTAAAGTTAGCTCCATTCTTACATCTTTTTCCTCTGGATTTCAACCCCTTCCTCCTCTCTCTTCCTCGCGCTATCACACAGGCGCGCATTTGAGATGGATGTCCACCCCCCTTTTTTTTCTTTGACATCAATTCTTCTAATTGAAACGATATGTTGAAATTCGTTTCCCACCCCTTCCAGGACGCAGTCCATCTTTCCTTGTCTTTTCTCCCCCGATGTCCGGCTGAGACATTTAACCGAGCGTTCTTTTTTTCTTCCGGTAAGTGACTGCGAAGTTTTTGTTTTTTCTTGCCCATTTTTTCTTCCTCGTCCGTCCTTGCGGTTTCCCCCCCCCCAAGTTGAACAATCTTTCAGATTTCCATGGCTTTTTTTCGCCTGCAAGAGCAGTTCATCTTTGCCTCACGTACTTTTATTTTACCTTCGCATCCCCCTTTCTTTTTCCTTTTGGAAACCTACTGTTATTTCTCAGGGCCTCGAGGCTTTGGTTTTCCTCCTATGCAGTTGGATAGATTATTCCCCTTATCTCGATCATCGCTTCACGTCGTACGAATTAACTTTGGGCCGCTGTCTACAAGGACCGGCAAGCCCTCCTTGCCCTTCTTTTCCGTTTGTTACCCTCCGATACGCGGTTTCATGACAAATCTTTTGTTTTTTTCTTTGGTCAAGAGAATGGTGCATCCGATTTGGCTGGAGCCTTCCGGTTAAGTTCCCAGATGTCGTTCACGTTCTCTCCGTCGGATTCCGACGATTCCCCCCTTTCGCGAAGCAATGATCGCTTCCTTTTTTTTTTTCTCGTTCTTATCTCTATTATCATAAGTTGTTGTTGTTGTCTCGATTCCCCTTCCCTTTTTCCCCCCAAATGCTACATCCTCTTTTCCCTCGCGAACGATCCGCATTTATCTTTTTTGATCCCGTAACGGACATACTGGCTTCGGACGCTCTCCATGCCGAGGAACAATCTTTTTTTGAATGCCTTTCCCGACCGTGCGCGACCAGAAGATTTTTCATTCCCTCTCTCTGATGTGATAGACTTTACCCCTTCGCTTTTGAATTGTTCCTCCGTTTGTTCAAGCTTCCCCCTCTCCCTTCGCCATCGCGTTTGCTCTTTTTCACCCTCCTCTCTTCACGTTTTCAATCGAGCTGCGAGTAAGCGCGTCTCTCCAAAGCCTCGTCTTTCCTGTCAAATCCAGATATGGTTTACCCGAGTCACAAAGGCCGGCAGGTAAACTTTCCCCTACATTCCCCCCAGTGTGCCTCCTAATGGGAGCCCGGCCTACCTAGATAGAATAGAGTCAGCCCCTTTTGCCTTTCCCCACCCTCCCCCACCTTTTCCTTCCCCCTTGTCTGCTTCCTCTCCCCCTTTCCCTTTTTCCCCCCCCCCTTTTCTTCTTCCCT
>Ga0179593_1782355_pt1 | contig 11124 bp, 12 predicted proteins | sample CZODoug2_1_08_16_FD_185931 | JGI IMG/M metagenome (GOLD analysis project Ga0179593, IMG submission 185931) | Vadose zone soil fungal communities from Angelo Coast Range Reserve, California, USA - CZODoug2_1_08_16fungal (PacBio error correction) | ecosystem: Environmental > Terrestrial > Soil >... | reverse complement strand
CCCTAGATTACGAAGATGGGAGTTCCCTTTGTACTTCTCGCCACTTCCCCATTGAATTCAAATTGTTTCTGACTTAATCCTCACCCCTCCGCCAATTAGATGGTTGATCGTAGACGCCCCTTTTTTCTCTCGAAATCTCTTTCCCATGTTCCCTATTGGATCGGACAAGGATAGTATGTTTCCTTCCCTTTTTTGTTCGCTTTCTTTGGTTAATTCTTTTTGTTTTTTTTTTTTTTTTCTTTTCTTCGTAAACCTGCGCCCCACGATTTTCTTCGAATACAGACTGTTAACTTCCCGCCCTCCAAAAGGAGTGAGATTTCTGTTTTCCTTTTCTTTTCGCGTCCGCCCTGCATTCTCCTTTCATACTCTCCGTTGTGTTGTTCTCTTCCCTATTCTCTGGAGGTAGCGTACATTTTTCTCACGTTAAAAACACTCCTTGATCCGGTGGTGCCGGCCGTGTGAAACATGATGTAGTGCGAGATTTTCTGTCCAAGCTTCCCGATACCGTGAAGAGAGTCGCTTCCGGTCCTTTTTCCCAAATGATTCGGTCCCTTGAGCCATGGCCGGAGCCAAGATTTTCCTTCACAGTGTTTCTTGATAGAGTGCTTGGTACGTTGGCTTCTTCTCCTTTCAGTTTTGGCGTTGGAGTTCTCGAAATGTAGAACCCCTCTCCTTTTCGATGAAATGGGAAGTATGTGCGGCGCCCCACCCCTCCCCGCTCCCTACGCCCTCCCTTTTCAAGCGATTCTTTGCCAATGCAGGAGACATTACCGTGTTTCATCGAGGCAAGCCCTCCTCCTTATACCTTGCAGCTGAAATCCGATTCTTTCGGGGTAGCCCACTTGTTCCGATTGCGCTCTAAGTTCTCCCCCCCCCACCATTCCTGAACCGGTCCTTTTTCATAAAAGACTGTGCTTAATGTTTGGCTACCCCTTTAAAGCGATTTTCTCCACGTGTGCCAAGAGGGCTCCCCCTTTTTTCGACCTCTCAAGTGTAGGTCACTCCTCCCAAATCCCCTCTTCTGAAGAGTTTATTCCTTTGGACCCCAATGAGGCCAACAGCCGACTCGGAGTATCGAAAGTTAGTTTTCCTTCTTCTCCACAGCGTATCCTTCTCCCAAGATTATCGTACTGTCAAGGGCTTTTCCCCTCCCCTTACCTGAGAGGCAGGGGCCGCTGGGTCTGGCGATATGTCCAAGGAGCCCACCTATCCTTCTCTTTTTTTGCGAATGCACGGATGACAGATTTCCTCCCCTTTTTGCCGCATTGTCTTTTTTGGACGAAATGTAGCTCGTCACACCCGGATTCCCTCCCCCCCCGTTCCATATTAGCGGGTGGAGGCCCTTTTGGGTTTGCGGCGTCTTTGCGGAATCGTAGCCGGGTAGAAAACCCTTTTTTTTCCCTCTGACAATGTTCTTTCTTTATTTGTCATAGGTGGGGATGTTTTTTCCCTTCTCCCACTTTTTAACATCGAGACTCTTCAAAGTAACGACCCTCTTCACGGAGATGGCACTTCTCGTAACTTCCCCCCTTCTTGTTCACGGTTTACTCCTCCTAATCCGTTTTTTTTCGCCTTCCCAACTTTGAACTAAAGGCCAACTTTTCCCGTTTATGCCTGTGTGCTCCCCTATAGCGGCGGGTACAACTTTTCCTTTCTCCTCTGCATACAGCCTGCCACTGAAGCCGGCGCCCCCCCTTTTCCGTAGTTTTTTACGTCGACGAGTTCCGCCATGTCAGCAATTTTCCCCCCCCACCACCCACCATTCTCTTTTTCCCCTTGAAGAGTTTATAGGCCCCCTCTCCTCCTTCTTGGACGAGAGACACCTCCCCGAGTCAAATGCGTCCTCCCTTGTTTCTCGTTCCTTCTGGCATTCGCAACAGACATTTTGTTCTTGTTTCGTTCTCCTAATAAATTTTTTGAAAGCTTTGCGCCCTCAGGTGTCATGTTCCCCTTGACCCTGCCTTACTACGATTAATCTGTGTGCTTTTTCCCGTTCCTTTAGGACCGGCCCAATTCTCCTTCCTGCTGGTCGTCGGCCTAGATCAGTCTGTTTTTTTCGAACCCCTTTTTACTTGTTTTTTTCTTTTGCTTCTTTGACTTCCCCCTTTCCTCGGGCATCTCCGCATGACATAAAGTTAGTTCCCTTTTCTCCCCAAACCCCCTTCCTTCCAAAAAAAAGGACTCCCTTTGGAATATATTCACTATCCTCTCATGTGGAGTTTGGCGCCCTTCCCTTTCCCCCTCTCCCGTGATTCGCTAGCCCCTTTACGGCGAGTAATCCTTCCGATTTCTTGAAGTGAAAGCTCTTTCTTTTTTTCATCTGGCCTTCCCCCCTCTCCTTGGAGGCGTCGTGCGGGACCTTCTCCCTTTTTCCGCCCCTGGCACATACGCCTTAGGATAGTCTACTGGAGGATCCTTCCCCTCCCCTTTTTCTAGTAGGCACTCCTCAAAGCACCTCTCAGAATTTTCACACACCCTTCAGGTCTACTTTCTGTTAACTCGATCATTTTTTCTTCTTTTTTTTTCCTCGTATCTTCCGAGGTTTTTTTCTTTCGACGAAACGATGTTCTAACCCTAATGAACCACCGGATATAACCCTTTTTTTAATGTTGGTAACGTGAAAGTTACTCCCCTCCTTCCTTTCGTATCTCTTTCCTTTTGTTGTGTGACTGAAGATACGGGAAGTTTTTCTTGCGAAGTACCAACAGAACCCCCCCTTGGGAGATCGTGGTGAGGTAATTCTCTCTTCTTCTCTCCACTAGTTCTCTTGGTACTGAGCGCCCTTTCTTTCCCCGAGCAGTCCTCTGCTCCGGAAACCAGACTTTTTTTTTCTGAAAAGACGAGCCATGTTGCCGGAGCCCCCCACTTGAGGACAAGTGGGGCAGGCGATTCTCTTTTTTTTGTCCGTTGCCCCTTTTTGCGCGTTGAGGATCCGCCCATTTCCCTCAGGCCCACCTTTTGTCTTTCAAGGGAACCCAAGATTTTGGAAATTCCAGAGGCGCCCCTCTTTTCCTCTAGGATTTCCTTTTCTATACCAACAGGGCCTCCGCCTTTACCCCACACCTCTCGACATCCGATTACCCCCTGGAAATCCCGAGTACGTTCCCTCTCTCTCGACTCCGGGTTCCCCTTTGAACAGGGATCCCCCCCCCCACCCCCCTAAACCCCTTTATCTCTTTCTTGAATATAGTCAAAGCAACTTCACCTCTTTGAATGCGTTGTTTTTTTCTTTTCTTCTAAAACGTGATGCAAGCTTCCTTTTTAAGCCTATGAAAGAGACTTTCCCGCCTGTCCACTTTTTTAAGCGCCACTTAAGATTTCCTTTTCCACTTCTCCCTTCAGAATGATATAAGACTTCCCTTTCCCGGAGCTTTTAGTAATTGGGCCGGTCGATCTCTTACGCATTCAGAGCCCGAGTAGTTTTTCAAGGAAGGTCCCCTTTTTTTCTTTTTTTACCCACTGAGGGAAGAAGGTGTAGGGGCCGCCTTTCCCCCCCCCCCCCACTATTAGTCTCCTGCGATGCCTGAGAACCCTTTCTTCCCTTCGGCGTGGTACGCATCGTCGCGTGGGACGCATGTCGCTCGTTCCCCCCTCCCGAAGGGGCAGATAAACCCCTCTTTTTTCCTCTCCTTGGTGGTTTTTTCGGCGTAGGGATGACCTTTCTTTGTAGCTTTAACTACAGACGTTTTGCCCCGGGGCTTGCCGGTGATGTTTTTTGCTGTTATGCGAAGCTGATCGCCCTCCTTTTCCCCCGGCCGCGATTTTTTTTCTTGCATGCTGACGAGCTGGCCCTTTCTTTTTTGGCTTTTTTGTCCCCTTTTTATGCGGGATATTCTCTTTTCTTTTTTGCGAGATCATTAAGGAAAAACGTGGCCACCTTTCTCTTTTTCCCTGAGAAGGGCCAGCTCTCATGCCTGTAGTGACTCTCCCCATCGTTCCCCAAATTATCAGCCGGCTTTCCCAAAGAAAAATCTGCACCCCTTTCAAGAAACTGGAAGGAAAGTCTCCCCTTCTTCTTCCTTTAGGGATATTTTCCGAAAGTAAGCACTACGCCCTTTTCCCCCACAACACCCCCCACCCCAGTCCAGCAGAAACCCTTTCCCCCTTCTGCTCCTTGGAGAGCGAATTTCTTTTCCCTTTTCCCTTCCCCCGCGTCCCCCCCCCTTAAATCTTGATGTTTTTTCCTTTTTTATTCTTCACCAGACCCCTTACTGATTTATGATGTTTTCCTTTTTTGACAGTGAATTCCGCCCCTTATGAAATAGGTGTAAGGTTACCCCCCCCTTATTTTAAAATGCTTCTGTGGGCTCACGGCCCCCTCTATGATGTAGCTGTGATAAGGCTAGAACTTCCCACGTTAGGATTACGCCTGCGTTGTCTTTTCCCATAGATATTATGTTCTTCCCTTTTCCCTGTGCCCCCTCTTGAATCCCTCTCGTGGCGCTGAGGATTTGCTTTCCCCAATGGTCCTGTTCCTCCCTTGGCGTGACCTTCACGTGTAGAAGTTCCTTTTTTTTCCCCCCCCAACAAACATGCAGTAGACCCCCACTCCTCCCTTCTCCTTTCTGTTGGCTTGACCCCGTAAGGTTGAGTTTGGGCGCCGTTCCCTTTTTTTCCGTCAACCTTTCTTCTCCGATAGACATATCGGTAGATAATCGTGGATTGATCGGCATTGTCGTTCTCTTTCTCTTGGATATTTTCCCCCCTTCTCTCAGCAATGAATCCTCCCCTCGGATTCGGATGGGTAATTTTCTCGCCAATATTTTTCCTCTCTCCTTTCATACACTTTCCTTGCGGTCTTGATAATCACACTCCCCAGATGGTCTCAAGGACTCAACGCCCGACTCTCCATTGTCCCCCACAATTGGCTCAAACATCTTTTTCTCTTTCTATTCTGTGTCCTAGATTCATCTTTGGTTCGGACCTCTTCTGCGCTATTAGTACCCCCCTGACGCCTCATTTCTGCCTACCCTCATGTTCACTTACGCCCCGGATCTCCCAAAGTTTTGGTACGTCGCAAGTTACAGTCCGCCCTCTTTTTCCCGTATCTCCCCCTTTGAAGAGATACGGGAGTGCTGCTGCGCTTGCGACTTCAACCCATCACATCATCAAGCCTTTGGTTAGTCTTTTTTCGGAAGTGAACCATTCAATCGGTTTTCAGTTGAGCGGCAGGAGACCGGACCTTTCCCCCTTTCGGAACCCACTCTTCTTCCCCAAAGGAATCTCGTCTCTTGGCCTGACCCCGATTTTCTTCAGTGGGGCAGGAGATTATTTCCTTATACGTTGTCTTTTCCTCTAAGTGGAGGCGTTATTACTTAAGGACCCCTCTTTCTCAAGGTGGACTCCCAGTGGCGCTCCCTTCCCTCCCCCCCATCCCTTTCCTTTGTCAAATGCTCGTTTTTTCGGCGGTCCCTCTTTCACGGAGCACCCTTCTCGACAATGCCTCTCCGTAACGGAAATCCCCTTTCCTCCCTAGAGGGCTCTTTCTCTTTTTCAAGAACAGGGCGCCCAAACTCCCACCCCCTTTAATCCTCCCGCCCAACATAACACGTCCTGGTTGCGTCCTTGTTTGGTTTACGGAAAACGTTCTAAACGCGGGAGCTTTACGCCAATTGTCCCTCTTCCACAGTGTCCCTCAAAAATCCTCTCCCTTTTTTTTTGTTTATCCATGATGTGTCGGGGAAAATGAAGACTGATCTAGCCGCCCTAGACATGCTCCTTCTCCCTTTTCGCCTGAGCAAACAGCGTGAAGCAAGTCCTTCTCACCCCCCCCACACAGATTAATATTCTGTGTTTAACCTTACACTTAGCAGAGTGTTTCCCCCCCCTCTCACAACTTGATTCTTTCCACAAGAAAGAAATGTCTGTGGCGCCTTCTTTTTCGCCCACAGCCCTTCACTGTCCGGGCAGTGGGACGGTCCACTTTTTTCCTTGACACCCCGTCACAATAAGGAGACGAAGTCCCTTCCCACCTATTCGCGGGTGGTTTTCCCTTTTGGTTTTTTTTTTTGCCGGCGTAGGGCGGACCTTTTTCTCTGAAAATATTTCCTTTCCCTATCCCTACGGATGCCAGGGGGCTTGCCTTTCGTTGCAAAGGGGGTTTTCTTGATTCGCGGCGGCTCATCTTGCGCCCTGAAGACGTACAAGTCAAGGTTTTTTTGACGGCTGGCCCTCTCGTTTCCTCCCCCCTTTAGGTGGCAACGGTTTCCTTGCGGGATTTTTCTCCTTTTTCTCCTCCCCCTCCGTTGGTTTTTTTTCCAACGAAAGTGACCCCTTTTTCCGGAAAACCCCTTTCCTCGAAGGGCAAGATTCTCTTTTGTAGTGTTTCCCCTTGAGGCGGTACAAATCGCACGCCCCGGTCCTTTCTTTTCGCCTTCAAAGCCAAATATCATCACCGGCAATTTTGCAGCCGGCGAATTTTCCCCTTTTTCTGTAGCCCCTGGCGACTATTCGACCTCCCCTCGCAACCCCCCCCAAAACCCACACAACCACACCCCCCCGAGAATTTAGTTTTATCTTTCTTAGGAAATACCGCCCTGCCTCCCTTTCGCTTCACCGCGTAAATGCGTCCCTCATGTGGTTTCCGTTCCCTTTTCTTTTTCGAAACAGACCCTTCGCTGTGCCCGTCAATAAATTTTTGAACATAATCTCCCCCCCCCTCCCTCTGCCTGAATCTTTTTCCCTATTGAAAAATTACCCTTCCCCTGTTTCTTCCGCCTTTCTAGTGCCTTGGTCTTTCTCTTCCACTTTCGTCCGTTTTTTTTAGTCGCTAAGATCATTCTGATTTTCCCTCCCTATTGCCTTCTTGAGGTTGCTTCTTTGACCTACCTTTCATCCCCATTGTTTTCCCTTTCGTGGCATCCCTCCAAAACAAGCAGTAGCCCCCCCCTCGCACAGATTTATTTTTTCCTATTCACTAGCGCCCTTTTTCTTTTTCCTTTTTTTAGACTCATTGAGAGCGCCAACCTTGATTCGCTCTCCTTTCGATACTCGGATTTAAGTTAGGAGAGTATTCCCCCTTTCCCCTTTCCTTTTCTGCCTCTTGCTCCCTTTTTTTCCCCTTCTGGGTATGAGAATTTCCCTTTCACTTTCCGTGTTCTTTCGGCCGACAACTTTGGTGTTCCTAAGTTCCCTTGCATCTTTCTTAGGATTCCTTTTCCAAAAGTCCCGGTCTCTTCGCCTCCCCCAAATGGACTCAAAAAGTTCCCTGACCCCCTCCCCCCATTCCCGGAAAATGGATATTATGTTTACCTACTTTTCTCTCTTTTTCCTTAGCGTGTGGTTTTCTATATGACTCTCTTAGCCCTTCCAGACATCTCCCTCATACATTTCCTTTCCCCCTACCTGAACAAACTGTTCTCCTTGATTCTTCTGTAACTTCCTTCTTAGTCCGAATGCAGAAGCATTAACTTTCTTCGCCTCGTTGTTTGTTGCTTTTTTTGTATGAATGGCGGGACTTCCGTACATTTTTCGTCCGTAAAAACTTGGGAGATCCTTTTTGCCGTCTCCATGATGTATGCGAGGGGGAAAATACTTTTTTTTTCCCCCCGGGATCCTCTGGTAATAAGAGCGTTCCTCCAGGAGTGGATTCCCCTTCCACCACTCCCCCCTCCTCGAGGTGAAACAGAACGATGGAGAAAAGATGGTTGCGGTCCCTCTTTCCTTTATTTAGACTTCGTTGGAGTCTACGATTCTTCCCTGACGTTTCCCGCAAGTAGACGCTCCCAAATATGGAGCAAGGGTTCCTCTCCCCTCCCCGGCGACTCCTTACACGACGAGCCCCTCCCTTTTTCCGATGTGCCAAGCGCGGCTCATACTTTCCGTTCAAGGAGAAAATTCTTCTCCTCCCAAATGTCCTAGCCCGTACCTAAATTCTCGTCTCCCCTGAACATTTTCTGTAGCGAATCCTTTTTCTTCTTGCGCTTCTCAAGGAACAGGGCGCCCCCTCTGACACGTTTTAGTGAATATAGTCAAGCCCCCCCCCCCCCCATGGGCTCTGTTTGGATACTGCATTTTTACTCGCTTTCTAAACGTGATGCCCACCCTCCTGAAATTTGATGCCCCTCTTTAAACAGTTTTACCCCATACTCCGCGCCCCACTTCCCAAGAGGGTCGGGCAATGAGCCCTATCCTCTTTAGCAGAACCATTTCTCTCCCGGAATTGGGCAGGTCGCTCCCTCAAATCGTACCCGCCCTTCCCGCGAACCTTCCCGATTAATCGTAGGCTTCTCCCCGGGGTTTAAACCTTAACCCTTTTTCCTTTCTTTAGGGCGATTCTTTCCCCCTTTATTAGTAGAACGGGCACCATGACCTACCCTTCTTTGAGACTCCCTCTACCCCCCTTTCCCGATTTAAGGCGTGGGACGAATCTCCCTTTACTGTACGCCTTTTTTCCTTTAGCTGTCACAATATGGAGCCCTCTTTTACCCCATATTCGGCGGGATTGGGTTTGGGTGGTGGGTTTTGTTTTTTAGGGCGGGAAAGGCCTTCTTCTCCGTGTTTTCGAAAATAGTCCCCCCTCCTTTTTCGCAGGATGCCAGGGGCTTGCCGGTTTCTCTCTGTTATGCACGTTTCTTTTTCCTGGAGAATTTGTTGATCGAAGAAAGTCCCTCCTCTTTTCAGAGATGGCATCTCGTCAACGCTCTTTTTCCCCCCCGGTTTCCTGCTTCATAAGGTGTTGTTGTGAGCTATTTTTGGACCCCAACCTTTCCCAACGTTGAAGCTCCTTTTTTTTCGTGGAATTTCTCTATCCTGCGTTTACAATTCAAGCTTTCCCCCTTTTCCGCTTCGAATACCCTTCCTTCAAAAATCACCCCTGGTTGAAGCCTTCGCACTTTTCTCGTCGTAGGATAGTTTTTTCCCCTGTAAATGTCCGTCCCCCCGCAGAAAACCCCACAACTTAGACGCCCCCTTTTTGTTTTACGCCTAGGCTATTTTTCGACCTTTTTCGTCCCACCGTCCTTCCCCCCCCAGATTTTCTCGCCGGGAAATCCTTTGTGCGTTATCCGTGGCATTCTTTTCCTGATTAATGATGTGCCCTTTCCTTTCCAATTTTGACAAGTAATCGCCCCCCCTTGTAAGGTTACTTCTTAAATAATCTTCTTACTCTGACCCCGGTTTCTCGTGCCTTTCGTCTTTTTTTCCGACCGGCCAATGCATACTTCGACTTTTGAGTCGGATAGATCATTATGAGTTTCCTTTTTCCTTCCCCCCCTTTGAATAAATCTTGATTCTTTGACCCCCCCCCCAGTGTCTTTAAAGCTGCCACGATTTTTTCCCCTCGCGTTCGATTACCCCAACCCCCCACAATGCAGTAGACAAAACAGTTTCCTCCCCCCCCGTCTTGATTTCCCTTATAGACGTTTGACTTGGAGGCTTTCCTCCTTGATATGCGCAAACATCTTTTTATTCCTCCTTCTCTCGGTAGATACTCGGGCCTGGGTCCCTTTCCTTCCATAGGAATTGTCCGGCTTATCCTTGGCTAAACGCTTTTCCTGGGTAGAGCACTATGGGTCCTCCGACTTGCCAATGGTCTTAGGAGGTTTTGCCTTTTTTTTTCAAAGGATGGTTCCCCTCCCGAAACAGGAGCCCTTCTCTCACTAAAGATTTATTGTAGGAGTAATTTCTCTAAAAAGAAAAAATGAGTGTTGATTCGTACCCGTACCAATATTATCTTCACTCTCCATTTCCTCCAAAAAAATCTTGTGGAACCCTTTTTTTTAGGTTCCCTCTTTTTTCTAGTGTGTTTTTTAGGAGCTTCTTTTTTTGCCGCTAGTATTAACCTAAAGAAAAAGATGGTTTCCTTTTTTTTTTTTTCACGACACTTCCAAAAGGATCTAACACACTTTTCTATGTTTAACACGTCGCAAGTACGTCAGCACTTCCTTCCCCTCTATTTCATATACTAAGTGTTGTCTTTTCTCCACGGGTCCTTTCCAGGTGCGGACGAGTAAATTGCTCTCTGAAATCCTCAGCTTTTTCTCTTCCGTTGGCCTTCTGACATGATGTATGGGATTCCCCCTGTGTAGGGATCAAGAGGGTCTTTTTCCTCGACGGCCTCTTTCTTCACGACGATAGGACCACCTTCCCCTCGATTGATCCCCCGAAGACTCTCGCACCCCTCTTTGTTCGTGGGGCAGGACCCTTTAGACTTTGATTGATGTCCGTTTTTTCACTGTCAACCCATCTACTTCTTTGGCGCCAGTATTCCTCTTTCTCCAATTCGGAAAGGGACCGTATTCTGACCCCCCACCTCGCGAGAATTCCCGTCCTTTCCTTCCCTCCCAGTTTTTGATGCACCATGCTTTTTCCCATACAAGGGCCTTTCCCGGAGCCAAAGCGCTTCCACATGCCCTCTTTCACCTTCACTGAAATAAAGATTCTCCCTCTGGCTCGCCTTCTCTTAAGATTGGCATCTTTCTCCCACTTGGCTCCCCCCCCAAAATACACATCTTGGGCCCCGATATTTCTCTCCCTCCACCCTCAAAGACTTTTTTTTGGGACTTTTTTTTTGTTCCTTGAAACCGTCCTTTCTACCTTTAGGCCCCGGAGGAAGATTTAACGCCTCCCCCTCAGGTGAAAAGAAGCCCTTCCCACCCCCATAGTCTCCTCTGGTCGGGCCACCCCTGATCTCTCTACTCCCCTTGAGTACGAAAGTTAGTTCTTTCCTTTCTCTCATGATCCCGAGAAAGTCCTTTTCTTTCATAGTATAAGGCATTTTCCCCCTCTTTTGTTAACCTTAAATTTTTGTCCCGTGCAGCGTGTAGTTTTTTCCAAAAAATTATTAGTAGAATTTCATTAACTTCCCAATGTCTTTTGGAACCTGAAAACACTTCTTACTTTTTTTAGTCTGACGAGTCCCTTCCTCATGTGGTAAGGTACTAGTCACCCCCTTAGACTCAGGTTCCCCCTTTTAGGGTTTCGGTTTGCGCGACTGGTGTTGGTTTTAGGTCGTATTTTTTTTGGCGGCATCTTTTGGTAGAACCCTACGACTTTTTGCAAATGGCCGAATTCTTTTTTTTTCCGTGGCTTTTTTCCATAGGTGGCTGTTTTCAGTGGTTCCCCGCCGAGATCGAAAGAATCCTTTTCCCGCTCCGAGTCTTTTGGCATTTAGGGTGGCACGTT
>Ga0179593_1643501_pt1 | contig 11124 bp, 6 predicted proteins | sample CZODoug2_1_08_16_FD_185931 | JGI IMG/M metagenome (GOLD analysis project Ga0179593, IMG submission 185931) | Vadose zone soil fungal communities from Angelo Coast Range Reserve, California, USA - CZODoug2_1_08_16fungal (PacBio error correction) | ecosystem: Environmental > Terrestrial > Soil >... | reverse complement strand
TGGCCGCCCTTCTTTTCGCCCCCGAATTCAGCCGCCGCTCCCCATTTCTCGTGCATTATTACCTTTTGAACCCGGAGACTTTTGATACTTCCGTAAAAATTCGCAGGACCTATGCATCTTTGGCTGCTTGTCCCCGGTTCCCACACCTTATTTTTGTCCGCGTTTCGCCTTCACATTCCTTAACACCAAGGATTACCAGATAGTGCCTCGTTCTGTCCCATTTTTCTTCGGAGCTTGGACCCCCCACTCCCGCCTTCTCTTTTCGTAAGGTTTCGCGATGCCTTGCCACACAGCGACGGGACGAACGCGAACCCTTTGTGCCAGTCGCAACAAATCCTTCTTTGCCCACGCCCTGTCCCTTGACTCCTTTTCTGATTCTTTCCCCAAACAATTTTGAGCACGCGCAGCCATCGGACCCCCCCCCCTCCCTTTTTCACCCCTCCCCGCGAGCCCCCCCCTATCACAAAATTCTTTTTCCTCGTTCGAGGCATTTTTCGCTTTCATGTGTTTATGTCGCCCCAAGACGTCAGGAAAACAACCCGCTAACCGCTTTCTCGGCGGTCTCCCCGTGATGGTTTTTTCCTTTCTCGCCCTTCGAAATCTCTTTTCCCACCTCACAATGGCACCCTAAGCCGATCTTTCTCGAGTTACGTGTGCCCCTGAGCCGACAGCGCGAGGTTCTCCCCCCTGCCTGTTTATGCACCTGTTGAACCTCAATTAGAGACAATTGGATCATAGCTTCTTTCTCCGGTCCATTGGCACCTCCTTTCTTATACACGTAACAGTACGTACTAGGACTCACACCTGACTCCCCCCTTCTTTCAACAGCAACGCCAGTTTTTTCGCAGCGGCCTGGAGATGTTTTCTTTCTCCCCTCTCTTCTTTGCTTTGATTCTTGGCGCGTTCTCCGCTCTTTCCCGTTTTCGATTCCCATGTTATGAAACGTGCCTTTTGGTTTCCCGATATCTTTTGGAAAGACCTTTCTCTCGAATTGGTCTCACCCCCAAGGTTTTTTCTTCATTTGTTAGTTTAGAAAGGGCATCCGTGGAACTCTAAGGGGATGGCCTCTCCCTATTCTTTCTTTCCTCTGGTGTTAGAAACTCTCCTCGTGTCTGACAACTTTGTTTCATAAGTCCAAGCCAGTGGCGAAACGAGACGGGTTATATCTTTCGCTGGTTCAAGGCCCCCCACACCGGTGTTTTTGCGTTTTTCTCTTCTGCCTTCTTCGAGGCTGTTCTCATGATCTATCCTTTCAGCCCACAATTGCGTCTCGGCTCCTCCCCCTTCCAGAGAGTTCCTCTGGGGAATACGGTGCAAGGACCTTTATTTTTAAAGGGTTTTTCTTTCCCCAACCTGCTTTGGAAACAATTGTTCACGTTTTTGACCTTCCTCTTTATTTTCCCTCTCTCCTCTCAAGCGACGCAAAGTTGCGGATGCAAGACAAGGTCAGGTGTTTCTTCTCAGAATCACCCTCACTTCTCCCCCCCTACTTGGAGTCCGGCTCCCCCAGGAACTTCCTTTGACTTCGCGCATTCCCTCGAGGATATCGCCAGACCCGTGAGGATTCCTCCCTACCTTTATGCTCGTCAAACAACTCCTCATGTTCGAGGTCGCTCCGCCTGTTACTCCTCCATGGTTTGCCTGCCTTCAGCTTGAGCCCAAGTTTGCACTCCCTCCCGTCCCGGGAATCTTTTCCACTTTGTCATCTTTTTTTTTTCGTTGGCGGACTCTACAGCTAGATCCCATCTCTTTCACCTCGAAGATCGGTCTTACGCCTTTCAAATTTCCCCCCCCCAATGCGCTGAACTTTCCCCTTTTTGTCGCCTTGGACGAGCTGAGAATAATACAAAAAAGCCGTGCGGTTTTGTTTTGGGGTTTCGTTTCCCCCACTTTTCGTAGCTCGGACCGCGTTAATCAACATCTTCCATGTTTAGTTTTTGCATTAGGTCCCTCTAGCAGCGATTGCACCTACTTCTTTCATCTTCAAGGATTCCGATTTCTTTCTCCCCACTTTTCAGAGTTGGTGTACACACCATCTGCTTGATTGCCCGTTATCCCTAACCCCTAAGACGTGTTCTTTCCCCCAATGAATAATTTCTTCCGAGGCCTTCTTTGACCGACGTTACGTTTTTGGTTTCGGGTCTACCTGCCGCCCGAGGCGTCCCTTGCTGACACCGCCCATACCTTGCAATAAAGACCCTCCCCCCCGCTTTTTGAAGAGCCGTCCTTCAGACGTGTTCTCGCAGTCAAGTTGCCCTTCTTTTTTAGGGTTCACCTTAGTCCTACTGCGCGAACACGGTTAAATTTTTTTTTTCCGTCTGGCTGTTCTTGTCATCCCTCCCTTTTTGGGCACAGGGTTAGAGAGTCTACTTGACGGCTTCAACAAACCCCCTGAGCCCCCACAGCATGGGATACATGAGGAACATCCGAGAACCGGTGCATGTATATTAGGTTCCCTCTTGCTTCTCCTAAAGTCCCATTGAGACCCATTCATTGGGTTCAAATTGCCAGTTCTACTTTCGAGAAGACTTTTCCGAGTCTCCCCTCCTGCTCGCTGCAGGACCTTCAAGCTGGCGATGCACACGAACCAAGGACTCCCCCCGTCTTTCTTCTGGAGAAGTCACCTTTAATCGCACTCTGACTACCCCCCTTTTACCTTTCAGTCTGGGCTCCCCGCCCCATCCCCCTCAGCAGGTTATTCTTTCCTCCATCCCTCGCGGCATGCGACTTGCCGTCCAACCTCCCTTCCTTCGGTATTTGGCACCTCGTCTAGATCTGCTTTTGGGTTCCTTAATCGCGGTTGGCCGCAGCGAGCGCTGTTTGCCCTTTTACCGCGAAATTTACATTCCTCAGCGCGTCCGGACCTCCACTTTTTAGTCCTGACAACCGACCGGTGACGTTATGGTCTATCCTTTTCCTCCCCCTACGCGCGTATTAGGCTTTCCCTCACCGTATGAGCCTTTCTACGGTCTGGGCTTTCTACGGTCGGCTCTCTTCGTTTCCCCTGGGTAAGTGAGTTGGGGTGACCCACGTAGCCCGCTTGGGAACGCTATTGATTTCTTCGACCGCCCTTGGTTTTTAAGTCGATTGATGTCGCGGGCATTCCCCGTATATCGTTAACGGAAGTGTCGTGCCGTTATTTTGTTTGTTTTTTTTGTTTTTTGTCTTTTTCCAGTTAGGTATTGCCTAGATGGCTAGACCCTTCAAGTAATTTATTCGCTCCCTTCTCCTCTTCCTCTTAGACCGACACTTTTTCGAACTACGACCCCCCTAAAAGCCTAAGGCACGTTTTCTGTTTACATCACTTTGACTCCCCCACCCACCACTCCCCCGGCCCATTGCCAGCCCTCCTATTTCCCGACATCTTTAGGAGGTTCTGTACTTTTTACCCACCCCCCCACCATGGCTTAACGTAAGCAGGCCCTCATTTTTTTTTTTTGAACCACCTCTTCTTAGACCTGCAACAACATATTCACGTTTCTGTTCCACTAACCACTTGTAACGAGATTATGACGCGAGACTTTTCTTCTAGTATCCGTGCCAGATCTCCTTCCCAGGTATTTACCACTTCAACCGTACTTTCAAGAAGACTTTTTTCCTTCGACCGTGAATCAGACCTATTTTCGACGCCACGATCCTTATCTTCTCTTCTCGTTCTTTCTTGTGGGCGTCCCGCCCCCCACTCGGTGAGGCTTTCCGGCTGCATGGTGTAGAGACCTTTTTTTTTCCACACCGGACGCAAGGAAAGAGCCTTATCTCATCTTTCTCCAGTTTTTCTCCGACGCACCTTTTTCCTTGCTCCCGAGATTGTCTCCCCCCAGGCACATTGCCTTTACTGGCTGTTCTTCTACCTTCTTTCCCCCCCTTGGGGTGAGCACGGCCACAGTTCCTCATGCGCGCCGCTCCTTCAGGAGTCCCGTCCCGCACGAGGTTTCTTTCCCGTTGTTTAGATCTTTCCTCTTCCCAGGTACATTCCCCCACCAATACCCTCCTTCTCTGGGGAGATTGGTTTGTGATTCGTTGAACCGGAGTTGGTTAGCTCGTTTGCCCTTTGGGAGCAGGCGCCAGTATCTCAAGCTTGTCGTGCAGCCAACTCTTTCTCCTTTTTCGCGAATCGAGACTGGATTTTCGGCTTTACCCTTTCTTTTTTCAAGGTCGCCTGCCGTACCCTCTTGCGGAAGGAGGTGTTGCCAGTGGCCGCGCCCCTTACGTTCCCCCCCTCCTCTCCCATTTATGGTTTCATAGGGGTGTTGCTGTTTTCTGTGCTTTGACGTGCGTGATTCACTGTGTCAGTACTTTGCAGCCACCCTCTTTCAAGGATTGGAATTTTATCTGGAGTCGCAACTACCCTTCTTTTCCTCTTTCTCCTTTTTCCGTCGGATCTTCACTCTATTTTTCATCTTGCTTTGTTCGAAAATTTTTAGAAGGGTGGCGCATTCTCATATTTTCCTACTATCGTTGTTTTTTTTTTCTTCCTCTTTTCCCGCCCTTTCCACAAATCATCCACCGCGCCCCCCCTACGACGAATTCTTTCTTCGGTCGGACCGGGCCGTGAGACGCAGGTAAGTGCGCCCATAACCTCCTACCTGGTATGCTTTTTTTTGCTGGTCCCGTCTTCCCTCTTCCCTCTCCTCCCCGTTTCTGTTCGTCCCCACTTTACGCCCCCACACCTTTAATCTTGCCCCCTCTCCTTTCCTTGCCGCCGTAAAAATTGTCGTTGTGCACATCTGCGCGAGCTCGCGCTTCTCTTCCTGGTCCTTTAACCAGTCAGTCCGGGACGAAAGAACGCCGAAAAATCCCTTTATCTTGCCATCGAAAAGTTAGCCCTGTCCCTTTTCTTGAGTTACTCCATTGCCCCCACCCCTTTTTCTAGTTCCCCCGCTCGTCATCTTACACACACCTCCCTTGCACCTTCCGCAATTTTTGAGTTCTTGAGTTTAGGAGTGGAGAACCATGGGACTTCTTCAAAAGCCAACACGGTTCTCTTCTCAAGATGTTTGACTGGACCTTTCTCTTTAGACTCCCTCGAAATGGTGGCAATAGAATCCCCGCCCCCCCCCCTTGCTGTCCTAAGACCTCCCCCCGCCAGTAGCCCTGCGCCTGAGCTTTTTTAATTCCAATGACGTCTCGAACAGAGTGGATGCATTTCAACTGCAATCTCTCAACCCCTCTCATTAATATATCCCCTTTTTCCCGTTCTAATTGGGAAGCGTTAACTTCTCCGCGCGTCATCTCCCTTTACTTCACAAACATGCCCACATCACGGTGCTTGGTGATCCTACCAGCCCTCGGTCGGTCGATCAGCCTATTTGGATCGTGTGCACTATTCCTTCTTTTGGTCATTGACGTTTCGCTTTTTCATGCAGATAAAAGTGGCCGGTTTCCCTTCGGTACTTTCGATTCCCCCATTCTCCCTAGAGCCCTATCTGTCCCCCTTTATTGGTTAGTTTCGCCTGGGTGACCTTTCTTGTGATTGTATGCGAGTTTCCCCCCCTCTTGATCGGTTTTTTCATGGTCTGCTTTTTATATTAAGCAAAGTTTTTCCCTGCCCAGCACTCGTCCTTGCGACGGTCTTAGTTTAGATTTCTAAAAAAACTGGTTTTTGCGTGCCCCCCTGATTCCGAGCCCTTTTTTCTTTCCCTTTTGCGAAACAAGTGTTTTCTTCTCCTTTCTTTAACAGGCGAGTCAGCCCCCCTTCTTTTTGAAATTCACCCCTCCATTACTTTGCTAACCGCGAGCCTGATCTGAGCGCCGGTGACCCTCCTGACTCTTCCAACCTACTTTCCTTTCGACTACCTCCTGGGCCAACTCTGGCTCTACGGGTCTCCCCGTTTCCTTTCTTAAACGCACTGCCCAGCAAGGACCGCGCCAACCGTCAATGAATTCTCCCTTAAAGATGGAGCAAAAGCAGACAACCCCCTCCCTTCCCCTTTTTTTTTTTTCAGAACGTTTTACCCGTGAACGGTTTCTCAATGCCCTTTTGGTAATCACGGGGCTGGTTCGGAACTTCTTTTATCGCCGGCATCGCGCTTGCAAAACGGAGGGCCTTCTTCTTGTCCCTAGACGACCCTCCTTCATGTTTGCGACTCTCTTGAGCACAAAGGTTCTTCTTTTGAATACGCGATTTGCGTGAGGTTTTCCACTTTTCTCCGTTGCCAGCCGCTCTCTCACGCAAAACTCGAGATCCTCCAGGAAGCTGCTAGACGAACGGGTACAACGTTCCGACCCTACCTGTCCCGGTTTTTTTTGGCCTTCAATGCCATCTCCAACCGAAAACAGCTGCGGTGCGGGAGGGGAGAGTTTTTTTTTTCTTGTTTTCCCACAATTTGTTAGGCGGTCGATGGTGCCTCCTATTTTTTTCCCTCTGGTGACATCAAGGGTTTCTGGGAATCGGCCAGATAGTCTCCTTCAGATCTCATCTCCGATCCGCGCTTTCCATCCGAATGTTCCCCTTTTTTATCTTTAGTTCACTTCTGGGCTTGACCCCGAAGTGATCCAAGAATCCATTTTCCCATCCCCTCGGCGAATTGCCGCCCGGCTGTATCCAATCCATCTCTGTTTATAGTGTTTGGTTTTGCCAGGGTCCTCTTTTAGGCTTGACGCAGTTCTTCTCTGCTGAACACCGCCATTAACTTGTCCCCCCCTCCCGCCCGGTTCGCCCCTTTTAAATCCGTGTTCGTTTGCAGGTGGTTTAATTCTTCATATTTTTTTCTTAAACCTTTTTTGTTCAAATGCGCATTTCCGCGAAACACGGGTCGTGACTGAGTCCTTCCCCTCCCCCGTTTTTGTCTGTTTTCCCGTCCCTTGCTGTTTCCTCCCTCCTACTCCTTGCGGGAACATTTTCGGGCCCCTCACGTTTTCCTTTGATTCCCCAATAAGTCAAACACGACACTCTTATTATACAGCCTGGCGCCGCTTCGAGATTCCCCCAGTTTTTGACCTGCGTATACCCTCCCTCTCCCAGCAGCTTTTTTAGCTAACTGATTGGCCACTCGTCCTCGCACCCCCTCCTATTTCTGTTCTCCGTCGCGGAATCATCCTTATGCTTGCAATCGCTGCTTACTCCCAAAGTCTCCCCCCGCAGACTCCAGTTTTTTCCCCCCCATCGGGAGAAGACAGTCTTACGCCCCGCATCTTCAGCACAAGTGTACAGTTCTTCCCCCCACCCGTCAGCCCCGGCCAAGCCGCCTCTTGCGGAGGATTCTTCATGTCTGCCCTCATCGCGGCATGCTCAATTTCTCCGTATCCAGGAATTAGACAGTTGTCAACGAGTTTCGTCGCTTCTTCTGGCTCAGCGTTCATGTGTTCTCCGACAGCGAAGCGGAACAGATGTTCCTCGAGCCCCTAACCTCTCCCTCTTCCCTATTCTTCTTCTTAACTTTTTCTGAAAAAATTCCCCGATAGCTTCGACCCCGGACTTCGTTTCCTCCTGTGAGAAACTCGAAATTAACGCACTTTTGTTCCCTTCCTTCTTTTGCGGCTAGCGTTGTCCTTCATAGCCTATCTTTAGAATACCGTGTTCATCCTTAACGTTTCTTCCAACTTCCTCCCTCTTCAGGATGTGTATGCTTTTTCTTCCAACGATGTCCTTGGTCAGTGCTTAACGGCACCGGGGACTTTCTGCGTATGCTCTCCCCACTGACAGGACGTTGTCTTTTCAACACCCTTAGCGCCCGTTTTATTTATTCTTCTACCTGTTCATCACGTTTTAGTTATTGAACCGATTCCCGTCGCCAGGCTCCCTTTCGCAGTCCTTTATTTCTATTGCGTCTCTTTGGGATTTTTTCCTATATCTCCTTGACTAAATCACGTTTTCTCCCACAGAACGCCCTCTCTTATTCCCTGGGGGGTGTTTTTTTACATACTGCGACGCAAAACCAGTTTTTGTCTTGTTCCCCGACTCCGTTAGAAAAATTGCTACTGGCTGGTTTTATTCTGTCAGTTCCTTCCCAGGTTCGAACCCTCCGATAGTAGGACCGCTACGGCCCCCCCTTGCCTCTTTGAACTACCCCACATGGTTTTCTTTATGTAATTTGAGCGTGGCATGTGCTCATCTCGACTTTCCCAGTCTTTTTATACACCCTGCAGACCACGGTTAGTCTCCCTTTCAGCTCTCGATTTTTTACAAAGATCTCCCACGCGGATATTTTCGGAAACCCCCTCTCCCAGCGAATTCCCACCTCCTCTTTTGCCCCGAGGCAGCCACGCGGTGATGGCGTTTGTGTCCTCCCGTTCCCTTTCCTCTTTCTTTCTTGAATCTTCTCCTTTTGCTTCGGAATTCCCCCAGATAGTTGGCCGAGATTCTAAGTTTGCCAATACTTCCTAATTGCAGTTCCTCCTGTCCCCCTTGCTTTCACTTTTTTGAGCTGTTTGAGCAATCGTGGCAAAGTTTTCTTTGGTGGTACGGTTACCTTCGTGGCTGGTCTCCCTTCCCTTCCTCAATCCTTTGGCCTCCCCCCCATCACGGCGTCTGCCCTGTCTTCCTTTTTCGTCTTCGGTTTGTTTCTGACGTCTTTTTGCGAATACGTACAAGCTTTCCTCATCACCTGCCTTAGCTTCTTCTTGATTTTGTGCTCGTGACCCGCGGTGGGCCCGCGATGGGCTGGGCCCCCTTTTTTTCCCCTCGCCTGAATTCTTGCCCCTAGCCGTTTTTGGACTGCCCGTGCCTGCGTCCCCTTTCTTAGTTGTTTGCCGAAGGCATCGTTCTGCTCCCTCCGGCTTTAATTAAGTTTCTTTCTGAGTTGCCCCGTCCCCGCCCGCTCAATTTACTTCTCAATTTCTTCTCTGGTCGATCCTCCTCACTTTTTTTTCTTCCCTGGTTTCGAAGCGCACGCGCCTGCGACTAGTTGCGACTCCACATTTTGAGAGCATCTCAAGGTCCTATCCCTGTTTCTGTACCCGCTTACCTGGCGTTCTCCCTTTTTCTCCGCTCGACCTGAACCAGAAATCCCGTCTTGACACGAGCCGGGCGCTAGCGTTTCGCAAAAAGTTTTTTTCTTTACGAGTTTCGATTTTACGTTCTCCTCGATCACTCCGGCCCTCCCCAACATAACTTTTTCCTGAACGCTCAGTCCCCCTCCCCCTGATTCGATTTCTTCTCGGTCGGATGTTTTAGAAGCGTCCTGCCGCGAAATTGTCACCTGGCATGCTATCGTTTGGATTTCTCTTTTTTTTTTTGGCCCTCCCCTCTTTTCCTAGTTCCTTAGCTTCAGTCACCCCCCCGACTATTCTCGACCAAGCATATGAATTTTTAAAATTTTTTCTCCTTCCGTCCGTTTCATGGCGGTCTGCCTTACAGTTGCGCCTTCTTCTTCCCTTTTGAGTCCCGTCGGTGGCCTAAAGATTCCCCTTCCCCCCCTCGATTCGCGCGGCCCCTAAACAAAGCGGGCTGGTTTTTTGAAGGAAGATTCTCGCGATTTTTGCGCGCACACATTGCAAAGACGTCGTGCCAACCGCGCTTACTCCCCCACAGTTCTCCCCACTCGCCAAACCAACCGGCTCTTTTTCTTATATCCAAACGTCGTCTTCCCCATAAAAACACACTTCCGATACTTCGGCGTCTTCTCTCCCTTTCTCCCCCCCCTTCTGTGTTTGCGGCGAGCCATTCGCATTGCCGATTTCTCCCTTCCCCCTGAACCTTTTCGCCACAGCAAGTCTTCTTTTCCCGTCCCGATCTTCCGTCTTTATAGGCTACGGGATTGCAAGTGAAATGCAATTAGATCCCAATTTTTCTTTCTTTATCCCCCTTTTTTCCTTCGTCGATTTCCCGTAAGAATTTCTTCTCCGCTTCTTCCCCCGTTCATCTCCCCTTTCCTTCTTTCCCCCCACATGCGATAAAGCTTGGTGCTGCCTCCCGCCCCCAGCATGCGATGCCCCTCTTAATTTATTCGCTTTGCAAAATAGCTGATTATTTGGCGCTTAGTTAGTTCTTCCCGATCCCGCGTCTTTTTAAGTCTTTCGGTGAAAAGATTCTGAATATCTAGAATGGAGAATGTTTATCCTCTTTCCCAAGTTCCTTTTTCCCCGATGGCATTCCCATAAGGTGATGGTTTAATAATCGAGGTATCCATTGATATTTGGTGTCAAGAACATTTTTTCTCTCTTTTAGTCTCTCACAACGCCTTCGACGAGGTAGGGATTTGATTTTCGCTGGGCCCCTTCCCCCCTTTGTTTTTTCACTTTTATTGATTAAAAGCCTGTCCCCCTTTCCTTCGTTTTTTAGTTTACTTTTTCCCATCTGTGACTTCTGATTTAAATGGCTTGAACCCCTTTCTGCCTGGTTTTCTTCCTAAACATTTTTTAACAGCGCGCCGTCTTCTGGGAAAGGTGCCCTCCTCTGCTCTTCGGGCGACTCCCCCCCCTCTGTAACAAAGTCTTTACGGTTTTTCAACGAATGTATTGTATTATACCCCTCAGACCGCCAAGGACTGCACACGTTTTCCTCTTGACCCCCCCTCTGTCCCCCCTTGCAGATACCTCCTGCTACTTCGGTCGCCCTCGTTTTTCTTTCATGTTTCTCTTTCCCTTTGAACTTCCGACCGATCTCCAACGACGTCAGATCGGTTCTTCCTTTCTTCTCCGCGAATTATTACCCCTTGGTTCCACTTTTTCTTCGCTCTTATCGACTACCATACGTCGACTTGGTTTTTTAATTTTCCCTCGCTTTGATCAAGTTTGTTTTTGAAGAAGGAAGCAGCTGTGAGGAATAGGTCCTTCGGTTCTTCGTCCGGGCTTTCTGGATTCCTTCCTTTCTAAACTGAATTCCCTCTGAGATAGAGGAGCCCCTTTTTTAGCCTCCCCTCTCTTCCCTTCTAATTCCATGAAACATGTCCTTTTTCCTTTTTGTCCGGCAAGCGCGCAGCGAGGGCTGGTCAGCCCCTGCCAGTCAGTCTTCTCCCTCGTGTTCGGCGGTGGTTTCTGGATTCTTTTGTTCCCCCCTTTTGCTTTTGCGTCGAGGGTGCCCCCCTTTTTTTCCCCCCGCTTTGGAAAGAACCACACTCCCCACCCCCCCCCCCACTCCCCACCCACTCCTCTTGCTTCCCTCTTAGGGCTTGCCTTTTAGTGTGATCGCCCAGACATTGATTTAGCCAGCGCTTGCCCTTTTCTCATTACCGATCTAATTGA
>Ga0179593_1616634_pt1 | contig 11124 bp, 18 predicted proteins | sample CZODoug2_1_08_16_FD_185931 | JGI IMG/M metagenome (GOLD analysis project Ga0179593, IMG submission 185931) | Vadose zone soil fungal communities from Angelo Coast Range Reserve, California, USA - CZODoug2_1_08_16fungal (PacBio error correction) | ecosystem: Environmental > Terrestrial > Soil >... | reverse complement strand
GCCTTCCGCATCCGAAGTTCCTTTTTCCCTCTTTTCCCTTCGAGCCTGGTTGCTATGAGCGGCCTCTTCCTCCTTTCCTTTTCCCTCGCAATCCGTTTTCTTCCCTTATACTTGCGCTAGCGCGTTCTTATCTTCCCTCGCCGCCTATCACATCCGAGATAAGAAGATTGGGTTTCTTCTTTCCCGATCCGCGTGAAAGGGACTTCTTTCTTCTCCCCTTTTCCTCCTCAGCTTTTTCTGCGCTTTCGCTCTTGCGTCGAATTTCCTCCCCCGAGCGTCGATCGAGGGAGACCGGTTTTTCTTCGTCGACCTTTCTTTTTTCCCCCTTTTCCCCCGACGACATGTTCCTCGATCTGTTACTTTTTTCTGACTCGCAGATCCTTTCTTTTTTTTTTGCCCCACCCGAACCTTCCCCGAAGAAACGGATATAGAAGCCCCTATTTTTTTCCCTGTCGTTTCTACACACACCATATCCCCTCCTACTGCGAAGATTGCCTTCCCTTGTCCGATGTTCCTGAGCGGAGGAAGCTTTCTCTTTGTCCCCTTCCTTCGAGATGATGCCTTCGATTTCTTTTTTCCTTCCTTTTTCCAAGATCTGCTGAACGCCGGCCCATGTCTTTTTTTTTCCCCCCTTCCGAAAGTACGCCCTGCCTTTTTCCTGGCTTCCTTCCCTTCTCCCCTAGCACGGCGCTCGAGGAGGGTTTTTCTGTCAATCGTCTTTTTTCTTTTTTTTTCACAGCACGGTGGTACCGGCTCCCCTCTTTCTCTATTTCTTGTGTTTTACCGCGCCCCTGCTCTAACTTTCCGGAATCGATTCGGATGTCTCTTCCCCCTTTTTTTCCTTCCTTCACGAATTACTTGCGCCTCCCCCCGTTCCACGATCTTTCGCGCGTCCCCGTCTCTTTTCCGCAAAGCGTTCTCCTTTCTGATGCCTACCTTTTTCCTTGAGGTGGTAGTCCCTTTTGTCAGACCGTTTCCCCACCCCACAACTCTCTTTTGCCAGGCTTGTCCTCCCTTTCTTGGATAAAGGATAGAAGATGCACGTCTTTTCTCCTTTTCGGGGAGCTCTTCTTTCCTTGTTCCTTTTCGATGCCCTCCGGCGTGGCGTCTCTCCCGGAAAAGAGAGAGTCTCCTCCCTTTTCTTGGCCCAGTTCCCCCTTCTTCATTTATGCTTTCTTTTTGTCACGTCGGTTCGCATCTTTTTGGCCCCGAGACTTCCCCTTTTTTTTCTTTCTCTGACGCCACGAAAAAGATCTTTCTCCGGAGTTTCTGCCCCTCTGGAGCTTAAGAAATGCTTTTTTTTTCTCGCACTTAGCTTTTTTCCTTCAGGTCTTTACTTTCGGTCGACTTTTCCATTCAGGTGAGAGGGGCTTTTTTTTTCTTCGATTTTTTCTTCGGCGCGGCTTCCCCCCCTTTCTCTTTCCGTGAATTTTTTTCAGTCCCCTCCCGACCTCGCCGACCTTTTCTGACATAATCGTTGCGGGCGACACCTCTGATTGTCTTTTTTTTTGTTAGAAATGACCCCCTTTCCCCTTTTTTCGATGTTTAATCTTTTTCCCTCGTCCCCCTCTATCATGTTCCCCTTTTCCTTTTTACGCGTCTTGGACCCCCTTTCTGAGCCGCTTTTCTGTAGGAACATGGATCCCCCTCTTACCCCGGAGTCGAATTTTGCAGATGTGCTTTTTTTTCCCGAGTCTTAAGACGTGCTTCCTCCCTTTCGGGATGGGTTTTCATTCCTTCTTTCCAGTCCAAACGCTCTTCCGACTTTCTTTCGGGTCTTTTTCCATCCTTTCTTGGAGACGGACGATGTCCTTCTATTTTGGTATTCTTTTAGTTCCACGCCTCTCTTTCTCTGAGTAAGGCGAATTTCCCTAACCCCCTATGAGGCGGGAAGGTTCGATTCTTCCCTTTGAATTCCCCCTATCCGACATAGGATCCTCCCTCTCTTGATACGCGAAATGCAATTGTTCCCTAGTTCTATTCCTCCCTTTTTTCCGGATAGTGGAAGCGATCGTCTGTTTATGCACGTTTTTTTTTTCCCCTTAGTTCCGGAGATCTATGGTCTTCGCCTTTTCTTGAGGCTTTCTCCATATGGCCCGTCCCCTTCGATTCTCATGATCCGGTATGTCCCACTTCTTTTCGAAAGAACTTCCTGAGGGAGCCTCACCTTCCCCTTGGCACTGCGAAAGAGTTCGACTCCGGAGTGGAAGCTTTTGCCGGGCCCCCCCCCCCCCATCGACTCACAGTATCTTTTTTCTCTTCGGCCCCACCCTGTTCCTTATTATTTCCCTCTCTCAGTCCATGTGCTCCCGGCGTTTCTCGGCGGGGATGGAAGAGGTCTCTTCTTTTTCTTCACGCCGCTCGGCAGAATGCCCTCCTTCATTTTTTTCCCGTAGACCTTTATTTCTCTTTAGAAGTGTCCCATATTTTTCTCGCTTCACCTTTCTTCCCTAGGTGTAGGGCCGTTTCTTCTTTTTCCTCCGCCTCCGTGTTGTTTTTTTCCCTTCCAGCGGCACGACATTTCTTCTCTATACCGGTCCAGAGCAGAAAGAGCTGTAGAACTTTTTTTTCTGCCTCCTTCAGTAGGTATCGGGTCTCCTTCTTCTTTCTCGAAGGAAGACTTCTGATCTTCTTTCGCCGCAATCCCTCTCCTCAAAGAAGATTTTCCTTTTCCCCTGGAGTTCCTGTCCTCCTGAGAGACGGTCCTCCCCCCCTCCGTGCTTTCCCCTTGTAGAAACTCTTCTTCAGTAAACGATTTTTTGTTCCCCCTTGGGAGAGGCCACCTTCCAGCTTCTCCTCTTTGCCCCTTAGCTTGCCCCTCCCCCCCGACATTGTAGGAACCTCTTCATGTTTCTCCCTCCCCCCTTCCCGAGCCGACATACCGGACCTCCCTCCCTCGCGCTTTCTTGACCCCTCTGGCCCACTTTCTCCCCCTCCTTTCTTGCGCCGAAATGAAGATAGCCTCCCCTTCTTTTCTTTTTTTAGCGGCGGCTATGCCCCTTCTTCTTTTTGTGTGTGAGCGCATCCCTCTTCTTTGAGCGCCTGTGTCGAGACGCGCCTTCAACGACCCCCTTTTTTTTCTGGACATAGGCATGAGCGGATCCACCCCTTTCTTTCCCTGATCACGCTGCGTCGTAATTGCTGTTGGGCAGGCGGTTTCCCAGCCCCTAGTCCTTTAGCAGCGATACGCGCCTTTTCTTTTTACCGACCCACTAGCCATAGTGCTCTCGTCAGTCCTCCCTTTCTCTGCGAGGAAATCCCCGCCCCTCCTCCGTCCGACCTTTTTTTCTCATTTCCTAATACGCCCTCCCCTCTTTAGGACAAGGTGCTTTTTTACCCCGTCTATTTCTCTCCACGGAAGGTTTTCTCGCCAAAATTTTTCGACTTAGTCGTTTATGGGGACGACCTTTCCTTCGTCCCGGCTCTTCTAGTCAAGACGCGTTTTCCCAGCGACAGTTTTTTCTGACCCTCGTGTTCATCTTCCCCCTCTCACCAGGGTTCATTTAGGAAATCTCCCGCGGGGTTTGGCCAGAAAACGATCCCCTTTCCCAAAAGGTTTCCCGTCCCCCCTCCTTTTGCTCGACCAAGTCGCCCCCTCTTGAAACCCGAAGCTTTTCTCCCTGGACTTTGAGTATCCTCCTTCCTTCCCTTCCACGAAGCATTTTTTCCCCTTTCCCCTTCTCCAAGTTCTATGATGCAGGCGTCCTCTTCTCCCGACAACGGCGACATGTCCTCCTCCTTTTTCACGTGATCTCCTCCCCTTTAGAGAAAGGCCGGAGACGCTCTTCTTTTTTTTTACCGGTTCGCGCCTTCCCCCCCCCACTCCCCCTCTAGGTTTGCCCTGACGGGCGCAACGATCCAAGGTTCCCGTCGCTGCCATAGACATCAGGAAGCCGCTTTTTTTTTTTCGGAAGCTCTTTTTTTTTCGCCCCTAGCAATTCTTCGGGCTGCCACTCGCTCTCTCCTCTGGCAGGTTCCGACGTACGACCTTTCCCTCCCCCCTTTTTGAAGAAGCAGACGATCGGTTTCCTCCCCTTTTCCTTCTTTAACGACCAACGCCCCCCCCCCCCCTTTTTTTTTTCTTCCTTGCATCGATGACATCTAAGACCCGTGGCCCCCTTTCCTTCTTTGCAGGAAAGATCGTGTCGACGGCTCGTCCTTTTTTCTCAGCCGGGGCCTTTTTTTCTTGCATTCGGTTGCGTCCATCGTTCTCCCCCCTTTTACCATGGGGGAGAGTTTCTCCTATCTCTTCTCCCTCTTTTCTCCGGTACACAGTGCTGAGGCTCCTCGTTTTCCTTCCCCTCTTCGGATTTCTTCTCCCCGCTTTTTTTCCTGGTACGTCTTTTTTCGTTGTCTTTGGCATCGACCGACGCCCCCGAAGATCGTTTCTTTCGTCCTGTCGGACTTCCCCCCTTTTCTTCCTTCTTTGGAGTTGTCAGCAGATCCTTTTTTTTCCCTTTTCCCAAGTCCGACGACCCTTCCCCCTCCCTTTCCCCGGAATTTCCCAGCTCGCAGTCTGCTTCAGAAAAAGTCTTTTCCCCGACTTCTTTTTCTTGCAAAGTAACGTAGACCCTCCCCCCTCGGGAGATTTTCTTTTCCATTCCTCCGAAAGTTTTCCCAGCGCACTCTCCGTTCCTTTTAGATTAGACGGGTATTAGATGGCACTTTTTTTAAATGATCCCTACCTTTTCCCATGATGCTTCTAATTACGGTCTCTTTCCTTTCTAGGAACAGGTCGTCTCCCTTCTTTCAGCCTCCCCTAAGGGTCTGGGCGTTCCGGCGCCTCCTCTTCTCTTGTTCTCTGATCAGGATTAGACCTTTCGAGGACGATCGAGATTCAAAGATGAACTTCGTCTCCCCTTCTCTTCCGCAAGTTCTTCCTTTATCCTCAGAAGCCGCGATCCCTTTCCTCTTGTGTTATTTTTTTTTTTTTTTTTCTCTATCCCCGCGCTCCCCTCTCCCCTTTTGGCGGGATGCCAGCATCGCCTCTTTCTTCCCCCTTCACCATGACCTGCCTTTTTCTTCTGTAAAGGCTTTTTCCCCAGGTTCTCCTGGATTGCGCCCGGACCTTGCGTTCCTTTTTTTTCTCCTCATCCGTGTTGTTGTTGTTTCCTGACTTCGGCATATGGGATGAGCATCCGCAAGTGTCGTTCCCTTTTTTTCTTTTTCCCTTCGACTTTCTTTCTTTTGTTCCCCGTGCCATTCTTCTTTTCCCCCCAATCCTACCTGGGGCACGATAGCTAGGCTTCGACCGAACCAAGACCGCTCCTTTTCCTCGCTTTTCGTGTCCTCTATCCCCCTTTCCTAATAATAAGCTTCTGACCCTTCCCCCCCGTGTCAGCTTCCCTCTTGACAGAGCCTTTCCCGATGTTCTTTTCCCAACTGCTGATCCCCACCCCTCTCCAGTTTCCAGCCGCGCTCTCGCGAATGCCCCCCCTTTTCAGCCCCTTGTAAGGATTCCTTCCGGCTCTTTCTTTTTGACTGACCTTTGTCTCGGAATTACAATCCCCTTAATGGAGCGCCTTGCGCCTACGAGCTCATGGACAAGTACATCTCTCTCCATCAAGAATTCCCAGATCCTCCTGCTTGACTTCTTTGAGCGCTTTTCACGGGAATGACGATTCTGCGCAGGAAATTTTTTTCCCCCCTCTTTTCACTGATTGATTGTTTGAAAGAGGCCAGTTTGATGGTTGACCTTTCCTTCGGGTTTTTTGCTCTTTGATTTCGTCAGTCGTACCATTGTAAGGTCTCCAGCCCCACTCGACTGGGTTTATGTAGTCCTCCTCTTAGTCAGTTGAACTACCCCTTCCTCCGTCATTTTGAGTGGAAATCCTTTCCGACGAAGGTGGGCCAGCCTTTCTTGGGTACACCCATTACTCTGAGGGTGAGTTACCTGACCGGTGAGAATTCTTAGGCGATCTCAGGGGTTAACTGGTACCAAGCAGATTCCCCCCTACTCCCTCTTTTCCCCTAGAAAGTTTGCTCTCTTCTTCGATAAAATTTCCTTTCCGTGCCCGAAAGGCGTCTTCACCGACGGCTCCTGAGAGTGGGACAGGATTCTGATTGAGGAGATTGTCCCCCCTTGTATTCTTTTTGTGATGCTTTCGGAGTATTCCTGCTGTCTCCACATATCCCTCAGTGTTCCCCCCGAGACTTTTTGGCGCGATGCCTCTTCCGAAGCCATTTCTGCAACCTCCCTGCCCTACACCTGAACGAATCTACCCCCCCTTGGAACTGCATTCCCCCCTGTTCTCCTTTTTCTACCCTCCCCCTTTTTGTGACGAAAGAGTAACCCTCCTTTCAAGCCCCTTTCTCTTGATGCGACCCCTCTTCACCACCTGTGCCCCAGTAGTTCGTGCAGACTTAGGTCAAGATTTTTCCCCGGTTAGTTTTTTCTGGGTAGATCCTCCTACTTTCTCCTTACGCTGGTATTCGTTTGACCCCTCTTGTATTTCTCCCTATGTTGAGCCAATGCTTCCTTGACAAGTGGCATAAATGTGCGCTTTATTCTTCCCTTAGGGACCCGGAATTGAAGATTGTACAGAACTCTCAACCCCTCGACCCCCTCCATTGATTATACCTCCCGGATACCCCAAGCGGCAAACCTTTTTTTTTTTCTCCCCCTTACACCCTTTTCCCTTTTGCTACCCCTCTAGACGTCCCTTTTACCTTTTCCCTTTGTGAGAAGTTCCCGGTAGACTTCCTCCTTGATAGTAAAAAGTTTTGTTCCTTCCGAGGACCTCGTGGCCCCATCCGTTTTTCTCCCCCCCAAAGATTCCCTTTTCTCCCCGAAGGGCTTTTTTGATACGCGCTTCGGCCCCCGATGGAATTTACCCATACTTAGGGTCCTAGCAGCGTTACAACGACTCCGAACGCACAAACACCAGATGAAGCCCCGAGCCCCTCGGTTTCTTCTCCTTGCGTTTTTCCTACTGTGTTTTCCCCTAAGTTCCCCCTATTATTGGCGTAAGTTGAGATCTCCGTGGGGGAGGTGGTCCCCCCCTCTTCAATATCCCCCTGAATAAGTTGTCTACTCCAGGAAAAGCGAACTTTTTTATGCCCCCGCTTCTCTAGAGGTTCGTGGAATCATTTCTGGTGAGCCGTCATTAACGGTTTTCTCTCGAAAGTCAGTGCTTTTTTTTCAGTCCCCCCACTTTCCTTTCCCTTCGGAAACGTTCCCCCCTCCCATTGCCAAATGGCTGCTTCCGGCTTTCTCATTTTTTTAATGAAAGGGATTTTATGTTCCCTCCGGAAGATAGTTCAATGGAACCATTTGACTATTGCCCCGTGGTAAAATGTCCCCCCCCTGCATTCCGGTTGGAAGCGATCTCTTCCCTCCATATACGTTTTTTTTTTGATGTTCTCGCTTCCAAAAGACTCAGACTTCCCGTGTCCGTGAAAATACTTTTCAGTGCCCCTCATGTTCCCCGGTCCCCCCTTCCCTTCCCTTCCAAACAGTTTTCATACCCACCGGAAGGATCCTCCCCCCTCTGCCGCCCGTCCATCATTTTTCCTCGGCGTCCCCTCATATCACTCTCAAATGAGCCTTCTCCCGACGGGACTTACGTTCTTTCGAATGGTCCTTTTTTCGCTCCCACCGGCTTTCTGTAACCGGCAAGTTTTAGGCGTTTGTTCCTCGGGCCTCTCCCCCGGCTTGGGGTGAGTTGAATGGTCTTTGCTTGGGATTCGTTGGGGACATTGTCCCCTCACCCCCCCGCTCTCGATCCGACTCCCCGATTATGGGTCTGTCATTTTTTTTTCGTTTCTGGGAGTTCGTGAGGCTAAGTCAGCGTGCCCGGTTCGGGGGAAGGCGTCTGTCCGGGAGTCGATGATTAAGTCTCGGTCATAGAAAGGAGGGGGTTGGGAATCACCCCTCTGTTGGAGTACACTCAGTAAAGACCGATGAGCTAATCTGTGTGCGCCGTAACGAGTGGGATGTCTGAAACCATAAGGAGATTCCAGACTTCCCTTCTCAAGGTCTCCAGGTAAGGCCTGGGGCTCTATCAGTCGTTCCTCCCCCCCCCCCGTAGGTCCTTCAGAAGTTGTATCCAGGAAGAGACCGAAGTCTCCTTTACCAAAGGGGTTTGGTTCCTCTGCTCTATTTATCAAAATGGGAAAGTGTAAATTTTTGCTCATTGAGGGGATGTTCTAGTGTTTCCTCCTACTGTCCCTAATGAGTGGCACCGGATTGTTTTGTATTTAGGTCTCTCCCCCGTTATTTTTTCTTTCTTAAACGGTCAACAAGGTCAGTGGAGTATAATTGTCCCTCGATGAAGGACTTTGAGTCCCTCCCATGAAAAGGCATTCTAGGACGCTCTAGGCATTTATAGGCCGGTGACGTACATAGGGCCCCAACGAACCTAAAGAGGGATACGTCTCCCGGCTTTTGCCCCATGTCCGTTTTGTAGGGAATTTTGGGTGCTTTCTAGCCCCTTTCTCGGTCGTTGATTTTTGACACTTGGACGACGGGAAAAAAGTGGCTTCTTTTTCAAAGGTTGTAGTTTACCCCTAATTTCCCTCGATTATAGGTTGCAGTCAGATGCTATATTTCTCAAAGCGCATGGTTTTCATTGAGTTCGGCAAAGAGCTGAAGAATAATACTCTCACCAAAGTAGAGTCCGCAGGGCCCTGACCTGTCGAATTCCGAAGATTCCCCCGGACCCCCCCCCTCTCTCTTTTCCTATTAATCCCTCCCAAGGATTTTTTTCTTCCGGACTTTCCTTTAATAAGCTTCTCCAAGAGCTTTTGATGTCTCTACCCTCCCAATGAGCTGCCTCTCTGGACGATTCCTTTGCCCCCAATTGTCCCCCTCCTCCTGCCTCCAAACTGACGCTTTCGAGCAGTGCGTTACCTCCCCAGCATCATGATTACCAGACTAGGATTTTTTAAAAGGACTTTCAGGGTGGAAATTCCTCAGTGCACTGGTTGGGAATATGGTGGAGGTCATACAATCCTCTTTATAAGCTTTCCCAAAGACGAAAAACTGAGCCCCGGTCGTGAGCGAGGCTTCCTTCTGCCTGGAAAAATCTACCATTCCAAAGATAGAATCCCCCAAACCCCCGAATTTTCTAGGTGTCAACCACCTTCAAAACCCGGGGGGGAAACAACCCAAGAAGTTCATCCTGTTAACTACGGTCTCTTTTCTTCGAAGACGTCCCCCCGAATTCCTTTGCGATCATGCCTTTTCTCTACGATCTTAGTGAAGATTTTTTTAGGTATATGGATTCGCCTCTCCCTCTTTTCGCCCTTTTCGGTTATTCTCCTTCCCCTTAATTGTTCCTTTGGACGATATCGGTTCCACCCCCAACCCTTGAAATTTTAGAAAGTTTTCGAGCTTCTTCCCTTATTAAATGGAGCTCCCCCCTCCCCTCCCAGCGCGGATTGTACTTCTGTTGAGATCACTTCCTTTCTCTCCCCAAATTTTCTAACGAACAAAGGCGGGCCTAGCTTCCCTGGTAATGATTTTTAGACTTATTCCAGGTTATGGGATCTTCTGACGAAATTTTTCGACTCCTAGTAAAATCCCCCCCAGGGTCTCTTCTTCGGTCCCGACTCCAAGGATAGCCTCCAAGAAGTCTTCATTATAGATGACTCTCTTAGGGGTCAGCCTCCACCGCCTCTCCCGGCAAGAACCCTTCAGCAACCCCCGAAGCAGTGAGATATTTTCTAACGGCCTCACACCTTGTGAGAGGAAGGGGCCCAAGAAATTCTCTCCGTTGAATCCCCAACAAGTTCTCCCTCTGCTCAGCACATTGCGGGAAGGAGTCGGCTTCTCTGAAGAGTTCCCAGTAACCCCATTGATCGCACTCCTCCAAGCTGAATGAGTTTCCATTTTTCCCCCCTCTGGGTAGAAGTCCCTAGCTTCCCTCCGCCCTTGGCCCCTCCTTGCGGTAATCATTCCTGGAAAGGTCTCTTTTTAAGTTTTCTTTCCCGTTAATCTTCCATAGAAGAATTTACGGTTTTCATCTCTAAGTAGGAGTTGATCTGATCCTAACCATGATACTCGGCTATCCTGGATGGCTTGTTTTACTGTGGTGAACGCGAATCGAACGTGTTCGATGTCCTTTTGCTGTAAGGGGAACGAGCACGGCCAAGCCCAAGGAGGTGCGTTGTGGGAGCCCTTTTTCGAGAGATCCGAAGGGAAGAAAAGACCCTTCTCCTGTTAGTCTGGTCACCCCACTCTGTCTAAGCTGCGGAATTTAATCCGCATCTTTTTCCCTGAGGTAGCCAAGCGATTTAATTGTTATTAGGCTTATTGATAGGGGGAACGACATTCATCAAGTCACGAATGGAGGTAAAGATTTCTCTTAGCATTTTGAGCTCCAGGTCAATATCTTGTAGGAGGTTCTATTGATGCATTACTCCTCTTAGTACCTTTTTTTCCCTCGAAGGATAGCTCCGATATCCTGCGGCTGAGAAAAGATCCCCCCTAAGGATCCCCCCTTTTCGTCCACTGTGGAAAAAGGGGGCTAGCCCGGTTAGAGAAGATCCTCAACCTCGCTAGTACCAATCCATTGTACCAGTAAGCCTGGATTGCATTTTTCCCCTTTCCCAAGGGAGTCTTTCTGCCGTGCTTCCCAAGTTGGAAGAAGACCCCTTTTCCCTGGCACCTTTCGCCATCGCGGTGTGTATTCCTGTTTTCCCTTTATAAGACCCCTTTTTTGTCTTTATCTTCCTTGCTTCACTTCGGCATGTCCTTATGGCTCCCCCAGGATATAGAGCCCCCGTCAGACTTCTACGATAAGGTATTGTCCCACCCAAGGGCTGGTAGTTTCATTTTCCTTTCGAAAGGCCTCAGAGCTGAGTAATATTCCTCATGGAGTATGGAGAATGCTTTTCACTCCTGTGAATCCTCTCCCCCCTACAAGGGATAAGACGGCAGCAATTTTTCAATCAATGTTCTATTTCGTTTTGGGGCCAAGCGGTCCTGATTCGACTCCTGCGTATCTGTCTAAGACGGTCGAGCCTTTCCGCCCCTTGACTTCCTCGAAAGAAGCTTTTATCCTCTAGATAAGAATTCTCCCTCCCCCTCACCCCCTTCACTGGACACTCCTCGATCAGAGTTCCTGCATCAGTCCCATTTGACAAGGAGATCTCATTCCCCCCCCTAGCGAGTCTTCAAAG
>Ga0179593_1578430_pt1 | contig 11124 bp, 16 predicted proteins | sample CZODoug2_1_08_16_FD_185931 | JGI IMG/M metagenome (GOLD analysis project Ga0179593, IMG submission 185931) | Vadose zone soil fungal communities from Angelo Coast Range Reserve, California, USA - CZODoug2_1_08_16fungal (PacBio error correction) | ecosystem: Environmental > Terrestrial > Soil >... | reverse complement strand
CGTGCTTGCTGTTTTTTTCCTGCTCCGGTTTAACTCTGGCGCTGTCTCTGTGTAAGCTTGACTGGCGTTCACGATGTGTGTCTCCTGGAGAGTCTGGGCTTGCCAACCTTTTTCGGCGCCCCCGAAACCCCTTTTGTGGACTGCATCTTCTGCTTGACTGTGTGGCTCCCCCCCTTTTTGACCCTTAATGGTAATTAGCCGTTTTTGGGTACGCGTTTCACTGTTTGCCCTGTCTTTTCCCCGTTTCCCCCTTCTCCATGTTTCTATAGGTGGATGTGGCTTGCTTTTCCCTGTTGTCTCTCGTCCCCCTCCTTTCGCTTCCCCCTAAGTTAAGTTATTGTTTCGTTACTTTTTCGCCCCCCCCCCCCCCCTTCCTCATGACCTTCTGCATGTGTCTTATGTTTGTAGTCTGGAAACCCCCCAGTTTGAACTTTTCCTTGCAGGCCGTCTGATTTCTGTTTCTCCCCTGAGGGGCCTTCCCCCCCCCTTATTGTAAATGCGCACAAGGGCTGTTTTGCTGTTTCCGCTTTTATTTTCCTGAAAGGCCTGTCGTACTTGATTGGTTCCAGTCCTGGTCTCCTTTCTTTCTTTTGCGTCACCATTCTAACTACTAGGCGGCTTCATCATTTCCCCCTTCATCTGAGGTGTAGGTAATGGTATCTTTTTCTTTGCGAGTTTCAATTGATAGTGTGGCTTTTTTTGGTTTTATTTCCTTTCGCCCCCAACCTTGGTCCGCCCTCATACTCTTCGGATGCCCCTCTGCATTTCAGTCATTCTTCCACTGATACTGCTTATGCCTTTAATCTCCATCTCCTGACTGGTTTTGTCCGGTTCGGGCCTTGTATTGGTTTTTCTTGCATGTTTTGGGGGCCTTTGCGTTTTCCGAAGGCAGGACCCTTCCCCCCCCTGTGTCGTCTGCATGTCAGGAAATTACGGTCGCCTTTTTTTCTTTTTAGAAAGTTTCCGGCGATGGTCACAGTTTGACTTTCTTTTTTTTTGCGTTGTTGGATCCCACATGACCCTTCCCACTTTTTGGATGTTTTGCGATTCCCTTTCGACCCCCTTGTTATGCGTAACATCCCTTATAGTCTTTATTGATTCCTGCGAGTCTACTCCCTCCAACCGTCTTTTTCTTTTTAGTTTTTCTTCCCCTCATTTTTCAACCGTTATGCCTTTGATTTCCCCGTATATGATGCCTTTGGGCGGGATCCCCTTTCCCCCACCCCCTTGACTGCCCTATTTTGGACTGTCCTTGTTCCGTGCAGGGGCCCCCTGTTACTGCGTATTTGTCCAATTTATGTGCTTTACTCTTGCTCTTATGCTCGACGTCCCTTTCATCATACCCTTCCGCTACTGTGCTTGTTTCTGGGGGCTTCGACTCTTCGGTTTTTTCTTGACTTTGCTTTTTTCTTTTGTCTCTGCGGGTCTTGCAAAACCATGTGTCAGCCGATTTTAGGGTATGATCTCAGGTCCTTTTGTTTACTGCTTTTGCCCTAGGGACTTTTTCAGACATTTGAAATCTATTTTTTTTTTTTTGGGCTCTGAGACTGTCCCCTTTTTCCACCGTTTTCGCGCCCCTTGAATCGGCTTATGGATGTTTGTGGGTAACTTTTATTGCGGAGGTTAATCTATGCACAGTCTTTCTACTTTCCTTAATGTACAAGCCCCCCCTCCCTCTTTGGTGAAAGGATGGTCTTTCTGGCTTAATTTTTTTGCTATTCCGTTTCTCCCTCTTTTATTCTCTTCCTAGTGTATAATTTTTTCTTCTGGGTTTTTGTCTTTGACAACCTATCTCTATCGGTTCTTTAGTCAGACCCATTCCTTTTCCCTGTGCCCCCCTCGACTACCGCTTTTTTCTACTCTTCTTTCCATCTGTGTGACAAACCTACTTTTGTTTACACTCCTCTTTTCCCTGTGTCAATGTTTTTTTATTTTGGTCCTTGATCCTCCCAGGTGTTTCTTTTGTTTAGGTTGTTTTCTCTACGGCCGAATCGTTATGATCCAATTACTACCTCCTGTATTTTATTTAAATTCTTCCTTTTCGTTTCCGTTTTCTTTGTCTGCTCCGACCCACGTATCGAAGCGATGTTCATTGGTTCCACCCTAGTTGCATGGGTTCCTATTCCTTTACCGTATCGCTTCTCTTTCCCTTACTATGGGCAATTCAGACGTACGTTCTTTGATTTTCAGCCTGGTTCTGTCCAATATATCTGCCCGTGGATGTTTTCATCTACTCGCGGTCTTTCTTTAACTTTTTTTTTTAACCAACGGGCTTGCGGTCTCCCTGCGCCCCAATTTTTTTTCTTTTCTCCATTCGCACGTGTGTCTTACATCCCAATTTTGTTTGATTTTTCTTTCGGATAAGGTTTTCTGTTTTTACCGGTGTTTTTTTCTCCTTGTTTGAAGGTAAGACTGCCGTTCGTTTGTTAGGGCAGGCGGCCCTTATGCCCTGTTCGACCAGTTGATTTAGAATTGTACTTTTGTCGATTTTTCCGTCGTCTGTTTTTTGTTCGATGAGTGGTTCTTTTTCTTTTTGTGAAGTTCTGTTGGGCGTAACCCTTTTTTCCCCTTTTCTCTTCTTTTGTTTCTGTTTTTTTCCGGGTGGTGTTTGGGATTGGCAAATCCCTCGCTTCTGTCACCGCATTCGTTTTCAGACTAGTTTTTTTTTTTTTCCTGTTTTTTTTGCGCTCTGAGGATTATTTGGTGTTTTCTTTCATCCCTCTGGTTGTGCAAGTCACAGTGTCACACCGCAGACTGATTTAGATCCTTTTTCTTGAGAGCATTTTCATTTTTTTTGTTTCTTTAGATTCTTTATTGTTTGTGTCCACTCATTTCGTTTTTGCCTCGGTTTATCTTTCTTTCACCAAAACGAACGGTTTGCTGAGAAACAGGTTCTTTTTTTCCCACCCCATGGAATTCACCTTTTTTTAGGACCCATTGCACAACCTGGATGTCGGACGCCAGGTTTTAACCAGGCTTGACCCGTTTTGTCTGATCCCGCCCTGTTTTTCCTTTAACTTTTTTGTGGCCTTTCCTTTTTGAATTTCCCGCGGTGTTGCCCGTTAAATTTTGTATTGACCTTGGCCCCCGTCGTCTTCGTGGAGGGTTCCCAGTCTTTCCGTCGTTTTTTACCTATTTCATTGTTTAATCCCATTCCTTTGTTGCTCTCTCCTCCCCAGATCTTGGTAACCGGTCTGATCCCCCTTTGTGAAGATTTAATTGTCCTTTGTGGTACCTCCCCCTTCGAGTTCATTAGACAATTCCAACCACTTTCCCTTGTTACCAGTCTTTTCCCCCTAGGTGTTTAAAAAACGAAGTCCTTTCGGTCTACTGCTTTCCTGGGCAACGTATGTAATCCTATTGCTTTTCTCCTTTCATGGTGTGGGTCCTGTGCCCTTGGCCTGGTCACGTGATCCCCAGGCGACATTTCTTCTGGTTGGCGGGTTTTGGGCTTGTCCCCTTAATGAGCACATTCCTTGTACCCGCTTTGTTTGTCCCCTTTGGAATGCGTGACGCGGGTTATGATTTTTCACCCTGGTGGTTTTTCTTTTTTTTTTTGTTGTTTTTTCCACCATATCTACGTTGCCTTTTCACCCCCCTCCGGTTTTTTGTCCCACCCTTTGTAGTACATTATTTTTGCCATGGTCGTTTTGCGACGCAACCAGGGCTTTGCGTGATCCTTTTTTCAGTCTCCACCGTCCCCCCCCCGTGTTGAACAAAATTTCGCCGGCTTGGTGCGGACTCTCATAGCACTGGAATTTTCTTTTTTTTCCTCCCCCTCTTTTCGTTTTTGTTGAGTTCCAGCTTTCTCGGCATTCGTTTCATGGTCTCGTACCAACAGCCTTTCATTTTTTTCAAACTTTTTGTGGTGAACATTTCCATCTTTTTTGAGCCCCCCCCCTGGTCCATTACTTCCATCGTCCCCTCACTCCCCTTAACTTTAGACGCTTATATGTTTCTTCCGACTCCCACAATCAGCGTGTGGCTTTTTTTCTATTCCTCCCATCTCCGACACGATGCTCCCGTCTTTCAATCCCACGCTTTCCTGTCTAACCCCCTTTTGAACTTTCCTTGTGTCCTCGCAGTTACTGCCCCCCTTTCAGGTCTTGTTCTCATCCGTGCAGCTCCCTGCAAATAAGGGAACCTGGCCCCCCCTTTTCTTCTCTTTTTTTTTCCCCAACTTTTCCATGTTTCTCGACATTAGCCAGCAAGTCCGGCACCCAGTGATTAATTGTTCCAGGATATTCCCCCCATAGTTTCCTCCCCCCCTCTGGATTATGGATACCCCACCCCACTTATTTTGCTTCCTTCCCTGAGATAATTTCCCCTCCCTTTTTTTCTTTCTTCCTTAACGAAACGACGTGCCCTGTCCCATCGTCTCGCCCACCCAATGCTGTCTTTTTCGTTCAACATTTTCCCCTTTTTTGACACCCCCCTTTTCCATCCTTTACATGCCGTTCCTTTCCTTCAAAGAAACCTTTCGAACCCCCCAGCGAACTTCGAATTATCGGTGCCACACCCCCCCCCCAATGTTTGCTGGAAAATGTCCTTTGTCTCTCCCCATGTGCTCCCCTGTACGGTAAACCGACCATACACTAAACCGACTTTCCTTCCAAACTTTATGGAGTTAACCCCCCCACCCAATATTTTTCCCCATACCCTGTTTGCAATGGCTGCTACCTTAGTAGGTTTTTGGGGCTGCACCACCAAAGTCCATTGATGTGACCCAAACCCCTTCTGTTCGGGGGACCCAATTTTTCGCCCCCCGCCCCTCCCTGCCGTGAACCCAGACCACCTCAGACCTTCCTCGTCGATTCTTCCCATCCCCCCGTGTAGTTATATTGTTGTTGAATCCAGAACCTCCAGCGACGTCATACCCCAAATTCTGCATGCTACTCATCCGCCCGTAACCCAAATGGTTAACAGGCCCTCCAATTTCCCACACATCTAACCGACTCCCTTGAGTGTTTTTTTCATTTTTTTCGACACTGTTTTACCCTTTACACCTTTCCCCTTCTCCAACAGCGCGGCCTGTTCGGATCCCCCCTCTCTTACTGGGAGTTTTGAGAAGCATCCCCTACCGCCAACATAAGTTTCTTTTACTAAGCCATTTTCCCGCTCCGCCCCCCTTTTGGCTAAATTCCTGTTTTTTACCCACGTGCCGCCTTTACTGATTTCATCCCTCCCCCCCATTTTATCTGGCTTCATGGCGGGCCGTCACTGTTGGTTTCGGTCACGAGTCCACCCCCCTTTCCTTGTGCGTCTTTGTTTTGATAACCGTTGCAATACCTGCCGTTGTTTTTTCTCTTTGCCGGCGTATCTCGTCAACTCGGCCTTTTTTGCGTTTCTTCATTTCCCGCGCGGCACAGAGAAGCCCAGTATCTGTTCCCGACATGAGTTTGTCCCCCCCCATTGAGTTGGCTGGCCGCACGGAACCAATCGTGCCACCTACCTAGATTCCCTCCCCCCCCTCTAAGTGACCCCGGAAGTCGCAGCCCTCATTGTATTCCCTCACTGTGCGGTGTGAGGCTGTTTTGACTGTGTCCTACCCCAGTCCCCCAGGTGTGCTTTTTTCCCTGTTATCGTTCCGAAATTGAAGTTCCCACTCCACAGCAAAATCCTGTTTCGTGTTTACGATTCGCCCCCCTCTTTTACGAAATTTTCTCTTCCCCCCCCGCCTTTTTATGCGACTAAAGACCTGTCCCAGTCACCACCGGTGACATTGGTTTTGTGTAACTGCAGACCTGTACCTCCATCCGTTTTTTTCCGTGACCCCAGAAGTAGCAACGTCCTCCCCCAGTCCCGCATATTGAGAGTTTGTCATTGGAAACTTTCACCCCCTCATCCCCATTGAGCGAGCCTCCCCCTTTTCCCCTAAATTTTTTTTCCCCACGGTATTGCCTTTCACTGTGCACCTGTCCCACCGCAAATTTTCTGATGCAGGGTGTTGGCACCTTTTTTTTCTACTCCATTCAGTTCCCTGCCCATTTGACTCGTTCGCGATCCCCCACAGAGATAGGCTCATGTCCAGCACTTCTTTTTTTGTTGGTATTAATCACCCTTTTTCTTTCCCCGCAGTTTCCGTTTTTTTCGCCCAACCCCCCAATGTTCCCCCCACCCTGCAGGTTTTTGTATAATCGACCCTTCCACCCTTCTGGTTTGAATCCCCCCGGTACCCCTTCCCGTCTACCCTTTTTTCTTTCACAATAAAAATCAACGGTCTGGACGCCCACTCATGTATGTGGTATTCCAACCCCTCACATTGTGCACATTGTTTTCCCCCTTTCCTTCGCTACACTGCACCAGGGCTCTTCCCTGAGAGCGAATATTTTTCACCATATCGTCCCCCTCCCTTCCGAGTTCAGCGACAACGTTGTAATCCTTACCCCGCCCCACCTTGCACCCTCCTCTCCAACCCTTTTTTTTCCGAGATTCTTCGCTGTTCTGCCGACTCCGCGCTTGGACCTCAACGAACCGCCTTTCGTCGAACAATACCTCCGACCACCCCTTTTTTCTGCCTTTCTTTTCTTTCAGGGAACCTTTTCCTTTTCGTATTCCCTGACCCTCAGAAGTGGTCACGCTTTGAGGGTGAGCCTCATCACAAGTTTTTTTTTTCCCCCCCCACCCGCAGACCCTTTTCATTTCTTCCTGCATACCAACACTAGAGGGCACATGGCGTAGCGTAATAACCCCCCAATGCCTGCTTTGTTTTGACGTTTTGGTTGCCCGATCCCCTGCCCCTACCCCTTCCCCCCCTGGCAAAAACCTAAAAGGTCTCGTCGCCAGCTCTTGGCAACTCCTTGCTGGCCTCACCCTTCCCAACCCCCCGATATAACTTTCATTGTTCGCAGCTCCCCCAACTTGATCCAGTACTCAATACTTTCCCTTTCGTCGGTCAACCTCCACAATCTGCTTACCCCCTTTTGGAAAGTACCCTAGCTGTACCATCCTTCACAACGCGCCCCCAGCAACCTTTTTTCGTACTTTGAGGTATCCGCCTCCAGCCCAAAGAATCTTCCCGCCCTTTTCTCCTGATTGTTTGTCGGTTTTGGGATGATATGACCTTATCATTTTGAGGCTCTTCGGTATTCCTCAGGCTTCTGTCCCCCTTACTACGAGGTCTTTTCCCCCCCTGTTTTTTTGCTTTGACCCAGGCTAGTGGCTTAAGGATTGGGCGACGATTTCTGTCGCATTCTCCCCGTTATACAGGTTTCCTGCAACAAGGTCGAGAAAATACAAACCTAACCCGATAAAAAGTTTTGTTCCCCCCCGAGGCGCCTTTTTTTTCTTTTTTTTTTTATGTTGCCTTGTGTTTTTTTTTTTTTTTGTTTTTTTTGGCATCAAGTTTTTCCTTGCTACTGCCTGGCACTTCGTTTGGTCGTTGAACGGTTAGTTCCAAACCGTTACCTTTCTGTGCGTTCCCCGATGTGCAGGGTTTGTGTTGCTGTTTATGCCATTTTTGTCACTGATCGGTTCTTCCGATTCACCCCCACGTTCCTGTTTAGTTTGGTTGTTACCTTTTACCCCACCGATTGATCTTGCGCTTTCGTTCCTTGGAGCGACATGTGTTTCTTTTTGGGCGATACCCCCTCTTTATTTTGGTGAGCAAATCAACAGCACGGCCGTTTGTACTCTATTTGAGGGCTCTTACTTCCAATGGCCCCTTATTTGTCCCTATGCGACTTGGTTCCTTGTTTGCCCCCCTGTCTTCTAACTTATTTTTTCCGTTAGGATTTTTGTGTGTTTTTCTCCTCTTTTGAGGTGCTCTTGGCTTTTCAACATTTTGCTCCAAGCTGTACGTTATATCGTCTTATTCACGTCTTCCCCCCACCATATTTCGCTTTTTCTTTTCACAGTTTGGACGTCCCACCTTTTTTCATCAAACACGGCGTCCCTTTTTTTTCCCCGAGTTTGGCGGCACACATCACTCGCGATTCTTTTTTGAGTTGTGCCCTTTCCCTCTCCCCCCCTTCTTTCTTCTCCCTTTTGCGCTTTTTTCACCGTAGTGTTAGGTGTGGTTTTACCCTGGCGGATTTTTTCTTTTTCCTCCGTTTATCCGGTTCCGCTTCGTTCCGCCTTCCGCTATGTGTCATTTTAGTTTATTCCCTTTTCTTCCCTTTTTTCTTTCTTTCTTTATTTTTTTTATCGCCGTCCTGCACCCCACAACTATTTAATGTTTCGTGGGTCGGATCTGCTTCAAGAATTTTTCGGCACCCCTAGTACGAGCTGGTTTTCTTTTGTTACAGTCGCATAGATGGTTCGTCCCCTGGGGCCGATTTTATTTTCCTGGAGTTCTCTTTTGACTTTTGCGTACCCGGGATAGACTCTGGTGGCTTTTCCTTTTCCTGTTTTCCCCATTTAGCCAATGATCGCGGAATGTGTGACTTCACTGCAGCTGTCTTGGATTTATGGAACGCGTTGTTCGGTCGAAGTTTGTCAGTCAACACTTCTCTTTCTCTGTGATCCCCTCGGTAATGCTGCTGTCCGTCCGCCCCCCCCAGGTCCCATCCATATTACGCATTCTTTTGAGGATGGCTACCAGAGTCAGGTCTTTGATTCTTCTACTGCTCATGGCCCTTTGCAAATATGGCATGTTAGGTTCGGGTCTTGCAACTTGAGTTCCAATTTCTGGGCCGTTTTCTTCCCTCTCGAATTGTCCTTCCTCCACCGGTTTTGGTACTTTCGCAAAATTTTTCCCTTTTCTGAGTTCTCTATGATTTGGATTCTGCTTTTAAGGATTTCCCCCGACGGTATTGGCCTTCATGCGAGACAGTTTCATTACCATTTCTCTGATGACTTGATTTTGATTTTTTTCTGTGACGCTGAACTCTTCCCTTTTACCCCTCCTTTTCTGTTTGTAGTGAGCTCTGAAGTTGATTTTTCGCGAGCCGGACCCCGATGGGTTTTCGAGCTCCCGGTGTTGAGAAAGGTGACGGAATGGTATGGCTTCCTTTCTTCTTTCTGTGCTGGTTTGATGATTGTATGAGGGGCCCTTTTCCTTTTTTTGTGTTATGAGCACGTCATTCCGTTCTTCGACTTCTTTTCCCCTCACCGCCTTTAACCCCCCTGCGAGGTCTGAGCTTGAACTGCTTGTCTCCGTTCTCCGATTTTTTGCCCGTGGGCAGTTTTGGTTGCCCGGTGGCTTTTGTATGCCAGCAGCCCTCTTCTGTGGTTCGTTTTTGAATCACTAACGCTTTTCCCCGTTCGGCTCACAAGGTCTGGCGTTCCGGATTCGATTCCCCGGTAGCCACGACTTTGAAACCGGCGTTGTTGTACCAGCGTTCCTGCCTGCCAAGGTTTCCAGGCCGACAGTTTTTCCGTCGCAACCATAAGCCTCCCCCTGGTCTTTCTTTCTCTTTTTCCGATTTGAGTGGGTTCCCCTGCCCCGGATGGAGGCGGCCCCGTTTGCAAGGTTTGGTTGAGGTTACTGCGTGAGGAGCCCCCCCATTTTCTTCCCCCCGCTTTTCGTATATTCCCCGTGTCTCATTAGTCCCTGAGACGACTCCGATGGCTTTCTTTTTCCCTGGACCCGTCCTCCCGCGGGTCAAGGCCGGTACTTCCTTCGTTCCCATATCGCAGTTATGGCGGCTTGATTGTCAACCTCCCTTTCTTTTTTTTTTACCAAGGGGCAAGGGCTTCGCCACCCTTTCCGCCCCTAGATTTCTCTTTTTGCCAATGATTGGGTTCGACTTGATTTGACGGTTCTGGTCTTCCGTTACGTTTTGACCTGTATTCCTTTTTTCTTTCGCCTTCCAGATTTGGTTGGAGACGGCTGCCCCGGCTTCTCTTGTCACCCGGGAATCCCCATAAGGTTTTTGGGCGTCAGCCTTTGTTCTTTTCTAGTCTCTTCCCCGTGGCTCCTTTTCTTCCCGCGGTGTTCTGTTCCGCAATTCATTCTTCTTTATTGTCACTCTCCGTTGTTCCCCTTTTCCCCCCGTTTTGTTAGTTTCGTGGTGACCCGGTCGCTTCTTCTTGGTTTGAAGGAGCCCCCAACTTGTTCCGGTTGGGAGGCTCCCCCCCCCACTTGTGAGGTCTCTTTTGTTTTTTGGTCTCCATGCCAATTTGTGGAAAGGTTTACCAAGTTTCCCGTGCCTTGCGACTCTTTGGGTTTCCATCTGCCTTTGTGGAGATTTTTGTTGTTTTCTCCCAATCTTCTTCCTCTATATTGGAACCACCCCTCAGTTGTCCCCTTTCCAAAAGGTGTCCTGCTAGGTGAAGACCCCCAACAAGTCCCATTAATACGACCCAACCTTACACGATTATGCTCCTGGCCAGGCTTATCCGCGCCATTTTTAGTTTGCTTTTTTTGTTTGTTCGCCTGTTTTTTGTTTTTTTTTTTTTTGGGGTTCCTTGTCATGGGTAAGGTGGCATTGCTATTATTTGACCTTCCTCTTTTCATTTTTTTCTTTCTACTGTGCCTCCATTTTTGCTGACCAGCGCTTGCCTTTCTTTTTTTTTCCCACCCCTTATTTTTTTGCTTTGTGTTTACCTTGTGTACGACAGTATTTTTTGTTCGCTTTTACACCTTTTGGGAAAATCTCGAGGCCCCACCTCAGGGGTTAATTGCTGGACTCCATTTGCTTTTTCGACTTTCCTTAGAGCATCCTTTACCGTTTTTGTTCCCCTGGTTTTTTTGTTCCCTGGGGCGCGTGGAACCCCCTTTTTTCCCGCAAAATGTCTCTCAACTGCATGTGAGACAGGGTGACCTCGGTGTTTGTTCCCCACCCTTTGTCCTTATCTTTCCACCGGTACTTGAGCTTTTTTTTTTTTTTTTTGCTTCGGTACTTGATTTTAGAGTGGGTTCAAGGCACGGTTGTCCCTCTGATTCAGGCGACCTCTTGTCGGACCCACAACACTGTCTGCCTTGGGTTGACATGACGTTCCCCCTGCGGGACATTGTTTTTTTTGAATGAGGCTTTCATGCGCGCCTTTTTTCCGACGACGGTTTTCCCCCCGTTTTCGTTTTCGGAGAATTTCGTGTCTTGGCTAGGTAGGATTTCGGTAAGGTATTATTTTGCTTTTTGGAGCACCGGGCTGGAGTTTCGTTTTCGTCCCACAGCCACCGTTTTAAACTTACCCCATTTTTCGACGGTAGATTTCCGTAAAATGTGCATCTGTAAAGCC
>Ga0179593_1534389_pt1 | contig 11124 bp, 12 predicted proteins | sample CZODoug2_1_08_16_FD_185931 | JGI IMG/M metagenome (GOLD analysis project Ga0179593, IMG submission 185931) | Vadose zone soil fungal communities from Angelo Coast Range Reserve, California, USA - CZODoug2_1_08_16fungal (PacBio error correction) | ecosystem: Environmental > Terrestrial > Soil >... | reverse complement strand
GGTGAAACGTCGGTTTCGAGGTTGGGCTTAGATTCTCTCCAGTTTTGACTGCTCGCGTGGTCGGATCGCCCACTGTCGCTTCCAAGTCAGTGGCCGGTAGGGTCACCGTAGCACCCCCTTTTTTGTGCCCCAAGCTCCACCTACCCAGTAGGTCTCGCAGGTTCCAATCCCCATTGCGAGCCATATCCGTCCACCTCCTGATCCATCCGCCCACATCCAACCCCTGCGTTCAACTTTGAACCAGTTGTTTGAGTCCATTTTTCTCGATAGACTAGGACCCCCTTTCGGAAACCGTCCAAGTTTTGTCGATAGTTTGTCGCGGAGCATGCCCTTATCGGGTCTCCGGCAACAAGAAGAACTGAGCTCGAACCTTCTCTTTTTCCCACAACCAATCCAATTCGCCGCTCCTTTTCGCAGTTCCCTTTTCTAATTCAACGACACCCCCCGATATACCCCACCATCAAATTGCATTATGAAGGCCTGAATTTCGGTGTTTTCTTTTTCTTTTGGCCCGATTCTGCCATTTTTTCGTTTTCTCTTCGGAGGAGAGGAGGGAGGTCTTCTTATTCCGCTCTGAAACCTCGGGTTGGAGGAGACGTCCCTGAGCTGGCTTCGTCGAGCGTTTCCTCTTGCCTGGGTAGATGCTCGCTTCTGATTATCTCCAAACTCGGTTGGTGCCTCGGATGTCTTTTTTGCGTCGGGGATTTTGAGCGTTTTGTCCGATTTATTATTCCCCCCGACGCGGAGTAGGCGGTGGATGATTCGCAGTCGGGGACGCGTCACTGTCTTCTTGCGTTCGAGTAGTTACCACCCTTTAGCGTGTCCGGGTCCTCCCCGAGATTGACATCTCTTTCTCGGGGGCGGAAATCTGGCTTTTTTTGGATGGGTTTTTTCCTTTTGGGTGTCGAGAAAACCAGTGCCGGTTTCGTATATGACCTTCTTTGTCGCTATTTGTCTGCCCTTTCTTTGGCTGTCTGAGAGGGCGGTTTTTCCAAGTTCGCGGTTTTGTCTCTTCGAATTCGACTTGCTTTCATCTTCTGATCGGCTTCGCCCCGTGAACTGTGATTGTACATAATCTCTAGTGTTGGTTTAGCTTCCCTGATTTCACCTGCCAAAGGATTACACCCAGATTCTTCCGGCGGGACACCCCCGAACTTTTCCACCCGCGCTGCGTTTCCTCCCTCTGATTCCACGAGCGGAAATGGCGAAATTGGTAACGCCCCCCTCGTTGCTCTTCCTTTAATGACTTCTTTTCCCCTTTGCCCCACTGTGCCACCGAACCATCCAACCCCTCACATCTCGTTTTTGCAAGCGCTCAAAAGCAAGTGCGTTGCAGTATCCGTCCATTTGCCTCCGGTGTATAACGGGTCCGCGCTTTGCTCCCTCCCCCATGCTCTTTTATGCGAATTTTTCCTTATCACACTACTTACATCCCTCTTTCCTAAAAATGACCAACTTTACATCCATCCTCCCATCGAACCAGCCGGGAATTCCCGGTCCCCCCCCATTTCTTTTGACCATCGTATATTTTCTTTTCCCTCACACAATGCAGCTCACCCGCTCTCCTAACCCTAAAACAGACTGATGTTCAGTACTTGCGCCTTATCCCCGTCCCCAGATAAGAACGCCGAGATTCCCTCCCCCGCTTCTATTGCTCTTGAACGCAAAATACCCCCCCAAACATACGCTGATTCCTTTCTTTGGAATGTCCGTTTTTGGCTCACCCTACCCACAACAAACAAACAAAGGGACCTGTTTCGGAATGCTGCGACCCACTTTGGCTTTTGTGCGTACGGCTTTTTTCGGTCGTCCGTTTTGGTATGAAGACTTTGCTATTCCTCGCCTCCAATCCGACGCTAATTCTCTTTCTCACTCCCTCTTTGGGCCGGGCGATTCTGGCCCTTTTTCCCTCTGTTGCCCTCCCCCACCCTTTCTGACAAAGAGTTTTCAGGCTGTGGGCGTCTTCCTCCAGCTTTATTATCCCGTCGCCTTTCTGTGTAAATTCTCCTTCAATTTTTCAGTTTCTGTTATATCTTGTCCAACCCCTTTTTTTTCCTGGTTGCCCCACTATCCCTGTTGCCTACCGTGTCGCGGGCCCCCCTCGACGCGAGACTTCCTCCCCTTGGCGATGTATCTAAGCGCCCCCGCCGGAAACGCTCCCCAGAATCCGTTGCTGCCGGCCAGTCAAAGATATATTTTCTCCTCCCTAAGTTTTTTGAGATCTTGATTTAGCACCGCTTGCAACGGGGAGATTGCGTTCGGGAGATCTCCTCTGATTGCTTCGCGGTCGAGTGGTTCCGAGATAGGTCGCCGCTGGTGTCGTTTCGTTTCTTTGGGAAAGAAGCCCCCAAGGGTTTGACACCATCCCAACCTGGGCCCTTGTCAGGGCTCCCCCCATCCAATGTTATCACTTTATCTCTGATCCGCGAGCCGCCCCAAATAAACCCTTGCGCGGGAACGCAGGCCCCCTTGTCTTGGATTCAGTATGCGAATCTCCGCAAGAACCAAATGCTGCTCTTTCAAATCCAAAGGCTTCTGTACTTAGTATTCGTATCCTCTTCTCGGTTTGGCAGGACAGAAAATGCGCTCGTGGACGACAAAAAGCAAAGCAGGCCCCCTCTGGACATTGCCCCATTTGCCCTCTAGGTACTCCACGATCTTATCCCTTTTTTTCAAATGAGTCCTTCCTTCGGGCACTTCAGTATTTGTGTTCATGCGCGTCGACGTCTCGAAGTCTTGGCCTCCTTGCTTTGCTTCTTTTTTCTCTCTGCTGGCATTGTTTCCCCGCGTTCCTGGGTTGGAGTCTTGCCGAGATGTCTTCCGTTTTGATTATGTCCATATGTCGTGATGATGCCCCTTTCGCCACCCCTGTGCTTGTGCCGGAGATCGTGGGCTTTCGTCTCGTTGTCCTGCTTATCTCTCTGCCATCTATTGTAGGGCGGTCTACTTCTCATTCGCGAGGCCTTGTCCGGAGGTCGATCTCTGGGATCCCACGATTTTCGTGAGGAAACCGAATCTTCGTTCCTGCGGCCCTACGGCGGGCGTTGGATGGTTTCCTTTTCGTCCAGTAGTTTTTTTTTTTTGCCACGTTGGAGTAAAAATTTCCAGTTCTTTCTCGAGGTGCTAGTTTCATGCGACTCATTTTTCTGGTGCCTACCCCAGGAAGTAGGGATAAGCCGGGGGCGTGAGAATTCGGTGGTCACGTTTTGAGCCTAGACTTTTAGCGCTGGTGCTTGCCAGATTTCGCCCTTGTCGCGATGCCCAGCAACTCTATTTTTTATATCTTCCTTAGTTGGTTGTTCGGTAGGATTAAATGGAGTTCACTCTCCGACCCCTGCAGATCCATTTTCAACCCCCTAGTTATGGTAGAAAAATTTTCCCCTTTTCCACCGACGATGCGCGCGTTGCTTAGTATTCTCTCTCATTGTTTGCGACTTGCCCGTCCCCTTTTTCTTCAACTATCCCCAAACTGCCGCGCCCCTAACATGGGTTTTCTCCACCCTCTGCACACTCTGGTCTGACGAACCCCCGGATCCCTTCGCCCCGTATCCACAGTTTTAGTTGCAGTTCTAGTCCCCCCTCTCAGATTTGTGTCTCCAGCGGCTCTTCGGTCGCCGACCTACCCAACCTTTCATTCCCGTGCCCGACAGTCATTTACCCCCTTCCTACCCCACGCGATTGCCTCTTTACATCCTTCACACCCTCATCCAAGACTCCGCCTACAGCCAGTCCAATGCCTCCCCTTTCGCATTCTCGCGACCTTCACACCAGGCCGCTCCAAATCCCATCTCGTTTCTCCTCCCCCAGACTAGTCAAGTCTGGCGCTAAATGGCATCCCATATCGTCCGTCCCCCCCCCCCCCCCCCACTTCGGGCAGAGCGAAACGCCAATGGCCGATTCTAGCAGTAGCCCGGAACCAAAACCCTTCCTGAGTGAATTCATAATTAACTCCATTTTGACCTGGCTAATCCTGGTGTAGTTGCTTCAGGTTCGCTTCCAAAGTTGCAGGGCTTGAGCACGGCTTGTGCTGCCCGTCCTTGCTCCTCCCAGGTGTCGTCCCCTTCCTTGACTCTTATCCGCGCAATACCCTACGCCTCTCCTTGTACTTTTCGCACGCGCGATCTTCTGTTTTGTCTTACCCTTTTGCCCTCACATTCTACACCCTTTTTCCCGTCACTTTTGTGTGTTGATTGCCCTCTTTTTTCGTTCGAGCCATTGTTGCACTCGCCGTTCGTCACCTGCACCCCCAAGTTTTTTTAGCTTTGTTACCCCCTTGTGCCTTTTCGTTTCCCAATACCTCCACTGTGCTTTTTTTCGTTATCGCGGGACCCACCTTGACGCGAGCCCGCACGTGGTCCGAAATCTCATACCGCGCCCCGACGTGTCACTCTATCTTTTTCCTTCTCCCTTTTTGTTTGTTGTCGACCTGAGCCCACGTCGTGAATTGGCGTCTGTTTTTCGTTGATGATCTTCTCGCCGTGCGTTATGCTGTTGTCTCTACACGGTCGTCTCATCTGTTGCAGGTAGTAGGGGCCCTACCCAAGTTTGTCCAACTAACTCCCTAACCCTTTTGCCACAACAGTTGAAGCTCAGTTCCCCAATCAATGCGACTCTCGCTTGCGCCTTTCTTGCCCCCAACCCTCCCCCCCTGGCCCTTCTTCTTTGAGGACCTTTCCTTTTCTAACTTCCTCGCAGCACATAATCTTTCCCGGACCCCCCAAATCCTCTTCTTCCCGTAAAACTTGCTCGTCTGGGACAGAAACAGACGGGCTCTGTCCCTCCTTTGACGAACTTTGGCGGGAGAAAAGGCCGGACCTCCCCCCCACAATCCAATTTTTCGCTCATCCCTAAAATTATACTTGCTCGAAGCCCACCCCCCCCCACCCCTCTTATGCATCCCAATCTGATGCGGATTCTACCCTCTTAGTGTGTTATGTCTAAGCGCTCCTACCCGTCTCCATTTTTGTTCTCTCTGACGGATGCAATTGATTGTCGCAGATGTAACTAGTCTTTTGGCGGCTTTCTGGAGCGTGATTAGCTGCCTTTTGAGAGATCGCAACCTCCGATTTATCGAAGTTCTGCATCAGTCGGTTCCTTCTGGAGCTCGTCGTGTTTCGTCCTTTTGTCCTTTACTTTAGTCTTAGTTTGATCTAATGTTTTCTTCGGGGTCCGCGGCTCATTTTTCTTCTGCTCTACCTTCCGATTTTTTGCTGATTGTCCCCCGCTTTCCCACCCCCCCCAAAACCCCCCCCCCCCACCCCCCCCCCATTCTTCTCCAACTGCAACCTCCTGTTGTTCTTCGGCTGAAAGTACTGCTGGGATTTTTTTCTTCAGAGTTTGTCCCCCTTTTGATCCCCCAAAAGTGGAGCGACCCATCGCCCCGGTTTTTTCAAGGTCCGATCCTTCTTAAGCCGGATCCTGACGGTTTTCTTTTCTTTCGCGAGCTGAAAGTCTTGTCCATACTTCTCTGGTTCATGCATCTGCTTCTTTTCTCTCAGCTTCGAGGATCACTATCCTTTTCCTCCCCATGTTGTTTGTTTGCTCTCCCCCCTCATGTAATGTAGAGACAATCTCAGATAATTCTTTTTCCCCAGCTTTTCCCGAATCGAGCCACGCGTTCCTCAACGCGCTCCTTGGTTCTCGCCCCCGGACGCCTGGTCTTCGAAATTTCCTTGTCCTGCCGATCTCCAGGATTGTCCCCCCTCCCCGAAATCACTTGGTTTTCTCCAACCCCTTATTTTGAAGCCCCAACATCCCCCTTACTTTTCCCCTCTTCCGTCCATACCGAGCCAAAGAGCTTTCGTTTTTCTCTTCCACCGTCTTCCAACCGCTTTTCTCGTCCTCTCCGACGACACAGGCCTTTGCTCCGTCCTGCAATGTCCTTTTGATCACCCCGATTGCCCTACGCCACAACCACTGTCGCCTTCATCCACCTAATCCAATATACGGTTCCCCCCAACCAGCCTCCTTCCTGCATCCTTAGCCCCACTCGCTCTTCGATCTCGAAAAACGGAGATATAAGCGCTCCCCCCCCCCCCCTCTCGTTCCCAGCTGGAGGTGCGCTCCCTTCAGGCCACTCTTCCTACGCTTTTTTGGAACGCCCAAAATTGGCCGACCGTCGCGCTTCCCGACAAAACTCCAGTTTCCCTTCCCTACCATTTCTGCCCAGCTACCGTCGTTTCTTTTTTTTTTGCTTTCCACATTTTCTGTCGACCAATTGGATTTGTGCGGTCCGGCCCTTTCTCGCTCATTTCGTCTCAGTGCGATCCAATGGTCTAAATTCGTAATCTCCCTGGAACTCTTTTACTTTAAAAAGATTTTCCTGATCCTTTTTTTGCCCCCTTCTCGCCTGTTTGCCCTCACCCTGATTTTTCCCGGCAAACAGTCGTTCACCCAGTTATTACCTACCGCGCTCACCTTTTCTCTCCAGAGATTGGAGTCCCTTGCTCTTCCTTTTCCAAATTTGGGGCTATGATTTTCCCTTGTGCTCTGGTAAATATACCTGACACTGCTGTCGCCTTTCCTTGTAGCGCGGGGACCTTCACTCTCCGTGGCTTCCTCAGTCCCAATCGCCAAAGAATCAGTCTCTGGTGGCGATCTTTTCTTCTCCCATCGTTTCGTTTGTTTTTTGATTTTTGATGTTCCTCTCCGAGCAACGGCGTGATTTTTTCCCTTTTCGTTTTTCTTCTGACCTTCCCCCTGCCTCGCGTCTTAAGTTAGGGTCCCCCTCGACAACGGCGCGCAAATTTTCAGATTCGTTTCAGTTTCCAAGCCCACCACAAGGTTGAACCTAACTCCCCCTGGACCTTAAAATCTCCCCTCTAAGGCGGACCAAGCTAATGATCGTACAGCTAGTCCAGCCGCCCCACATAACCCCCCATGCCTTGACTCATTTTCCGGCCTTCCAGTGAGGGAACCACCTTTTCCTTCTAGGCACCCAAGAACCCCCCTCGTCGTAAATACAATATTTTCGCGATTCGTATTCTTGGAGACTAGGCCCATCTTAGGTTGATCGGCCTGGTCGCCCGAGCTGAGTGACCCCCAGTATCAGACCCCAACACAGGTTCCGCCTCCCCTATCTCCTTCCGCTAGTCTGAACGACTCCACCTCTCTAGCCCATTTAATTATTCCTTGATGCCCCACTTAATCATCGTAGGTGTTGGTTTTATTTGGTGCTCTCTATTCGCGCATTTGAGTTAAATATCCTTTGCGTTCGGGAGGCGGAGCGTGACCTGGATGCGCAGCTTGCAACTTGCGGGTTGGATTAGCTTAGATATTCTTCGAGCGTGATGCTCTGTGTAGCGCCCTGCCGCGTTGATCGATTGCATGCATCGGTGCGTCAATTTTGGCGTGTGTCTGAGTCGCGTTTTGCTTCTTTCTTATGCACATATTTTTTTGATCTTGTGTCCCCCCCACTTTTGAAAGGCGTCCTCTTACTTTGTGTACGGAGCTGGACGTTGCTCTGTTTATCCACGGCTCCCGGTAACTGCCAACGAATCTGCTTTTTTCGTGGCCCTGAGACATAAGGAGAACGTTTTCTTCCGTGGCGTCAGCGTGTGCAAGTGGTTACAAACCAAGTGGACGTTTCTGCCGGCTAGTCTGGATAAGGGGCCTGTTGTTTTCCCCCTCGATGAAGTCCTCAGGGCCCTTTTCTCGCGGTGAAATCCCCCGGTTTCGAACCTGATTCTCGCTGGTGATGAAGCTTCTGTGTTTCGACTAGATATTTTTTCACTACCTCGTTTTTTTTCGCTCACAATACGACCTCTCCCCTTTCCCATCCGCAATTCGAGCTTCATCCCCACAAAGCGCAGTCCAGGTAGCTAAACCTCTCCCACGGCTGCGCTCCCCGCCTCAATCACCAGCAGGTAATTTCTCCTTCTGTTTCCCACTGCCTCCGACCTGGCCCTTTTTCTCCGATGTCCTAACCCCCTTTTTGTTTCTAAGACCCCTATGGATCCCCCCTAACCACACGCATTTCATCGCCCTTGTTTTCGCGCATTGAGACTGTCTTTCCGCACTCTGACCTCCTTGGTCGCTTTGCCGCTCCCGAGACAGTTGCCTCCGCCCCGCCTTCGCGTCTTCATCCCCCCTCCCCCTGAGCATATCCATCCTTCCCCCGCTCCTATAAAAGGACGTCTACTTCAGCCAGTCTGCTGCAGACCTTCGAGCCCTCGTTTTCGATCTCTCCCCCAATTCCACTATCGCTCCTCCCCCCCATCCTGATTTTTTCCCCATCTCCCCGGTTTTCTCTCCTCATACGAACGCCCTCAGAGATTTCGGCGCCCATGGCGAAGCGACTTCCGGCAAACTAACACAAACCTACCTCGTCTTTCCTTACTCAATTTAAATCTTCTTAATATCGTGTTTTGGTCTCGTTGGCTTTAAGCATCTTTGGGTCCGCGGGTCTGTCTAACCCTTTTGTTTTTGATTCTTTTCTCGATTTCCTTTCGGTCGCCGGTGCTTGATTCCTTTATCCCTGAATCATGTTGCTATCTCAACAACTATAGACGCCGTACGGCATCGATTTTCTCTCGGCTGTTCATGAGTCGCGACGTTCCTTCCCACTGCCTTTTCCTGTAAATGTTCCCCGCCAGGGTTTGTTTTTGGAGTCTGCTTTTTACTCGTCTTCAATTATCGCCTGGTGGTCTCCTTTTTCCCAAGGGTTAGGTTCCTTCTGCTCATGTTGCCCACTACCCTTACCTGCAACTGTTTCCGACCCCGTTGTAGCGCTGTCTCCACCCCCTGGGGGGGGTGGGTTGGTGTCATCCCCGTTAATCCTCTCCCCCCCGAACCCGCTCAAAAGCTCAACATGACTGATGCCCCTCCATTTCTACTTCTCCCCTCCGTGTTGTTTGTGCTCCTATGGCCCCCCCGTCTCCACGCCTCTTATTTTGGTCGGGGGATGAGACTCGCCACGTTTCCTGGGAGCTTTTCGAAGGTAGTTTGTTTACGTCGTCGTCATCCCAGTTCCTATCATGGTTCCAGCACCGGGTTTGTCCCCCCCAAAGTCCTACATCCCCTTGTGAAAAAAAGTTAGGACAGGTCTTTCCCCTGGCTCCCCCCAGCGCCTGGTGGCCCCGGGTTTTTTCTTGCCCCCCACATCCCCCTGTTGGACTTCTTGAACAAGTGGTGAGGTCCCACCGTGCTTGCCGAGGCAAGAACCAAATCTTTCTTTTTTTTTCCTACACTCTTGACTCTAGTATTCCCCGGAGACTAGCAAACCTTCTCTTGCCTCCGGAATCAGACACCTAAATGATCTCTCCCACCCCCGCTGCCCACGGACAACCCAAAGCCCCAAACTTTTCCCGCAGGAATCCCCCCCCCTCTTGACTGCCTGTGCGCCAACTGGACTCCACCATCTAGCCATTTTCAAAATGAGTTCTGCCGGCGGCAACTCGGTTTGTTTACTTTGCGTCTAAGCGACTCGCCAGCGTTCCCTCTTTTTTCTTGTAGTCGGTCGGGGAGCGGCTTATTGATGCGCCAGCTTGTTCCTTGCTTTGTTGGATGCGACTAGAGGGGATTAATTGTATTTAGTATATCTCCTATCCCGCTTGATCTGAAGGGATGATGGCTCTTTTTTACTTCTGGAGATGTCGATAGGAGCGTGTCCGGATTTATATGCCCCCCGCTGGATGTAGCTTGGTAGAAGTTGTATCTTCTTCCGTATTCTCTGGCGAGCCTTTGACCCAAGGTGTACTTGGCGGCTCTGTCCCCTTCCTCCTTTTGGCATTTTTTGAAATTCGATGATTTCTTTGGATTGTTTCTGGCTCAAGTTTGAAGTTGTCCCCCCCCCAATGTTGAAGGTTCACGGGGCGTCGCATAGAGGTTGTGCCTCGTTTAAATTTTCGACGTCAGCCGACAGGATGCCCTTCTGTTATCCTGACGAGGGCTCGCGGCGGGGTTCCTTTAGGGTTTACACGCCTTCCTTTGGTCATCTGATTGTCGCCGACTTCCCCTGACACATCTCTACTATGTGCTATATCCCGGTTTCCTCATCATCACGTGTTTGTTGGCTTCTTCCCCGTCCCCTCGGACGCTCGCTCTCACCCAGAGTATAGTCGACACCGTCTCAACTTTACCCACCTCGTGCTCGCCGCTCATCTCCACGCCTTTTCCTTCGTCGAATGACCTGCACATCTCCCCTTGAACCCTGAGAGAAACCTTCCCTTTTTTTTCTAAACTTTGAAACCAACTCTGAAGCCCTAAACCATCCAACGAATAATCCGTCTTATACCCCGCCCGAGGTCAACCTCAGTTCTTTGTGTTGTTCGGCTCCAAGCTGAAAAAGTGTCCGCTTCTTTTCCGCGCGACTCAGGCCGCGTTTCCCCCCATGCCTAAGTAATTCCTCCCCCCCCCGCCTAACATCCATTGCACAAGCCGTTCAACCCTCTACCTACAAGAACCTTCCGACCGTCCCTGCCTTCGGAAGGACGACTTAGATTCAATCGCCTTCGATCTCACACATTCTCGCGATAGCCGCAAGCCCTCTGCGATCTCCCCCCCCTGGGACGGTCTTTCCCAGTTCTTCTTTCTATCCGCCCTTTCCCCCTCCTCGATTGATGGAACTCCCCCCAATGGCCGACGTTGAGCTTCCCGCACACCCCACCCCCGATCTAAGTGCGCCTCAATTTTGCCCCCCTTGCTATCGTCGGTGGCAGTTAGCTAACCAAGGGCCTGGTCATTTGGATGCTGCGAACATTTTTTGTTTTAGGCATTCTTTTCTTTTCTCGGTCGCAGTTCTTGTGACTTCCGTCTCCAGAATCATGTTGCTATTATACCTGACACCCCTTCCCATCTGCTGAAAGCCTATTCCTTGCAACGTGTACTTGCGATCTTCTGTTCCCCTGTCTGTCGCGACGGTCTGACCCACACTTGCCCTTTTTTTCCCATCGTTACCAGGTTCCGTTTCTTATTTGGCTTTAATATGTCTCGATTTTGCTAATTGGCGCGAACAGGACTTGTGTAATGATATTAATACTTTTCCCGGTTAGGTTTTATTTTTTTTCCCCACCCTTTTTGTCTCCTCCCCCTGTACTTCGTGTAGCGGACCTTCACGCATCATTCTTCACGCACGTGGCTCCTTCATTACCGAACCAGGACCAGCCTCCTTTCAGTTCGTCTTCC
>Ga0179593_1532224_pt1 | contig 11124 bp, 10 predicted proteins | sample CZODoug2_1_08_16_FD_185931 | JGI IMG/M metagenome (GOLD analysis project Ga0179593, IMG submission 185931) | Vadose zone soil fungal communities from Angelo Coast Range Reserve, California, USA - CZODoug2_1_08_16fungal (PacBio error correction) | ecosystem: Environmental > Terrestrial > Soil >... | reverse complement strand
TATATTTTTACCCTCTTCACCTCTGTCCCCTCGATCCTCTTTTTTCCACCCCCCCCCCGCCTTCTGAGAAATGCTTTCCCTTCTTTCACGTTGGCAAACCGCTCGCCTGCGCCTGGTAGCGTTTCTCAGAGACCCACTGCTGGTTACCGAGTTGTCCGTGACAGGAACCGACCCCCCTTGCCAAACCTCTCCCTTTGCGCCCGTCGAAGGCCCCTCTCCCTGCGTTTTTTCATTCCGGTGATGATGATTTCGTGCCCTCGAGAGATTTTTTCCCAGCGGTCAGTTTCCCCGAGCTCCTTTTTTGTATTTCACTACTCTGGTCAGGTAATGTCTCCCGATTCCCCCCAGGCGTTCCCCTTATGGGACTTGATTTTTCTCCCGCGCCCGGACAACCTTTTTTCCCCAACCTGAGTTCTGAGCTGATCGCCGCCATCTTCCGGCCACTGTTTTTTGTACGCATTCTTCCCCCTTTCATGGTATAATGGCGCCCCGAGAAGGAATGTTTTTCGAGCCAGGTGACTATCTTTCTCGTAGTTTACCGGCTTAGCAGCTAATAGAAGAAAGCTCTAGAAGATCTTTGACTCACGCTTCGACTTTGAAGACCTTCCCCTTAATCCCCCAGTTCGGTCTCTAGAAATTCCGCCTTGCCTGGGTGCCAGATCTGCCCGTTCTCCGAAGAATTCCCCCGGTCTTCAGCCATGGTACAAGCTTACAGCTCCCCGTCCTTCCTAGTCTCTGCGTCCCATTTTTCAATGACCTTCCGATTCCCGATGTGAACTTCTCTCTACCGAACCTTTTCGTATTTCTTCCCAAGTGCCCTTTGAGATCATGGCTCCCCGCGGCGCAGGGGCTCTACATCCAAAGAACGTACCCCCACGCAGATCTCTTCCGAACGAGCAGGTTGCTTCCCAGGCGAGGGTTTCTTCTCTGACTATCCCCCCAGCTTTTTCCTCACTTTGGCTATTACCGCAGTTAAATCTTCTTGATATCGGCTTCGATGCTCGGTTTTCCCTTTCTAGCTGTTTTACTTTAAAGGGGCGTTGCATAATTATATCGATCTACCTCCAATCTTATGTTTTTTTTTCCCCCGCTCGCCTCCTCCTCAGATCAGTCTACCCTAAGGGTTTCTTCTTTCCTCCTCTGACAGGTCTCTCCCTTTTAAGCTGGGAATTCGGTGTCCTTCTTCCAAGTTTGCTTGCTTTTCTTTTCCTCTCTTCCCTTTCTTACCAGGTAAGCGCTCCCTCCCCGAGAGCCATTTCTTTTTTCTCCCCCCGCCCCGGTCTTTGGTTCCTCATTTTTCTTTAACTTCCCCCGGAGTCACTAACCGTGGACTCTGTAGCGGCGGCCTCGGGAGCCCCCCCCCCCCCTTCCTCCTACCCCTGCGCGTTCCTCTTTTTCGATTTCCCCCTTCTTTCGTGTTCCCCCCACATGTTGCTCCCTCTTTTGTCGCTTTATCCTGCGAGTCCTCGTAAGAGGAGGTCGTCGCGGAACAGCTTGTGCTGCCTCCCAGCGCGAAAATGACAGAATCCCCCTCCCCCCTCTCATTTCGAATCCCTTCCTTTTTTTTCCTAGAATTTCTTTCCTTCTTCCCTTTTTTTTCGACTGATGAGAATCCCCCGCTAACGGCGTGCCGAACCCTCCCCCTCCCCGCCGCAACTTTCTTCCCTTCTGACCGTTCCTTCTCATTTTCGGCTTTTCGTTCCAAGAAATCCGTATTACTGGTGGAAATAGTTTCTTCTTGGCAGCGCCTGTTGGTCTCTATCCCAGTATCGTCCCCCGCTCGCCTCCTGTGTCCCTTTCCGACTTTTTTTGATCAATGGTGACAGCTAGGCCCCAGATCTCGCGCCTTGGCGCACCTGGCCTCTAATCGATGTGCTCTCGGTCCCTTCTTCGCCTTTCCAATGGTTTTCCCTCGTACCGACCGACTTGCTGTCCGCCAGGCGGGGGCAACGAATTTTCCAGGATAAACTCACCTTTTTCCCAGCATTTTCACGTTATCCCCTCTCTTGATTTGTGGGGATTGCTACGATCCGACTTACTGAAGGACGATGGCGGTTCCCTTTTCTCATCGGGACGATCTAAGGCTTTTTCAGAACGGACTTTTTTGATGTAGGCCATGATACGGCATCCCCCCTCTATAAGTTTATTTCTCGGTCCCGAGGAATACGGCAAGATAAAGGCCCATCCTTTCCCTGATGTTACGCCGGGAAAAAGCCGCCATTCCCCTGATATGTTAGGATATCTTCTTTTGTGAGCGATCCTTCTCCTGTGTCTTGATTTTTGACCGCGGGCACCTCTCCCCTGCAGGGTCCCCCCTTTTTGCGACGACGGACCCCCCGCGTTGCAGGTCCCCTTCGAGTTGCGTACGCCCCGGGTCTTTCCAGCTCTCTTGGTCGTCGCTGAAGCCCTCCCTGCTTCCTCCCGTTGAAGAGTGGTGGCTCAAGCTTCGTTCACGTTCAGCAAGGATTCGGCTTATCCGCACGCCGTCTTCTACGATTTCTTCTCTCTTTTCCTGCAGCTGGTTTTAGGAGCGTATTAACCCAGGCCCGCCACCTCCACCCCCCGGCCGCCATCCACCCCCCAGCCTACACCCCCCCCCCCCTCACCCCCCCAAGCCACACGGTTAGGGCTCCGTTTTTATGTTTTCTAAGCCCAAAATCTTGTTTTCTACTTCATAGTGATGTCTTTTCCTTTTATTGGCCCTTCCGCTCCACCCTCTCGGGTGGCTCCCTTTTTCTCCTTCCCAGGTTGATGTCCCTCTGAACTCTCTCTCCCCCGGCCGGTGAATCCCCAGTTTTAGATGGATAAGCTTGACATGCCTTTCCTCCCCCCTCTAACGTTTTTTTTCTCCTTTCTCCTTCCAATTCAACGTAGTTGAGGATCCTTTACGGACCCGTCTTAACCTCCATAGGATAGTCATAAATACCAGAGAGTCATTCTCTGATCATCGCTCCTATCCCATCATCAGGCTCAGCCTCCCCTCCCCACATCATCTTATAGGATTTTTGCCGACATTTAGACGCTTCCCCTTTCCCTCCTTTTGAGATTTGTTTTCAGACCTTCCTTTTCCCCCCCAGATCCTTCCTTGAACAGCAGAACCATTTTCCGGACTTTCGTTTGACTCTTGAACGAGGCCCTTTTGAATCTCGTTCCCTTGGGCTTCCGACTTCCTAGGAAGTTGGAAAAGAGATATAATTCTTTTTTTCCCTTTTCTTCCTCCTTTTTTTGTTGTGACTATATACTTTCTTTTCCACTATTTCCCCGTTACTCACGTGCTTAACCATCCCCCTACAACGGCAGCGTCCCTCGTGACTTCTCTTCAACTTTTGGAACTTCTCTTTTTGTCGTCATGTGATGTCAATCGCCCTCACCAAGTGAAGTCTGGCTGCCCTCCTCCTCAGGGAACTCAAGTTCTCCAGGGGCATCGTATGTCGGCCAGGTCCCCTCAAAACAGACTGTTTCTTTCTCTTCCTTTTTTTCGCAGGCTGTCGGGCCCCCGCTTGCTCCTCTTTTTCTAATTGACCCAGAGAGACTGGACCTTTCGGTGTCTTGTAGAACTATTCCTCGTTTTTCTTCGATCTCCTGCCTTTCTTTATTTTTCGTTTTTCTTGCTGGCGGAGAAGTTTCCCCCCCTCCTTGGAACAACTTCTCTCCCTTCCTGCCGTTTCCCCCTGAGTCCATCTTTTTTCTTAAATTACCGGGTCATAGGGTCAGCCCTTCCAAAATCCTTTCCCGTTTTCTTTCCCGCCCCCTAAGGATGAGTCTTTTTCTCCCCTCCTGAGAATGTACTTCGTCTTTACCCCCCCCGGGTTCCTCATCTCATAAACCTCCCCTAAACTTCTTTCCCAAAGGCGCCTTCCTTTCTTTTCCCGCGCGTCCCAGTAATACAGATGCTTCTCTCACACGTCGGCGCTCTTTTTCCTCTGCGAGAATCCCTATCCCTTTACCTTTTTCGCTCTTACGGGCTTGAATAGTTCTGGATCTTTTCCCTTCCGAGTGGAATTTTTTCTTCGCCTTCCCTCGTTTCTCGGTCCCAACCCTCGTTTGAGGGTCAGCCATCTCTGGTGCCCGCTTCTCCCCCTTTTCGCTACAGCCAGTTTCTAACCCACCCTTCTCGCATTCTGCTAAGCTATACTCCAGTTTTCTGAAGTTGCTGATGGCGTGTGCCGTCGCCCTCTCACCGTGTCCCGCTGTTCCGGCCCCTTCTCCCTTCTTTGTGCGTCTACGTTAGCTCGATAAGGCGACTCCTTCGAGCTAGTTGTTATGTTCCCCGACGGCCCTTTTTTTCCGCTTTCTCGACCTTTTCTGAGTTCTTTATTTCGAGCCAGCCCCCTACCGAGCAGGCGGATTTCCCGAAGGGGATGAACTTGTGTGATAGGTCACAGGATCCTTTTTCCTCTGCCCTTTCCCCAGGAGTTCCCTGTATGCTCCTTCCTTTTTTGCCCGCTACTGAGTGTCAGCGGGACGCCGACGATCCTCCCCTCTTATCTCAAGTTTTCCCATTTTCCCTGATATTCCGGACGTCGGCGCCCCTTTCTGTTTTTGTTGAGAGAGGCGAGCCTTCCTGGAGCGATCGCGACAACCTTTAGTCAGAAGGCCCTTTCCTTCCCCTCTGACCAGTTGGGTGTTTCTTTCTGCTTCCCCCTGCCTCCAAGATGAGCCCTCGCTGAGTCACGGTATCTATGCAAGAGTGCGTGTCGTCCGTTCTCTTTCGGTAGGAACGCCTGTAACATTTAGAATTTCCGAGTGGCGACGCCTCCGAATTCCCACCTTTCCCAGGTGTGTTGTTGTTGAGAGATTTCCCCCTGACTTTATGGTAGTCTTCATTTTAGAACCCGTTTACTTTTTTTAAATTAGATAGAACGCAAGCATATGGCATGCTTCTTGATCAAGCAGAGTTCCCCCTTTTTTGCTTTCTGGCATGATTTTCGACATCCCCCCTCTCGGGCTACTCATAGTAGGGGAGCGCAGGTGGTCGCGATACCCCTTTCGTTTAGACGATTTACTCTTCTCCCCTGGTGGACGATTCATCTCTGACCCCCTCTTTTCTCTCCTCTTTTTCCTGTTTTTATAGATTTGCTTCTCAGGTGAGCCTCGCGCTGCGGTGACCGTCGCTGCACCTCAAGCCTCAGAATAATCCGGTCCACTCTGATAGTTGACGGGAGGCTCTCAAGGGAACTGCCCTTCCTCCCGAGTTGTGCTCCTCTTGTAGATTCCCCGTCTTGATCGGGAGTGAGTTAGACTCTATACACGTATGTCCTTAGCCGCTTCCGGTCCGAGTCTTTCTCTCTCTAAGGTCCCTTTTTCAGGTCTGGTATCTCCCCCGAGCTTCGTTTATAGACTCTACTCCACCCCGGCAAGTGAGAGGAGTATTCATTAAGTCACAGCTACTTTACTTTATTTTGGGGTTTGCCTTCCCCCCGATAACCTAGTAATCATAACTTGGCCAGGATAGACTGATAGCTCTTATCTCAGTCTTGCACCATTGTTTTTGATGTTGCTTATTTAAACGAGAAGCTGACATCCTTCTTTCAAAGTCTTTTTTTTTCCGCTGCTTTTTCAAGGTATTTGCAAGTGCGCGATTTCATCCCTTTTCTCTCTCCACCAGCTCTGCTTCTAAGCGTCCCCTTCATTCAGAAAGCTCCCCTAGAGGCTTCATCCCTGGCCTTAGCTCTACTTGCCCCGGAGTCGACGTGTTCTTCATATTCGTCATGGGACTTCGTTACGTCCGTGTTCGAGCCCTCTGGTTTTCTGATCCGCTGCCCCGATTTATAGCTGACTCCTCTGTCCCAGTTTCTGGTCTTCTTTTTTCCTAAGTCCACCTTAGTGGTGGGGAAAGTAAAGGCACCTCCCCCCTTTTGAGACATGCGGTGATTCATGTGGACGAATCCCCTTTCCTTGACCTTTTAACTAATTTGCCTGCTTCAGCGACTCTTTTTGGGGAGAACTCTCCCCTCTCCCAAACAGGTTCTTTCTAAGGACTTCTAGCCCCCTACAAGCCCCCAGAGTTCCAGTTCTATCTGATCTTTCTAGATGAGAACCCCCACCTCCAGAAGAGTCTGAACACCTTAACCCTCATTAACTACGTTACGCATGAGACCCCCTCCCCAGCCAGGATGTAGTAGTGGCTTGGTTCGAAGCGCAACAATGGGGGTAAGAGAGGTGTTTTCTTTAGGTGGTTCACTTTTCCTCACCCCCCCGGAAGGAGAAAAGTGGTGAGTTTTTCAGCCCTCCCCTCTCCCCCCATTCCCTTTCTTTTCCCCTCAGCATTGGCCCTTCCTTCCCCGCTCCGGTTGGAAGATGTCGACACGGCAGCCTTTTTTGAATGGGTCTCGGGTAAACCTACCTTTTTCTAATCTTTTGAGAGTAGGTGTACCCTCCCCCCAACCCTTTGCTTGTAGCCATCTATCCCACAGGATGGAGGGACTCTTCTACTTTCAAGCTTCTTTCCTTCCGTTGGCCCCCTCGCCTGAGGCATGGAGGCTTTCTATGTGCCTTCGCCCCCACGGTGAAGGGCTTAGGACGAGTTGTGTACCCGACCCCTTTTTAAATAGTCAATTGCGCCCCGTTTTTTTCCTCGTTCGAAATGTTCGTCCCCCCAATGGCCCAACGCCCCCCTTCCTACAGGTTTTTGACTGGCGCCCTTCTCGCCCCTTTGCTATTTACGTTTAGAGATTGTTTTCCAGTATCGCTTTTTTTTTTTGGTCCACCTTCCGAGTGTTTTGAGTTCTCGAGGGCGAGCGGTTTCGGAAGCGCCTTCCCGATTTTCCCGCGATTTTGAATGGATTTTTCCGTTTTCCTAGTCCCAAAAGGTATCGTCCTTCCAGACTTAGGTTCCTGCGCTGATCCCTCCCTGGGTTTTTCGACGGGAGCTCACTTCCATTCTCCCACAAGACTTCCTTTGTCTATCCCAGCCCTTCCTTCAGACTGAGGTTCGCTTTTTCCCAAGTATAGTAGTGCACAGAGGTTGAGATAATGAGAATAGCGTTAAAGCGTTCTCCGTGTTTATTTTTGAGCCTTAGCTCCCCTACTTCACATTCAGGAGACTTCCATAACTCCCTTCTTTGACATACTTTTTGCCTTTAGATGAGGGGAAGTCGCCGTCGAAGTTCCAAGTTTCCGGCCTCCGCTTGTCTTGTTTCCGGCTTGGTCCTTTCCGACCCAGCCCGGTTCTGTAGTCAAGATTGCACTCCTAGTGAACCGCCCTGCTTTGGAGTCTTTTTCCCCCCTCGTGGTTTTTTCCCCTCTTTCCTGTGCCCCTCTTAGTGGGCGAACCTGCACCTTGAAAAACCCCCCCCCTTCGCCAGCTCCCTTCCAGCGATACTTTTCAGTTGCGATAAAGCCTTGGTGCCGTCTCTTTTCCTAGCACCTTTGACTCGAGCTTTATTTTTCCTTTTCGCATTCTGAAGGTTTTTGATGATAGCGTCTGCCTGCCGCCCCCTGAAGGTCCTCGCTTCCTGATTTCCCTTTTCTTCGACTTCTACCGTCTTTTGGTTTCTGAAAAGGAGGATCGTCGCGAACTCCGATAAGTCGATGAACTCCTTGTTGAACCTTTATTTTCGGAAACGTCGGGGTTTTCACGACATTCCCCCTTTTTTCCGTTTGCTCTTACCAAAGGCTTGCTGAGATAAGTTTTATGCGGCCGAGAGAATTTCAACTCCTATGCTTCCCGATTTTCTATGACTTTTTTTCTCTGAGATAGACCATCGGTTTTTTGTCCGATCTTCGGAAGTCTTCTCCCAAGCGCCACCGTTTGGCGAGCTTAGCTTTTTCGAAGCGATCCCAACCCTTCGCTACCTTTTGAGGCGATCAACGCGAACCTTTCAGGTACTTTTTAAGTGCGACGTCTACTTTCTCTTTTTAGTAGAGTAGCCGACCGAAACCTCCTCTGGTGGTCCATTCACTTCGTAGCTTTCCTGGTGCTGCCCTCCTTCGCCATAATTGCCACGAAACCTTATAATATCTCTTTCCCCCCCTTACGTTGTGTTGTTTCCTTCATGATTTTCCGGCACCTCTGTGTTATATGGATGTTCACAAGCTGTTCAAGATAGTTTACCCCTCCCTTACGTAGCAGCCCCGATGGCGATGCTTCAAGCGTAGGCTCCTTGTTCTTTTTTTATTGACAGGCACAAGAACGATATGGTCCCCCTATGAAATCCCCGGAGGTTCGACTCTTCGAACTTTCCCCGGAGGATAGAATTCCTCCTCTACGAAATGGCGATTTACGTTGCCCTATGACATATAGACCACCCTTATGGTCTCGAGCCTGGAGCCTAGTCTTCAGATGGTGCTTTTTCTTTACCCCCGGTACCTCGAGAAGTTGCCAGCAAGACTTGGAAAAGCGAATTAAGCATGTAGTCCTTCGTCTTCAATTTTTTTTTTTCTTTCCCTCCATTAGTGAATCGATTAGGCCGAGTTCGCGGTCGATCACCGTATTTCCGTTGCAGCGTAGGATTCGATCTTAGCAGGTCTTACGGAGGTCCTCCCCTCCTCTTTCCCTAGCTTTGCGGCCATGATAGACGTATATCCGCACCCGCCCTTGCGATTTCATACGGACTCCCTGCGGTTTTCCTTTGATCGATAACTTCTCTTCAGACTATCCGCAACTTCCGTTAGGATCCCTTCTCGAGCTCTCCTCAGGGTTTTCGGTGCTGGTCCGCCCACGCTCCGCGTTCCCCTCGCTGATAGGGCACAGCTTTTTCTTAAGTCCCGCTCACGTGCGCCGCCGATTTTTTTTTTTTCGACCCTTCACGGCCTTTCTTTGGGTAGACGCGAGCCTGACAGAACTCTCCCTCTGTGCCCGTTCTTTAACCGGACTTTTTTTGATAATTATCTTTCCCTTGGTTTTGTGCCGATCACGCAGCTGGCTCGACGTCTCGGCGTGTTCTTTTCCCGAAGTCTTTTTTCTTTCCCCGTCACCAGTCCCGGTTCTTCTGACGCTGATCGCAACCCTCTTTCTTCTTCAGAGGATCGTCGGGTCAGGCGCTATCCATTTTGGCGCCATTCCCTTCCTGCGGCTATGAACCTTCTCTCAAGGTTTGTAATAGTGCTGGATAAGCTCATTGCTTTGCGATTACCGTTGTCTGTGCGTCACTCTCGACAGCCCCCCCCCCCCTTCCAGCGATTCTTAAGGACCTGTGACTTTTCCAAGACACCTTCCATTTCGCGGGATACTGGACCGCTGCTTATGAGACAATTTTTTCGCTCTTCTTTTTCCGATAATCCTGTGCGCCCTTTTCTTCCTTTTTAGTAGTGTGTTCATTTTTTAAATTGTGCCACACTGAGCAAGGATTTTCGGTGGTGGCAGACGGCTTTCCCTTCAATCGGACGCCCCCCCCTTTTCCTTTTTTTCCTTGCTTTAATCCTGAGAAGGTCTTTCTTTTTTAGAAGGCCCCTTTTCATTTTTTTTCAGTTTCCCTGTGGAAGAGGCCGACACGGCAGCCCTGTTTGGGTCGTCATTTGAGAGGGTAAACCTTTACGGATCCTTTTCTCCCCTACCCGAGACCTTCCCTTTTTAAACTCTCACCTATTCTAAAAATTTCAGTTGTATCTTTCCCCAACAGGAATCTTCCAGCCACAGATTGTCCTTCTTCCGGGACACTGGCAATTTTGAGACTTTTTTTTATGATCCCCCCCCCCGTGAAGGATTATTTAGCCGTCTCCGAGTTCTTCTGACTCCTTCTGCCTTTTCTCCCCTGTTTTTCCGCTTTCTACCCTGTTTCACATGCACCACTAATACAGCCTGAGTGGAGTGAGTTTAGAAAAGGTTTCGTCATTCAATTCTTTCCGCGATTGTTTTGAGGATACGCACGAATGTCCTTTTTTTGGTTTTTTTTTCCCTCTCTTCCCCTGGAATTGTTGTTGAAGGACGACTTCTATTCGCCGCAGCGTTTTTTAAGTTTTTCGTCAGAGCCCCCCTTTTTCACCGGCTCTGCCCGACCTCATCTGCCTACCAGCGACACTATTTAGGCCACTTGGAGAACTCTTATCATTTTGTTTTCTTTCTCTTTTCTCCCCCAGAAGTTTTGGCGACAACCTTTGACTTTTCCCATGTGATGAGAGCACATGTTGCAACACAGAGCCTAAGAAATCCTTTTCCCCCCCTGGCAATGTTGCGATAGACACTTCGGAACGCCGCACCCCCCCCTTGTCGGTCCTGCGGGACAGTGTTTTTTCCCCTTCCCCTTTTTGTCCCCTAAGCTTTGCGGATCGAGCAATCACGTCTGCCGCTTTCCCCTTCCGTGCGAAGTAGCCCCTTTCTTTCCCCCCGGTAATCCGGAGCGTTCCCTTTTTTGCCGGCTTTTTCCTCGTTTCCTTTTTCCCCGAAACCAGCTAGCTTTCCCTTCCCCTTTTCCGTCGGTTTGCAATCGTTTTTTTTTCGCTGGCGTTCGTTTTAAAAAAAAGCGTGGGCCACGCTTTTCCTCTCCGTGCAAGCTGCTTAGGGGTTTTAAAGCCCCCCTCCCCACCGGACCCCGTTCTTATAAAGAGATCATCTTGAAGCAGTGCATGAATTGCGAGGGTGGCCCGTCGGGAGAGCACAAAGGAGATTCCCCCCGTGCGATGTCTTTCCTTTTTTTTCAGTGAATGGGGAGTCCTTAGTTTATGACCAGCAGAGCGAGATAGGTTTTTGACCGGTGACTAAGATCTAAGTATTCTCTCCCTCCAGAGGCTTTATTCCCCCCTCGTTCGCGACCAAATTGAATAAGAGTGCGAGGGGATATTTTATCGGCATTCTCTGATTCCTTTTGGTCAAGTATCCGCCCTTGTGCGGAGTTTCACGCAAAGTATGCTTTCAGTCGCTTCGGAGGCCGGTTTCCATTTTTCTTCCCGATTTTTAGAGCACACTCCTTTTTCTTGCGAAAGTTAGATGTCCGGATATTCCCTTCCTTTGCCAAAAGCGCCCCCCCCTTTTCAGAGTTTTTCAGACGACTTCTCTTTTCTGCCTGCTAGATTTTTGAGCGCCCGACTCCTTTCCGCCCCAAGCGACCATTCTTTTATTGGCCTACTGAGAATCCTTTCCTATTCTCTTTTAGACATCCTTTATCGAGTTTCGACCTGCCGACTTTCCCTTCCATGAATTTTATTGTTTTCCTTTCTCTCCATTTCTGTTGCGACAATAGAATT
>Ga0179593_1361031_pt1 | contig 11124 bp, 14 predicted proteins | sample CZODoug2_1_08_16_FD_185931 | JGI IMG/M metagenome (GOLD analysis project Ga0179593, IMG submission 185931) | Vadose zone soil fungal communities from Angelo Coast Range Reserve, California, USA - CZODoug2_1_08_16fungal (PacBio error correction) | ecosystem: Environmental > Terrestrial > Soil >... | reverse complement strand
CCTCGGCTGCGTCAGGTACGTGTATGTAATAAGGTTGGGGCTCGACCTGATGCCGCGCTCCTTCTTGTCTCGAGATGCTCCGGGCGTTTGTTTCCCCCGTTTTTTTCCTCCGGCGCCTTCAGCTTTTCTCCGTCGATCGCCTACAGTGCCCCTGCCCCCCTTTTCAAGCGAGTGTGGCGACCAGGCTGCGATGCCCTACTTTTTCCCTAGCGACCTTTCGCGGCCCCGTAAGTAGTGCGGTGAATCTCGGCCGCTTTCGTCTTTTCTTCATGGACGGACACTCCCTTTCTTGCAACTTTGTCTCAGAATTCGCGAGAAGCCTCTCTCCACCTTGAGACTAGCGATAGCCGAATGGGAACTTCTTTTCCCTGAAGCAGTTCTGTTTGCCCCGCCTTCCCCTTTGATTATCTATAGGTCGCAGATTTACGCGCGATTGATCTCCCTTCCTCGTCTTTTGGATGGCTCCCCCCGACGGCGTATTTCCGTCGAGCTTTTTCCCAACCTTCTACCAGCCTTGCGCGCAGAACCTCCTCCTTGGTAGAGGCACTCGCGTTCGCTAACCCGTGCGCTCTTCCTTGGCAACTTTTGTCTGTGTTTTTTTTTTTTCGCGACTTGTGCCAATCCCATTTTTTTTGTTTCCTCGGTCACATAGGCGCTCTCACCGAGCCGGGTCCAAGAGTTCCCGTTTCCTTCTGAGCTCTCGGTTTCGCAATGGTAGTAGGCCGTGACCCTGAAGCCTTTTATACTGCCTCCTGGACGCGATGCGATTGTTCGTGGATTCTCATGGCCCTCTTTCCCGAATTGTCTGTTTCGTTCTCTTCTTTTGAAGGACCGGAAGCCCTCGGATTCAATTTTTTCCTTCTAGATGGGTCAACTCTCCGGCGGCGACACTTACCCCTCTTTTCACCCGTTGGTTCCCTTGGTTGCTTCGACCCCGAAAATTCGCTACATTGACCGCACAAGGCTTTCCGGGCCCCTCCCCCGAAAAGACTAGCGTCCGTCGTCATGACGGCTATTTTAAAAAGCTCACTTCGAGTGCTCACCACTTCCCCAGGGCCAGATTGCTCCGGACGTCTGGCAGATTTTCCACCTTTTCCGAATCTTTTGCCGAATCCAATCCCGCCAGTCGTGTTGCCTCCAAAATGTGGCCCAGTTTTTCCTTTTCTTAGAAACCCCGGACTCTCTAGCTGCTCTCCTATTTGGGGGATTTCCTTTTCTGAGGCCACAGTTTTTTCCAGAGATGAGGGGCTATAGTGCGCGTTTTTGATTTTCATGAAATGTGCCAACCACCCCCATGCTTTCCCCTTCTTTTTCCCCTTCTAGTTACCCCCTTTGGAGAGGGTATTAGTCTTCTCCGGTACAGGATTGGGAATAATGATTCACCTCCCCTGACCGTTGCTCAATGGGGGTGAATTTCGCCCTTTTTCGTCAAATGGACAAACGCCCCCACGCATTCGGCGCGAACACATCTTTTGGTGGTCCAGCTTAGGGCCTCACTTACCTGTACACTTAGCCTTTCCCCCTCAGAAGAAGGAGAAGTTCATCTCTTTAGCAGGCTGCTTTCCCGATATGCAAGTGGGAATTTTTCTTTCGATGGCCGTCCGACCCCTTTTTGGATTCTTCCGACTTCTATTTTTTTTTATATGCGGGATAGGGCTACTGTTCCAGAGTTTTGCCGAAACATCGCCAGGGCGGCTCGGCGGAAGGATCGGCGCTTTCCATTGCAATTGCGTAGAATTTTCCTCTATTCCTTAGGATTGTAGTAGGAGAAGTGTTCACATTTCTCTTTCCTTTTTTTTTTTGGATCGATCAGGCCGCATGAAGCATTAGCACTCATACGTATCTGTGACCAAGACCGCTTGGGCACTTTACCCTTCTACTGATTTCCCCGAAGATTGCCGGATGTTTCTTGGAATCGTGCACAAAACTGCAACCTGAATACGACAGCTCTCGCCTCTACGAAATCTTTTTCTAGACCTCTCGTTGGTGACCGCGGAAATCGCCCCCCATGTCACCCATGGCATAGCGATGCACCCTTCATACATGCTTAATGGGTTCGATTATTCTTCGTCTCTTTTCGCTTTTTCAAAGCTCGAGTATTGTTTTCTTTTTGAACGCTGGTTCTGTCACCCCCCTTTTTTAGGTTGCCGAATGCCGTTTCGCTTCGATAGTGCTACCTCCCCTTTTCTCCCGTTGTCCCCCTTCTGCAGTCATCCGATCCTTGCCTCGGCCCACTTTCCGCGGAACCAGCCAATTTTTCCCCCCCTTTCCACCCTCGGAACTATAGCTCCCGTTCGCCTCTGACCCCCCTATTTTTTCCCTCTCTTGGCGTACTTTTTGAATACAATAGCTACCCTAGCTATCCCTGCTCCTCTAGATTTCCTTTTGTCTCAATTTGGGCTGCGCCGCCCTGTTTCGTTCAAGACGGCCAACCTTTTAAGGACCACCCCTCCGACTCTCTTTCTGTTTCGGTTTGAGGCTTTTGCTTTTTCGATTAAAAGGTTGATTCTTCGAATTCCCTTAAGGGTTTCTCGGAATTTGGTTCCCCCTGGTGCTTTCCTTGCTTTCCTATTATATACGCAATGCAGGCGGTCCGCACTCCAGAAGCACAGGTTCAGTTGGCCTGGCCCCCATTTGTGGGTTACTTCTCCCGAAGTTTCTGCGAGTTCGACCCCCACCAGTTTTGTCCCTTTTAAGCTAGTGGAGCTCCCCTGCTCTCGCGGCTTTACAGCCCACATCCCGCAAATTACCCCGTCTGCCGGAGATTTCTTCCTTTTTACTCTCCTGTCCCCCCCCCGAGGCCCCATGTTATCCTCCCCGATTAATCGCCCTTAGTGGCGACCTGAGTTCCAAAAAGCTCTCGCTCCTCTGACCTTCTCTCTTACTAACGTCTTGACGGATTTGGTCTCCCTTGACGGCTTGGAGGACTGGGCTCGCCTTTTTAGTTGCGGGATTATTTCATCGCACAGGCTCTTTGCCTGGGCGCGACAAACCCCTATTGGCCGGTATGTCCTTGGCCGCAGCGCGCGGCCTTCGTCCTCCTTGTAGGACGGTTTTCGAGAAGAAGCGCGTCGTCTGATCTCCATTTCCTCACTGTCGTCAAGGTCCAGTCCCTCTTTGGAGCTCACTCCCGCTCCCCCCCCCCCCGGTCCTGTCCTCACGCTTTACTAATTTTTCATTACTGATGCCTCAGCGGCTGATCCCTGTCCACCGTCTTCCATATCGGCTTATTCCGCAAATCATTTTCTCTCCACGGGTCTCCCTAGGGAGCCTTTGCTTGCTCGATTTCTCTGGTCAGGCGTGGCTGCGATCCTAGTAAGCCTTCTCTGACCCCGAGACCACCGAACGGTAGGGCCGCTGCCGGTTTTCGCCCCGTCGCCTCGTCCCCCTCCCCGCTTGTCTCGAATCCTCCTGTTCCCCCCTTGCCGATCGATTTCCCGATAACTTTGTCGCGCCGATTCCTTTTTTTCCCCGCCTCTAGTCATATCTGAGCCTGCTGCTCCCCTTCTCTAACCTACTGATGACCTGGAGGACCTCTCTTACATTTACTATCCCTCTTCGGTCGTGTCGCCAGAGATCCTTCGTACGAAAGGGCTCCCTCCGACCTGCGCCCCAGGCTGTGATTTTCTCTTACTTGCCTACACCGTTGAAGTTCCCCCACTGCAACATGATGAGATCCCTCTTCCGGTCGCGGAGAGCAGACTGAGGCTAAGGCGGACGTCCCCTATAGAAGTCGCGACTTAGCTACACATCAGGCTAGAAGCTAGTTTCGGGACCTTCCTCGTATTTTTCGGTGGTGTTGATGCGGTTTCTGTAAAAGCCTTTTTGGTTCTCACTTTCGGGTTTCACCCCAATAGATGGGCGTGATAAGCCTGCTCCGGCCCGTGTTAATGGGACACGGCCTTATTTTCGGTCTCCTACTGCCCATGTTCTCGTTTTCCAAAGAACTTTTTTCCGGGTCTCCCCCCTAGGCACCCCTCCTCATGGTGGCAGACTCCTTCGCCCTCGCAGCAGATCTTCTCCCTTGCCACACGGGGATAGATCGATATCTTCTCGGTGATTGACCACAACCCCTTTTTTAGCAACTCTCGACGCAATCCTTCGGCTCTTTTGGCCCCCTTTACTCTCCTCTTTTTCCCGTGTGGTTCCACTTTGAGTACAAGGTTGAGCAACCTTTCCACTTCTTTGTTCCGAGGTTGCTGGAGGTTTTCTCCTCGCATCGGCTCAATTATTGGATTTGAAGAATCCCCCCTTGTTTTCCCTTGTTCCGGTCATGTGGCAGCGTCTTTCTTCTTTATTCACAGGGATGCGTTTCTCTTTTCTGGTCGTCGACGTTTAACTTCGCTTCCCTCATGCAATTTTTCATGGCGTTTGGACCGAAACTGCGAAAGATACATGTTGTCCCCTTCCCCTTTTCCCCCTCACCTGTATCAGCCTTCTTCCTCCGCGCTTGGATTCCTGAGAGTTTCCCATTCCCTTCTTTTCAAATTTGCGCCCCCGAAAATTACTCGACATACGATAGACTTCCTTTTTTGCGGTCATCGAGTAAGCCCTTACGTTTTGGTATGACCGCAGGGAAGAAGGAGTCGATGCAAAGTTTGTCCCTTTTCTTCCATCCCGGGGCCCGGCCACCCTTACGGAGGCATCGGCTATGAAGTACTGCTTCGGGAACCCTCAATACTCCAGAGAGGGATTTTAGCGTCGACAAAGTATTGTTTTCTCTCCACTTCCTGTCAGAACTTGAGTCCCATTGTTTGAAGAGATCCATTCTTCTTGAAAACTCCCTCCGGCCCATAATCCAAGATTTATCAGAGGAGGGCGTTGAGGCGCTTTTTAGGCTTAATCACCAGTAAACAGAGCTTCTCACCACGATAGAATCGGTGCAGGGATGAATGGATCTCTTTTTTGAACCCGCGGCTCTTCAGCGAGGAAGACCTCAAGAAGGTCCGTTTTTGTCTGGAAAGTTACCTTTAGTTGCGTGATTGCAGAAGAGATCCGACTCACGTCCCCGAGTGCATGGCCGGCATCCTCCCGTGGCAAGAGTATCCCCGACAGTAGCCCCCCCTCCCTCCCAGTGCCCCTTCCGACCAATGTCGATGTTTCTGATTCCTTTCTCTAGCCTGGAAGAAGTTGGGTCACCCTCCTCTGATTGACCGGTCGAGTCTTGACGTCTCCCTTCCCCTGGTGATTGCCCTGCGCCTCGCGATGATCTAAAGTACGTCTCGGTCTCCGACAAGGGCGCCGTCATTTTTTCTTCAGGCCATCGTGCTCCCCGGGCTGGCTTTTCTGCAGCCCTTCCTCGATCCTTCTCCTCCCCATTAGTTCGCATAGCTCTCGCGTCAATTTTTCGGCCCTAGCCGGCCAACCAAACGGGTTTACGGCAGCCCGCATGGCTCGGAATCCGCACCTCCGCCGCGCCATCGCCCTTTTTTCACGTCAGTCCGTAAGATCCAGGTCGCAATTTTCTTCGAGCCAGCTTTTTGGCATCCTGGCTTGATGGCGATTTTCCTTTTTGTCTTGCTCTTTAGCGTATCGTCTAGAGGCCGTGCTTTGGAACCAGACCCCCGTAGATTTTGCTGGCCGCCTTACTCTGGGTCAAGAGCCAGGTCCTTCCCCTCTTAAAAAAGCTTCCACCCTTTTGCCGTACCCGGTTTTAAATTTCTCTATCAGCCCAATTTGTTCGGCTTTCCCTCTGTACTACCGAGGGGCGGGTTCTTCTGAATGCATTGCGTCATGCCTTGTTCCCCCCCCCTTCGCTGGTTGCCCCCCCGTTCCCGACCTCTCTATCTTTTTCCTTCCCCTGGGACAGGAGCCCAAAAGTCCAGAAATAGTTTCTTTTCCCATCTTTTTCTTGCGAAAACGTCCCCTCTTCCCAGCATGGGACGCAACCCCGGACCTCTTTCATTCAGACTTGCTCCCCTTTCCGATGAGTCCCAAGCAGCGATGGGCTATAGTTCTGGCGTTTCTGAAATGGACGATTGGCCCTTATTATGCTTCTTTTCCCTATCGTTCCTTTTGGCGCTTTCTTACCCTTCCCCTGGTGGATTTGGCAGATGACTCCAAAGGAGGAAGCTTTTCAATCGTCCAACGGGCTTGCTTTGGAAGCCATCTGCCCCGTCCCCTTCCGTTGCCCCTCCTAAAACGCGGTGCACCCCCGCTCGTTCCAAATTGATTCCTCCAGCGTGCCAGCTCCCCGGAGTAAGAAGTCCTCCCTCCGCCGCGTAGAATTCCTAGACTTAGATCTGCAAGTGGGTTACCTGTTTAGGTGTTTTTGCAACTGTTTTCAGGGCGAGGAGTTTATCTTCTTGCGCGTGACTTTTATGGATCTGGAGGTGTGCCCGCGTGGTGTGCTTTCGCCCCCCCCCCCCCCCACCCCCCCCCCCCCCCCCCAACATCTCAGGCAAGGGCAGAGTTCTTATTCAGCGAGAAGAGCTGCCTGGTTCGACTGCACGATCGTGAAGCGGCGAGTATCTCCGGCCTTTTTCTTCTTTCCTCCCATCCTTTTTTGTCGAGGTCTCCCGGACGATACCTCGGCCCTCTTAGAAAAGAGGTCCCCCGAGACCCACGCTGGCCCTCCCCCCCTTTTCTAGATTGTCCGAGGGCCCCTCGCCATTTTGCGATGTGTTGTTTGGCCTCCCCCCCCCCCCCCCTCTGGGCGGCATCCCTTTCCCAGAGAATATCCACTCCGATCGGTTGATCGACGCCTCTTCAGTTTGCCACTTTTTTTCCCCAGGCCTCCCACATCCCACTTCTAGAGGCAATCCCCCTGCTTCGACTCTATCCTACTATGCGGGTCAATGCGGTCTTGTTGAATTTGAAATTTTTTTCCACCATTTGGGTGTTTACGGTCCTTTTTTCTTGGGTTTATTCCCCCTTGGACCTTTTGGACGACTCCCCCCTCCCATTTGTCTCCTTCTGTACTTGTCGATCATCGGCACCCCCTTTGACCTTGGCCCAGCTAAGAACGCTCTTGACAAGAATTCCCTTCCCTACATAGGTTTCTCGTTCATTTTTTCCCCGCTCACGGACCCTCCTGTCCTTGGGCCCTAAGCCTAACCAAATAGGCTTTTTCCTCCCCTGAGCTAGTTTCCGTTCCTCGGCCTGCTGGGCTTCGAAGGATTCTCCCCTTTCTTCCTGGTGCCAGCGCAGCTTTGAGTTTGCCCCCCCTTTCTTCCAATGAAAAAGGGGAATCTTGCCAGATATTCCTCTTTCTTGCCCTTTTAATTGGTGGAGCAAACACTCTGGTTCATTTGCTTTACCCCTGCAGAAGGAACTTGACCCCCCGGGCGAGCCTAGTAAGAGGGCCTTTGGCCTGCCAACCGGCGGCTTCCGACTTTCGAAGAAACTTTTCCACGTCGTGGGCTCAGCGTTTTTGTCCGAATGAATGTCGCCCTTTTCAAAATAGTAAGCGCTGAAATTGTTCTAAGATGTTCGGATTTTCCCTTCGTCCTAGCAAGTAATTGTGTGGCCCTCCGTTCAGAGGGCCTGAATCAATCTTCCCCTGATGAAGTGAACCACTTTTCCCGCTTTCCGAAGCAAATCTTTCGGATAACCCTGTCCGGACGTCGAGCTATTCAGTATGCTTTGTACGACGTTGCTTGGGCCTTTTTTAATCTCCCACCCCTTTCCTTGTATTCGCGCTTCAAATCTCCTTTTTTGAAGTTTTTCATATTGCCCAGTCCATTTTCAACTCGAGGAATTAGACCTCCCCTATCTATAAAAGGATGCGCGCCGAAGGATTTTGTCGTCAGACCCTGCAACGCGAATGTTGCCTGGACAGCCAGACGCTCCTTGGATTATTTGAGGAATGCTGTCGACGAACTCTTCATGATGGCGTCAGAATCTCTCATGGCCCCCTTTAAAGAGTGATTGTGCCATTTTCTTAAGTATCCTTGTCATTTACCCCCCCTGTCCGAGCTTTGGCCGCAGGCTTGGGATGATAGATCCTGCTGGGCCCCTTGGTTGTCAGCATGGACCGCCTTCCTGAAACGTGAGTTTCAACCTTCACTACGGAACGTGACGTCCCGTAGTTCTTCGGCAGTTCATCCATTCGTTGCTCAACGCCTAGCCACACTTGAAGTGCCAGGATAGACCTGCCCATCAGGTAGAAAGGCTCTGGTGCCGATGATCGATAGCAGCCCTCCCCGCCGCCTTGGAGAATCCCCTTGCGGCCTTTGCCGCGGCGGCTTCTGCCAGACCCTTTCCGAGTTGATCCGGACCTTATCGCTATCCTTTACCGGTGATTAAGTCATGCCTGCTTAAGAGCCAGACGGGCCGTCGCGCCGCGTGCGAACTGCGTGATTCCGTCTCGCCGACCTTTCAGACCACGGCTCCTCCTCGCAGATATTGCAGGAAGCGTCAGCTTCCTTCGGTGAAAGTCCTCCTTGTCTCTTATCACTGGCTTGACGGCTTCTTTCCCCCCGTCCCTGGCATAGGAAGGCTTGCTTTTCGGAGGTTTTTGTCCGGTCACCGATGGCGGACTCCTTTTTCTTCAGGTCGGAACGCAGTGAGAGCATTTTTCGCTCCCCTTTCTGTCTTTTCCGATAGGTTCGATGAATGGAGAAATTTTCATATCCTTTGCAGGCCCGCTGCGGCCATGGTCTTCGTCAATCCTCGTCCATTTCTGTGTCGCCTTCGGACTCTCTCCCCGATCGGTGGCACCCCTCCTTTCCGCCAATTAGAAGATAAAGTCCAAGCTTTTTTCCTCCGATATTCCCCCCTTTTTATTCGGGTGAGCCCTCCTTCTGCCCTCCTCGCGAAAATCCGGCCCTATCGTTTTGACTCCCTTCTTTTATTTTCATCAATACGTTGTTTTTTGTTGAATGATCCCCCGTGATGACCCACCATCTTCCGAAGGATCTCCCTGGGGCTTTATGATTTTACCCGATAGCTCTCTCGTAAGAGTGGACGTGTTCGGCAGAACTTTTTTTGATTTTGGAGGTGGTCGGCGGTTCATCCGGTCCGGTGCCTTGACACGTAAAGCTCTTTTGTCCTCTTACCCGTCTCGAGCACTGCGAAAGATACCATGTTTCCCCCCCTCCATCGACTCCCTTTTGCCGCAGCAGGTATGCGCAGATGTCCTCTCAGAATGGGCATTGTGTTTAAGGCTTCCTCGCGCAATAGACCAGCTCTTCGCAAAGCCATCTCCTGAATCGTGCGCCCCCGAGAGCGCTCGTTTACTGGACGGACGGTCGGTGGTGGCATGGCGGCCGCTCTTGGACGGATGGACCCCCTTTAGATCAGTACAAGCAGAGGGATTATCCCAGGGTTCCTGAGGTAGGACCGTGTAGTGTTTTGCCCTTCAAGACCCCAGACGTTTCAGAACATCGCGTTTCGTGTCCTGCTCAATGTCCCGCCGCTAGATGCGATGGTAACACGGTTTCCCAACGGAGTTCGAGGTAAGGCGGGGATCGTTCTACTATCAGGTCTTCTCTAACAGGCGAAGTTTTCTCAGAAATTTCTCTTCTACGGGACGGAGCGCGTCCTAAGGATCATCTGTCCTAAAGAATCGAGTATTGCATACCTGTATGCCGTTCCAGAACTCTTGCCCAATCGCCGTGCTGGACGATTCCGGGCCATAATATCAAGACTTTCGGTGACGAGGCCTTCTTGAATTACCTCGACAAGATCTTCCTCTTTTCTCGAGTTTCGCCATCTTCCTACGCCTCCTGAAAGAGTATTTGTCAGCAATCCTTTCGATTTCCACGGTATCTAACCCCCATGTCCGTATTACCCAGAGCTCTCTCCGCCCTTCTCCCCCCGACTGTTGGATGACTTTCATCATCAGCGTTCCTGGACTGTACGAGGGTGACGTGCTCTTCACCCCCCCCCTTTTTGGGGGAGGACTGATTCCAGCCTTCAGACTCGCATTTCTTTTTTGTGGTCCTCTGCTGCAGGCGATCCATTCTTCTGGATCGGCGCCTAAGCATATAGCCTACCCCCTTGACTAATCAGAGAGCCCCGTCCTGATAGATTCCTAGGCCTTCACAAGCCCGTGTTCTTGGTATATTTGCCTCAGGTTTTGGAGAGTAATCACTGCCCCCCTCCCCCCGCCTGCGCATAGTGAGTCTCCTATCCCCTCTCCTTTTAGTTTCTTTCTGAAGTCCCCCTGGTCTTTCGACAATTTTGACAGACAGCGTGGTCTTCGCTCAAACTCTATGGCGTATAATGGTGATTTATTACTAATTGTCCTCGTTCGTGCCACCGATCCTGCGGCTTGAATTACTTCACGTCGTCCAGAAGAGAGATCTCTGGCAAAGCCTTTCTAATTCTTTAATGCAGTCCCCTCACCAGGCCATTGTGCGTAACACAGCTCATTACACGGGTGCCTTCCCCAGGTTTTCTCCCTCAGGAATTTTCTTGACTCGCCCACTTTTTTTCGGCGTCTGACATTCTGACCCCGCAGCCTTGAGTTTTGTTTCATTGGTCACCTCCCTCCACTTTCCCCCCCTTCCAAAGTATTTTTGCCATCCCCAGGTCTCCTATCCTTCCTGCAGATCTAAAATGTCCCTCATTTATAAGCGCCGCACCCGTCCCTCGTTTCCAGACCACAGTTTCTTCGAAGGCCCAGATGTTTTCAACCACGTCGAGACCTATTCCTTTCTATCTCTCTTGTGGGAGTCCGTTTTATTAGAGAGCGGTTTCATGTGTAGGAGAGGAGTCTCATTCCTATTGGCCACAATTCTGACTTAACTATCGGTTCCCTTGGCGATTTGTCAGTTTTCCCTTTGGCCTATTGAACTTTTTTACTGAATGACTTCAATTTTCCTCTTCTATTCCCCTGGGCTGGTTACAACTTCCGTTGCCCACCGGAATTAGGTTTCGACCACTTCACCGGGTGTTTGTTAGTCTCCCCACCCTTCAAATGATTCGTTCAGTATTCGCATCCGCCTTCTTTTGATACGCTATTTTATGTCCCGGACGCTAGTCCCCCATCTGTCTTTTTTAGGCTGGATGGCCGCGACCCCCTTTTTTTTCGCGTCGAGCCGATGTGTGATCTGCGATTTTTCCTGTGCCCGGTTGGTTGCGAGGAATTTTGACCTCGCCAATTCCCCTGGAACTTTTTCCCTCAGGGTCCGGCACAGGAGTTTTTTTTTCCGCTTCGACGGCGGACGATTCCGGCCT
>Ga0179593_1725577_pt1 | contig 11125 bp, 5 predicted proteins | sample CZODoug2_1_08_16_FD_185931 | JGI IMG/M metagenome (GOLD analysis project Ga0179593, IMG submission 185931) | Vadose zone soil fungal communities from Angelo Coast Range Reserve, California, USA - CZODoug2_1_08_16fungal (PacBio error correction) | ecosystem: Environmental > Terrestrial > Soil >... | reverse complement strand
TGCCGGAACACCAGTTAATAGTTAGTTTTAATGCTCGACAGGTAGTCGTCGAGTGGGCTTGGTAGGAGGACGGTAGAAGCTCGTAAATGTTTTTCTTCGGGTGGAAAAAAATAGTGGATTTAGTTCACATACTTTGATCTTCAATACACCCTTTTTGCTTTCGACGTACAGGCATTTGTACCCGAACAGTCAACCGTTGTCATATCCGCTGCGTGAGGTTTGCATTTGTCTATGTTCTTGTAATGGCGTTACGAAGATTCCAGCGTACGGGGTAGGTTCACTTAGAGCCGTTCTCTGCCCTGATACTGTTCTTATTTGGTCGATTGGGGTAGATAAATTAACAATATATTAGCGCTCTGGAGGGGCCATAATGCGAGATGAGATTTCTAAATAGGTTAGCTTAGATATTCAATTCTCAATTCAGTGTGTGACTGATCTGCATATGTCTCTGTAATTTTGGAGCGCGCGGTTGTTTTTTTTGATAACCGTTAAGTAAAGTAGGAATGAGGCCCAGCCAATTGATTTGTTTTTTTAGGCGACACGTCACGTATAGTTGACTCGTTTTTACTACGATCACCGTTCTCATGCTGCAGTGTCTCTATGGACCCTACTCTGAGTGTTCGAGTCCCCCCCCACTCCCAGTTTAAAACTTACATGGATGGGCATCGCTTAGTGAAGGTTCCATGGGATGATTCTCATTGATCCAACCCCTGTGGGTTGTTAAGACCCATTTGTGTCATTATCAGTAACGCATCCTTTGCAGGTTACGTCAAAACGGCCAAAAGCGGACTTATAATGGCTCGATTCCTCGTTTTCCCTACGATTTTAGGCATGAGATCTTAACATTTAGAGTCACCGACTTTTGTTGCACACAGTTATGGGAAAGTAATCTTGTAAGAGTTGCCTTAGCCATTCGGCTGAGACACATATTTTTTTGTTTTAAGTTGGGTGTCAGTGGTGCTGAGTCAACGTGGGTTTTCAGCAATATTACAGGCAGAGTCTTCTTCCCTTTGTCCCTGAATGGTAAGCCGGGTTACGGGGGTATTCTCAATTGTGAGATCGTTCCCCCCCCCCCCCCCCACTGCCAGTTCCCCATGCCCTTTGCCATGATGACACTGGGTTTATTGGATGCGACATCGTCGTCCAGCTTAGCCTCCTAATGTCATATGAGTGATGTCGAAATACCCGAGCTGTGAAGTCCAACACTGTGAGATGTCCGAATTTACCGCATGACATTGCATTTTGCCGTTCGTCAAAACTCCGAACAAGTATTGCCTCGTATTATGCTGTCCTGCTCCCTAAACAGAAGCGGGAAGTTGCTGAGTTGCCGTGCAAATCGTTAATTGTGACGCATCTACGTGGCATTGGGAGGGTTAGACTCTTACTGGCGGGTAGTGTGAGTGGGTGCGATCCCCCTCCTTTTTCCATAAATTCATTCGGTGGGCCACTTTAGTGTGTTATGACATCAACAGGTTCAGGGAGTGGGCGCAAGGAGAGGGACGAGTTGATTTTAATGTATTCTCATCTCCCACGGTTTCGACCTATCAGATTGCAGTTCATGTCTCCGACTCGTCCCAACGCTTTCAGGCTTATGTCTGATACAGATGCCTCGGATTTCTACTCCCTTAACCTAAACGGTGTTATATGATAACTAGTAGTTCTGCTACAGCAGGGAGTTATTATGTCTCCGTACGTTACTACCGTATGTTTAACCTCTTCCGATCGGGTACGCGTTGTGTAGCACTATATTGAGTTGTCTTACGCGCTGGGTGCACGTAGACAGTTTTTTAAATTGAGGGCGTGGCATATACGGGGGCAGCGAACCCTAGTCTCCGTCTCATACCGAAAAGCTACTGTTAAATCCGGAAGTCTTCCTTGCACACTCGTTTGCGTTATTCTCTTCAAGGCACGATTCGCTAGCGGCTGGTACGGCTTATTATAGACCTCGACCCGATGCGGCCAGTTGGATCATCGCGATAAAGCCTGTTGCTCCGATTTTAGGTAAATACTTATCCGGTGTGTCAACCTCGAAGATCTATAAGATTCAGAAAGACAAACCTCGTTTCGAAACATCCATCACACTTCGGAATTCGACCTGTAGGTTCCCTACCATCAGCTTCTAAGTTTCTCTACTAGCAACTCCATTCTCTATTCTGAGAGTGAGACGTGGCATCGTGTTGCTGTATGGCTTCACAGTTAGGTTGATGTGCCAACTGTAATATCGTGGTATTCTCCCCCCCCCCCCCAGTGAGGATTCAAGCCCTAGAAAACAAATTGCTCTTCCTGCCTGGTATAACCCACAGACATGGGGTAATCCTTGGCCGGCATTTTGGGGCTCGGTTAACTTTTGAGCGAGTAGTTAGACGGACTGCCGTCGGACCTCCTTTACCTGAACATCGATTCCGACCTCGTTCTCGAGAACCGTACTTATGCGGCCGAGGTGTCGGTTGCTTATGCCCAGCTCATTATGGCTATCCTTAGGTTACTCGATCGGCGAAGCATTACGTTTCTAGCCATCCATAACATAAGGTACCAACAGTTTAGGTGTCCGTATCAAGATCCAACGCGTCTTCTTCTTACAATATGTGACTAGGTTCGTTATTCGATGAAGTTTGTGTTTTTACTGCTCTTATGGGTTCCCATTTCTCAATTCCGCACTGAGGGTGGCTAGACCACACTTTTTGTCCCTCTAGATTGCGTGACTTTTTTCTTTAGTAAGCTCTTGTCAAAATCATCTATTCATAAAACTATTAAGCCAAGATGGTGATATGTGGTAAACGTGAATATGCGCCTTTAATGGTAAGTCCCCTCGAATAGTTGAGTCCTGAGTCTATCGTCTGATTAGTGACGTGAATACACTCCGGATTAGTCTCTTGTTGGTTATGGTTTTGAACAACATTGGATGATAATTTTTGAAACTTAACTAGTATGTTGAGATATTATTATCGATTATGAACGGCCAACTCGACAGCTCATCGGACCCTATGAAGGCCAACGGAAAGCGGGGAATGCAGAGGAGGAGATGAAAATCGAGGGAGAGGGTACGGGAGCCGGGATGGGTGGGGGCGCGGGACGGGAGTAGGAACAGGGGGGGCGAAGAGGGAGCGGGGACGGGGCGGAGGCCAAGGGCATAAAGGCGTCGAGCATGGGTTGGTAGTCAACGCCTCGATCACGCACACAATTTGCGTGGCCTTTCCTTTTACATTATGACCGGATACTGTTATGCCTATAGGGTTTCGGGATCATGTAGCTGTGAGATTTTTTTTTCATTTGGTTATAGTGGACAGATTCTAAGTTCCCCCCTGGATGATGCATCTTAGTGACCTAGATTAGATGATAATCTCGGAGTCAGTGCATCCATTGGTACGTTCAGTCCGTTCTCATGTTCGTGGCTATTAGAGTTGTTTGCTGCTGTAAAGGTGTCTGAAGTAAATCTAAACTTATTCCGCGATGTATGACACCCTAGCCTAATTTCTGTTTATCTTATTTTGCTGCGCCCGGGATAACCTCGCAGATATTGGAATAATCAGGCACCTTGTCTGTGCAGTGTATCTCTCCTTACTGGGGCATCGCGTATACGCCGTTACCCGACCTGTTACTTCCATCTTTTTAGGGATATATTATGATGTGTTCCTTTACTACTGTATGCCTCCCTGTATATGAGTGGTGTTTATTAGCTCCGTAGGAATAATTCAGTGGTGACTATGCTTGTTAGCAAGTGCGTCCTTTAATATCTTCCTGTGTTATGGCGTTGCTATCGTGTGACCTTGTATATAATTAGTGGCATGAAATGTAAGTATTTGTTCCTCCTCAAGTATGTAAGGAGAATTAAGATTGTATCAACTCCGTCGCTATTGTGTTCCGTTTTTTAGTATCTTGGTTGATTCACGTACTAGCATAAAATAGGACTTGTATCAGGATTTGTTCTCGCGCACTAGCGCCCCCCTCGGTTTAGCTAAGTCGTAGGCCAATTTGGAGTGGCATTTCTAGGTTGAGAGTTCTCCGCGCGATCCGAAACTCCGGCCTGTGCAACGATACGTAGGTTATTTTTTAATTTTTTCGTAACTATTCTTAAAACCGCCTGGCCTGAAGTCTACGCCCTGAACACGATAGTCTTATGCCTTCTCGTTTGGCTCGTAATCGTAAGTCGCCACTAAAATTTGTCAGTGGCTGCGGTGAGGGGGCTGCCACTAAGTAGTCACTCCAACTGCCGCGTAACGTTCGCAACGCTTGGCGTGGCGCGAGCGAAGCACGCAGGAAGTGTTAGACGGGGGACGGGGTCACAGAGGTGGAAAAGGCTTCGAGGTGGGGTGTGAGGGGGGCAAATCGACGGGGGGGGGCCGGGACGTCGGCAGGGAAAGGGCGCGGGGGGATGGTTTGCGTTGTCTGGCCGCCTTTTAGCTCTTTCCTAGTTTGCCACATACCGCAGGAGATTGCCGTCGTGTCTCTACTTAGATACATGGCTTTCCCCATTGCCTTTTGTCCGAGAAGGCTATTGTACTCCTAGGATAGCACCGGCCAGAATCCCCCCAACAAGCGGTTGTTTGTTCATTCTTAACTGACCTGGACTTGGACTCTCCCCCCCCCCCCAATTTTGGGGGATTCCGACAGCACCGGAGGCTGTTTTTTTCCTGTGTATCCCAATGTGACCTGTCCCTATCCCTACGGAGTGTGAATCTCCTTGGTGTATTGCAGCACTTGCGGGTTTCATTGGACCTTTTAATTATTTCGCGACCAACCGAGATAATTCCGCACTATATATACACGATTCTCCTTATGGTCAAGTTTTTACAACATGCTCCATGAAGAGACGTTGATCTCTGATGCTGCATCGCACTAGGTAGACTGCCCCCCATGCATTGCCTTCTCCCATTCTCCATGCATAAGCCCCCCCATTGGAGCCATATACAAAAAAAGTGATTTTGCCAGCAGTCCTGATGTTTTTTGTCTCCCCACTGTCAGGTACATATTCGCGCTGGCCACTCTCCTCGACGGGGCTGTCGTCCATCCGTGCTTCCTCCCCTCCACGTGCCTTTCAGTGGCTGGGGGCTGGGTTGTTCCGTCACGACTGACCCCGCACCACCTTGCCTGGCAATGGCCTTGCCATTGAACACGCACAATGTTCGGCTGGCACAGCTAGACACATGAGGGGGGGAAGCATGCTGCGGAGCGAGTTAGGGACGTACAGGGTAACCTCAATGCTGCCGCTTTCGTTACAACCTACTGTAGGCCATCCACCCGCTGCCAGTCATGGTCGGACGCGGGGAAAAAGCCCCGGTACATTCTCACGGCCCTCGCGTCCCCGTTGACCGTCTGCGTCGGCCTGGTCCACGGGTGTCTGGCATCCCGTTGTCGTTGTTTCCCGTCTGCCTGCCGTGTTCCTGTTGCCCCCTCGTCTCTTGTGCTGCTCTCGGTTCACCCCGCTCGGCCTCCCCACCGCGGTACGTGCATGCGTCCCGCGCCCCCCCCTCCTTCATTGCATCCTCCCTGCTTCTCCCTTCGGGTACCCCCGCGGAGTCCTGCCCCCCTGCCTGCCCCCCCTTTCTTGCCCCGCACCCTGGTCACATCTCATTTCTGACGCCCTTACTGTGTTCTCACACCCTTACGCGTTCTCTTGTCCCCTCGTCCCTTGATGGCTGACAGTCACGCTACCGCTGCGCCCCCCTGCCTTTCGACAAGAGTCTACGCTAACGTTTGGGGGCCTGGCGAACAGGACACAAATGCCATGTCAGCTAACTTGGTCAGAACCCTCTGGGGTTGTGTCTTCTCTTCCTCTGTCTTTCGGGTTTTGCTGGCTCTGCGGGGTTCGACTGGTTTTGTCATGAGTAGTTGACATCCATCTCAACTCTCTCCGCACGTCATTTTTTGGTTTCTTAATGTGGGCTGTCGCCCTCTTGCGGGCTCTTTTGCTGTCTTCTTGGGGGGGGAGGATGACCTTCTGCCTTCTCCTCGTATCCCCGTTTTCCCACGAGTGCCAGGGGGGGGGGGTTTAATGTATCTAGATTATCTTGGATATGGACAGCGATATTGCTGGGCGTACCATATAGAAATATTTTATTATTGGCTATAGACATCTGACCTTGTCTAAACTCGTATTCTTTGTTAAGGTCGAATTCTATATGATGTGCCTAATCTTAACATGTTCATGCACTTGTATGGATGTCCCGCGCTAATACAGGCTAAACTAAAATTGGACTTAGTATGAATATTTTGATTTAATTAAACAGTGTTTATTGTGCTTATAAATGCCCTCTTCTTATCACCTATCCAGATACGGTTATTTTTTAGTTATGTCAATAACTTGTAGTATCTTCTGTAATCATGTTTTGGTGTGACGGGTGGTTCCCCCCACCCCATTTTCTGATAATCGGTTATATATGCTGCGAGGGCTAGTATTTTGGATGGCTTCATTGCTAGCGAACAGATTGGGATGCTGATGTACTTTAAATAGTGCTAATTTACATTATACAGAATTTCATCTTGCACTTCATTCTTATCACAATATGGGCTTGTGAATCTCATGATTTTATCTCTAATCTAGTGCAATACTCTTACATGGGTAGATTAGGCGTGCTGTTTTGAAGATAACGAGTGTCGTCGTCCAAATGAGTCATTTGACGGTCACTACGGCTGTCATACATGGCGCCTTCAGCGTCAGACTTTATTTTTCTACCTCCCCCTACGACGATTCGGTCTTTGTTTATTTTCCCATGACCTCTGTCGCCTGGGATAAGTAACACAAGTTTACTTAACACTAGGCCGGTCCATTAACCGCATTTCGGTGTGCCCGTGGAGGATGATTTCGTTTACGTTCCTGCCCACAGTCACTTGTGCAGTTCAGACTTATTCAGGGTTGGATGCATAACCCGATTCTGCCGTAAGAGCATGGTGCTTTCACAACGCTAAGTCGCTGGTACTTGGTTCTTAATCCTAAGCCGTCTCGGCGTACTTCAGTTCTAATTCTTTGTCCACATTCAAGTGCCCGGGTCCATTGGACTCGTTCACCACCTACTGTAACCTCTATTTAGTCCCGGGGCACTGTGTTGCTGTCTCGCATAGAACTAAATTTCTACGGCTAGTGATACTGGCCTAACTCGGAACCCACAGGGTGCTATCCAACTAAGTTGTCATTTCTCTTTTTATCTAGTTGCTGTCACAGTTAAGCGACACATTTTGGCGAGCAGCCCACTCTCCCGTCATGGACCGCCAATTGTGTATTTAACAGAACATGCGACAAATTCTTACTTGTCGTAACATTGCGAGTCGTTAGGAGATCAGGTTCAACTCGAAACGTTGTTCTACCGACTGCCTGCTGGATTACTTCAGAAATATCTTAGACTCCATCCGTCTTGCTTTCTAGACCAAATTTCTGGACTCGTGTACTGCTTTCGACGTGCCGCCATTGCGACCACGTCGCATGTGCAGCATTGTGCCACCTCGACGTCATGTACGGATTTTGCTGTAACTGTTATCCCCCCCCGCAGACTCTCCTACGCTTCTATGTCGGTGGCCGATCGTTCTCGTTTCGCGGGCCCACGGCTTTCAGAGCCGATCAGTCTCCGTATAGACGGCTGAATATTGAAGTTGTCTACGCGCCGTATGCGCCTTCTCGTCAAGGCGCAAATGATGGGCGACCGCTGTTCATATTGGTCATTAAGATCACGGTCTCTCTTGCTTGACGGCCCAATGAAAAGCTTGTATTTTACTGTCCTATGAGTGGGTTTGCGTATCTCTCTCTTTACCCGTCCCAAAACGTCTCTTAATAATTTTGGACACTCATTTCCCCCCCCTTACTTTCATCTTCGGTATCGTCCACATCTCTTCTAGGTTAGGGAATAACAAGAAATAGCTCTGAAATCACGTTGGTAATTGGACATTATGCTGTTGTAACCAAACGATGTGGCTTATCCTTGGTAGCGCCTTAGATATGGACTGAACCCCTTTTATGGTGATGTATCAGCAGGGTTAGAATCCTACGAGGCCATACATCTACTCACGATTCTCGTGTGGCGGAGACAGTCAGCGTACATTAGCGGCCTGATTGTGGCCGGAAAGCTCTCATTCTCACTTTCCTTCGTTCCCCCTACCCGTCGATATTGTGCTGCTATCTACTTGACACTCTTATCATAAGTGTTGTAGTCTTGTGCTTTTAGTATTCCTTCCTTTCTTTACATTCCCTTTTACTGGTCTTGGGCGGTTTGTATTCACCGTTAGTCTCTGGTTTCTCCATTCAACAATAGCTAGTTGTATGAAACCATCTGATTGTTTATTAGGATTTTTGTTAAATTATCCTAGATTACCATTGTGATGACTTGGTTAATCTTCGGCAAAGTGCTACCTCCATCAGGAATGGTTTACCTACTTCTCCCATCTATGATGTTTGCGTATGAACTTTTTATTGGTTCAAACAGATGATGAAACTTCGCGCTAAAGTTCAACTTCCTCCTCGGCACTTGCGAACAGGCGGTATCTTAGAATACTGTGGGAAAATACATACCTCTCATGTACACTATGTAGGGGTTAACGAGCACATTGTAATTTCTAATTTAATCGTATAATAGCAACCATGCTCACTCAGAAGTCAGCCTTCCGTGATGGACGGGCAATCAATCCCCTATATTCCACCGGTCTAAGGTGGCCTACAAAAATCTATCGCTAGGTGTCGTGGAGGTTGAAGCCCCCCTTCCACTTAGCATCTAATATGACGCTGTTTCGGGGAACATTTCCTAGTAATTAATGTATAGGCGTACAGTAGGAATAGCGTAAAAGATGAACAGTCGTTCTTTGTCAATTCGGACTTCTTCAAATACCATAATAAGCTTCACTATCATTCTTAGCAGCCGTTTTCAAAGACGAAAGAGATTGGGGCAAAGGGATAGGTAGTTTTGCGGCACGCAACTTGTTTTTCGCTTTCTGGAAAAGAGTTTATGGCATTCGCTGGTTAGATATCAACTATGGTAGTCGTCGCGATAAAATTCATTTGTTAAGACGACCCCAGTCCTCTGTCGAACTCACTACTGAATTCTCAAGGTCTGCCCATTTCGATTAATTTTTCCTTCATTGGTACGACCGTCCAAATTGACGCTGACTTTACTCTCTGGTCTCTAGAAATACAATCTGTTAAAAAAATAAAAAGGTTTTTAGTATTAGGGGATTTTATTGGTTTATTCGGCCAATTATTTGAATGACCACCATACTGGCTATTATTCGTCCCGTTCCTTTGTATCCCACTAATCTATGTACTCCGATAGAACTTTGTAAAAGTGGGGGTCATTTCTTCCTTTAGTAGATAGTCTTGTTATCTCTATATACTTAGCACTGGAGAACTATATAGAATGGCAGATATCTGTTAAGTTGATGTAGTAGGTTTCTAAAGTACTCAGCGAAGTCCGGCTAGTCTAGGCAGGGTTCCGATAGTATACCCGTCAGTAACCCTATGCGAAATAGATCATGTTTCCTAAGTGACTGTACTCCATCATTTTATTCTAGATGATGCACATACGTTTATCGTAGCTGAGAGACAGGCTTTTACACAGCTTTTTTCGTTTTGAATTTAGGCTATGTAATTTTTACTACTGTAGCGTATTTTTTGTGTGGTACAATTTTAACAAAAAACACTACTCTCTCCCCCGACACACAAAATAACACACCTAACTCGTTTCATTTGGGGCCCTGATCATAAACAAATTTATGTGGGATCCCCCAATGTACCCTCAGGTTCCCCGTAGAATTTACATCCAGGTAAGACTTTATCCGTCTACTGACCTCTTCTCCAACTCATCAGTAGCATGTATTTAGTGTTGGTTCGCAGTGTCCGTCCTCTCGAGGTGTTCGTTATGGTCTCGTTGAAGTTGACAAAACCCTACGATGTATGTGCATGGTTTCCCACCCCGCTATGATTTTTTTCGCGATGACTATTTACTATCCGCGTTGAGGTATACGATATTGGGATTTTCAAAATCTACTTACGTGGTGATAGTTTACTCTAATCCCTAAGGGTGCAACTTATAGTCTTCAGCATAATGCTACGATTACGTATACTGTCTAAGATTACCCTGATTCATTCTACACTGTGGACAGTAAATGTTTCATAAATCGAGCCTTATTGCTGTTCCATCAGTGCTATCGTCCCCCACATAATTCTTTCATTAAAAAACCCGCCGCCAGATGGGCGTGTCGATACGGGTTTCTCAATTCCCGAAAATTTTTCAAATTTCTCTCAATCGTGTCCAATCCGCCGAAAGGGCAATCAGGTTTTTGACACGGGGTGGCGCCCCGGGGGCATGGAATGCGGGCTTTTCGGCGCCCAGCCAGAAAAAGAAATTGGTAGGGAAGGAGAAAACGGAGAAGAAGGGGAAATACGAATACCACAATTCAAAAGGAGAAAAGAAACAGCCAGGGAAAAAGAAGAAGGAGATCTAAAACAAAAAAAGGAAAAAAAAAGAAATGGGCCCCCTCAACACCAAAAACCCCCAACCCACACACCACACCCCCAAACCCACCCAAAACGGTTGACAATTTGAGCCTGTTTGCCCACACGCCTCTGCCTGCCCTTTTGTGGGCGCTGCACACATTTTGCCCTTGGGATCCACCATTGGGGGGCCCCCCCCCCCTGCCCACTTGGCACCGTGCTGCTTGCCACACCTGTGTGCCTGGGCCCCCAATGCACCTTGAACTGTGTGCTGCGAACACAGTGTGGACAACTGGATTGTGTGAACTGATGTGCAACAAGCAAACTGATGACCCTGTGAACATTGTGAAGCGGCATGGCCACGCTTTGTGGTTCGGATTGAGCGGAATTAAAAATAATAAAATATAACAACAATTAAAAACAAAAAAAACAAAAAGACTACAAGGAGAAATTACGATAAAGAACGCCACCGACCGCGAAGAAGCAAAACCGGGCCCACTCAGCCGGAGCGGCCACGGAATAATTCGGGCTTGGCTCGGGGCCCAGGAGGAATATAGGCAAGGCAAAAAAAGCAATAGAAGGAACAAGAAAAAATACAAAAAATAAACAAAAAGTCGCGGCGACGAAATAATCCACGGCGCAGCAAGACGGCCATGGAACATCACCTCCCAAACGCTGGCGACGGACAGTTGTGGACAGTTGCCCCGCGGGGAA
>Ga0179593_1550200_pt1 | contig 11125 bp, 12 predicted proteins | sample CZODoug2_1_08_16_FD_185931 | JGI IMG/M metagenome (GOLD analysis project Ga0179593, IMG submission 185931) | Vadose zone soil fungal communities from Angelo Coast Range Reserve, California, USA - CZODoug2_1_08_16fungal (PacBio error correction) | ecosystem: Environmental > Terrestrial > Soil >... | reverse complement strand
TAGGCATTGTACGACATTCACGCTCCCTCCCAGGTTCCATATCCACATCAAATTCTGCCTTACATTAATCGACACATGCTTTTATGAACCGCGTTTCAGGCTCCCCACCTCCCCGCGGCTCTTTCGAATACACCGTGGAGCTCCCATGAGTTTGGAGTTCCTTTCTTTTTGTAAAAAACAGATCCTTGTGATGTGATCGTGTTTCCGCTCAAGACCACCGACGGATGACCGAATGTATCGTCGTCCAGTGGCCACCCAAACCAAGGCATGACTAAGCGTAGATTCTGCCGCCCATTTACGTTTTTTGTCTTACACCCCCCCTCATGCCGTGCCCTCGTAATTTGGGGCCTCCTGTGCGCGCTGCCCGAGTGAATCAAACTTTTGGGTTTGTTGACCCCCCTGGACCTATTCCACTAGGAAGCGCCCGATGGTGTGGGTTACCAGCTTTCCCTGTCCCCCGTTCTTTTCACAGGAATAGCCTCTTTTCCCCCGCTCACCTTTAACTAAGTGGCTCTTTCCTTTTTTTGAAAGGGGTCGCTGTTTCCCCGGTCCATTCCCTCGTGTGCTGCCCACGCGGCCAGATGGTTTTTCCTTCGAACTTGTCTCCCCCCCCCCTCGTGTTGAAGAGTACCCCATTACGCGCCATAAGTACTGCCTTTCTCCCCTTGCGTTTACACATTTATTTTTTTTAACCGTTCAAACGCCTAAAACACCAGTGTACGATATCTCCGGGTACAGCTCCGCGTTTCGTCTTTGCAGTCCTCTTCAGTCACGCGTTTCCACGTGCGTCAAAATCGGCCTGGTTATTAGTTGCAGACCCGCCGAATTCACACGACCTTGCGCTCTGCTGCATTGTTCCTTTTTGACGAAAGCGACTCCCCGAGATGAGCAAGAGTTTTCGGGCCCTTTTCTCTCCTCCGTCCTTCATCCACAGCCCAAACCAGCATGGTCAGGTCCCCTTTGATTTGTTTCGTTGGCCCCTTGCCCGTACCGCCCCCTACCGTGGTATCATGGGTCTGTATCAATCCTTCTGTTTTGAAAAGTCCCCACCTTTGCGCCGAAACTTCCTATACGTGCGGTAATAATTGCCAACTCGGCCCCGTCATGTCGAGCCGGCGATCTCACCCCTCCCTCCGACCACTAGCTTCGACTCGGCCCATTTCCTTTCCTTCGGTACCGGTAAACTTAGGGCCTTCTAATTTCTAGATGGATTACCGGCGACGCCGAGTTTCTTCCCCCCTTCCTTCTGGTCATTGCCTAAGGAAGCTCTGCCACGATTCCTGCCGGCTAATAGCCCCCCACCCCCCCCTCCCCTTCCTGTCCGGACCTGATTCGGTTACCGGGACCACCCTCGCTGCGCCCAGTAGCACTGGCTCTCTGAACGGGGGCGCGGCTTGTTTTGCACCGACTGCCCCCCCTTCTAGTTTTGGACCACGCCCAACACTCCGTCGGCTTTCTTCAGCCTGACGGGTTTCCTACAAAACAAAAGTCACTTTTTTCTTCACACTTTGTCAGTGATGGCCTCTCCCCTTTTTTCCAAAGCTTGACCGACTGCCCTCCGCAGGCGAACCCAGAATGGAACCTTTCCCTTTTTCAACGTGCCAAGTGCTTTCCTGCAAGTCCCTCGATAGCGCGAGGAGCACTCCCCTCCCCCTCAAACACCCCTCCAATTTTCCTTCGGATATTGGCTGGGAGTTGATCGGTTCCTATCCCCCCGCACCCTTCTTCCTGCATCGCGCACAGAGCGTTGCGCCTTTCATCGCTGACGCCACCGGACCCGTTGCAAAGTTGACGCCTTGTGGTTTTTGACTTCGTTCTGCGACGCGTTTTTTATCGTTTCTCTCTAGTTCTTCGCGTTTCTGCATGGGTAAGGTTGCCCTTGTTTGGTGGGGTCCGCAAGAGCTTCTTCTTCCCCTGCCGTTTAGTCCTTTAGTTCGGTCATGTCGCTTGGACCCGGACTCTCCCCTGGTCGTCTCCCGACCATGAGGCCCCGGCCCGTTTTTTCACGGGTCTGTCCCTTATTTTTTTCCCTCGGCACCTTTGTTATAAACTTTTTATCCCCATTTCTCTTTCTTTTTTGTGATGATGGTCTCTTCGGACGTCGGTGTTTTCATCTCCTTGTCCTGAACTTTTATGACTCGGCATAATTCCCCTTCCTAAAGAGTACGTCTTCTATCTTTCTTTTCTATCCCGTTGTGGTGCCTCGGTGATAGGTACCTGCCGTCTGGAGCCTTATAAGAACGTTTCGGGACAAGGAGAGGAAAACCCTTCCCCTTCAGATTCCCTTTCCCCCTTGCACGCTTCCCTACTGATAATGCTTTTTTCCCCACGATCTCCCACTTCAGGCGCCCCTTATACCTTTCAGTCGGGCGGCAAATCTGAGATTTCTATATCTTTCTTCTTTTGTTTTCTCGACGTCCCCTCGAATCCCTACCCCCCCCCTCTTCCCTGGCGGATTGAATGACGGTTCAACCAAGCGCCACCCCTTGGCCACCTGACTAATCTTTCCCCTCATCTTTTTCCCGAAATAGTTGCTCAACACGTTTTTTAACAAGCCGGTGTCTTCCCCTGCGGACCTCCCTCCCAAGTTCATGTGGATCAGCTTTCGAATATGAGGACCAGTTTGGATCTTGCCTACGATGGTCAACTTTCGTGGTGTCCAGGCCGTTTCCTCACCTCCCCTTCTCTCGATCGGCTCAATGCTGGGGTTTTATGCGATCCGGCGGATAGCGTCGTTCCTCTTTTTCTGATTGGGATCAGGGCCGCTGGTCCCTTTCCCCTTTGCGCCCCTGCCATTCCCCGGCATCTGGAAGTTCGTTTGCCTCTTTTTTTCCACCGTTGCCCAATACCCCAGTTGGATACCGGACATCGATGCTTTTTCTTGTTATTGGTTGTAGACCCCGTCATTTTTTTAAATACGTCTCCTGTGTTCATGGCGGGTGGTTCCCCCCCCTCTTCTCCCCGTCCGCTTTTCTGTGCCGTAATCTCAGGTCGTGTTACCGAGCCGCATAAAATTTCCTTTCTTCGTCTAGGTGTTTTCTCTTTTCCGCCCGACTTTTGCCGCCGTAGGCTTTTTGCGCGCTCTTCAGAGTGGCAGCAGGTCCTCCGGCCGACTTGCCCGCCCGCGGGTTCGTGCCCGCTAGGCGTCGTTCCTTCACAGTTTTCTCTCGGCACCCCATCTCTTCCCTCAGCTGGTATTGATGAGGCACCCTGGGCGCTTTTTCTTTGCGGTTGACAATTCCTCCTTTTTTATATTTCTTTGACTGCCGTGGACGCGTTTTGGTTTCTCTCTTTTCCCACTCGCTTGTAGAAACAGGTTGTTTGGTTCCCACTGATTTGGAGACAGAGAACTTATTTTTCCCCCTGAACACTTTTTGTTTTGAGTTGGTTTGCCGTGTCGCACACCTGCCAGACTCCCCCCTCACCCAGGTCATGGATGCTTGTTTGGGCCGCCCCCGTCACCTTTTGTCCTTCCCCCAATTGCGGATTCGGTCCCCCGAGGCGCCCTCGTGGTCACCTTAAGGTCTCTTCCCTTACCGCCCTCTAACGGTTCGTGTGATTCGCATTGGTCTGCCAAACTTCCCCCCCCAGTCTTTCGGTTTTTGCGCGTTCATTTGAACGCTTGGTCATTCCGCGAGTCACGGGGTGTCCCACGCGGGTTTTAACCTGCTGTCGTCAAGGTGGTGATCTGTTCCCACCCCATGTTGACCCTTTTCTCCCGTGTGCGGAATTTCTTTCCCTTTTTTCTCCTTTTTCCTCTTCAGCACCTTCTCCCCGAACACTTGCCGGAAGAGTGTTGTTGCTCGATCCCCCGTTTTAGCGCCGCCAGCTCCAGGTCGTTTTCCAACGGAACGTGGAAAGATGATTTAGGTGTCCCCCCCTGCTGCTGCCTTTTTCCTCGGAAACGCATTTTTTCACCCTTTTGACACGGTAACCACTATTTCGTGCCGGCGACCCTTTTTTTTTCTTTACCTTTTTGGGGGCGGGGGCGGGGGTGCCCGTTTCGGCTCGGCCCTTCTTCGCGCACGCCAGGACTAAACCACTGCCCCGTCAGTTCGGTAATACCCTTGCATGTTTTTTTACTCCGTTTTGGTGCGTCCACACCGTCGAATCGGACTTCTCTTTTTTTACCATGTGTCTCCCCGAGGGAACCTTTCGACGGTGTTCTTGAGCTTTTCACTCTCCAGTCCTTTCCTTGGGATGATTTCCCCAAGCTAGCCCTTGTGCACGTTTTTTTCGCACCCTCTCCCCCCCCTCTTCAGTTGTGGGTCGCTGTCATGTTCTTCCCCCGATGTTTTTATCGAGGAAGATCAGTCCGGAGATCATCCCTTTGAGATGTGCCAATTCTATCGGAACTGGGTCGTTTTTGTCGCGTCCCCCTCCTGAATGTCTCTCTCTTTTTCCCCTTTACTTTAGAGACGATCATTCTTTTTGTCCAGCACATCCATTCCCCCTTACCTGAAATTTTTCCCTCGTCCCCTGCTTTTTTCCGTTGTCTCTCTCTTCCCATCCCCTCTGAGGCGTGGGAGCGACCCCGACCGTGGTTTTTTTGAATTGCGACCTACCCAGTGATTTCATTAATGTTTGGTCGAGCTTGCCCCCTTCCCCCCCGTGCACCTTGAATGTCTTGTTCGCATCAGAGCTGTTTCCCTTTTCGGTGACACGTGCCCCCCACCACAACCCTTCCGGCGAGTTGGACTTTTCGCCGGTTCCTTGGACCTCCCTTCCGTGCTTCTGGTTTCCTTTTTCGCGGCTCTGCCCGCACGACCCCATCACTGGACCTCGGCTTCAATGCCCTACTGTACACTCTTCCTCCGTATTGTGGTGGTTTCCTGTTTTTTTCCGGTCACTTGCGTTTCGAAAAGGCTTCTTTCCCGAGGTTTTTTTTGCCCGGGTTGAGCTCCCCCGAAGTCGTTCTCCCCCTCCATCATGCTGAGGCCTTGTGGAGCTGTTTTGTTGATCACGGGGATCGAGCTCCACGTGTGCTCTTGGGCTTCTTCGATTTCGCCCCGTGATTACCCCTTCCCCCCCCTTAAGAGACGACCCTTCGGCCCTTTCGCTGTTCTCGCGGTATCACCTGTTTTTGTCCCAACGGCTTCAACAACACGGGAAGATCCGGACAACACGCGGTTGTATCCCTCGTTTGGCCCCTTCCCGCGGGATCCACTCGTACTTGCGCGCCACAAGACACCTCGACTGGTGGGCGACGGTTTTTTGCAGACCGCATTTTTTCTCCTTGTTGCCCCTTTTTTCTTGACTCAACTCCGTCCCCCCGTGAGAACGACTGACCGGATTTTTTCGCCCTCGCTTCAGCCCAATTTGTCCCTTACCGCCTCAACCTTTGTGTTCCTTAGGGGTGCTTCTTTTTCGGAAACAGAACACACCTTCCTCCATGGCCCTGTCCAAAGACCGTTTTGAACTTTTCCCTCCCATACTGTTCTCCTACCGGCCTTTACGATCGCCGGGCATCTTTTCCGAGCGGCGGACTATCAACCTCACGAAGACCAACTCTAGTTTGATTAACTATCCCCCATTTGTCTCCCTTCCACATCTCCCACCTGAGTTACCACTAGTCTTTGAAACTCGTCCTTTAGCCAGATTTTGCCGGGCGCTGGAACTCCCTTTCCTTTTCCAGCCCACGTTCCGGAAAGCCACGACGGGTTTTATGGTGCCGGCGACTCAACCATTAGAAACCCAAGCGTGCCTACCTTCAACCCCCCCCCTCTTTCCCCTTCGGTGTGGGCATCGAGCACCCACCCGAGCGCGCACTTTTGACTTCAGGATGGCTTGCCGCACTGTCCCCTTCCTTGCGCGGTCCGAGCAACCCTGTCCGCGACGGGGCAGCGTTTCCACCCGCCCGACCCACAGTATTTCTGACCATTCTTGCGGGACAAACAAAAAAAATTCCCTCTTTTTCCTTTTCCAGGAACCGCCTGTCAGCTTAGAACTTGACCCGCCTTAAAACCTTCGTTCCCATGACCCTCCCCGTTCGGCCATCAGCGGCCTTCCCCCACCCTATTGGCCCGTTACACTCCTTTCACCTTCCCCCTTAGATCCCTTCTTTCCACGACTCTGAGTGAGCCTCCGCCAAGCCAAGAACATCTTACCATTTTCGGTCTGTCAGGAGCTGTTTTCGGCCGGCCCTTCCTTCCACCCTCCTCCCAGCAGTCAGAGGCAATTTTGGACTAATCATTCAAGCTTTTCTGCCGACACAGGGCCCTTGGGTTTTTGACTTCCTTGTGGTAGTTTACTTCATGCGCCCTTAGTCTTTTTGTTTTTCTTCTCCCCTTGGTCGCGGTTAAGACCCCTATGTAGGCAACCTTCCTTGGGCCTTTGGTGGTCCTGCCGAGTTTTTTTGCGTTCCTTTTTGTCCCTTCTTTTTTTTGTATTTGCTTTCTTGAGTAGTCACGAGGCCGAGGTGGTTGCAGGAAGAGATCGAGGTTTTTTTTTCCCATCGATTGCGCCCCGCCCTTCCGGGTGACCGGTTCGGATTTATTCCCCTTAGTTAGTATTTTTGCTCCCCCTCTTGTATTCCCGTGCTGTGTTTTCTCGCTTTTGGCTTCGCGGTTCATCTCCCCCATTGTACGGACCGTCTTTATAGTTAAAGTGTACCCGTTGACTTCCAGCTCTTCTCCCTCCCTTTCTTTCTTAGAGATATTTCTTTCACTGTTACCAGTTTCGTTCCGCAGAATAAAGCCCTTGCAAAGGAGATGTTTTGAAAACCCTTCGAGAGTCCCACGAGCTGCGTTTCCTTTATCACGTCCTTTCTTCCCCCCCCCCCCTGCACCATGAAACAGAAGAAGAAACAGGAGACCTTCCCTAGGGTTTTGAACTCGATATTTTCTCACCGTAGATAAATGTCGACCTTTCGCCCCTAGCCCCAACTACCCCCCCCCCTCTCCTTTTTTGATCAGACTCACTACGAACGACCCCCTCGTCGTTGACCACCAAATTTAAATGGGCACTGACCCTTTCTAGGCCATTCATAAGAGCGACCCCTAGCCCCACGCCTGCCCCCTAAGCTCTCCGTCTTCCTTTCGAACGACTCGCGGCCCCCGGTTTTAGACTGATTGCTGGACTCCCTTTTCCTCCTGATACGGCATTCTTTCTTTGTGGATTCCGTCGTCCACCTCGGACGATTTATAGGGCTCATGGGAGGGCGGGTTCGATCGTTCCCGGTTTCCTATTTTTATCTTTTTTTTCCCCTTCTTGTAAAGTGGGGACCACAGAGCACATGCTTGTCGCTCGATGACTGGGGTGTGAATGGAAGGTTTCACATTGTTCAATCCTATGTCTATCAAGCTTTTCATTTACATCTGAAAGGATTCGTATTTTGGTTCCTTTTTACGGATGCAACCACTGAGGTTTTTTTGCCCAATTTTCTGGTGTTTTTACCACTCTTCTCCCCCTTGAATCCCCGGCTTGCTCCCATATGATTGCGTAGCCAGCCCCATTTCCAGAGAACCCAAGTCCCTCGATTGTGTGTTCAGACCGGGAACCAGCGCCGCCTGGCTCGGTTGTGTATATTAGCGAGAGGCCGCGTTGAGGAGCTTGCCTGGCCCTTCCCCCGGGTGACAATGACCACCGTAGGGTTAGCGATAGAGGCGGTCCGTCCCCTTGTATTCCTCTCTTTTTCATCTTCACATTGCACAAGAGTAAGCTTCCACCATTGATTTTCTTGGTCCCCCTTTCTCCCTTTCGTAGTTTTTGGTACTTACAGGCTAGATGCTATCGAGACTGTAGGTGCGACTCTCGGCCCACTTTCCACTTATTCTGCCGTTCTTCTCCCCCTTTAGTGAAAGTTAAAAAAGGGATTCCAGATTCCCCCCTGTTTTTTCAAGACCCCTTTGTTGATGGCCCGGCCGGTCCTCACATTCCTCTCCCCAACATCAAGTGGGTTTTTCTGTATTTTCACCTCCTGTTGTTCCCCGCGAACACGGCGTTGGTTACAGCCGGTCCTTTACCTCTTTGCATTCTCAGTTAGCTTTTTTTTTCTTGTCCCTTCTCACTGGCCCCTTCCTCCCCGTTGTTTGATTTCAACAATCCCCCCGCTTAGGTGTCTTGGCGACGCATTTTGCTGCAATGCCGCGAGGATGTTCCCCTGTCCTAAAGCATCTTCGGACTTGATCTTTACGGTGTTTTTTTTGCTTTCGTCCCCTTTTTCCCCCCTGTTTTCATCCCACGCACAGGAGTCGAAGTTTCGCAGTGTGCGAGGTCTCTTTTTCCCCCATTTTTTTATGCCACCCAATCATTGTCGTAAGCTTTGTCCCTCCCCCCCTCCCCCCTCTGATCCCCCTTCTCCCTAAGGACCCGTTCAACGGTTCGGCAAGATGGAGTGTGTTTGACGATTCCGCTCCGTTGCCCCGTTTTTTTTTTCCCACTTAAGCCGTTTTTCCCTTTTTCCCGTTTTACCCCCGGGCACCACACCCTCCCTTGTCGAGGCCGGCGCCGCATGTCGTATCGTTTTTCTGGTAGGTTTTGGGTGGTTCTTTTCTGCAGAGTCTCTCCGCCGACCCCCCCTCTGAAGAGGAATAAATCGAAGCGTTTCTACCTCCTGTCGGGCGTTGCTTTCCAAACACCTTAGAACGCTGAAGTCGCCCTGGTTTTTTGGGTCCTCAGCTTTCCTTCCGTCAGCTCTTCCCTTTTTCCCTCCCGGTGTTCTTATCCATAGATAAGTCCTTCTTGTGGTTCCCTCCCTTTTTCATCTGCCAACTCCGGTTTAGTGTACCCTCCCCACCCCTTCCCGGACCTCGTTTGGTGTTTCCTCCCCTTTTTTGCCCCGCTCAAAAGCTCGAGGCCCAGCTCCTTCGGCCGACAGTTCCGAGTTTTTGAATTTTTCACTTTCGATGATCTTTTTTTGAACTTTTCTTTTTGACCCATTTATGATCCTTCTTTCCCCTCTCGTTGTGGTGTGTTTTCTTCATCATCGCCCAGCACCCCCCCCCTTTCAAGATCTCCCTCCCCTTTTTCACTTTGGCATTCTCTGAATGATCTCCTCGTTTTTTGACCATCATGTGATATACATTCCGGGGGAAGTCGCCCCTTAGAAGGTGGAGCTAGCTCCTTGCTCTCCCCTCGTTCCCTTGGTCTTGACCCTGTAAACCTATGCAAGCTGTTTTGTCGCTAATCCCCTCCCGTGCGACTGTCCCCCCGATTCCCTCTTTCCTGTCATTTTCAAACCAACCAAGGCGCACCCTGACATGTCGAACTTGTGGACCGCCACATGGTTTAGCCCGACTGACGTGCTTCCCGTCCTTCGTTACTTTTTTTATTCTTGCTGTGCTGCTTTGTCCCATGGCAAAAATAAAAAGGTATGCCCCCCGATGATGACGCTGACTAGTTTTCAAGGCTTTGGGTTTTTCCTCCCAGTCTTTTTATCCCTTTTTTCCCCTTGACTCAAGGTTACATGGACAAGCTTCCGAAGTAGTTACCCAACCTCTCTTCAGTTTGTCTGTTTTTTTTTTTTTCCGGTTCTCCTCCTTCCCGCTGTTCTGCACAAGAAGATTGTTTTCCCTCGGTCCTCGCAAATACCCATAGCCACACAGTGGGACTAAGAAATTCTCGCTGTCTGTCTACGTCCTTTATCACCCATCCGGAAGACCCCAAAGTGACGATCTCTTTTCAGAGGACACTCCAGCTTCTGGTGTTAAGTTACATCTATTCTTGATACCCTCTTTCCCCCTTCCCAGCACCTAGGAACTTTTTTAGACAAGCGTCCTCCCTTTCTTTCGATGCGTGCGGATTGCCCCCAGTGAAGCAAGAGCCCAGAAGCTGCACCCTTCGGTGTTTTTGACCTTTTTTCTTACTATGCCTCTTCAGCCTAGGTGCCGGCCCTACCCCTTCCAATTTTCATACTGTTCTGGGTTTTTTGTATTTCCGTCCTACCCGCCCGCTCCACACCCCTTTTTACCCCATGGTTTTCTAATCAGACCTCGGCACTTCCTCACCACTGTTCGCCAGTCCAAAAGTTTTTCTTTTCTGTTTCCTCCTTCCCCCCCACCCGTCCCTTCTTTCTTTCCCCCTCCCTCTCTAAACCAGAGTAGTTTTTATTTGCCCCAACTTTCCGAGACTCGAACAATTTTTTTGCACCCCCATTAAATTTCCCTTGTCCTTACCCTCCGGGACTTTCGGACGATTCCCCCCCCTGCTCTGTCCTACTGTGCGGACTTTTAATGACTGTTTGGCTCTCCGTTCCCCTTCCCCCCCTACCGGGTCCTGTGCCGCCCGCTTTAAGCCGCCAATCGGCAGCGCACGCTACTTCAACTGCCGCTCTTCTTCTTTCTCCCGATCCCCCCCCCCTCGCTTCATTGTTGCGTATGTGCGCACGACTCTTAACTTTCGGTGAGATTCACATTTCGACACCCTGCCGGATGACCTTTTCCCCCGTTGCTTTTGAAAAACCCCGGATTTCCTTTTCCCCCAGCTTGCGGGTCTCCACAAATAAAAAAGACTGCCTTGGAACTTGTTCGTCCTTTCAGCTTTCTTTCTCCCCCCTTGCTTCAAAACTAGACTGACCTCGGACTCCCATGACTTCAAGTTTGACGTTCCCCCCTACTTCACCCATTTCTCACAGTTTTGCCTCCCCGAATCCGCAGCAAGATGAACCAAGAACACCACTTGTCAGAGCCTTTCTCCTTTTAATTCTTTTCTTCTTCTCCTTTCCACTAATCATCTGACGCCGGAAGGTCGCATGCTTGCGGGCACGCATCTTCATGCGCTGATCGCAAGGTTTTATCCTTGACCTTGTCGGTTCCCTTCGGTCTTCTCCTTTTTTCCCTTGTTATTTATCCCTGTCCGAACCGATTGTTCTGAGGAGAATGCCCTTCCTGTCCACTTTTTTCCCCTTTTTTTTTCTTCCCCTATTTAGGTCCCGTGCTCGATGCTTTTAGTTCCGTTTGTTGTATTGTATCGAGGGAATTGCGGGAGTCTCTTGGATGATACGCTTCCCTCTCTCTTTTCTTCCCTCAACTGAGGTTCGGGGAGCGGGTCACTACGATGTGTTTGAAGATCGTTCCCCCCGCGCGTTTCCCAATCTCATCAGTTTTGGTCTTCTATATTTGGTTTTTTTTCTATCTTTTTTACTGTACTCCTTTTTCTTTTAAGTTTTTAGGGTAACCGACAGCCC
>Ga0179593_1378469_pt1 | contig 11125 bp, 22 predicted proteins | sample CZODoug2_1_08_16_FD_185931 | JGI IMG/M metagenome (GOLD analysis project Ga0179593, IMG submission 185931) | Vadose zone soil fungal communities from Angelo Coast Range Reserve, California, USA - CZODoug2_1_08_16fungal (PacBio error correction) | ecosystem: Environmental > Terrestrial > Soil >... | reverse complement strand
ATCCTTTTTGACTTTCCAATGAGTCTCTTCGTCCTCCTTTTCCTTTAGCCACTGCGTGGTGGCGATTGGTTGTTTCTCTTAATAAGTTGTTAGTTAATTTCACCCCTCTTCCTGTCTACCTGTTTTTTGTCGCCGGAAAGCATTCCTTCAGGTCGCTTTTTTCTTTTTTTGGGACCAGTGTCCCCGGCTCCGGATCGTCTTTCCTCTTCTTGCGGTTGGCTTTTTTGATTTGAAAAGGTCGTCCGTCCAACAGGCCCCCTTGTGCCCAGTTCGCCACCCTTCCGTGATCTCCCCCCCCGCTCTTCCGATTTGCTACTCTGTTGGCACCTGTTTTGGTGAGGCAAATCCCTGGCTCTTGACCTCTCACGCTACCCCCCCCTCGTGGCCACCGTTCGCCACGGTTTTTTGCCCCCCCCCCCTGTCCAAGTTCGCTTTCCCTCTGACCCCTCCCCCCAACCCCAAATGACACGAACTTTTCTTTTCGCCCCTTTCCTTCGATCTCACCCGATCGTTTCCAATCCCAACCCCTCCGCTCTGATCGGCGGGCGCGATCGATATTGATAGGTCGTGATCCCCCTTTTTTTCCCTGTTTACCCTTCCCACTCCCTCCTGTTTACTCGCCAGTGGGTCCTACGTGCCTGGTCTGCACTTTTTTTCTCGTTGAAAATGAACGGTCCCCTTCGACCACCCCCTTTTTTTTAACAATTCTTTCAGGTTTTGCGGTCCCAGTTTGCGCCCATTCTTGCCCGCCATGCCCCTTGGTGCCCTTCTTGGCATGAGTGAATGCTTCTTTTTTTCCCCCCTTTGCCTCGACAAGGTGTGAGAAAAAATATCTTTTGATTTTTTCTCAGCCTCCCCGACCGTTGTTGCGTCTTTTCCCCCTGAGGCCTGTACCTTTCGCACTTTCTAGTATCATCCTCCCTCTTTTTTCCACGTTGGTTCATTTTGGTCCTTGCTGAGTAGGTTCGTTTATTTTTAAGTGCTTTGCCCCGTTAGCGGCTATCCCATGTATTTTCCCCCCTCGACCCCCTTACTTACCAAAAAAAACAACCCTCATCCCTCTCTTTTTTTTGCGCCGGGGCCCAGACCGTGCTTTCTCGCTCTTGGCATTCCCGATTTTTCACGGCTTGTCCCCCACCGATTCCTCAGTTAGTAGGTCTGCTCTTTCTTGGTTCGTTCTCCTTTCCTGGTCTGCCTCACCTCCCGCCCGACTGCTTGGGCGGTTGTGGGTTCGCTGACCCGTCCATTTTTTTTCCCACGTACGACTTAGTGTACCCCATTTCCTCCTCGGCTAATGTGACGGTTTGTGGCTTTTTTTCAGGTACAATTCGTTGTTTCCTTCTTTGAGGTCTTTCTGTTCTCCTGGTTGACAACTGTTTCCGATGCCCCTGGGTGGCGTTGTTCTTTTTTTTCTCTTCTTTGCTTTCTTCTTTACCTGGAACTCGGTGCACACCGCCCCTTCTCACGTTTCTTTTCGTCCCCCCCTGGGGTTTTTTCACGGGCTCCGCCGTTTGGCCCCCTTCACATCGCTGCAGGAATTTTTCCCGTCTCCTCCCCCGTGGGTGAGCTTCCCTTCACCGACTAGTGATGCCTGGTCCCCTTTTTTCCCCTTGCCCCTCACGAACGCTTCTGACCTTAAGTTTCCTTGTATCACCGTCCCTTTTTTTTTTTTTTTCCCGTTTGTTCTTCTCTCTTTGGCGTCTTTCTTTTTTTGGCCGTCTGAACCCTGGTTGCTGCCTTCGGACATCTTCCTCGGGCCATCGTCAATCTTTGCTATATTAACTTCGGTTGCCCCCCTCCTTTCTTCCTTTGTACCCGTCTGCCCCCTTGGCACCAAGGCCGGTGTCTGAATTTACTGCTCACGACATTTTCCCTATCCAACGCGCAGCTGGCTTTCGCTTTACCAAGGTCCTTGATCATCATTCGAGGTGAAAATTCAACTGTTGGTTTCGTCGGCCTCTTGCCTTCCTAGTGCTTCGTTTTTCTGCGGGGGCCCCTCCTGCTGTTGTTTTCCGATGAGTGCGGGCCACCGCTACCACTTGGATGCTTTTTATTTTCGGGTTAGATAAGTTTCTAGGCCCTCCCCCCTCCCTCTGATACTTCCAATTTCGGCGACAAAGTCCGCTTGGGCTCTTTTCTAGTTTTTTAACCTTTTTTGACATCTTCCTCTTTGAAACTTCTTTGACTCTCTTCTTTAAATCAAGTTTTTGTTGTTTGAGAGTCTTTTCATCCGGTACGAGTTCACCTTTATATTACGATTTTAATTTCCCCTTACATTTTCTTCCGGTCACGTTTTTGATATTCGAGGTGTTGGGGCCCTCAACGTCTTCCTCCCTAGCTGAGTTCCAGACTTGACCTCGTACGCGTTTCCCCCCCCCCCTCCGTCAGCGCCAGGCCAGTCTCTTTGCCCTTTTTTTTTTTCGCAGAAAAATAGTTTTTCAGGCCGTCGTCTTGTGACCCCCCCAAGTCTTTTTGTGCGTTTTTCATTTTCTTTTCCTTGGTTCTCTTCCTTTTGCTTCCGACGTGTTATTTCACGCCCCTCTCGTCCACCCAGGTTTCTCCAGTTGCCTTTTCGTCAGTTTGTCCTTTGTCGTGGGCCTTGACAATCGTTGGTCCCTTCGGATTTCCCCCTTGAAGAATCCTTCAAGATGGGAGAATGGTCAGTCCCCCCATTTTTTTTTCCCAGGGCCAGTCTCCCCCCCCTTTTCTTTTCTGCTTGAAACCCCCCGTTATTTTTCTGGGCCGGGTTGGACGTAGTTGGATTTCCTTCTTCTCTTTCTCGTTTTTTTGTTCGGTTTTTTTTTTTTTACCTTGGTCACTTCGTACTGGTGTAGGTGTGTGCCCCCGAAGGCGGCTTGTCTGGTCGATTCTGGCTCGATGTGCCGTTGGCCACGGCGTCTTTTTTCGCCTTTTTTTTCTTTCCCCTTTTTTCCGCTTTAGTGAGATGTGATTGTCCGGCTATTCCCTCTACATCTTCAGGGCCCTATTGACCGACCGGCCACCCCCCCAGCCTCTTTCACCGTTTTTTTCTGCCGAGTCTGAGCCCGTTTTCTTGTCAAGTAGACACACTGTCTTTTTCTCCTCATGATTCCAGAGGTCGTTCTGTTTTTTCCCTTTCTCGGGTATCGTTTTTTCTGTCCTTTTTTCCCTTTTTTTCGACGCGGCATCGTTTAGTTCGATGGGTTGGGTCTTTTTCTCTCGGACGACCGGTTCATTGGGATGCCTCCAGGTCCTGTTCTTGGAGATTGTGTTTGGGTCCTTTCCCCTTTTTTTCGTGTGGGAAAATCCCACTCTTCGTCGTTTTCTGTTCCCCCGTTCCTGGACCCCCCGTCGGCTTTGGTTTTTCTTTTGGCTAGGTTTCGAGTTTTTCTCTTTTTGATTCTTACCCCTTTCCCCGCACTGTCCGTTTCCCTTGTCCCTTCGAAGGAGTGACTTTCCTCTTTCTCTTGTCTCACAACAGCCTTTCCCCCATTTCGTCTGCACGTTATTGACTTTTTTGAATGTCCCTGTGGTCCAATCTCTCTGGGTGCCTTCCCCTCTTCGTTTTGCCCCCCATTTTGCCCCGCCCCCCTGCCAGCTCCATGCCCGATGGGGTTCCAACCCCAGTGGCAGTATTGCATTCCAGTGCTGACTTTTTTGCAGCAGACCTGCCTCTTTTTTAGCTCTTTGGTCCTCTTTTCCAATCACCTTCTTATCCCCCGAAGTTCCCTTTCGAGGCCTTCCGTCTTTTCCCCTTTATATTTTAATTGAGGACTTCGCCCCCTTTCTTTGTTTCAGTGTCCCCCCTTGTCTAGTGTTCGAACGGTAGGTGTCAGGAACCAAGCTCTTCTCCCCTTCGTATCGAGCGTGCTTTTTTTTTTTTTTCTGTTTTTTCGATAGTTTGTGTGCGCCTTTCCCGTTCTGTTTTTTTTTTCCGCTGGCGGATTTTTTTTTTCAGCTTCCTTTTGGCTTTTTTGAATATGGTAGGTGGGTGGTTGGTCCCTAAATGGTGGCGACCTTTGGTTTGCATTTTTTTTTGATGTCTCTTGTCGCTCTTTATTTTGCCCCCAAAAAACATGTGTTCTCGCCCCCGTTCTTTTCCTTTGACCTTTTTACCGGAAGATTTTTGCGGTTTTTTTTTTCTTCTTTCCCCTTCAGTTTGTGGGAAGCCTGACCCGGTGGGGGACCGGGGGTACCTTGTTCATTCTTCATCGCATTCCCGATTAGTTCCCGCGATTCTTTTTTTGACGTTTGCCCCCTCCTTTTTCTGTAAATCGGTTGGTCCGTGGCTCCCCCCCAAAACGGGTTTTCGTCTCAGGTTTTTTTTTGTTGCGGTCCCTGACAATTCTTTTTTTCCAGTCGAGGCAAACCCAAAAAAAAAAAAACCGTCTTTTTTTCCCATCTTCCGAGGAACCATGGACCCCAGCGAGTTTTTTTTTCTTGTTTGGTCTCCCCCCACCTATCTCTTCCATTTCTCCTTCTCAATTTGTTCTTTGTTGTTTCTTTCGTGATAGTTTATTCCCAAGTCTTCTCTCCCTTTTTTCCCTCTCTGGTACATTGGGGGGAGCTAGTTTGTTTTTTGGTTGATCTGTTCCCTTTACACTCTTTTTCACCCCTGGCACAAGACCGGCCCCCCCTTTTTTTTTTTTTCTTTGAGAAAATTTTTTTTTTCCGCTTTCCGTATTTACATTGTCTCCCTTCTTTACGTGCGTTTCGAGATTTTTTTTTTTTTACGTCGTTTTTTCCCTTGACGTTCCGTCGTTTTTTTTTTTTTCACCCGTTCCTCCTTCCTTGCCGGTTCCCCCAAGGTCGACCCGGAAGTGCTTGCACGCTTTCGTTCCTTCCTTTCATTTTTTGTTGCCTTCTGGTCCAAGTTTGTTGCCCCTTTTTGCTGGACGCTCCCCCCGCCCTCGTGGCCCCCACCGTTTTTTTTTCCTTCCCCAACGTTCGGGACCAATCGTTTAAATATTTTCTTCCCCGTCAGGAATTTTTTCCGCAAAAAGTTGCCTCACTTTTTCCGCCCCCCCCCCCTGGAAGTTAAGATTTTTCCCCTTTTTTTTTCCTGGCAAAGTTTTTCCCCCCCCCCCCACCCTCTGCTTTTCTCCCCTGCGGCGTGATCGTCTCTTTTTTCCCCTCTGACCTCCCTCAGGCCCCTGTTAAACGAAGAAACTGAGGCTTTTTCTCTTCGCCTTTCGTGTTCCGACTTTATCCCCGTTTAGTGCCTTTCTGATAGTAACCTTTGGGTCCCCTGCCATCGTCCCCCGCCGTCCCAAATCATCGTTTCCCCTCAAGTCCCCTTGGTGCCCCTCCGCCCACGTTTTTCCAGATGCCCACTTTTGGTTGCCCTCTCGTGCAGTTTTTTATGCTTGCCTTTCATTGGCCACTGGCTCCCCCCTAGCGTTTTGTCCCCGTCTTTTTTAGTCGGGCTTTCGATGTTCTCGTTGTTCCTTTTCCCCCCTTTGGTTGGGTTTTTCCTTTCTTTGGTGTATCCCTCGCTAGTCGTACCTCCCCCTTCGGCCTGTTTCCCAACCCTTCTGTGGTTTTCCCCGGTTACTCTAGTGTGCTCCTCCCCTGATTCAAACCGATTGACCTCTCCCCAAAACCCCCCCCCCTTCAGATTTTTTTTTATCTTTTTAGAGGGACGTGGTTCAAAAAGTTTCCCCTGGCTTCTCTCGATTTCGCCTCCCCTCCCCCTTTTCCCGTTTTTTTTGCTTACCGAAACCCCACCCCCCTGATTGAACTTTTTTGCCTTTTTTTCTTTTTTACTGGCCCCGAGTCCTTTTCTTTTCTCGGAGCAGCCTTTGCGTACGTTTTTTTTTGTGTCTTTGCCTTTCTCCTTTGAACCCTTTTTTTTTTCACACTGACCACCTGTTCTTCGTCGATCCCCAGGGACGAACCTACTGGCTCCCCCCCCAAGGTTTCCCGTGGCTTGCTGGCATTTTCAAAAGGCTTTGTTTTGGTTTTCGAGTGGAGTTTCGGGCTGTGTCGATCCCGGCTTGGACCCCCCGGTGGTCCTGTCGGTGCCTGGTTGGCCTTGTCGTTTTGATTCTTGCAAGTGCAGACTGTTTCTTATTTATCCCTTTTTTTTTTTTTGACGAATCCTCGTGGTTGTTGCGGTTTTTTTCTGCCGTGTATTCCCCTCTCTCCTTTTGTTCCCGTTTTTTGCACATGGGGTTTTGAAAATCGACCGGCGTCAGGGGTTTTTTTCCTCTTTTGCCCACCCCACTTTTTTTTCCCCTGATGACTCCCTTCTGGTCCCCCCAACTGGTTGACCCCGCCGGTCCCCGATTTTCCGTTGTCAGAATTTATTTTTTCCTCTCTACTTTTCCCACTTCCCCCTCAATAACTGGTTCTCTAGCGTGTTTCTTTCCCTTTTCCCCGTATTCAACTGGGGCATTCGTATATTAATAGGCCCTTTTCCCCATTTTTTCATCTCACTCGGGTTACCCCTCTGTCGGGGCCCTTTCACTTCCTGTCAGGACTTTTTCGAAGCGTCCTGTTCCCGAAGGCCTTTTTCTTGCAATTTTCGACTTCATGCATCCCGCTCCTTTGATCTCGACGTTAACAGTAAGCCCCTTCGTTGGTCCAGTTTTCCCACTTTTGGGTCGAAGGAGGCCCCCAATTTTGGCTTCTAATTTACTGCGGCCCACGGTGTCTTTCGGCTTTCTTTTTGTGTGCACTTAGCGTTCTCTTTTTCTTCCTGTTTTAGGTTGGTCTCTTTTTACCTATTTCCCTTCCCCCATTGGACTACGAATACATGCCCCACAAGCCGGTCGTGACGCCAGTTTTTTTTTTTTCTCTTGAATCGTGTTAATGCTAATCGACCTTCCTCTGATCTCTTTTTCTTTCCTCCTTTGTTGTGTTTCGTCTTTTCTGTCATTTCAGGGGTACCTCTTTTAACAGTCTTTCCCCTTACGCCATTACTTTCTTTCCCACCGTTCTGTACTTTTTTTTCCTGTCTTGTTTAAATTTTGTGGTCTTTCCCTGGACTCTTCCCGAGGTTTCTGATGTGAAGGGTGACTCCCTTATTCGGCGTTTTATCGCGTACCGTTCCCTTTCGGCCGCCTTGTTCTGTTAGTAGAAATTTCCCTTGCCGTAGTTTGCCCCCCCTTAATGGAAGTTGATGATCTGTTCCTTGGGTTTAAGGCGTTTTTTCCCATCTTCTTTTCTATTTGCCCCGACCCTTTGTCCTCCTTTCCTTGGGTCGCTTCTTTGGTTGGGCCTCGATTCGATAATGAACGTTTTCGAATTTCTTTTTTTGACCCGTCCCCTCTGGGTAACTCTTAACCGATTCAAATTGACGCACTTGTCATGCTTGTTCAGGGCCCCCATTTTCCTTCCCAGTTTTCCGTCGCTCCCTTCCCTGCTCTGTGGAAACACTTTCCTGGGCGGGCCTTTGAAGTCCATTTCTCCCCTTTCAGGCGAATAGTTCGTTTGCTTGTTTTTTTTGTTTTCCCTACGCTCTTCCTTTCAGTTCTTGTTCTTGCCTTCCCTCATGTGCCTTGGGAGGTCGATTTCCTGCTCTCTGTTCCTGGCCCCGAGGTCTGCCTGTCGACCCTGTAGGGTGCCCTTTCACAGTTAGATGGTCTTTTCCGTTTTCTGATCGTTTTAAGGTCCTTTCATGACCTCCCGGACCAGGCCACCAGTTCCCCTCCTGGGCCACCCAACCCCGTGGCGTAGGGCCCCTTACAGACCACCCCACCGCCCTTTCATTTGGTCCTCTTCTTCCCTCGATCGACCGAGGTCCGTCCTTTCTTTTCCTTCTCTTAGTTTGTCTTCCAATCATTGTTGCGTCGCTTTAAGTCGCCGGTACGCTCTTGGAGGCTCGTTACGGTCTTTCCTTCTTTTCCGTCACTGCACTTTTCCTTCCATGATATTTTTGTTTTTTTTCTTCAGCCCCGGTAGTTTTCTTTGACCAGTTTTTCCCCCTACGTTTTCTCGCCGGTTTGGCCCGGGAACCCGGCTGATGACGCCTCGTGCTATACTTTTTTTTTTCTGTTCCCAGGTTTCTCGTTGGATTTTCCCGACGTCCCCTTCCCGCCGCCCACTCCTTGCGACGTTATGAGGAATGCCTCGCGTGCTTTTTTCACACAAGAAGGGACCACGGTTTTTTTTTTTTTCAGTCGCAACTTTTTCGCGCACTCTGTTTCATCTCAACTCTTGCTTGGGTGTTTCTCCAAAACTCTCTGGTTCAGTTTTCCCTGGCCCAGGGCGCCCTTTTCCATCTCTTGGTTACCCCACTTTTCCTTTGGCGTTTTCTTCCCACTTTTGTCAGTCCTCTTGGACTCATTCCTTTTCTGCTTGTCTAGGGCAAGTCAATTTTTAGATCCTCCACGGGGGGTGTCGTGATTCCCGTCCCCGCGGGAAGCTTTCCCTATTTTTGTCCCTGAGTGCCCTTTCGACTTTTGTCCCGTTCTCCGATGTAACGTCTTCTTCCCCTTGCCGATCTTTTCAGTTTTGGATGTTTGCTATCGGGTCTTTTGCGGGATCTACTTTTTGTGGTGGCGATGGAGGCAATGTTTTTTTCGTCCTTTTTTTCTTTGTAGAACCTTCTTTTTTTTCTTTGGGGCTCCCTTTTCGTTTTCTTTGGTCCACTTTCTTTATTCGTTTTCTTTCCTTCCTGTGGCTAAACAACCCCTGGCCCAACTCTGTCCAGTTTATAGTGGACTCCCCCGGGGACAGTGGTTTCTTTTTTTTCTTTCCTTTTTTGGGAAAAATTCATCTTACGTCCCGGCCTGACGATCGTCGCGTGCGCCCGGGGGGCACGATCCTCCGAACTTTTAGTTTGGCCTTGCTTGAACAAAACTTCCTTCTTGCGTGGTCCTTTTAGTGGTCCTTTAACCCTTATTCAATAGTAGCCCCAACCTAGTTACCTGCGAGTTTGCTTCCGATCAAGGGGACCTGTCTTTCTGGAGCATGGATTTTTCACCCCTATCTTCCTTACCTAAAGTGTGTTTCTTTTTTTTTTTTATATTTCGGATTTCGTTGGCTTCCACCCCTTCGTTCCCTTCCTCCCTGCTTTCCACCCTTCCTTCTTGGCCTGTTTCGGGGTTCGGTTGTCTTTGCAATCACTTTTTTTTTAAGTGCCCCCCTCCCCTTTTCCCCGTTATCGCCCTCCTAACAAGTTTCTCCCTGTGCCTCCTTTTTCCCGGTCTGGCTTACTGTTCTTGAAAACCTGTCTGTTAGAGTGGTATTCGGGGCCCCGGATGTGTGACTTCCTTAGTTTCCTTTTAAGGAGTGCCCCCTGGCCTCGCTTTTCCTCCCCATTTCGCCGTGCTCCGCCCTCTCAGGCTTCCCTAATGTGATGAGATTTTTTTGGTTGGGGTCTCCCCTTCCAAGTTTTTCTTTTGGTTCTTTTGGGACGATCACTCTCCTTTTTTCCACCGTCTTTCACTTCTTTCACCCCCTCGTACCCTTTTTCCTCGACTGCGACCAACCATTGCCTTTTTCTAGAGCGTGGACGTCTCTAGTAAACGGGTCACAACATAAAACCCCCTCTGCTCGGATCTTTTGGTCCTTCCAGATCTGTTTTCTCTCTTCCCTTTCGACTTTTCCCCCTCGAACCCTGTTCCCTTTTTTTTTTTCCTCCTCTTTTTTTTCTCTTCGCTTCTCCCCTTGTTAAGTAAGTTGATAAGGCTTCCCCTGTTTCTTTCTTCTCCCCTTTGTTCCCTGACACCTCCCCTCCCAACCCCTCCAGTGTCAGGAGGCCCGCTCCCGTTCCTTTGTTTCAGCATGCACCCCCTTTGGTGCCTCGGCTGGGCAAGATTTCTGTTGGCAGGCCCACCTGGACGGTCTATAGTTTCTTATCTCGGGTATTTTTTTTTTTTCTTTCGTTCCCGTTCGTCCCCCTATCTTGTTAAATATTGTTTTTTACTTCCCTTTTATGGAGTACTTATTTCTCAAGGGTTATGAACCCGGCTTGCGGGGGTGCTCGGGTCTGAAACCACCCCCCTCCTTTTTGATCACTCGTCTCCCCCCCAAAACCACCCCCCTCTAGGTTTTCTGCCCGGTTTCGTCCTTTGGGCCCCCGCCGCGGCTCGTAAAGCTTTCTCCCCTTTTCTTCCGACCTTCACACCTTTGCAAAACCTCTATCCTCAGGTCTTTTCGGACCCGTATTCCCGGGTTCTTTTCTTCTAGCCCTAATCTCCGACTTACTTTTTGCGTTTGCATTGCCTCCCCCCAATGATTCCTTTTTTTGACACAAAGCCTTTATCTTATAAAGGACGACTCTTCGAAATTTTTTTCTTTGGTTTATTTATGTCAAATTCTTCTTTATTTGGTGGTTATTTTTTAGGCTGGCTCAGTCCTCTGACGTCACGTTTTGGGAACGAGGCATGTTTTTCGGTTTTGCAGAGGTCTCTTCCTTTCCTGATCTTATGGCCCCGCGGGAGCACATTGCAACCCTCCATGATGCGTCCCGTGTTTCGCCAAAGCTGACTCCCTCTTTTTTTTCTTAATGTTCGGCAGGAAATCTGGGTCACCCTTCCCTCTCACTTTCGGGGTTTGAGCGGAATCCTAGCTCGATGGTCCCAGGACTGGGTCAAAGAGACTGATTTCCCCAAGGAATTCAGGATCACTTAGTTCCCCTGTCCCTCACATGTTGTTCTTCCTCGCTGTCTCTCTCTTGTTTTCTGTGTGCCGAACCCTGTGAGGTACTTCTTGACACTTCATCGGTGTTCAATTTCATCTATTTACTTCTTCCCCCATGCCGGTGAAGGTGGATTCTTCCCTTCGAAAAGAGAATGCGCCCTTTGAGTCACCCCCCTCCTTCTAGTGGAGGTGTCTATTCCCTCATACCCTAGCTGATCTGAATCTACCCCAAGTGAAGAACCTCACTTTTTTGTCTTTAAGGTCATTTTTTTGGTTCGGAGGTCGACTACTTGCAGACCCACTTTTATCTTTCAAGGCCCAACGTCATGACTCGGACTTTTTGCGTGCCGTTCTGGCGTTTTTCCCGTTACGTTCGGTTTGCTTTCCTTCTTCTCGGTTTTTTTGGTCTCTCCGTTTTCCCTTTATCGGGGCCTAACAACCCAGATACCCCGCCTTCATACAAGCGGTTCCGTGACCGGCATTCCCGAAGTGGTGAACTATTTCCTTGTTTTTTAGTTACGGTTAGACTGTCTTCTTTTTTTTTAACCTCTGTTCA
>Ga0179593_1291806_pt1 | contig 11125 bp, 14 predicted proteins | sample CZODoug2_1_08_16_FD_185931 | JGI IMG/M metagenome (GOLD analysis project Ga0179593, IMG submission 185931) | Vadose zone soil fungal communities from Angelo Coast Range Reserve, California, USA - CZODoug2_1_08_16fungal (PacBio error correction) | ecosystem: Environmental > Terrestrial > Soil >... | reverse complement strand
TTTCATTTTTCCTAGTGGTGGGCGTTCTTCCCCTTCCCCCCTTCTTCCTTTACTTTCCCCCTCATGCTTGCCTGACAAAAAGTTTGAGAATTCTTCAGTTTTTTACTTTGCGATGAAGCGGGGGGTACGACGGGCCGTCCTCTGCTTAGCATTTCCAATCTCCTGCGGCTCTGCGCTTGTGCCTCACATTTTTTTTTGGACACGACCCCCCTTAATCCTCCAATGTTTTTTTTGGGGTTCGGCTTGACGACCTCACTTCTCCCGAAGTCCTGGACAAATTTTCGCCCCTCGTCCAAACAACATTTTTTCTTTTCGATGTTTCAGCCACCAATTTTTTTCGCAGCTCGCGCGAACCCTTCCCGGCCGTTTTCTTGACTTTTTTTCCCCCCCAACGTTCTGTTTTCTCCACATCCGAAATTCCTGTGACTTGCATTTGTTTTTTTTAACTTTTCCCGTGCAGCAAGGCGGCACTCTCCGCACTTGGATACTGTTTTCGTTTTTTTTTTTTTTTTTAGGAAGTTCCGGTAATAATTTCCTTCTAACCTCTGTCTTTTATGTCCCTCTTTCATTTACGGCACTTTTTCACTGGACGAGGAGTCGATTTTCTCTCTTCTTTTCTAAATCTGGCTGACTTAAGTATTTCCGAATTTTCCCTGAGTTTTTTGTGGTCTATTCCTCAAGCCTTCACTGCGCTTTTAATTCCCCCAACCTTCTGACTGCCCGATTGATTCAACCTATTTATCCTAAAATCTCCTTTTTTTTTTTACGAATTCCAGTAACAGTTGCGAGTCATATATCACCGCAATCAACTTCCCCTGACACTGCACCCCTACTCGTCTACTTAACCTTTACCCTGTTTTAGGCCCCCCCGGGTCCTTTAATGGGTTCCAGGAAATCCCCTCTGCAGTTCGGTGCCAAATCCATATTTTTTCGTTTTCTGGAGCTTCTGTTCTTTTTTCCTTTTGTTTCTTTTGTTTTGGGGAAGAGCTTCTGAGGTATTTTCTAGCACTGCCCCTCTGATTAGCCGTTTCTTTTAAATAATTCCAAAATCGTCTTATCCTCTACATCCCCTCCTCTTGAACAGGGGAACCCCCTACCTAGCCCCGCTAAATACCGCTAGACTGAATTCGGTCCCCTTTTTACTGCACGCTGCCTTTACCTAAGGATCCCTGAAAACTCTTTCCACACTTTACACCTCCAACTGTCGGATTTCTCCCTTCTCCGTCGCGCAAATTCCCATTCTGCTTGACGTCTCCGGCATCTTTTGTGGATAAATGGCCTTCTCCTCCCCATTTTCCCCTTGTTGCTTTTTTCCTTCTTTCCCTCCGCGTCCCCCCTTTCCCGTTCCCTCTCACCTTTGGTTTCGCGTTTCCTTCAAGCTGGCAATCCTAGCTTCTCTCCGTCAATTCAAGGCAAATTCCCCCCCAAGCCCCTCTCCGTAGGTAGCTAATTTCCTCTCCCCTCTCCCATACTTTCTTTCGTCCTGAATTGCCCCCCTTTCTCTTCCCGCCTGCTTTCAGCACCGCTCCACCCCGATACCCCCGCGGCCTGTGTTTTTCCCCCTCTCCCTTTCTCAACCTCCTTTTAGAGTTGCATCACTTTTTTCCTCCTTTTTGTGCACATGATTACGCCCCTGCCCGTGCTCGCTTTCCTCAGGTGCCGGCTCTGCAGTTTTGTCCCCACCCCTGTGTAGTAAGTCTCCCCGCGACCCTCCTTCTTCTGGAAGTCATTTGTTGTATGTTTTTGTTCCGCAACCACACTCCTGTCTCAATCAGTCTTCCACAGGGCCTTCCATGTCCCTTTCATAAGCTTTCTTCGGTACCGTCCTCAGTGTGCCTCACATCTGCTTTCTTTCCCTTGCCCCCCTTCTTTGACTTTAGGAATCCCGCCCCAATCTCTTTCCCCCCCCTTCCCCCTCCGTTGTGTGTTTTTAAGTGTTCCCTTGCTCTTGTTTGGCCCTCAACTAATTCTCAGTCTTTTTTTTACGTGCATTTCGGTTCTGGGGTCTTGGTCCGAGGTTCTTCTGCGAGAGTGTAAGTCGATGGGCTGCTTTTTCTCCCCCCCTTGAACCCCCTACCCCCCAAACCCAAGTTTTTCTGGGAGAATTTGAGGCCTCTTTCTTTTCTTACGCGCATTCGCTTTCCTGAGATTTCTGACCCGTAAACTTTGTTTTGGTTCCTGGTTTGCATGCAGGTCACGGTGGCCGCGGGGTGCTTTTCGCCCTATCATGGCCCTTTGAGTTACGGCGGTGTGCTCCCTTGCTGTGTCGCTTTCGTCTTCTTTGCCTGTCTGATGGTTGGAGGGCTCGGCTCCCTACTTGCCTGTGTTTGCATTGCATGTCTTCCCCTCCGGTCGTTTCGTTTCTCGTCGGGTTTCTTTTTTCTTTCCTTAGACCTTGCTCTTCTTTTTAGTCTCGGCCTTGTTGGATAAAACTATTCCTTTTCGATTGCCATAGTTCTTCGGCTCGACGTTTTTCTTTTTGTTCCTATGTGACGTTTGCCTTGTCTTGCATTTCTTTACGGGCTTTCTTACGGGACCCCATCGGCTTCCATGCATTTTAATCCCCCACCAATCCGGCCTGTGCCCTCCAGGAATGAGGAATTTTTACCTAGGTTTCATTCTCCCCTTCATTTCTCTTGTTGTCTCTTTGATTTGCGTCTTTTACTATCATAGAACTCCAGGCCTTTCTCCCTTCCCCTCTAATTTTCCCCCTCCCCCTTTGTATTCCGCAGGGCAAGTTTTCCTATTGCGCGGGAGTGGGATGTATCTGTCTTTTGTGGGTTACGGCTTTTTTTCGGCTCCGAATTTTCTGTCTTTTTTCTCTCTCCGAGATGCTCTTTCCGAAACCCCCCCAGAACGTCCCCCCCCACGGTACGCTCCCCTCATCAACCCCCGAGACCGGACTTGAAGGTTGGTCCAACGAACCATAGCTCGCTGCCTTCCATTTTCCGTGGCCCCTCTACCCCCCCCCGTTAATTTCTTTCTGCGGCTTCGGTTTCTTTTCGCTATCGTGGCTTTGGTGGACTCGTCTCATAGCCCTGCCTTCTTTTTACACTTTTTCCCGTTTCATCTTCTTCCTTCATGCTTATTTGTTATTATAGTCGGTTGATCGCTCTTGGCCCGAACGCCTGGTGGGGAACCTGCTACAGTAGTTCCCTTGCTTTCTTTTCTGACCCTCCAACTTTTTTTTTTCTTTTTGTGGTTTATGAAGTAGTTTTCTCAGATTTCAGCAGTTTATGTTCTTTCGCTTCTCCCCGCTCCCCTGTCAACTATGGCGCTTCTCGGGCGCCTCATCCCCCCTAGTTTTAATTCTCTTCTCCTTCCTGTCCACCTGCACCCCGCACCACCACCCTCTGAAAAAGGATTCCTGATGAATCTCCTTTTGCAACTCCTACCTTGCATTTCCAGATCCCTTCGGACAAAGCCTTCGGGAACTCGGAACCCTTTCCCCTCATTGTGTTAATTGATGACAGAATTCTTCGTACAATTAGGGGTGCTAGCTCCTTCTACCCTCCTTTAATGGGCATATACAAATTCCCTTCACCATCGTGTGTGTTTTTCCGGATTCTCGAGATTTGCTTGACTTCGTCCGGTCTCGCCAACGACATTTCGTTCTTCGTCGGGGAACGTTTCCAGATTTGTCCCCAGTTTCAAAACACCCTATTTGACATTCCGGCATTTGGATGCACCGATGTGCTCCGGCGGTTGTCCCTTCAACGACCCCGCTCATTCTGTCACGCTTATCCTCTGGGTCGTACTTACCCCCACTTTTTTTTCTAGCAGCCTCCTTCCTGTCAAGACTTGAGCCTCCACTCCCCCCATGAAGCTGCAGGACTTTTTTATGCCCCCCCCTCCCCCTTCCGCCAAATTCTTTGTGGCCGTATTGCACCTTTCACTTTGCCGTGGAGTCCTCTACCACGTTTCTTCCTTCGTCCTCATCTCTTTTCTAACTCCTTTTTTTTTGTTCGATTTCCTGCCCCTACCCGACCTGAAGGATGCCCTTACAGGGCTGGGGATTATACCAACTCCCCCGGTCAAATGGTTTTGCCCCCTTTTCGTCCCAGGACACCTTTCCTCTTTTGAGGTGCTCTTTTCCGCCGTATTCCCTGTTCCTGGTGTCCGTTTGTATTCGTGTCGAAAAACTCAATCTTCTCTTTTGAACCGTTTAATGCTGCCTACAACAGGGGTGATGCCTTAGGCTTGCGTTTCCCTCTCTTTTAGTTCACCTGGGTCTTCCGTTGGGAATTAACGATGTTGACTCTATCCCCCCGAGCGGTCTCTCGAGGATTAAGCAAAACTGGTGCCTTCCACCCCCTTCTTTACACCGTCCTCTCTCCCTTGGTGGAATTTCGCGACGACCCGCACCCTGCCTCTAACTTAACTGCACAATACTCATGTACCAAACCCCACCCACACGCGCCGGAAACTCTTTGGTGGATTGGCCCTAAGCCCGGTACGATCGCTCAGACCCCCCCATCCCGATCCGGTCCCTTATGCTGTCCTCCTCCCCCAAAGTATGGTATTTTATCAGTTCCCTCCTTTCCCGCCGATCTTTCGCTGGACCCTGCTTTTCATAATCTGTTCACCTTCTTTCCTCATGGATCGTTCTTCTCTTTCTTGTGTGGCATGGACTGTCTTGTACCGCAGGTTGATTCATCTGATGTTTGAGGAACCGGCCCGCTTGCCTTGAGCACTTTGGACAATTCATGCTTTCTAAAGCGATGCTCCCTTATGTAAATATGTAATTAAGCCTTCCCCATTCATTAACACCCTTTCGTTCCCGCCAGCGATGTTTGTGTTTATCTCCATCCAGTAACTTCTCTTTCCTCTCCCCCACTCTCCTGCTCTTTTGCCTCTTCACCTCTACCCCCCCCCCTCAGTTTCCGCATGAAATAGCTCAGAAAAAGTACTTCCCTAAGACTTTCTTTTTCGGATCCACAGACCCCTCAAATCTCCCGCTCATTGCCACCCCTCAGCTGCCCATACGTTTTTTCACCGTCACTGTCCAGGAAGGGACCCGTTTTGAACATTGAATTATGCCCACCTTCCTTCCCCCTTTCTTGTTTTTTTTTTGAGTGCTGCTTTTTTTCCTGTCGTGTCGGTGTCGTTTTGGGGGTTGACTAATTTAGATGATTTTTCCTGCACTAGGAGTCGAAACTGTTTTCTTATACCCCCTCCGGTTCCCCCCCCCCTCCCCTTCATGAGAATCCATCAAAGCCACCTTTGAACCGTAACAACCTTTGCACTCGTTGTAAGTCGACCTCATTCCTTTTTTTTTCAAAGGTGCCTGCCTGATTGTTTCTTCGCATTTTCCCTCTCCCAGCCCCCCATTGGAACATAAAACAAAGAGCGTTCGTTAGCGGCCCCGTCACACATTCTCTCCACTTTCCAAATATTCTCCTTCTCCTTCCGGGGGGTTTCTAAAATGTTCCCCTCCTCCCCACCCTTATCCGTGTCCCTTCCAGCTAAGCCCCTCTGGCCCTTCTCCCATCTATTCCCTCCCCCCTCCCTGTTCTCCCGATCAATGCTGGCAATCCCCCAGCGTGACTTTTCGCGTCCCTTCAGGCAACTCGGTTTCTTCCCAGCAAGGCCCGCGGAAATTTCCCTCTACCTCCTCACTCCCATTTTCCGCTTTCCCAACATGCGCGAACTAGGTAGTCCCGATCTTCCGCACGCCAGCCGTTCCAGCAGGCGCCGACATTATACCCTTCTACCCCTTAGAAATCCCGAAGTTCCTCCCCTCGGTCCACTTCGCCTAATGATACCCCCCCCCCCCTCTTTCGTCCCTCCAGGGCCAATCTCATCCTTGCTCTATCATACCCTTCTCGTCATTAGCCCCTCTTTGCTTCATGTCCCTCCTGAACTGTTTGTTGTTTTTTTTTTTTTCAACCATGTGCACAGCAGTCCTTTATCAGCAGTTACTACGTTTTCTAGGCTAAAGGCCCCGATCGATGTCCCGGATTTCCTCCCCTTTCATCCAGTGTTTCTTCCCTCCATCTTTTCAGGATTTTCCGCCCTTGCTCGTTTTTTTTTCCCCCCACATCTCTCTCTTCCTCTCGTTTGATTTGGCTTCTGCCTCTACCTATGGTCTGGCCTTTTCATCCTCTTCCTACCTTTTGCTTCGCAGGTACTTTCCTTTTTTTGTTGGAATCTTCTATTTTCCCTGTTCATGTATAGGCGATCTCTTAATCGGTCTATTTGGATTTTTTTTTTGTCGCACTAACTTGACCCAGAAAGACCTTTTACTCTCCTCTTTCGAGGGTCTTATCGCCTTTTCTTGATATCATTTCTCTCTCGTCTTATGCCCTGTCTTTCCTTCCCCCGTTCTATACAGGGTGTGGCCTTCATCATGTGCACGTTCCCCCTTTTGGCCGCGGTGATTGCGTATCGGGCATGAGGTGTCAGGCTAGAAACTGGCGGCGGATTGTGTCGTCTTTTCTTTCGTGGTCTCCTTGCTTCTTCCTAAACGGAGTTTCGCGCAGTTTTTGCATGCTGTGTTTTTTTTATTTTGCTCGCGGGCCTTCGGGAAATTTACGGCGAACCTCTGAGTTTGCGCTTTGATGGTGATTTTCCTCCTAAGGCTTCGCGTATGCCATCCCCCATTCTTTCCCTTCGTCCTTATACGGTTTCTCTGGGAACGTGTTTCTTTGTTTTTTTTCAGAGTTCTGAAGTGTTTCTGGATAGGCACCGTTGATCACAATTTGTATGGCCTTTTTTTTGGAATTTACTCCATCCCCCAGCGGTGTTTTTTTTGCCTCACCAGTGTATGAGGGGGTTTTACCGGGGTTGCACGCACGCCCTCCTTTTATGTTCCTTTGTTTCTTTTTGCTTTTCCTTCTACGCAGACAGGGCAGTTCTCCCTAAACGGTCTTCGTCTGGATTGCCTCTTTTTCTTTTCAGTTTCTGGGGCCGTTAGGGGATGTATCTTCAGGCTTTTGATGTGTTGTTACTGAGGTTTCTGCTTCTCCAGGGGTCCTTTCTTTTAAAGGATCTCTTCGAGAGATTTTTCTCTTCACCCCCCCTACGGACACAAAGTTCAGAAGAAATCACCTCCAACCCCCCCCCACCGCCCCCCACTCCCCCCCCACACCCTTTTCGCGTCCGCTCTTTGGAACCCACTCTCCTTTCGTTTATTAACGCTTTCAATTTTCACACACGGTACGGGTAGTCTTATCTCGTCTGAGTGTGTCAGTTCGCGTTGTCCTTTTGTGCTTTTTCTTTTCCCTCTCCGTCCTTCCCCCTTGACTGTTTTCGAGGTCTCTACTGCGTTGCCTGGATTTTACGGTATAGTTCCTTTGCAGCTCCTTTGGTTGTCGTACAGCTCAGTTTCTTTTTTCTACCCCAGCAACCCCGCTATTTTGTTCTTTTTGAGGGGCTGTTCGGGGTGTCCTCCTCTTTCACCCCCAGCCGTGTTTTATGCTGTCCTTTTTTACCCGTGTCGGCGCCGCGGGCGTTACTCAAAGAGAGTGTCGGTTTGCCTTTCTGATAACCCGCCCTTCCTGCCACCACGACAAGTCGCCCCCTTATTCATGGCTTCTTCTTTTGACCCTTGGTGCCATCATTCATTTCCCATTTCCTCCTCTCATATGAACTTTTTACACTTTTGGCCGGTGACCCCTCCTTTCCGGTACCTGTCTCTTTTTTTTGATGAGCGCCGCGACCCGAGTTCCCCTTTTTCAACATCGTTCACCCCTTTTTTGGTTTTGGAAAGTCGCTGATCTATTGTTGATTTAACTTTTCGCTCCTTTCTTCGCATCCACCCCCATCCCCTCCCTGAGGTCCGTAGGGCCCACTTCTTTGTGTCCGGTCCCCCAAAGTGTGCGGTTGATCGCTCGCGCGTGAGCTCTTAATTCCCCCCCCTGTGAGTAACCCTGCTCTTAATCTCAAAGTTTCTGCTGTCAGCCCTTTTATATGATTTTTTTCGGCCCCGATTCCTCCCTTTTAGACTGAAATTGCGTTCCCCCACCCTCCCACCATGAAGCCGGATTTCCGGATGGTGAACATTCCCCCTTTCTCAAAACTCGTTTTTTGCCGCGTGGCTCCTAATTCCCAGCCCCAAGACTTCTTGGTCTTCTTTCCTCCCTCCAATTATCCAAGGATCATGGTTATTGTTCCCCCTCTATTCTGTTGAGGAGACCGAGCCAAGCTTCCGTCGGCATTGGAGCATTTTCTTGTTGGTCTGATATTTTTTTCACTACCACGGCACTTTTCCTGTTCGTTTCTTAGGACAACCCTCTGTGTATCCTGACTTGCTTTTGCATTTTTCAGCAAGTCAGCCTTGCTTTTCATGGTTTTCCGAGTGGGTTCTAAAGTCCTTTTTCTCGGGACCCCCGTCATTTCCGCCAAGTTTTGAGTGGTGCCCTTTGCAGATCAGCGGGGGCTTTAAGCCCCTTTCCGTCCCCCTCTGGTTCCCTTGCGGCTGGAGATTGCCGCAATTGGTTTTGCCCTTGCTTTGATTCACAACGGTCCCTCTTGGCATTGTTCGTCTCTCCCTCCCCGGCTCCTTTCAACTCACCCCCATCTCGCCTCCCTTTTTCCCCAAAATTTTTCCCCCCCTCCTTTTTATTTGACCCCCACGTTTAAGGCGCCTGTTACGCGCTCGTCAGACGAGTTTTTTAGTTTCTCCGTGTCTTTCCCTTCCCCAATATTTTCTTTTTCTTCCCCCCCTTTTTGAATGATGGGCCCAGCTGGTCTTGTAATCAGGCATCCCAGAGCTATTCAGCCTCCGTTTTCGCGGTCTTTGTGCCGGAAGGGTGTTTGGTGGGTAAATCAGGTCTTCCCCCTTCTCTTCTGGAACGGCCCGCTTTGGCACTTTCACTTCACACTTTGATCCGGCTTCCTAGATTCGTACCCCCCCTCCCGCCAACTATGTTCATATTGTCTTTCGCTGCAAATTCCTTCCCCCGCATGAAGCGCCCGGGTGTGATGTGGTATATCTGCCCCCGCAAGTGGGAACTGATCGTCATTCCCACCCTTTTTCTATCGCCATGCTATTGCTCTAACAAAGGAGATATAGCTCCCACATAGCCATGAATCTTCCTTTTTCCCCCAATCCCAGTACGGAAGCCTCTTAGGATAGCCCCCCTTTCTTAATCTCCCTTTGCAAACTCGCGATATAATTTTTGTAACCCTTTACCTTTTATTCCCCCTTCTTTTTAACTTAATGAAATGGTTGAATTCACCTCTTTTTCCCCCCCTTCTTCTGAACCTCCATTATTGGTTCTGCGTGCTGTTGAGTCGGCTGTTTCCGTGCTTGGCCGACTGAGCTTTCCGACTTATCTCCCCTGGCCTGACAGATTCTTTTATCCCAAGGTTATCGATACACTCCCGTGAACCCCCTTCGGTCCAGGAGTTCCCTCCCGCAGCTCACCCAGGAACCACTCCATCGCGGCAATCCGAGCAGGTGTATTTACCTGGCGCACTCATGTTCTAGTATCATTTCCCAAGGCTTCCCCCGCACCATCTCAACACTGTAACCCCCCCCTTCGGAGTTGCGAGTGGCACCTTTGCCCTACACCCATTCCAATCCAGATTTTCCATTATTGAGACGCTTGGGAGTGAGTAACTTTGCCTTTCAGTCCCCCCTTTTTTAGCCTTTTGCTCTAGGCCCGTACGCCTCCGCTGCAAGCACCTTTTTTTGATTCCAGTTCCTGAAAACCCGGCTAGCCACGGTGCCATGTTTCAGACTCCTCCGCCGTTTTAGCGTTCCACTTTTTCCCTTCATGAATCAAAGCCCCCTCCGCTTCGCGGAACTTTTTCGATCCCTCTCTTTCCATATTACTTTCTCTCTTTCACAATTCGCTCAACGCCTTCGGTAGTTTTTTCCTCTTTACGCGCCGAGCATCAGCCCCCCCAGAAAGTTTATTCAAGTATGGACCTCCTCTCCCCCTATATTTCTCATCCCTCCTTCCCCCCCCCCCCATTGTCGCTCCCAAATGCTCCGTCCTCAAACCCGTAGCTTCCGACCTCGGGAAAAGTCCGAGTCCTGTTTCTTTTCATTACCCTTCTCATTAATTCCTCTTGCCGAGAAACGCCCCCGTAATTATTTCCTTGTTTGTCTGTTTTGTTGTTTAAGCGTGAACTTTCTTTAGAATCTCCCCCCTACTACTTCTCGCCTATGCCGGCCGGACTATTTCTAGGAAAGGACTTTTTTCCCTTTAACCCGCACTTGGGTCCCTTCCTTCCCTTGCAAAATTTAGTCTGACCTTTTGTGCTCGCATAAGACCACCACTCTCTACTTTTCATCTCCTCCTTTTTTTTTTTTTTTTTTCTCTCTCTTGGTGTTTTCTCTTCCTCTTTCCTATGTTTTTATTTCCTCTTCTATGCTTTTCTCCCTGGGACCGTGAGTTTTTTTTACTCGTTAATCGCTCGGTTCCTTTTTTTTAGCGTAAGTTTATGCCTGCTTTTTGGAGCACTAATTGCCCCCCCGCCACACAACTGTCATTTTCTCTTTCCTTTCTCCTCGTTTTTGGGCTCTTTTCTTTTTTATTGATCTGACCCCCCTGCGTTTGCTTTTTCGGTTTTAATTTTTTTATTTCCCCACCTTACCGGTTGTTGGCTTTTTTTGAAATGTGCAAGGGTTGAGTTTTCTTTCGACATACGGGTAAATTTCTTCTTCTTGTGTTCGTTGGATCAATTTTCTTCGTGGATGCGGTGATGGTCGTTAGGTCTTTGCTGGACTCTTCTGTGCGCGTCTGTTTTTAGCCCTCCTTAGTATTTTTAGAGATTTTCATCTGTGTCCCCCTGACGGTCTCCCTCTTCTTAGTTGTTCGTTTTCCTGGGGGGTTGGCTTGCTACGGCCTTTCTTCTGCCCCGTTGCATGCATTAGGTGATGGGTGTTGTTTTATTGGTGAACTTTGCGCGCTTTCTTCCTCTTCTTCTTCAGAGTCCCCTTCGTAAAAACTTTGCGCGGCAGGCCCTTCTCTTCCTCTTTCTTTGACTCCCCCCATTTTCAATTTTGTCGCTCTGGTGCCCCCTACTCTCTCCCTCAGTGTTCTCTGTTTTCCGTTTTGGTGGAGCGTGTTCGGGCGCTTTTATCCAATGGCGACTATTAAGCCAGTGGGAGGACGTAAACCCCCTCCTCATTCCCTTCGCCTCTTCTCCTCTAGTCGCATGTTTCCTTTTT
>Ga0179593_1737003_pt1 | contig 11126 bp, 13 predicted proteins | sample CZODoug2_1_08_16_FD_185931 | JGI IMG/M metagenome (GOLD analysis project Ga0179593, IMG submission 185931) | Vadose zone soil fungal communities from Angelo Coast Range Reserve, California, USA - CZODoug2_1_08_16fungal (PacBio error correction) | ecosystem: Environmental > Terrestrial > Soil >... | reverse complement strand
CTTCTTCACGAGCTTTTTTCCTCCCCTTCCCCTCCACGAGGTTTCGGAGAAGGGGATCTGGTTCTTCCCCTGTCGAAGGAGTAGGGATCTTTCCTTCTTCCTTCGTGACGGAGGGTCCGCTCTGGAACCAGATGAGGATGCAGGACTTTCCTAGACGCCCCTTTTCTTCCTCCGAAGGCGGAAAGATCGTGCGGCGAGGAAGGCGGCTCTGGCCTTTTAAGGGGAGGGTAGACTAGAATTCTCTTCCCCCCTCCCTCCTTCCCGCAGGCGATTGCTTTGAGAGGCTTAAGGAAGGAGGAGGGAGGCGCGACCTCCCCCTCCCCCCTTTTGCGATTTTTTTTCACTGCGACCGAACTCGGTCGGTCCGATCGCCTCGATGAGAGCGCCCTCCCCTCTAAAGATAGATCTCCTTCTTTTCTTCTTTTTTCTACCGAAGGATCCAGCAGTAGGCCCCTAGATGCGGTGGACTCGTCTTCCCCTCGAGGGGAGATCTTCCTCCCCCCCCTTTCCTTCTCCCCTTCCGAAGAGAGATTGAAGTGCCTTTTCTGAAGCGAATGTCCCTCTTTCTTTCTTTTAGAGGTAGGAGTCGAGTACCGGCGCCCCCTCTTAGATGGCAGATCGATGGTGCTTTTTTTTTCTCCTGCGGAGAGTAGAGCTCCCCCTTCTCTCGATGGAAGTGACTGTTGTTAGAGTGCTCGACCTTTTTTTTTTTAGTTAATAAAAGTCTTCTCCTTCCTCTTTCCGTCCGGCGGTTCCGTAAGGGCCTTCGGGCAGCGGCTCGGCGACGTTTTCCCTTCTCCCTTCGGCGACGAGGTCGTAGAGATGGAAGTTGCTTTTCTTTTCCTTTTTTTCCCTTCCTGTGCACGGAACGTGCTCTCCCGCCGCGGAGACCTTATCTCGGGTAGAAGCAGGCTCTCCTCCCCCTCTTTTTTCTTCCTTTAGCGCGGCCGGACGAACGCGTTGTGCCCCTGGTCGGACCACTAAACCAGAAGACGAGGAGAAGCAATGGCGTTTCTCTTTTCGAGCAAAAAGTGTTTAGTCTATCCCCCTCCCCTGGGACGGCGACCCGAGGCTGTGGCCGGGCATTTCCAAAGGTGGCTCCTCCCTTTTTTTGTCCGTCAGACATAGCCTTCCCCCTTTCCGCGATCCGCTAGGCTAGGATAGGGCCCTGTCGCGGTCGCGATCAAGAACTTAGCTTATGGAGCACGATTTTGTCCCCTCTTTTTCTTGTTGGCGTCCATATAGGGGTTTTCCCTCTTTTTTTTCTCCCCTCCCTCTTCGACCGAGGTGAGTTCCCTGGGCGAGGTTTCGGTAGGAGCGAAGGACCGGCCCTCTCCTTCTTTTCCCCCTTCCTCTCACGCTAGAAGGAGTATTTCTTTTTTCCCAGGCAATATACTCTTCCGTGAAGCTCCCCAAAAAAGGCGGAAGGGCTCCTCCTCCGGTAGTGGAATCTTTCCTCCCCCCTTTCTTCCCCCATTCAGCCGACAAACTTTTACGCCCTCTCTCTCAAAAGCAGAGCAATATTGTATTTTTTTTATAGAATTTACCCTCCCCCCCCCCCCCCCCCCCCCCCTTCTTCTACGTCGGAATCGAAGAACATGTGGCAGGAGCATAACCCTTTTTCACACATGAATGGAAAGAATTGTCTCCTTCCCCTTTTTTTCTTCTTTTCCTCCCCTTACAGTTTTTTGAATGAACCCACTCGATGTTTTTTTATTCGAGAATGTGTTTTCTTTTTGTTTTTGTTTTTTTTTTTTTCTAATGCTCTTTTTTTTTTCTTTCATTTTGCATGGGACTCGGCATCGGTTAGACTTCTACTTAAATCTCATTTTCCGATACGCACACTACTCCCTCTCTTTCTTCGGCGTGCTGGGCGGCATGGAGTTGAACTAGGGTTTTTTTTTTTTCTTTTCCCCAGAGGCAGGCCGAAAGCGAAAATAAGAAAGTGCATTCTCACTTGTTATGGCGTTCCAGGGGGGGGCCTTCCTTTTTTTTGGGGGGGGGGTCCTTCTTCCCCCCCCCTTTTTCCCTCCGCATCTTCGCGACGAATTATCAATAAGCCTAGTCTCCTGAATGTCGCCATTCGCCCAAAAACTCACGCTTCGAGCTGGAGCGTTACTTTGATTGGTTGAGGGGGTTTCCTTTTCTCTCTTCCCTCGATGGCGGGATCGAGATTTCCCTCTCCCCTTTTTCCCCTTCTTTCCTTTTTCCCCCTCCTCAAAGACGCTGAAAAGAATCTACCTCCGCACCCGGTTACCCTTAACGAAAGTGTTGGGGACGCGTCGATCTGCCGTGATTTTTCCCCCTTCAACGACCTGTGGCGGCGACCTCTCTTTTCCCCCCCCCCCCCCGGTACCGTTTTCTTTTATCCCGACGATCTCCCTTGGATCGTCGAGGGCAAGTACCTGGCCGATGATTTTTTTCTTTTCTCCTTTTTGCCCTGGCCGAAATTTTCTTTTTTCCTTTCTCTGCCTCCCCTCGATTTTTGCGAATCAGGCGGGACGCCCCTCGGCTCCTTATTTCACACGGTCCTTTTCTTTCCCTTGCCCGCTGGCGGAATGGGATACCTTTCTCTTTTCTCTACGTTCGGTTGTCGGGTGCTGCACATCGGCTCGATCAAACCCCTTTGAAAGGATCGAGAAGGAACGCGCCTTGCAAGGCCCTGCAGGTTTCCCTTTGTTGGAAACAGGCAGTCCCTTCTTTTCTTTTTCCTCCCCTGATTCCGCATGATTCACGCCGCCCCGTTGCCCTTCGGTTTTGAAGTGGGTACAGGTGTATTCGGGCCGCCTCTTCCTTGATTGAGAAGACGTCCTCTTCCCCTTTGCTTGGAAGAAGGCGTCCTTTTTTAGCTTTCATCACCGAAAAACGGGCTGCCATTTTTCCCTTCTTTCTAATAATAAGTTGTTGTTGTTTCTCTCTCCCCCTTTCTCCCCCCCCCAATGACATCCTAGGGGTCGGGATGAAGCCTAACACGGGTACACGTCTTTCCCCCCTTCCTCTTTAGTATTGGCAATTTCCTCTGCTTCTCGGCACGGGGGGGGAATACACCTACCCGAAGGCAACCGAGGCGTTCCCTTCTTCCCTCTTCCGACCAGATTCGGCCCATTCGCCGATGACTTCACTGTTTACCAAAAACGTATAACATGTCACCTTCTTTCCCTTTCCTTGCAAGGCGCGGTCCTTATAGGTAATTCACTCCCTTTTTTTTTTTTCTTTTTTCCCCTCCCCCCGAACTTAGCGCGCAGAGCTCGACGCATTTATCCCCATTAAGACAGAGGAAATTCCCGCACCTTCCCATCCTTCTCTTCGGTCCGCAGGATTAGCAAAACCTTCCCTCCCTCTCTCTCGGCCCAAAATCCAATTTATTCCCAGGGCAACTCGTGGCAAGACAAGGAGCAACGCGAACTCATCTTTCTTTCCCTACGATCCAGAGGTCTTAGTTAGGTCCCTCCCCCTTTTTTTCCCCCCCGCAATTTCGAAGACACCAGGTCTTTTTTTCATTGATTTACTAAACGGAGATACGAAGCGGACCAACCATTTCTTTTTGAGGGATAACAACACCCCCTTTTCTTTTTCTTCCTTCCTCCTTTTCTTGACGGTCACAAAGGACGACGCCGCCGTCAAATTGCGAGGATTTCCGCCCTCCCCTCCCCCCTCCCCACAGGGCAAGAGGGCGACGATGTCCCACCTCAACCAATCCAAAACCGCGGCCAGCGGCGCCAGCTTTTCCGTTTTTCTTCCCCCCCTCCTAGGCGGATGGATAAGTTTTTTCCTTTTCCTTCGCCTAACAAGTGAGAATTTCACGTTCTTATTTTCGCTTTCTTCTCGCTGTCTCCTCCGCCGCCACACCCCACGGAGTTCAACGCCATGCCTCTTTTCCCTCCTCTCCCTCAGAATAGAAAAGGCAGCGAGTTCTTTTCCCCCCCTTCTCTGGCAAGTAGAAGTCGACCCGTGCCCTATCTCCATCAAATAGAGCACGACAAAGAGCATTACTATTTTTCCCCCTCTCGAAGGAGAAAAATCCTTCTCCCCCCCCCCCTTCCCTTTCCGGCGGCGACCTTCGCAAGCGACCTCTTTCCCGCGGCCCGGAAAAAAAGGCGACAAGCTTAGCATTCCTTCTCCGTTGCCTCCTTATTTATGCTAACTAGATCTCTCCCGTCTCCAGATTAAGTTCCCCTGCTGAATTGAAACCCCCCGACACGCGCTTTCCCTCGGTTTTTCGTCGCCCTAGGCGAAAAGGTGGTCGGGACTGTTGCAGCACCATTTTCCTTGATAGAACCTCTATGCCCCCCCTCCTCTTGGAACGGCCCCCTCCCCCCTAGACTTGTTTGAGTCTCGTCACTTGTTTTTCCCTGGCAAGTCCTTCCCTCCCTCTAGAAAGTGCCGTTCTGATTCGGGCAAGATCGACCTTCCCGGCCTTCTCCTCCGATCCCCTTTTCCTCACCTCGGTCTACCGGTGGATGGGTCTCCTTTTTCGTCTCAGGTCTCCGCCCGAGACTGGGAACCCAACTCGGCCTTCCCCTCCCGAGCACATCGTGCTCCAGAACGCCTTTTTCTTTCCCCCTTCCGTGCCCCGAGCCGAAAGCAGCGCTATCGCTGTTGTTCGCTTGCAGCGCTGTAGAACGGACCACGTCTCTCCTTCCTCTCCCCCCCCCCTCCGCTTTCCGTCCGCGAGCCTTTCGGGGCGACGAACAGAAACAACGTTTTAGAGAGAATCCCCGAGACGGAGATGACATTAGTATAATCGAGAGGATGGTCGTGGCCTGGGCCTTTTTTTTCTGGAAGGAAGAGCGTCCCTCTTCCCTCAGATCGAGTGTATCCTGTATACCTCCCGCACGTGAAGGTCGCCCCCGAACCGTGCAGAGAGCACCGTACGGTTGCAACGGAGGAGGGAGGCCCCCCTCTTCCCCCTTTTTTTTCCCCTCAAGATAGAAGCCCCCTATTCTCTCCCTTAGACGCGAAGACGGGCGAGACGTCCCCTCGAGCCGATGCCTTCACATTTCAGGAAAGCAGACGGTCCCCTTTTTTTTCACGAAGAGGGTTCCTCCCCCATCTTCGCTAAGAACGAGAGAAAAGAGACTGAATTCTCTGCCCCCAGGGAAGTAGAGTTCTAGCTTTTTTTTTCCTTCCCTTTTTGCACGGATTTTTGTGTGTAGAGCAGGGTTATGATCGACCGAGAGAACTCCAATGGAAGGGAAGTCGCCCAGCGCGTTAAGGGAGTAGAAAATAAATGAGGAGGACGGATGTTCCCTCTTACCCATGCGGCGGCATGGTGGTAAGAGATCCAGTCTTTTATATCCGTTTTGTCGGCGGACCACTTTCACACAACGCCAGGGGCAACCACCGACCCAGGTGTCCATTCAAACTCTCTGGGCCCGCATCTCGTACATTAAAAAGTGTAGATGTTGCTTCCAAGATCATAAAACTAAGCCAAGAAGGCGAAGCACCCATAACCCGACGAGGATAAGGCCAAGTAGACGGGCATAATCGTCATTTCCCCCACGGCGGCAATCCCTTTTAAAACGACGCATAAGAGAGCGATCTCCGTTACGGATGCAGAACTTAAAGCGAGAGTGGAGTGATTTACTTACGCGATAAGCAGAAGCAAAACCCCGCAAGGAAGCGGAACAACATGGACACCCAGGTGAGGGTAGGGCCGCGATTGCGTATAGCACGCGCTCCTTCTTCCCCAGAGGAGGAATCCCTTCTCTTCCTGAGAAGAAGGGGAGACAGAGGTAGAAAGGACATTAGGCCTCTTTTCTTTCAAAAGCAGAAGAAGACCCAAATCAGTGAGAGAAGAGGTTTGCGCCAGCTTCCCCGACATATATGGAAAGAACCCTTCCCACCCCCCAAAAAGTCTTCTTCCTTCGCTTCCATTTAGAAGTACGATAATTAGCACTGGATAAGCCCAGGGTAGAATTCTTTCCTCTTTTTTTTTGAGTCAGCGAGAGAGGATCCACCTCATGGCTTACCCCCCTTGAGCAATGTTCCTCTTTCCCTCTTGGAGGCAGGCGAGCCTTGATATTCTTCCCTACTGAATCGCAGGGCGGCGTAGCGGCCTCGCGGAAGGAGGACGGTATTGAGCAGATAACTAGCCCGGGTGGCGAGGAAGGGGCTGTTTTTCTCTCGAGAGACAGCAGAAAGTCCTTCCCCTCTTAAGACATAAAGGCTCTCTTTGGATCCAGATACGTTAGAGGCTACTTCTCGAGGAAAATCTTCCCTCAGTACAGTCCGAGCCGCAGATAGTGAAGAAGTGTCTCTTCAAGTAATAGGAGTTTTCTTTTCCCTCCAAGTCAGGAAGACGAATTCGGTACTAGCTCCATTCCCCTCCCGAGAAGAGAGAAGTCTCCCCTTTTTCCCGAAAAGAGACAGCACCGAAAGACGATCGTTCCTTGAAGTGTAGAGGGATGATAGAAGAAAAGTCCAGGGTATCAGGGACCTTCCCCCCTCTCCAGAACTAGACACAGTAGAACTGCGATCTACTCCTCACAAGAACACCTAGAACTCTTCCTTCGGCGCTACGAGAAAGGCCCGTCAAAACTGGGGAATAACGAGCCACTCGTAAGGGCAAAGAAACGTCACCCTCACTACGAATGAGATAGGGGGGTGAAGATAAGAAGAAATTCCGATAAATAGGTTTAAATCGCGCCCCCCCTAGTAAAGAAGTCTCAAGTTAAGAGTACAAAGAAGAGCCCCCTCAGAAGATCCTAAGACACCCTTGTCCGAAGCACTCCTTCTCCCCCCTTTCCGGGACCCCCAGATCTCGAACTCTTCGAAAGAGACTGTGCCCCTTCCCCCCCTTTTCTTATAGAGAGACTTTATCTTTTCCTGCCCCTCCGCCGGCACCCCTTTTACGCGCAGGATCTCGTAATAGAGAAAGCTCCGAGTCGACTTCCTTCCCTTTCTCAAGTAGTAGAGAGAAGCGTTTTTTTTTTTAGTCGGGTTTTTTTCGTAGGCTCCGCTTCGGACTGGGGAGATGGTAGCTATCTTCCTCTTTTCCCTCCTCTCTCCACCAATCTGATCGACGCCACGTGAAGGCTTCTTCTTTCTTCCGGTGGAGCGGATTAGTCGTTCTCCCTTTCCTGTCTTCACAGACCTTCTGAAGGGCGAGCTGCCTCTCTCTTTCCCTTCCTCGCGGAAGAAAACCACAAATTACCAAGAAACCTCTCCTTTTCCTTTTCCCCTTCCCCCCCCTTCTTATTGATCGCCCTATGTACGTAAGTGCGGCGCACAGCTATCCTTCTTTCCTGCGAACACGCCGTTTGCTAGAGAGAGGATCGTAATCTATATCATTTTCCCTCGCTCCGTTTTGTTTTTTTGATCTTTTTTCTCTTCTCCCGCGTTTTTTTTTCCCTCTTCTTTTAGAGAGGTCGAGACCCACATCTTTCTTTGTAGCGGCGTCGGCAACGTCCGGAGGAAGGAGGGGTTTTCTGTCTTTTCTTTCGGTAGAGCGAGATTCCACCCTTTTTTTTTTTTCCCTTCCCTTGGGAGAAGACAATCCCGCCACCTTACTCTTTCTCTTGCGACGCCCGTGCGCGTCGATCAGATTGGTGAGAGTCGTCTTGGACTGAGCTCTCTTTCATTTCTGCATAGATAAATATGAAAACAGGGGCCGAAGCGTGCCGATGAGACGACCAGACTTTACGCTAGAGCGTCGGACGACGCGGCGCGCTCTTTCTTGGATTTTCCCTTCTGGAGACGGAGAAATAAAATTTAACGGGAAGAATAGGAGTGAGAAGAGGAAGATTTCTTTCCTCGAAGAGGGGAGTTCCTAGCTCTTTAGGATAGTTCCCCCTTCTATTCCTTATACGAGGCCGTCTCTTTTCGTGCTTCTCGATCGAGGGCGGCACCGCCGGCTTTTCTGTCCAGGATGATTAGGACCCCTCCCCCGGGGGCCGGTAGATAGAGGCAATCTGGCCGGAGAGGGGAGATGCGCTTCAAAACGAATAGGAGAGGTTTTCTTTCTGTTAGGATAGCGAGGATCCCTCGCTTCAGCGGAGGTGGTCTTCTTGAGTCCGATCTGGCAAGCAGGCTTATAGATTTACTGAGATAATTCGATAGGAAATTACAAGGTAATAAGGGCGTGACTTCTTCCTATAAGTTTCCACCCTGTTTATTCTTGGTAGAAGGATAGCCGTGCTTTCAGAGAAGAAGTAGGGCTCGACTTTCCTTCCCTCAAAGATTGGGAGGCAGACGGGCGATCCTTTTAGGATCTTGGAGTCGATTTTTAGTCCTTTTCTTCCTGTCTCCCGAGGCTCGATCCCGTCGGAACACGGAGGGCGCTCGACCCGCTTCCCTTTTCCCGGGAGAGAAATACCCTCGAGGACGGACTGCGTACCGAGCGGCGGCACTTCCCTTTTCCTGAGGAGAGGTTTTTCTCTCCGGGGGGAGTGTCGCCCAGGGAGAGCGGATTCCCAGCCTTTCTTTAGGAGGCGTGCGTAAGAAGGAAGGGCAGAGGCCTGCTTTCCAACCCTCTTTCTTTCCCTCCCCCCCCAGTCTTGAGAGGGGCAGAGGACCATGCGACCTTTAGGATCGGAAGCTCCCTCTTCCTACGAAAGATCGCGCTCGCTCAGACTCCGGAGGAGGATAAATCCCTCAGGCTCCATTTCTTTCTCTTTGGATAATAGCTCCTCCTCTTTCCTCTTTTTCCTGGGACAAGGAGAGAAGGGACGCAGTAATCGCCTCTGACGAGTAGAAAGGGACGGCCTTTCCTCCCCTTCTCCATCGAGACTGGAGAAAGGTCTTTCTCATTCACATGAAAGTGAGGGCAAGCTTCTCACCGGCTCCCACCGATGAGATGTTCCACCCGGCCCCCTGGAGATAAGTCCTCTTGTCTAGGACGGCGCGTTGACGTACGAAGAGGTCGATCTGTTCCTTTCCGGCGTGTAGAGAGGCGTCCTTCTTCCTCCTACTGGAGAACTCCCGCCGACACGAAATAGTACGGTTCATGAAAAGTCGGAAGACTTCCCTTCAGGTGAAGTAGGGAACTTCTCAGGAGAAGAGTGTCGTCCAGGAACGTCGCGTCTTTCCTTCTAAGAGGTAGTAGAGCTCATTTTCTCTTTCTCTCTTTTTTCCCTCCCGCTAGAAGGGGGAACCTTTTCGAGTACCGTGCTCTCCTATTTCTTACGACGGATGCTAAGAGGTAGAAGAGGAGAGCACAGCCCTCTCCCCCCTCACTGTAAGAGGTCTTTTCTCCTCCGCAAGGAAGCAAAGCGTGACAAGGGTCTCTCCCGCTCAGACCTTTTTTCGGACGAATCTCATCCCCTTTTCCTTCGATAGCATTCGCGCACCACGTGTTTCGTTTCTATTTTTTAGGAGAAAGAGTCTTTTTTCCGACGGGAAGTAAGCGGTATCTCTTTCCTTTCTTAGGACTAGAGGAAAGCTCTTTTTTCCCTCTTTCATCTCTGCTTAGGCAGAGTTTGACCGGTCAAGAGCTTTTCCTCGCTAAAAGAATGAGTTCTTATCCCCCCCCTTTCTTCATGGCCGACGGCTCCAAGCGCGGTCAGAGGGGGAGTCCCCTCTCCCTTTGAGACCTGCTTCCCACCTCCCTAGAGACAGCCATCCGAGGGAAACTCGGTTCAAATGAGGTTGAGATTCCTCTCTTGGGGACGGGGCTTTCTCCGAGAAGACTGTACCGCTCCCCCTCGAGAAAGAATAGACGTTGTAGTGGATGATAAGGGCCATCTCCTCGGCCTTGAAGAGACGCCCCCCATTCTTCCTTTTTCCTTTTCCCCGCGTAGGGGAATAGAGTTACCCCCCCCCTCACACTTTTTTCAAAAATTCGACGACCACCTTTAGCCTCTCCTTAACAGACCGAGCGCATAAGAGGTCTTTTTTTTTTTCTCCTTGCCTTCTTCTCTTCTTCTTCGTGAGAAGGGCAGGAAAAGCACTTCCCTTTTTTTTCTCCTCCTCCCCCCTTGTTCGCCGTTTTCATTTGAAGGGAGCCTTCGCTTTCTTTTCAGGTCCAGCCGACCTCTCCCACTCCCCTTTTTTTTGCCATGAACAATAGGATTTTTTTCTTCGCTCCTTTTTTTCTTTTTTTCCCCCCTCTATTGGCATGGAGAAATCAGGAATCGGGTTCTCCCCTTCCCCCTCCTTCCTCCCCCTCACGAAAGAGAGGAATTACTATTCTTCGCCTCTTTTCCCCCCTCTTCTTCGGCGTGCTTTCGGTTCATGGCGTGAAATCCGGGGGTGGTGGCCCTTCTTTTTAGTTCGTACTCCTTTCCCTCCCCTCCCCCTTTCCTCAACGTGAAATGATACTGGTTATGAGCATTCCCTTTCCCCTTTCTCCTCGCCAGTCGAGATGTAGAAATTCGAACAAACCCTCTCCTGCTTTAGCGCTGGTTTTTTTTAATGTATGGGTTGAGGGGGTTCATCGGCGCCCTCTTTTCCCTTTTTGATGGACGGGCTAGGCGATACCTTCCCCTTCTTCTTCTTTTCCCTTCATAAAATGAAGATTACAAGATCTACATGACTACCCTTTTGTTACCATAATTTTCTTTGTTGCGGACGAGTCGATCGTTGACTTTCCCCGAATGGATGGCTTTCCCTTTCCCTCCTCGGTAACGTTTCGTACTCCCGAAGACTGTCCAGATGGATCGTCGAGCACTTCTTTCTCTCTTACTTTGACCTTTGGATGACGACTTTTTTTTTCCCTTCTTTTTTCCTATCTCAACGAAGGTAGAAGCTTTTTTTTTTTCTTGCGCACAGAGGGAACAACGCGATCTGTATTCACCTCCTTTTTCTTTTTCCTTTCGATGGAGGAATGCGTCCTCCTTCTCCGAGATGCGAGCGACTTTTCGTTTGTCGTGGCTGCACATCGTAGCGATCCCCCCCAAAAAATTTCGTTCCCTTTCTTCTCTTCTCCCCCCTCGCAGTGCAAAAGGCACGTACGGACTGATGACACATGTATACGTTGTTGTGACCTTTCTCTCATAGAGAGATGAGTTTTCCCTTTCTTTACGATTACGGAATGATTCACTCCCTCGGTTGAACCGGTTTGAACGTGGTAGGTGTATTCTGGCCGTACTCTTCCCCTCGAAGAGAAAGCTCTTTTTTCATAAGGTGTAAAGTGTTTAGGCTGTAATCACCGAAAAACTCGCGCTGAATTGGAAGGTAAGGGTGCC
>Ga0179593_1548136_pt1 | contig 11126 bp, 10 predicted proteins | sample CZODoug2_1_08_16_FD_185931 | JGI IMG/M metagenome (GOLD analysis project Ga0179593, IMG submission 185931) | Vadose zone soil fungal communities from Angelo Coast Range Reserve, California, USA - CZODoug2_1_08_16fungal (PacBio error correction) | ecosystem: Environmental > Terrestrial > Soil >... | reverse complement strand
CGCCCCCTGCCTTCCCCCAACTTGCCCACCACAGCATGGGTTTTTTTTTAAACACGTTCAACCCTTCGCTGATCCTGAGTTCACGCCCCCCAAACCCTTTTTTTTCCCCGTCCAAACCTGCCCAGCAAGCGTGAATCTCCGGCGGTCTTGCATCGCCCTTTTTCGAGAGTGGTTACCCATGGAACCTTCCGCCGTTGTGTCCCCGTTATGCGCCTTCCTCCCTTAAGGGAGGAACACAAGGTGTGTTAGAGATGTCACCCCCCTCTGCCAGTCCGCCTCCCTTTTTAGCAATCGCATTCCTCCAGAACTTCGCTGGGCCGTTCAGCGCGCTTCTTGCTCCAAAACCTCAATGGCGTCCATCTTTTTCTTATTTCCGAGGGCTGGCTGTTCCTCATAGCATTCGTCTTGCCTCGGCGGCCTCATATGCGCGTTTCTAGATTGTTTCTTTCTCAGCGGGTTTTACCCGTCCCTACTGCACCGATCCCCTTTTCGCCTTGCCGCGCCACTCCTCGTCGTGTTTCCGCCTGACTGCTATTCGCACCCAAACACGGCACTCTTTGCGGTACTTGTAAACGGTTCCCCCCACCGTAGAGAAGTTCTTTCCGTCGCGCCTTTTCGACGATGGAGCCCTCGTTTTTTCTCGTGTATTGCGACTTACTCTTACTGCGTAGTTTTGATATCTTTATTATGACGAGGCCGCTGGACTTGTGTCTCTCCTTCGTTCGATGGAGTTCTGTGTTGCGTTTTTCTCGACTTCATCTCTCTTTCCTTGTTTTGTTGAGCAGATGATCTTGGCTGCCCCACGTCAAACCAGCGAACCCGTGACCTATTTGCGTCGGGCGCTTCCTAGGACGTATATCCCCTTCAAAAGACATTACCAAGTCATTCAGCGACACGTAAGCGAATCATCGCTCTTTGCGTCGGACGAACTGTTTTTTTTTTAGTGACTTTCCCCTTTTATCAAGGAACCGTGTCGTCCCTAATCTGAGTGAAACCCCTCTTGTTGGGCCCCCTCTTGATAAATTTAATGAACTAGGGGACCTAAGAAGGAATGGCCTGAATTAGAGTCACCCACTTTTAGAGATGGTGGGGAGTTTCCCCCGAGGAGTTTGACGCCGGCTGCCTCATTGATACCGTTCCGATTAGAATTAGTTCCTTCCTTCAGGTCCTTCTATTCCGACCTTGTCTTGCGGAAAGTCCCCCCAGACTTCTCGCAGCCCAGTTGGTGCCCTGACCAAGAGCCCCGCTTCCAGGCAAAGTTGACGGCGCTTTCGCTCAAAATGGAGCTTGTCTCGATGTGTGTGATCTCCTTTTTTTCGAGGGATAGGCATCTTCCCCAAACAGGATTGGGTGACTCCTCCCATTCGTGATTGAGTGGTCACCGCGCACGTTCATTTCCCACGGGGGACCCTTGATTTTTTCCATAAGCAGACCCGCCGTCCTCCCCCTGATTCTATCACGCGCCCGTTTTTTTGAGAACCGCTTCGAGCTTGCTTGGAAGGGTACTTGGTGCTTCCGTTCTTTTATCCTCTAGTCCTTCCAATTATGAAAGCGAGGGCCTAACTTATGAAGGTCCAGCGTTCTGTTTGATTGTCCCTTTTTCCCTTGTCTTATTTTTTTTTGCCCGAGCCCTTTCTCCTGAAAAAACGTGCAAGCCCCTCTTTCATTACCAGTGTTCGGCCCTTCCCCAAAATTGACACGTGGTTGGTTTCAGCCCCCCGTCGCGGTTGAAGCTGCCCCCATGACTTCGTGATTTAACCTTGCATCATGAGGAAGCGCTATGCGAAGGCTTTTCGGAGGACGCGGCTCTTTGTGGAATTCCCCCTCCCGACTAGAGGGAAAACCAGCTTCACTTTGGAGTATGAAGTTCGCCCAACGTTCCTTTATTCTCCTCCTATCCAAACTTACCCGGTTGCGAGGCTTTAGCTTTTGTGCCGTCGTTGTCCCCCTTCATTTGTCCTCACGTTTCCAAGACTTCATGACTAGGCCATTAAAATCGTTTCCGTTTCCCCGAGATAACCGACCGCGACGACTGAGGATTACTCTAACCCCAGCATTAAGCCGGATCGACATTCAGTTTTTTTTCCCGAAAAAGGCTTGGTTCTTTGCGCGTTATCGAACAACGCCCCGGCACCCCTCCCCGGGGGTTTAGTTTTACCCCGTTCCCTCCCGGACCTTGGACCTTTGCTTAATGAGTAGGCGCTTCAAGTCCTTTACTTCCCGGTGCCTCCCAAGATTCACACTCTTCTTCTCCGGTACCCAAATGCTACTTTCGCGAGGAACACAGGGGAGAGGGCGTTTTCTGGATGTTTCGCTAAACGGAAGTTCCTTCAAGATCCCCTCCTTGTCCTCCCCATATCGGTTAAAGAATTGGCTGCTGAGGATTCCTAGGGGACGATTTGTCTGTTCTAGGCGACGTAGGATGATGACCCGAACGCTTTCTATCCCAAGACAAAGACACTGATTACTCTAGCAATCTCCTTTCCTTCCTTCACCCTCATGCCTTTGATCACTTTCCCAAAAATGGCGACGATGGTCCTTTTTTTTTGTTTTTTTTCGGCGATGCCACCGGCGATGCCCTGATCCTCCTCTATGCTACTTCGCCATCTCGCGACTTGTCCGACTTCTTTTTTGATTTTTTGCCCGGTTTTCCCACTTCCCCTTCCTAGGAGGAGAATCAAACCTTCGGGACCATCTCAGACCGTTTTCACCTCTTGGAAACCAAGCGCCGGTCCGCTTCTGCCCTGGCTAAAGCACCACGCAAAGATTGCTGTTCGGACTCTCGAAGTTTTCCTGAGTTACAGCTGGTCCATTCACGGGCTTTGTGAAACATGAAATTGCCTTAGGACTGGCTTGCTCTCCTTCACTCTTCCTTTTTCCTCTCTTCCTGTTTTTGTAGAGATTGGAAGCCAGTTTCTTTTCTTTCTTTTTCCCTCACAGGGATTTCTTTCAGGTTCTCGATAATTCTGAGCAACAATCTGTTTTTTCTTCTTTTTCCGCCCCTTTTCATCTATCGTTTTGTTCCTTGTGTTTTCCCCATAAGTCGGTTGTCTGAGATGGTCCCCAGCGGCCTTCTCCTCCCTCTTCCCCGACGCGGTCCTTTGAATGCCCCTTTTTCTTTCCCAGTGAACAGTTTCAGGGGAAAGTCGTGCATGAGGTCGCTCTGGCTTTCATCGCCGTTTCCCTCTTCTACCCGCAAGCGCAATTTTTCCCCCCCAAACATCCCGCGTCCTTCCCCTGGTGGGTTACTAGCATTATGGGATGCTCAAAGATTGGGGATGCTTCCTTATTTGAGAAGGAGATGGATTGTCTTCTTTGGGTTGATTTCTGAAGGTGAGGTATCTCTTAGTCTACGGAAAATTCTCCTTCTATCTTAAATTTCATCGAGATGAGTTGGACCTTAACTGTCTAGACTTCGGTTTCGCCCCTATTTCATTCTGTCTTTGCGCACTAGTAATCCGGAAACAAACTTAGTCGCCAGCGCCCCCTCCCACTCTTCCGCCCCCCCCCCCCACCCCCACCCCCACCCCCCCCCCGGACCACGCCCCCCTCCGCCCCTTTCCAACTGACGGCACCCCACTTTCTATTTTGCTATAAGTGAAGAGCTCTCTCCTTGGAACCCAAATGACCTTTGAACGTTGAAGAACCGGTCCAAACACATGTGGGCGTTTTGCTCGGTGCCTAACTTCCCAGTCAAGTTTGGGGGGCCCCAGGCAGAGTGGTTCATCCCCGGCGGGCTTTTCGTTTTGATGAGACTCTCACGCAGGGCTGCGGTTCGCTCGAGGAAGACCTGACTGAATGTTTCTCGCACTTTTGAGTCTTTAACCTTCCGCTTACCAGACGTCCCCCCCTGACCCCTAGCAGGCATTTATAATTTTTTCCTTGACTATGCTCACCAGCTCGGGGCGTCCCGTTTTACGAGCGACATCAGGGAAATTTCTTGGGCATCTGGCTTGAAGGGATTTCAGTTCCGCACCCCCGTGAAACTGCCGCGTCTCCCTACCCCCATTTACTTGCGCCCCCACTTCGTGTCCCTCAACCAATCCCTTCAGGATTTTGGTCAGGGCCGCGAAGGTGGATGTTTTCCCCCCCCAGACCGGCGGAAGGTTTCAAATCGGAATAGGTCCGCCCCCCCCCCCCTTTTCCCTTTATTAGTAGGTTCGGATGGGGTGCCTTAGACTTCGTTTCTCCCCGTTCCCCAGCCTCCCCCGACTTCTTGGAACAAAGCACACATACGCTGCTGCCCCCCACTTTCAACGCCCCGGTACCGAGTATAGGCCGCACCTCATAAAGACGCCTACAAAGCTGGCTCGGCACTCGTTTAATGCAGCACTTGGTTTGATTAGAATTTCGTCCACTGCGAGGTTGAGTAAATAGGCCCCATCCCCTCGAAAAGTCGCCGTTGCCCCCTGACCCCCCCGTTTGTCAAAAGAGCCATTTCTGCCGTCCCCCCAAGTAACGTTTTCTCGATGCATCCACTTACTCTCACTAAGACCGCTGAGTGCTTATGAGCGTCCTATCTCAGACTCTCTCTTTTTTTCTGGCATGAGATCTTTTTTTTCCCACCCCTTTTTCTTCGATGTAATGGCTTCGAATGGCTCGGCATACTTGCCTTTTTCCCTCCCCCCGGCAGGAAACTCCCACTTTTTTCCATTTTGAACGGGATCAGCTTTAGCGCGGCGACTCACCCAGCTTCGATCCTCAAGCTGCTCCCCTCCCCTTCAGCCCCCTCCATGACCTGCGTTCCTCTTGACTGTCTCTAACCACAACACAACCCTCTGTCGTGCTAAGCGTCTTCTTAACCCCCCGTCTCTCCCCCCCCTGAGCTCAGACCCGAATTCTTTGCTCGCGGTTAATCGGGGCTTTTGGACCTCTCGCGTACTGCGGTTTTCCTTTTTGATTGAACTCTTCCGCTTTTCCGTAATGATGGCGCTTTCTGTCGTGGTCAGCCCCGCGCTTCTCTCTCTCTTTTCTCCCTCCCTTTTGTTCGATGCTTTTATGCCTCGTAGGCTTTGGATGACCACGCAACAGATCCTTCCCATGACGATTCTCACATGCTTTAGCGCTTTTTGCTTTCATTACGTACTCACGTCTCCAACGGACACGTACCAAGTTCCTCACGCTCCAAGATAACCGCGGAATTATCCATTCTTCTTTCTTTTTCTCGACAAAGGGTCATCGTGTCTCCCTGTTCGCAAGGCTTTTTTTTCAGTAACGCGCGCTTACTTTTTTTTTGTTTTATAATTGCATCCCATTTTTTCCCTTACGTAATGGATGATTCCGCGGCGCGGGCTCCCCGATTAAGTGACGAATTTTTTTTCCCGCGAGTTCTCTTCAGGCTACGTTCCGTTAATGAGTTTCCTGCCGATTTCCCCCGATGACCCACAAAAGCCCTTCTATTCCTTTTTCCCCGACGATCCGCAGACTTCATGTTTTGCTCCTCGTCTGTCCCACTGCCCCATCCCCCCCCGTTGTGGACTATTTACCTCCCGGAGATACGTGACCGGGTTTTATTTGTGCTGCGGTGCTTGTCTCCCTACCCAGTCAAACTTCTTCTTTTCTCCAGGTCCTTTTGACGTCTGGTTTACGCTCACCTTTCACCACGTCGACGGTTCGATTTATTTCCGCGGCGTTACTCTTTTAAAAGACTTCCCGGCCGGACTATTCCCACTCTTTTGAGCGACTTGGCATGAGTTTTGAAGGTTTTTTTCTGAGCATCTTTAATTCCACCCGGCGAACGTATGTTCTGTTGCATCCCCGCGTTGTCTTATTTTGCCCCTTTTGTGCCTCTGGTTTGTGGCGATATGTCTGCTGCTTTTCTTTTGAAGTATCAGGAACCCAATTCAGTCACCCCTCCCCTGCCTTGGGTCGGACCTTTTCTCCGCTTAACTATAAGGGAGGTGGTTCCCCCCCGGATGAAACTTCACGCGGGATGACGACGTCAATGGGTGCAATTTTTTATAAGAGCAGATCCCCCCGACTTCGCGCAGCCCAGGCTTCGATTAGTCCCTTTCTGCCGGTAGGGGATTTCTCACCCCCAAGAGAATACCGGAGTCGCTTCCCTTTTGCGCCCCCCGGTCATAACCGCCCTCCGAGTCTTCGACTGTCCAGGGATAACACTGACCGGCCGCGCTGGCCAGGTGTTCCGCCCCGGCTTCTTTAAGCAGACCCGTTACCGACTTTTTTTCCCCCATCCTTTGTACCCTATTGACGGGTATAGCTGTTGCGGGAAATGCCTTTTGGGATCTCTAAACCCCCTCCTTTTCCTTGGGTCGCCTAGCCTCCACTGACCTGTCGGAGTCATGTCGCTTTAGCGAACACTGCGCCCACGCCACTAGGTTGTCCTTTCCCCCGTTGTTTCCTTTGGCCCCTGCTCCCCCCCCCCCTTGCTTTTCACGTTATCTCCACTATAGCTGGGGGTGACGATTAATTCTCCCCTTCTTTCTTTCCCCTGGTCCCAAATGCCTTCCTTTGTTTCGACGGGGAGAAGGGTTCAACCCTTCCGTTCGTGCACCTGCGACTGGAAGGTCCGTTCATCATCCCTTTCTTTCCCAACTCGGCCCCTACGAGGTTAGTTGCTACTCTTAGTCCGACTTTTTTTTTGATCCGAGGACTGCTGATGACGGCCTCCTCCCCACAGCAATTTCCCGATCCTTCCTTATCAGCCTTCATGTGATCCCACAACCCTTTTTGTCCACCACCCCCTTTTTGCTACTTTGTTTTTGTCCTTGCGCGTGGTTCTTCGTTTCCTGCTGGCCCTGATTCAAAGACCTCTGCCTCCCGCCATCCGCGACCTGCCGGTGGGATTTGCTTTGCACTTTCCACTGTCTGTCCCTCTTCCATCAAAATTACCAGCTGGTTATTCATCTCGAGGTGGAAACTATTTCCCCCAGGTCTCCCCAAACGGCGCCGCCGAGTCTTCCCTTCCGCGGCGGCTTCCCACTATTCCACTTCCTCCTATGTTCTTTGAAGGTTAATCTCTAAGGAATGTCTTACTTTGTCAGGAGGGACCCCGTAATCTTGCAGAAGGTGCCTTGATCCTCATCCCCTCCTTTCCCTCCTATTAGAGTCTTTTAGAGCAAGCCCTTCTCCCCCCCCTCACTTACTGGCTCGCTGAACGTCACTTCTCGCCCTCCTCATCTTGGCTTGTCGCTGACTTTTTGCCGCTTCTGCCCGGCTCACCAAGTCCGCTTCATTCTTCTTGACTCCGAGGGCCTTCTATTGTCGTCTACTTGCAAACGGGCAATAACATCCCTTTTCGTTTCTACCCTTTCTAGCCTCGCTTCCATGACCGCCTTGCTTTCATCCTCTTTCCGCATTTTTCCTACCCCAGCATAAGGAAACCTCTTTGTCTAAAGGTTTGTTTCATCCTTATGGGATGATCAGGAATTGGAACGAATTTCTCTTCTTTCTTTCGATGGTTTTGTTTCCTCATCTCATACATATTTCATCAGGACTCCTATTTTTTCCCGTCATCCTCGTCGTCCTCTTGGCGTTGCCCCTGATTTAAGACTTCTTTTCGTTTTTAGTCCAGGGCCATTTTTAGCAATCAATTCTCCCACATCAACTTGTATCGCAGTTTGTGTACAACTCTTTCACCCCCCCTTCCCCTCCCCCTCCTTATTTCGGATTATTCCCCCCACTGTTCCCTTCTGAATCCCCGTAAGAGGGCCCAGTTGCCCCTTTGAACCGCTTCGTCATGGACACAAACCCCGGTTTTCTTTTCGTCTCCTCTAACGGGCTCCCCCCACTCCGAAGCGTTCATACGATTTCTTTCTTTTAGAATCCAAGAGGATGTCTGGAGTTGTGGACTACCCCTTCCAGGGGCTTCGGCGGGGCAGGCGGAAGCTACTTGCCTGAATTTAATAGACATACATGAATTTTGATCTTTCCGTTCTTCCTTCCGAACCAAAGAGGCCCTCCCCACTTATAAGTGTTTCTCCCCCCGAGGGGATACCAAGTTGAAGACTTTCTCGAAGACATTTCGGGCCAATCGTTGGGAAGCTTCTAAAAGCGACCTACACGCGCGTACTCCGAACTCCCTCGCCCTTCCTGCGCAGCGTCTTTAGTATGACTTCAAACTGTCAAATAAACGCTGTTTTTTTCAGTTTTTAAGCCATTCTTTCTGTCTTTCCCTCTGTAAGGTTCCTAGGCCTTCCAGCCACGACCCCCACACATTCACTTCCTTACTGTTCCTATGCGATTTTAAAGATTCTTTTAGTTACATCCATCTCTGACCGCCAAAAACCTTGAAAGAACCCCAAATGGGGACTTAAATTAGTGAACCCGAGGGCCCAAGTAATTTGATTCATTTCCCAAAAAGAAACCTCGGAAAACCAGACCATCGGTGTCCCGTTGAGTTGATAGAAACTACAAGTCCGGTTGCGCTTCAAATCCCCTCCCCCTAATTTGTGCCCGACTCGCTTAACCCCACTCGCTCACGGCTACTTCGGTCCCCATGAAGTGTGACCCTCTTCTCACATCGAATCCACCCTCTTTCAGCTTCGTTCCCCTCTCAGTCCTTATTTCCCCTCCTCTTTGCCGGTCCCTTCTCTCTCTATCCTAACAACATGAATGGCTGAGCTTTCCCTTCTGGCTTTGCGTCTCCGACCCATTCTAACGGAGTAAGCTGCCTCGGAACGGAGAGCCTCTCGAAATCCTCCCCTTTGAGTCGCACCCTTGGTAGCCTGTCCCCTCCCCCGCAGACGATTCCTAATGATGCTCCGGTCCCTTGACTTGAACTTAACCCTCAACCGCACATATACTTCTCTTACCCGCTGTATTGACGGTACCCCGTCGATTTGAATACCCCATTTTCAGTCGCGTAGTCCCCTACTATGAATGCGATTGAATCTGTTCTTTCGAAGGAAGTTTCGTTGTTAGACTTTGATGTAGACCTTCCTGCGCGCTTACCTTTTGTTCCTCTCTGGAGTTCTGATGCTTTGTTGGCCCCTATCTTAATATTCTCCTCACTCACTCTCGTTGTTGTTTTCTACTTCTTGGCTGACCCGCCCAGCCAATATCCCCCAGCGTTTTATTTCCACCGGAGCCGTGCCCGCACCACATCCAACGGTCTATCCCAGCAACCAGTACAGGCACAGATTAATACCCGCTCCCCCCCTGCGAATTCTCCTCTTCGTCTCCTCAAATTTTACTTCTAGAAGGTTGTATCCACCTCCCTGACCCGTCGATATTACCATCGTTGCCGTTGGTGGTTTGTATAATTTACATGTCTCAGGCCTATGAACTCGTTCCACCCCTGCCCGCGCGATTGAGGATTCATTTATACTAGGATTTCTCTCTCTCCTCCTCTTTTAAACTTTCCGTCCGTAGGAATTAGCTTCAGCTATTTTCTTCTTTTGACGAAAGAAATTGCACTTTTCTATCAGGCCACGACTATATATCCCTCTTTCTCCCCCCCCCATTGGACCCCTCATCCTCTCCTCGATGCCAGGACACCCCAATCCCTCATTTGTTGAAGTCCTTGTGCCTCCCAGGCCATGATTCTTTTTGATTGATCCCTTTTACGAAAGGTCACCTACGTCGGAGTTATTGCATGCGTTGCCCCCCCTCTTCGATTTACTACGCTTCCCCCGCTCCATTGGCTGATGAACCTGCGCCTACACGTACAATTTCACCCGGCTCAAATTAATTAAGTTTGTATCCTTTTCTACCCCGCACATCCTCACAGCGCTTCTGTTACATTTCTTATCCTAGTACTAAACCTACCCTAGCCGATCATTGTGGCCTTTCTCCACCATTTCTGCTTGCGAGCCATTATTTATTTACCCTGTGATATATTTTGGATTCAGTTTTCTGCCAGTAGGCTTAGAAAATATTCAGCGCTTACTCCTGACTGGCATCCCCGTTCTTTTTTTTTAAAAGTTTGTGTTTATTTATGGGGACGGTCCCGTTCTAGTTTCCCAAAGTAGCAAACAGATAATTTAACCCCCATCCATTTTTTCTCTTCTTTAGAACATCCACCACCTTGCCCTTCCCTCCTGTGTGTTTATCCCTTACTCGCGTGTTCAGCCGCGTACACAATGACCTTCTTTCTTTCCCATTTCCTTGGGGCCCCTTTCCAGAGCCCTCCCCTCCTTAATTCGAAGGCTTTCCTTCTACTCAGACCCTTGCGGATTATTTAGTTTCCTTTACTTCCCATTCGTCCTCGCGTTACTCTGCTCACTGGCGTCTTCCCGGCTCCTCCACCTTTTCCGCGCTTTAACTATATCATCATCAATCTCTAGGCGTCGACAGTTTTCTCTTCTCTCAGAGACGGAAACATACCCCTTTTCCTGAGGTAGTCTGCCCATCCACAATGTCCGGTATCTTCTGTCTCCAGCGCGAATGCTCTCCCCCCACTAAAGACCCTGGTTATCTACATAGATTTCCCTCCCCGGAGGTATGATCGCAAGTATCTCTTCCAAGCACACGCCCTTGGCTGTATCCTTCGGTGCATGTCCCTCTCCCCCTCTTATCCTATTCTCAGCGATAGTTTTTTTGACCGCTCCATATCCCAAGTTTTCCTAGTGTCCTTCCAATTAAGGACGGTTTGTACTCAGTGGAAGAGTTGATCCCCCTCCTTCCTTCGATTTTCTCCAGATCTTTAAGTCTTTTTCATATCCATCCTTTGCTCCATCTCGACGACGAGGATGATTTTTTCAGCAGAGGATTTTCTAGTTTCCCTCTTCATGACCCCGAGCCCTTAAGTCACCCTCCACTTCGTCCCCTTTCGTCAAATGCCTTTCTTACCATGTCCCCTTCCCTTCTCCAATAATGAGAGGTCCCACCCTTTTTTTGATGTTGTCCTTTTTTTGGTTTCTTCTCCCCCATGCCCCCCTGCTGAAAATAGTTCTGCCTATGCTCAACGTGACTTTTCCTTTCTTCGACCTTTGTTCACCCCTTTTTTGCTTTGCCCCCGTTTTCACCCTTGGCGTTCGCCGAATTTACTACGACCAATCACCCGCTGAGGCCTCCTTCCCTAGTGGTGACTAGGACTTGGTCCCCCCACTTCTTACAGCTCAACTCTCTTTCCCCACTTCAACCCCTGCGCAAGATGATGTCGCTTTTCTCGTACTACCTGACGTCCTTCTTTTCAGTCACAGGAACCATGAACTTCGATGTTG
>Ga0179593_1526876_pt1 | contig 11126 bp, 14 predicted proteins | sample CZODoug2_1_08_16_FD_185931 | JGI IMG/M metagenome (GOLD analysis project Ga0179593, IMG submission 185931) | Vadose zone soil fungal communities from Angelo Coast Range Reserve, California, USA - CZODoug2_1_08_16fungal (PacBio error correction) | ecosystem: Environmental > Terrestrial > Soil >... | reverse complement strand
TACTTTCTGCTTCGTCAGCCATCTTTTGGCACTTATTGCGATGTCAAGGCTCGCCGACACCTTCCCCCAGAGCATGACTCTCGGCTCCAACGGATAGACACTTTATAATCGCTGAAGAACTTTCCTTCAACTTTCACAACCTTTAGAAACGTAATGACATTATTCTTGCCTTCTTCTCCCTCAGTAGGCTTCATGTCCTGACCTAAATTTTGGTCCGCCCCCTTCTGGATTCAGGCTCCCCCACTCCCGTCCTTAGGATTAGAAATTTTCTCTCTCAGGCAGCGCCCGGACCCCGTTGACAGCCCCATTGGACCTATCCCCCCTTCCCGATCCGGCGAGTGAAATTAATCGCGCTACCCTTCCTATTCTCTTTTTGGTCCGAATATTTCCTTTTTCTCCCCCAGCCTGCTTCCACCCAAAACCTGGCTAATATCCTCCATACGTACTCCTTTCTCAAGCCCCAAAATGAGCGAAGGCCATAATCCTCTTATTCCCTGCGTCAAAAAGAAAGCTCCACTCTTCCGGGGACGCGAAGATGACGCCCACCAGGCGACCGGGCGCTAGCCCTCCCCCCTCCTCACTCTTCTCAGGAAATTACTGGCCCTATCTCAATCTCACTTTTACCCACCGACCTTCTTCTGAAAATGGCAGGCAGGACGGAGTTCGACCCCCCCGATCCCCCGAGAAACTGCCCTTTTTTTTTTCCGGAATGATTAAGAGGATCGGAGCCGCGCTTTTAACTGCCCTCGGCTTTTCGCCCGCCCCCTCTTCCCGCCCTTTTCCCACCCCCCTTATTTACTTTCTGGATCGTTTTTTTCGGGGACCCTTTCGACTCAACCTTGGCTTTGCTCCTCACCTGGGTGTTTCTTCTCCCTTTTTTCTTTTTGTTGTGTTTCCAGCGCTTCTCGACGCTCAGTCTTTGGGGGCCCTTCTGTTGGGGTGTTTTGTGATTCCCAGGGGCAGTTTTCTGTCTATTTCGATTTGCTGCCTAGTTTTCATCTTTGTATCCTAATATTCTGACAGAGGGGAGATTTTTTTGAAGCTCCGGGCTCCCCTCCAAGTTTCTGATTCAGTAGTAAATTTCCTTACTCTGGTGGGTAGTACAGGCCGGGACGTTACTTCAACATCCCGTTGTACGGCCTCGGCCGGCCACTTCTCTTTACCTTTGAATTTCGTTCCGCCAACTTGATTTTAAGAGCTGCCCAATTTTCCTCCTTGTCTATCCGCTCGCCGGAAATGACTGACTCGTAAGGCCCTTGAAATTTTTCGTAGCAGTACCAGATCCAGTTATTTCGGGGTTTACAAAAAGGATTAATTAAGCCCCCACCCCTCGGTTCGATTGCGTTTATCCCTTTTGGATGCGGCCCTCTTTTTCGTTCCTATTTCCCTCTCTTTCTTTGGCTTTTCTCGGTTTCCCCTGGCGCCTACGCGAGTCATTTATCGCTGACAAGTGCCCTATGACTTTTCCTCGTGCATATCATCTTGTTGATGTTCCGACTTTCCCTCGCTCCCTTTTCGTTCCTGGCCAAAATCATGGCTCAAGCGTTTTGGTGGACCGATTCCTCCTTCAGAAAGTCCGATTTTTCTCCCCCCCTTCCCTGTTTGCCCCAGTTCATCCAGCGCGATTCGCCAGCTCCCATCCGGAAAATTTCTCGGATGGCACCCCGCCCCCTTCCCTTCCGGACTCCCACACCCCCCCCAGCGATGCGGTTCGGACCAATCTTCTACCTGCGTCACTCCTCTATGAAATCTTCTGGATTGCGGCGTCAGTTGCTTTCCTTCGATCTAAGGGCCCGCGCCGCGTCACCTTTCCTTTCACGCCTTCTCGCTTTTCCTTTATTAAACCGCTTTTCCCGCGTCGGACAGGTCTTGTTCAAGCCCCTCTCTTTTCTTGCTCCCGACAACCCAGAGATGAATTTCCTCTCTTGCTTGGAGCTCGGGGTCCCTTTCGAAGCACACCTTTTTTCCATCGTTTCTTCATCATCGTGGGATGAACTCGCGCTTTCTTCCGCCGGTCTCCCCGCTCCGACCAGGCAAAGTCGGATCAAAAACGCGCTTTGAAATGGCGGCTTGAACAGTTTCAGCCCTCGTGCGAATGCTGTCAATTTCGTGCTGTTCCCCTATCCTTTTCTTTTTTGGATTTTTCCGGCGTTAGAAGAGGCAAACTGGGCCGGATGGACTCTACCCTCCTTCCCCCTAAACTGACAACTAAATGCGTGTTCTATCTGCGGGACGCTTAGCGCCAACGCGGTTCTCCGTGACTTCTCTGGACTTTCACCCGTTTTCTACATATTTTCCCAATTACCTTTCCGATGCCCCTGGCTCAGGTCTCCCCCCTTCGGGTGTTGGATTCTTCTTTGTAGAAACCACAGAAGGGGCAGCTTTTTCAACCGCCGCCCCCCCCTCTTACGCCCCCTCTCCCTCTGCAGCGGAAAATATTATGTTGGACGCGAGCCCCTTTTTTTATCTCCTTGACCATCCTCCTCCCCCCCTACTTTTCTATTTCCGGCTCGGCGGGAGGATGAAGAGAAATAAACCCCCCTCCTTCGAAGTTCTCTCACGCCCCCCTCATCCCAGAAGACCGTTTTCCTTGGCCGACATTCCCGCAGGCTTCCCCCGAATAGTTCATCTTCTATATTTAATAATCCTTTTTTGCGAGATATCCTTAGATTCCCTTTACTCCAGTTTGGTCCGAGTGAGGAGTAGACTTTTTGGAATTGAGGAGAATGTTCTCTCAATTCTTCCCTTTTTGGAATTTCTCCCCTCCCCTTGCGTTTTTCTTGGCGGTCTTTATGGTTAGATCTGTTTTCTACTTCCCCCTCTGGGTCTTTTAGTACATTCCTTCTTTCACAGCGGTTAGTGCTTGGCAAGGCTTACGCGGCCTTTTCCCCTTCGGTTTTTTTTTTTCCTCCCAAGAGATTCGATACCAGCAAACACCGTAAGCAGCCCCGATTGAGCGCCAATCGGCCCGAAGGAGACAATTCAGACTTTCATTGCCAACCGCGATCTTTTTGATATTCTCCAGAGATAGCGCACGAATTTTAGTGTTTCTTGGACGTTTTTTTCCTTTCTTCCCCGGCAAAGTTCGATTCGGACCTCTCATTCTGCTTTTAATTTTCTTCCTGAAAGAAAGAAATTAGAATTTCTTTCACTTACCCCCCCCCTTTTTTTTCAGAGAGGTCCCCCCATTCAGAGTCTATCAGCTTTCCTCCCCTCCGAAGGACTTCTCGGAATTTAAGGAATTCAGGAAGGGCTACGTTATGTTGCCTCCGTATGGTCTCACTCTTCCCAGCATTTCGAACAGAGGTGTGTTATCTATTTCCTCTCTTGTATAGGACTCAGTTTTCTTTGGGTTTACTTCCTGTACGAGTCCTCTGGACCCCTTCACTATAACAGCGAAGAGGGCCCCCCGACCTTTTACCTTTCTTCGCAGAGAATTTAGATGAATTCGTCCTTTCCTTGTGTGTTTCCTTAGCCCTCTCCGTCGCGCACGGAGCTGATCGCCTGCTCTCCCCGATGGTTCGATTTTTTTTTTAAACCTTTTCTTCATCCCAAAGACACGAGGATGTTTTTCCTTATTTTTTTTTCTTTCAGTCTGCTCGATTCCTCTTTTTTTCCGGTCTCATGCGACCTTGGATGACTTGGGCACACCGTTTTCCTCTAAAATGGGCCTTCCTGACGTCTTCTTCGTACCTTTAGATAGGTCGAAATTACTTCAGGTCTTGGCACCCATATGATAGGCGTATTCCCCGCCGCTCCCCAAGTATTTCGCAGCCCAGATGGATCCCAGTCTCTTTCTCAAAAGAGAGTCACTATCTAAGATACCTCTGATACTCTTCCCCTACCCAGAACCCCCTACGGAAGTTAAGATATTAAAACTTGCTAGGCCAGTAGAAGAACATGGAGGTACACGAGCCCGACCCGAAGACCAGGTGTTCTCAAGAATGTGAAATCATTTTTTGCCCCCCCAATCAAATATTTGGCCCATGATACGGAAATCTTCCCCAGTCCAGCGACTCCTACAGAGGCAGTTTTCCCTTTTTTTCTTCTGTCTGATGAGCCTGGAAGGCTCGCGCCGAAACCCCCTAGGACCCATCGCATTTACGAGCTGCGCCTCGAGACCAAGGCCCCTTTTCCCCCGTAGAGGGGCCATTTTTGAACCGAGCTTTATCAGCACCCCCGATTACACCTCTCTGTGTCCCCCTTTCCGCGTAAGTAGACCCCCATTTTTTTTTTTTTTTTCCTACAGTTCTTCCTTCTTTCCTTCCTTTTACCCTCCCTTAGTGCCCGGATCCGGAGCCCCAGAATCGCCTCGAGCCCGTCTCTGCTCCCTTCAAAGGATACGACTTGATTGCCCCTCCTCCCCCAACCGGATAATTAATAAAAAGACCGCCAACCCCTGACTTCCAGGCACAGACCCCTCTTTCAACAAAATTTTTTTTCCCTTTTGAGTAGTCAGCAGTCCTTCTTTCTTCCGCCAGGATGGTCATGAAAAAGTTCAGGCCAAAAGCACCTGGGACGCGATGGTGCTCCCAACGTGTTCCCCGACCTTTCCCCGAAACCGAAACGCTATTATATCCTGTTTGTATCTCCTGGGCTGGAAATTTTTCGGCGGGACTTCGTTTTTTCCTCGGGTCCAGACTCGCCGACTAAGATTCTTCTGGCACGATTCTCTTGGCTGTTTCTCGTTCAGGGGACAACCCCCCCTCACCTGCTCTTTTTTCTCGGGTTTTTGGTTCATCTTTCCTTTTCCCTCCCTCCCTGGAAGTTAAAGCGATTGAATAACCCTTTATTTCGAAGGAGCCCCCTTTATCCTTTTTTCTCCGCGTCCCCCTTAGGGTCCGTTTCCCGAAAGCGGGCGTTTTTTTTCTTTGTCGGTCTTTTCGGGTCCTCGTTGAGGGTCTTTTTTTCTATTCCATTCCTGAGTCCTTTGACGCTCCGGCCCCAAAAAACGGATTCCCTGCGGGTATGGACTTGGATTCTCTTCTCTCTTTTCTTTTTCTTAAAGTGACATTATGTAAATTTTTTGTTCTCTCTTATTTTTCGTTTTTTTTTCACCCCCCTTTTCCCCGGCTGATCCCCTTCATACTTCGAATACTCCTCTTAGAAGTAGCAGCCCCTTTTTGTCCCCCCCCACATGGTGATCTCTCTCCTGGTACAAGCGTACGTCAGAATTCATTCCCTGAGCAATCTTGCATCCCTAAGCTTCAATTCCCCCTTTGGTAGGGTTCCTTTTTTTTGTCAATCTCTTTCTCCACTAATTTTTTTTCACTGTTGGGACTTGAAACCTGTCGGCTATTTCCGCTTTTTCCAGTTTTTCTTCTGCACACGCGCGGTTGGGCCGATTCATTCCGGTCGTCAGATCGGTTTTCACTTGAAGTCCTTCCAAGACGGAAGCAGTAGAGAGAGCGGGGAACAATCCTTGTTGGTTGTCATAGATCTACGACGGATGTCCTACTTCCCATTCATTCCCTCCCACAAAATCGTCGACCAGGCGGAACACCGGAATCCCCACTCCCTTCTTTCCTCCGACGGAAGTCCCCTCCCCCAGCCAAACCTCTCCGCTCCCGCCCCTATTTTCATCCGAACGCGCCTCCCTTTTTCCCCTCCCTGATCTGAATCACGCTTTCAAGACCTTTCTTGTTCATCCAAGACTAACCGCCCCTTGGAGATTCTTATCTTTCTCCTAGATGCCTCAGTGCTCGTTACAGGAAGGCTGTTCGCGGTACAATTCCATCTGCCATTCCCCTTGCCTCTTCACAATTGTTCCACCCCCAGCTCTTCCACCCGGTTCTCCTGTTTTTTCTTCGAGTCCTGGACATGATTGGGTGCCCTGCAGGAAGCCCGGTAAAACTCCCGATCTCCCGGGTAGGACAGAATCGCCCGATCGTGCTTTTTCCCGTCCTCTCGGCCCCCACGACTGCTTGAAGATCCGTTTTTCCCGACTTTTCGGTCCCCAACATTTACCTTTTTTCTGTAGTCTCGAAACAGCCATTACGAGAGTAACTTTCCTCCCGAAAAAATAGTTCGAATGCCCCCCTTCCCAAAGAATCCTTTCCGATTTTCTTTTTCAAGCACTTTCCCCCCGGGACCTTCGAAGAGGACGTCAGGCGACGTATGTCAAATCACACGTCTCAGAGGCTTCTTCCTCATGGCCTCCTCATCTCCCCTGTGAAACTCAAGCAATGCAAAAACGCGAATCGAAAATTCGGCGCCTGAATTGGACTGACTTTTTTCATCCAAAGTTCCCACAGATGATAATAGTGAAGAGGAAGCCATGAGATTTTTTTTTCCTTCTTTTCAACTGAGAAGGCGACCCCCCCCCCTTACCCCTCTCCCTTTTTTACCAAACCTCCTTACACTAGACAATGATATAGGGGGATACGGTTTCCCCTTTTTGGAAAATTGTCCCCCTCCCCCTTTTTTTTTCTTGTTTTGGCTTTCCCTTGCTTGTTTTCCCTCATTTTTCATTCCCTCCGGGGGTCGGTAGTCTTATCTCAGTTTGGATCGTATTTGCCTTTCCAGGAATTTGACGAGCCATGGTTTTTTCTCTTATAAGTTGGCGTTGTCAAGTGGTAATAGTAGTCGCCATGTATGGCGACACTTTTTTCTCATTGGAAGATCCCCCGGGCCGCCTCACTTTTGCTTCCTCGTTCCCTCCCCATAGTATCTCTAAAGCTGTTGGGGGGAGTACCCCTTGCCTTCTGAAGATCTCAACCAATTTTCATTTTTTCTTCTTTCCTCTTCTGCGTTTTCCCTCGAATTCCCCCACTCTCCTCGAAGCGAGGGAATTTATGTCGAGTGTTTAAGAGCGGTCCCTTATCTTTCCCAGACGGTAGACTTCAATAGACGGAAGACAAGATGACCCTACCTTTCCGATTCTTCCCCCCCCCCCTTCCCGCGGAGTCTACCTTGATAGGTCTTATCAGTACCCAGGGATTGTCCTTCTCCCCTTTTTGATGACACCATTTAATGATCTTTTTCCTTCACCCCTTTCGGTTCTTCTTTATGACTCCTTTTTTTAATATTTTGTCTGAAGGCGGTCCCGATTCCAAGGATTTTCTTCCCGTTTCTTTTGTTTTGGTAGGGATCTTACTCATGTCCCGATATTATAGATATTCGCTTTTTTTCAAGTGCCCAGGGGTCCCCCGGTCTCCTCTTCTGGTTGCTGATGTCGATTACGCCCTCAATTACCCCCCCCTCTTGGTCCAACAATGGCCGCCCCTTTCCTGGTTTACCCTTATAACCGATCCCCCCAGCGCGCCTAGAGGCATAGCAACGTCCATGACACATTTCCCCCTGCTCTGTTTATTTCGACCCCACCGGAAAATTTTTTTCTCGCGACTCCCCTTTCCGTCTCCATCCCCCTCCCTCCGGACTTTTTTCACCATCTCCCGATGCGGGGAACACGTTTAACCCGAAGTATTTTAGAATTTTCCCCCTTTTAAATCTTGTACGTCCTGAGTCCCTTCCCCTCGCTTTTAGACTCCGCGTCTAAGGTCAAGACAAGCGGTCACCTTTTAACCCCTAGGTTAGTCCCCCTTCCCGGCCATTGAATCTTTCCCGGAGCGGACAGGGGCGCAGGCACTACCTTCCCCAAGCTCTCCTCCGTCAAAACACTCCTTTCCTATGTTCTGGTTCTTCTCGAAGCCACCCCTCGTAGAAAATCGTTTCGCGATCGCATCGACGTTGGGACAACATCCCCCCCATTTCCCCCTTCTTCCGAACCCCCGGCCGAGTCAGACCCAAACCGCGCTACAGGGTTCCGGATTTCCCAACGCGCTTGCCTTGGCAGTCTTTTTTCCTCCCTTACTTTTCTCCCTTTTCAGAAAGCCGTCCTCCTTTCGTGTTTTAAAAGCCGAACTCCCCGCAGGCGAGCGTCCTTTTCCCCCTTTCTTTTTTTCTGATGATATCATGACGGAACAAGTTCACCCCTTTTCCCCCTGCCTTTTTCATTGGCGGTCGGGACCTCCCGCCCCCCCAACCCGGTTGGGCCTGATCGGATTCATCCACGGGAGTTTGCCCAATTGCAAGTTAGGGACTCTGTCCTCTTTGCCTCCCCTTTCTAGGGCATGTTGGCTGGTGGTGAGAGTATTATGTCGTGCCCTGAAAAAAGAAGGGACTTCCCCTCGGCAGAACTAGACCCAACCCCTCCCTCTTCCATCCTTTTCCTTTTCCCATTTTTGACGAGTACCCCTTCATCACCATTTTCACAGAGAATCCCGAAAATCAAGGAGGACGTGCGGCATGCCTAGCCCAACCCCTTCCCCTAACGCCGTATCAGATCTGAACCCTCCTTCCCGAATCCCTTCCCGGGATTTCAACGATCCCCTACTTCTGGGCAGATCTTTTTCTAATAATCAGTTGGTTGTTCTCTATGACCAGCGATTCGGTGTTGCTGTCCTTTTTTTATCGGGCGAGGGCGGTCTCCTTTGGTTTCCTCCTTTTCTTCCTTCTGATTCGCCCTTTGTTCTGCGTCTTTTTTGTCTGACTTAGGGGCGGTCGTTATGGTCGATTTTGGCCTGGAACACCTTTCGACCCCCGAGATATGATTTCCTGCTCATTAGTCGCATTTTCAGATGTTTTTGTCCTTTTTTTCCCCCCCCCCCTCTTCCTTTTTTCCCTGTTTGCATAGTCTTTCGCGATCCCCCCCAACGAAAGGAAGCCAGATGATCATTCTCGTCACCTCTTGCAAGAAACGGGTTTTACAAAGGTCCCTTCCTTTTTTTCCCCCCCCCCTTTTTTTTTTTCCTCCCCCTTCATTCGCGAGACCCCCGAGTTGGCGAACCCATAACGAGATAGCCGAACGTATTTTCGTGTCGGCTGGAGTTCCTTCATCAAAGTTTGTGCTGCGCCCAGAGGCCTCAATTCCCCTTCTGGACTTTCCCTTCTTTCTCCACGCCATCTCCCTTTTAATGACAGGGAGACATTTCCTGTTCTTCGCGGCCCTCTTGAGTTATACCCTTTCTGTTTCGCCCCCGGCTTTTTCTCGGCCCTTTTTTTTTTGATTTCGCCTATGTTTCTAACCACGTAGTCTGCCTAATGTAGTCGACTCCCTTCTTTCCACGTTTTTGCTTTCTCGAGAAAGCGCTTCTCACGTCCACTCAGTTTTTTCCTTCGAACGAAGTTAACTGAGATATGAGATGGAATGAGAAACCCCTTACTCTTCCTTTCCACCGTTTAACCCAGTGACCCTCGAACGGCTCTTTTCGAGTTTTATCAGCCTTCCGCCGGTTAGTGTTACTTCCCGTACCTCCTCACAAAGGTCGATGAGTAGTCAGGAACGATTTCCTCCTTGGTCCTCCCTTCTTTCCGGTTTTTCCCGTTGCACTTTCTTCTGGAGTTTCTTTTCCTGCCAGTTGATGGCTTCTTCAATCGAAAAGATTTTTATTGCTCGCTGATTTTACTGGATTCCCTGGGGCACTTTCGTTTTCTTACATGGGCATCGCGTGATATTTCATCATCGGGGTAAGCCGCCTGGCGGCTTCTTTTGTTTCGCATGATCGTTTTATTGAACCTTCTCCCCCGCCCTCTCCTCGAGACTTCCCAGGCCTAACCCGGCATTCTATGGATCCCCAATCTTTTAGCGAAGATAAAATCTTCCCAGAAGATCCCCTTTACCATCCAACGTTCCCCTCCCTCATTACAATACGGTTACCCGCAGCCCCAGTTAGGAACTGCAATCCACCCCCGGTTCTTAAAAGAAAATCCGTTGGTGGGCATAAACCCACTCTCATCCTATCTGGTAATGGTCCAGATAAACTTAACCGAGGATAACGCGTTCCCCCTTCCGCGAGCGCATTTTTAGGCTGACCCTTCTTAACCCACCCCGATTTTTCCTTCTCACCCTTCCCGTACACCCCCTCCCCCCCTAGGCTATGTCCTTAGTGGAACAGTGAACGCTTGGCCGTCGACTCATTCCGGTTGGGAACTTTCCGGCCTTTTCCACTTTTCATTTGAAGAATTTTACGCCACTTTTGAGAAGACGTTTGCTTCCAGACTCTCTTTTCCGTATTCGGCCCATACCAACTTGATCTCCTATGACCACTTTCGACCCTGGTGGGGAAGCCATAACGGAGTCCTGAATACAAAGAACTCTGTCCCACGCCTGCCTGACAGAAGAGGGCCCCCCCTGCTTCTTGTCCTCCTCCCCCCCAAGCCGCTTCCGCCAATCCCTCAAACATCTGTGACGCCGATGGCGGCACCATCTCTTGAGTAACACCAATGGTAACAGAAACCTAAACTCATCCAGCCCTCTATCACTTTCTGTTGGGTGTGCTGCAGTGAGGAGAATATTGCCTTTCTTGCTAACTACCTCCCGCTCTGGCTTAAAATACTTCACTCCTTAATGGGCACCCGTATGATCGGGATGTGTTGTGGTATAGTTTTTCCCTCCAAGCCGTCACCCGTATTCCGCAGAATTGCGGTCTTCGTTTGTTGCACTTCTTCACCTCTACGGATTCTCCCTGGAAGGGACGAGCGGAAGCGTCGTAGTTGACCCCCCGCCTTTGGTGCTAAATTGAGCAGTAGAGTTTCGTTTCTTTTCCTTCTACCCTTTTAGATTTTTTTCCCTTCGACTCCCTTTTTCGGGAGAGGCAGTTCGACGGCTGTGGGCTTTATCTATTTAAGCCCCGAGAGCAGCCACTTTTTCTTTTTCTCTCCCCCGAAGACGCTTCGAAACAACGATCTTAAGTAGGTTTCTGGAATTTGATGTCCCTTGCTCGGCCGACGGATATTTCGTCGACCGTTGCCAATCTTTCCCTTTTTTCTTTCCTATTCACACCACCACTCGCCAGTTGCGCCGAGCAATAGACTAGATCTTAGTTATCTCATGTCCGCCATACCTGTTGATTTGCTGACCAGCCCTCCCCGCGAACGTAGCCCTTAAAGAGTCAATCGGCCATCCCCCTCCCGCCTCCCACTTTCATCTTTGAAGTCACATTTTGGAGGGTATCTGTTTCCCCTTATTCAGTATTACATTCCGGTGTCGATAAACTGTTGGTTTCCAACTTTCCTTTTCCATCCTGCTAGGCCCCCAAGTGTAGGAATGAATCGGTGTCCGGCCCCGCGTCTGGTTGACGTTTCGCCTTAGACGACCGTTCAGATCGTGGGTCATCGTCCCCTCA
>Ga0179593_1497772_pt1 | contig 11126 bp, 14 predicted proteins | sample CZODoug2_1_08_16_FD_185931 | JGI IMG/M metagenome (GOLD analysis project Ga0179593, IMG submission 185931) | Vadose zone soil fungal communities from Angelo Coast Range Reserve, California, USA - CZODoug2_1_08_16fungal (PacBio error correction) | ecosystem: Environmental > Terrestrial > Soil >... | reverse complement strand
CCCCCCCCAATGCTTTTTATTATTCTTTCCTGACCCTTTTTTTCAGTTTTCTTGACCCCATCCCGCATCTTTCCCCTTGTCCGTCTCTCCGGCCTACTAGGCATCCCTTTTATATCCACGTCCCCTCTCAACCCTTTCTTTCCCCCTCCTTCTGATGACTAACCTGATAACCCCCATCACGGCCCGGCAAGAATTCCTAATCGCCTCTAGTTTCTCTCAGGCGCCCAATCGAGGCCCCCGCTACGACCGTCCTCCTTCCAGGTCTGGACCAAGATATCCTATTTGCGATTGCGTCTTTCGTCCCTCCCAACGCGGTCGAGTTTTCTTGATTCTTTTCAGGCCGTGTTTCATCCTTTGCCTCTTCTCTGTGAAGACTGCATTGTTCCGGGCGTTCTTCTTCTCCCTGCTTTTTTGCCTCCGCTCCCAGTTTCTCCCGACCCGATGTTAGAAGCTTCCGTCGAGTTCTTTGGCACTTTACATTATCGCTCAACGCGGGCTAATCTTCTTCCCATCTTTACCCTCCTCCTTTTGAATTCTCCTATTAATTTTTGACTCCTTCATGACCGGTGACATACCCTCAAAAAAGTCTCCATTTTTTGTCACCCCCTCCCTACCTTTTTCCCCCTCGTTCACAACGCGTTCCCCTCCTCCGTCGTCCCCACCGTACCATGTGGCGAAACTTAAGAAGAAACCCCCCGGCGCCTTCGTATTCCCCCCTGGAGGGCAGGCTTCTTTCCCTCTCTGATCACCACCCCCCCTATTCTCTTTTTGTTGAGAGATAGTTTACTTCTGCCACCCTAGCTCTTTCTCCAGAATCAATTCTCCCTTTAAGCCTTTCCTTCATGGTGCAGCTCGAGGCCGTCCAGCCTTCTTTTCCTTCTTCGTTCGTTTCCTTTCTTGGTTTATAAGTCTTACGCACTTCTGCGTCGGGATAGCTCTAACCAATTGGGAGTTTTGCCGTTTGTCTTAACCTGCTTACGATCCTTCTCCCATGTCTATAATTATATACTTATCCATCCCCCTTTGCGTTTTCCCCCACCGATTCCCGAGGGTAATTGAGGAAATCTTCCTTGATTAGACGGTCTTCTTGTCACTTCGTTATTCAGTAAGTGAGTTTCTCCTTTTTTCCCCTAGGGCCTTACGACCGCGCCTTTCTTAAAACCCCTTCCCAGCGTGAATGCCTTTAAACTCCTTGCCGCATCCTTCACCACGACCATTTTCGCTCCTAGGTAACCGAGTCCCCGGAGCTTACCAGACTCCCTTTATTCCGAAGTGGTTCCTCTTTGAGACCTGCCTACCCCCCGTTGGTCGGTCTTACGGTCCCGTTGGTTTTTTCTGTGGTGTTTTCCACTTTTGACGATTCCTTGCGAGCCGAGCATGTGGAGCGGACGTTTTTTTTTTGATGTATTTCCCGTGACGCCTTCTGATGCCCCTTTTTGAAGTCCTTTGAATTTTCTGGCGCTTCACGGTCCTTCGCTGCGACCTTTTCACCTTTTCTTGCTCTTCCGACCCCTTTAATAGCCTAGTCCGTTCCAGAGATTTTTTTCCCCCTGTTTCCCCCCCCCCCCGGTGCACGGTCTTCCACAAAGAGTCCTTTAGAAGCTATTTGTATCCCTATCCCCTACTAGCGAATTCCAGGCGTTGTGACCACGTAGATCCTTTATCCGCGGTCCGAATCCTTCCTGACTAGTCTTTCTCGAAGCGCCCTTTTTATTCCCCCGTTGATGAAGCATAGTTGCAGTTCCCTTCATGGTCCGTCGCAAGCACCACTTGCCTCTCCTTTTCTCCATTTTCTTAGATTGAAGCCACTGTATTTTCCTTCTTGGAGTTACCTGAGATAGGCGACGGATTCCCAGCAGATGTCCCCCCGCTCCCCCATTTTTTTTTCCCTTTCGGACCCATGGAGCTCCCTTCCTCATCGCCGTCCTCGCGGTTGTGTCCCGTAGCCGGCAGTCTTCCTCTTCGGTCACTTCTTCACCTATTGACCAAATTTCCCTTGTGTACACCTTTTAGATTTAATTGGACGACCGTTATGCGAGGCTCCGACTACTCGAGTCACGACGTTACCCTGTTTCTGAGGTTCCCTTCTTGGTTATGTTGAGAATTTACTCACTCTCGGGCCTCCCGGCAAATTGACTTCTTCTCTTCTTCTTTTTGGTTTCCCACTCCTCATCGGAGACGTCCAATTTGGTCCCTTTTCTTGATGAGCTTGCATGTTCCACCATTCCCCGAGACGAAGGCTCCCGGATGAGGGCGGATATGGCCGATTTTTTTTTAATTTCTCTTCTTAGGAACGTTTTATTTTTCCCAGAACACTCTTTCTCATTCCTATCCGCAATCCTCGTTGAAATAGTGCCTGACCCCCCGATTCCTCCCTTGTGATTTTCATAGGGATTGAAGGAATCTTTCCTCCCTCCACTTCACGAGTGATTTCGCCCTGAGATTTTTCTCCATTTTTTTGTCCCTTGATGATGCCCGCCCTTCAATTTCTTCGATGCGTCCCGTCAAGCTCTTCCTGCAGCCTCTATTGAAGATGTTTCGCTTCTTCAATTATCCCCCCCTCCTTATTCTTGCCAGCGCTGTGGAGTGGACATAGTTCCCTTTTAGGGGGGAAACGGGCCCTTCCCCAGAAACAGCACTCAAATTCCTTCCCCAATTTTCAATTTTCCCCCCTTTTTTCGCGACCTGCTTCGCACATGCTGTAAGGTGCTGCTAACTTCTCTTCTATAGATGTGCTTCAGTCCCCCCCCCAGGTGCAGTATTCGAGATCTACACGTCTGCGCCTCCCCCTGCCTTTTATGGCGCCTATGAGCAATTTTTCTGTTTATAGTTCCCACTTTTTTCTCTTCCACTACTTGCATCGCTTTTCGATTCTTTCCATTTCAACCCCTAACTTTCGACATGTTCGTCCGCTTCATTGACCTCTTTTTGGTCAAGAGCATCTCCTAACCCCTTACGCGGCATCCCCCTTAACTCTTCCCTCATAGGGTTGAAATACCGTTGGTACGGGCGCCCTTGTCGTATATGGCTCTCCTACCTCCCGGTCGTTCGACCGCCGTGCCTGTTTCGGTCCTTTTCCTGAGTTACCCGATTTTTTCAGTCGGCTTCATTTCCTTTCACTGGCCAGAAGCATCTTTAATCTTTCCGAAACCTCTCCCCACCTCCAGAGCGCGCAGCCGGTGCGTCGTAAGGATGATTCCAATTGTTCTCTCATCCTTTCCGCCCGTGTCCTCTTTCTTTTTTTTTATTTTAATTCAAATGTCCTGCTAAATCCTCATTTTTTTTTTTCTCTTCCCCCCTCTCCTGATGCTTTCCCCTCAACCCTCGTCAAGTGTTGCTAAGGCACACCAGGTCCCCAATTCTTTTCTCACAATTTTCGCGCGCTTGCCCACCACTCCCCCGTAGCCACGTTTAAATCGGGCGACCATTTCTCGTTTCCCTAGGTTCCCTCAGTTCGACTAATTCTTGGCCCTTCGTCTGGTTCCCCCCTCCGCGACCCGCTTTCCGCGGCGATTTTGTTTCACTTCTCCCATTCCTTCCCCGATGGAAAAGCTCTTCCTCTCTTTTTGTGACCTCCATCTCCCCCCTCACTCAACCATGTCACCTGTGCATTCCAAATTCTTTCTGCCCCCCCTAAACTCTCAGTCCCCAGAAGCTTTTTAATGTGATTCAGGTACCCGAAATGAAGCCTTTTTCCCCTAAACCTTGGGATAAAGCAAGTGCTCGACCGAAATAGGTTCTCTTCCTTTTCCCTGGCAAGATTTCCCTCCCATTCCCCCCCCCCCTTCCAAATTGAATGGAGGAATTCTCCTTTAAACCAGCATGCCTTCCTTCTTCCTGCTTTGGTCCTGGTGCAGACGGATGCCACAGTTTGAGCTCCGAATTTCTTTTCTTCACCTAAACAGTGCTTGGACTGAATTTTGAATTTCCGTGCTTCGGGCGATCGACGCCCTCCAATGATGCAAGCCGACTCTTTCCCCTGAGGGTCGTCATTGCAAGAATCTTTTCCCCTTCCTGAGACTTAAAGATCCCCATGATCAAAGAAGGTGATGATACAGGAGACACCCGCTCTTCCACTTGCGCCGACCTCATTTTTCCTCCGCCGTTTGAGTGGAGCCCAGTCAACTTCTCCTCCCGTTAACCCCCACTTCTTATACGAACCGTGAGAATCTTCTCCTGTCTCTCTGAGGCAGGTAGTCTTTTGACTTCCTCGTTCGTGCTCTCTCGAGTTGAAGGAGCTTTCTGATTTCTCTTGACCTCCGATTAAGTGCGCCGCGTCGGTTTTTCCGACCTGTGCCTTTTTTGTTGCTTTCACTGCTGCGGCCCTGTCCCGGTCCTGCTTTTCCCCTAACGATCAAGAAGACCGTTGATTCTAGCGCTCTCCCTTCTCTCCCCTCCTCACCCCATGCGGCCCGTTCCGTATCGTCGTTTAATATTCGACTTCAGTATTTCCCTTTCCCTGAACGGTTAATACTGAAACCTTTTTTCAAGATATCCCAGATCGACCTTTTTTTTCGGCCGGAATCCAGTCATCCCCTTCACTCTGACTCCTTTTCCACCGAAGCCCATTGCTCCCCCCCCCTCCGAGAAGCGACGGGATCTCCGGTCGGTGACCTGTTGCATGGTGGCGGCTTTGCTTCTTGGCTACAACCCTTCGCGGGGCATCCTCTTTTGTTTGAGACGATTTTTTTCATTTCTTCTCGATCCATCCATGCGCCCATGCTCCGACCTTTCCCTGGCGGTCGCTTCTCTCTTCTTGTTTTTTTTCGGCACCCCTTATTCCCCCCTGGTGATGTCACCAATCCAAGCAAAGGCACCCTGTGCCTCCCCCCCCTCGCGAACCCTCGTTCTCCGATATTCATTTTTAGGCCCCTCTTTTGCCTTTGGTTTTCTGAGCTTTTTTAAGCAGTAGGGACAGGATGAATTCGCAAGCTTCTTTATACGATACTAGACGTCCCCGTCGTTTTCTTTTTTTTGAGGACACTCCCTTTTTCCCACCTTTTGCCGTTCTTCTTCATCTTTCTTTCAGAAGGTTCTTTCCTCTTAGGCAGCACCAGTGGGGACGCATTACTCCTCTCCAAGCCACCCGCTTGGTGACTAGTGAGTCATCCCCTTACTGTCTCCCTCACTCGACCCCCGACTGCGATCACCGAGATTCCCGCCCCTCAGCTAACGACGTCCCTCTTCTATCACCTCTTTTCCTAGTTTTCTCGCAGTTGAGAATTGAGATGATCCACGTTTATTCTTTTCCTTTCTGTCCGGCGACGGTGACGACGTTTTCTCCTTGATCAATTCTGGTGTTCCTCTCATTTTTCCTTCAGATCTCTTTTCTTCCGATCTCGTGTCAGTTCCCTCCCCCCCGATGTCATTATCCGGCCTTGCTTTTACTTGAAGCGAGCCTGACTTCTCCCCTTCACTGGCCACAACGAACGGTTGACGACTCTTGGTGTATCGCGCTCGCCTTAGATTTCTTCCGCGATGTAGATCCGCGTCTTTTAGTCCTTGCCCCTGGCTTCCCCAACCTTGCGTTTTTTTTTCCTGCATTTTTGCTTCTAGTGCCAGGAATATTGGTCTCCTCCTCCCAATTTCGGCTTGGTGGACTGAAGTCTTCTATGTAGACCTCCCCCACTTCCTCTCCTACCAGTGTTCGGCTCTCCTTCCTAACTCCTAAGAAATAGTTGCTATTCTTCATGTGAGGCAAGCTTCTATTTCCCGTTCGTTCCGTTGAAGATGTGTATGGCTTTCAATTTTCTCCTTTTCACCTTCTTCGGACTCTTTGAACCCTATTAAAAGAAAGATTATCTCCCGCCCTTCCCCCCAATCGGGTTCATGCCGGCGGCTCCGACTGGCGCATTCCGTCGCTCGTGATTCCCCCAGTGGTAGAGGTTGTTCAGACTTTGAAGCAGACCTTAGGCTACTCTCTGATACTCCGCTCCCATGTTCTCGCACTTGTATCTCTAGAGTTAAGTGGCATTTAATCCGTTTATCCTTTTTTTTTTCCTCAAGATTCCCTCTCTTCTTTGACGCCGCCGAGCGTCCACTTTTCTTTGTTGAGTGAATTTCCTCTCCAGCCTCCTTCTCTATGCACTCGATCATTTTCCCCCCTTTTTTAGTTTTTTTTTTCTGTGATGCGATCGGCGCCTCAAATCGTTTCCCTCGCTTGGCCTAATCCTTCACGCCGGCTGCGCCGGTCTTGAGTTCCCGGATGGTTCCTTCGAGGACTCTTTTTTTTCTTAATCTCTTCTCACGCTCTATCCATTCAGGTAAGGAGCTACCTCCCCCCCAGATTTCCGGACCCCCTTCACTCACGAGGTTTTTTCGCCTTTCGGCTCTCTTTCTTCTTGTGCTCGTCACGCCGCCTCCCCCAAACTCTCTTGAGGTTTGGCCTGGCGGTTGTTCCGGGAATGATCCGCCTTGGATTTCTTCCCTTTTCTCCCGATGCTGCCCAAAGTGTCATGACCCGGACTCCGGAATTTCATGCCGTCCTAAGCTTCCCTCGTTTTTTCCATTACTTCTTTCCCCTCTTTCCATAGTGTCTACTAGGCCACACTTGTAGTTGGGACACCTTTCTACAGACCCTATGACTGTCCCTCAATTTCTCAAATTAATCGCCGCCTGATCTCTGCTACGTCATATAGGCGTAAGGTTTTTTTTTCCTCCTTCTTTCTCCCCTTTGTGGTGTGAGAGATGTGCGTTAGCCGACCCCAGGTGCTAGTACGGGCCTTTCTCCAAGGGAATTGGCAGCGTTCATATGAGTGCCAATTTTTCAGCCCTTGTCCCACGTACCAGTTGGTTTCACACCCCCCCCTGCTTGCCCCCTCTGATGGGCCGAGCCTCTCCCCCTACCCTTCCTTGTCCTGCCTTAATGACCTTGTCCCTCTCATCTCCGAATTCCCCTTGCTGCATCCTCCCTTACAGCAAGGACGCCCTGCAGATTCCCCCCAGCTTTTATGCGCGTGCAGGCGCAACGTTCCTCGATTTTTCCTTCGTCCAATGGTACGGCACCCCCCCTTTACACGATCGATTGATCTTGGCGTCCTTTTTCATGAAGATCGTGACATTATTTGCGTTTCAAGGAAGTGTTTACCTCACTTGTCGTAGATCCAACCCGTTCCCTCATGCTCTCTGCCGGCGGATCGAAGTAGCGTTCCCTCCCTTACATCCTTCATCATTTGAGACGCCGTTCCCTTTCTGGTCCCCCCCCTCTCACCTATTAGACGCCCCTTGGCTTCGCTTCCCGCTATAGCCCCTTCCCTCGCGTCGAAATCCCCAACTCCGTTCAAGGTCCTTTCCTTCAATTTGTGAGACAAGCGTCGTTGCTAGCCTCTTCCCCCCGGACTTCAACGTCTAAAGGACACTCGCTTCGCCAATAACATTCAGCTTTTGCGCTTTTCGCTACAGTTGCTTCAGTCTTTTACCACACCCTCTCCCCTTGCTTCCTGATTTCGTCCTTGTCGCAAGTCGGTCGCCCCATGAATAAGCGTTCCTTCGCTCTGGTTGGAAGCAGTGTTTAGCCTCTCGTTTCCCCTCCCTCCGAAGTTCACTCCCACTTGAGTGCCCTTTGACTTTTTTCCCACTCCTCGTCCTGACTTGAAATCTTCTTCTTGCCCTCCCATCAGAAGCGGACGAGGTCTTCTACACGGGAGGACTCCCCCCCCATCCTCCGCGAACCACCTCGTCCCACTTTCCAGTCCTACTACCAGCGGATCTGCCCTACTTCGTCCCAAACAGAGCTTTAGGATCCTAGAGCCTGCAACCTCTCCTCTTCGTTGACACCGAACTGTTTCCTTGTCCCCGTGTTTCTCCTGCACGCCGACGTCATTCATCGCGGAAGCGACCCTTGCTCCTTTTTCTGTTGTCATTTTTTGGTGGACTGATAGAAGTAGTCAAGTGCTGCCTTGTACGCTCTTTCCTCTTCCCATGCGCAGACATTCAGATCTGACCCCCCGGTTTCGTCTTTCCTGGCCTAATTAATCAACCTTTCCGATAACTTTTTTCGCTCAACCTGCGCCCCTCCCCCCCCCGGTGTTCTCCCGAACTAACAACACGATTTTTCACCCCCTTCTGAAATACTTGAGAAATCGCCCTGTTTCCTTCTCTGAAGAAATGCATGTAACACGATCTAAGCTGAAGGAGCGTCCCACTCTTCCCCTTTGGTTGAGGGCCGTAGATGGTTTTCCATTCCCTTCCCGGCCCGTTTCTTTGAGAGCGCCTCTTGATGACAGATGCCTGACCTAGTGGGTTGACCTATGGTGAAGTTCTTAGCCCGCGATTTCCCCCGAGCATCAATTCTTCACTTTGTGAAAAGAAGACCCTTCGTCTGATTTTTCCCCGGAGGGGTTTTTCCTCTCTGACCCCTTTTCCACGCGTGCGACGTCCCGCTCCGTCCATCTTCGCATATCCTTTATCTTCCAGTTCCTTACGGGCTATCCCTAGGCGAACCTTTCCTACAATGGTCATCACGAGTCATTTTCGCGTCGACCATGACTTGGAATCAGTGCGGCTTCTCCCCCTTAGCCCTGGTGCCGACCCTTTCCCTCCGTCAGTCCCTTTCTTCTGCTCGGAGGTGCCTCCAAGGGACTTTATTCTATAATTCTGTTATTACCCCTCTATCTTTTTCTCCTTCCCTCTCTTTGTTTAGAGTGTTGTAATCGCCCCCTTGAATTTTCCCCCCCTCGAAACTCGACGCCTGGTTAAGGCATCCTTGAAGGAGAAGTCTCTTCCCATGCGTTTTTTTGTTTTGTCTCCTCCTCTCCTTTTTTTCCAGGAGGCCCGTTATGGTCTTCCCTCCGCGCGCACCCATGTCGAGTGATTTGCTTGGAGACCAGTGCCGTATTCGACGTTCTGTATACACCAGTATTAATCCTCCCTTTCCCCCCATTCTTTTCTACGGAGCCGTCTTCGCAGTGATCACTCGGCGCCCCTCGTCTTGCGCGATCTCGAAGTTCTTCGTTGTTACCGTACCTTGCTTTGCTTCCTTTCAGAAGGGGCTAACGACCCCCCGCCTCCCGCATCGCCTTCTTCCCCCCCGCTTTGTCGAATGCACGTAATCAAACGCTCTTCCTTTCCTCCCTTACCGACCCCTCCCGTTTTTTTGATCTCCTTTCCTAGGATCGCGACGACGGAACCTGAGATTGGCCAGACGTACTCCTCGGTAGCTTTCCCCGGAGTAGTGGGTGTAATCTATCGATTCTGATCCCTCCTATTCTTTCTTGTGGTCTTTATTTGACGATTTGGTGTTTCTCAACTTGTGGGCGTTTCGAGCATTTTAGTTTCTATATTCTGAAGAGTTTCTTCTCTCGAGCCCTGTCCCGACGTTAGCTTTTGTAATCAAGATCCGAATCCCGGCGAGTGAAGTCCCTTCCCCAAAGGCAGCCCCGTTTTTTTCCCTTAGTTTTCTCAATGATTCGACTTTCCGCGATGATGTTTTCCGCTCTTCTTTGGCACGGCTTCCACAAGCGTCTCCTGTTTTCAGGCTGGACCTGCTTTTTTTTTTCCTTTCTCCTTCTTTTCTTATCCCCTCCCTAGAATCGTAGGCGTTTGTTTCCCCCTCGAGATGTTGTTACCCCAGGCCTTCGTACCCCTCTTTTTCTCGATCCGGAATTTGCTCCAGTTTCTTCCCACCCGTGGCCCCCCTTCTTCCTGGCGTTTCAATTTTTCCTTTTTCCCAGATTCCGCGTCGTTGGCCTGATGGTTGCCGACTGCGTCCGGTTCTTATTGGAGTTCTGACGGCTCTGTCCAAGATTTCACCAATTATCGCTGCTTAAATAAGGTTCAGCCGGCGTCACGATGGGTGCTCCTTACGGACGATTCTACGGTGCGGTGGTACGTCGTCCCCTTCCCCTCTTGCGAATGGATTTCCCCGTAGTTCACCATTTTTTGCCCATGTTCTCGACCTCTCGATTTCTTTGCGACCGGGTGTCGCCCCCCTTGTCTCTCGCTCAAGATTGTAGTCTCCCCCTTTCTGTTTTTTTTTTTCCGTCCGCCTTGTTCATCCTCGACGCCGCGAGCTGAGATTTTCCTCACGCCCCCCTTTTACAATCTGTCCCTTTACATTTAGGGTTCTCTTTCCAATCCCTCCTGAGACCTGTCCAGATTTCGTCTCATTTTTCTTTTAGTCTTTTCCCACTTTTGATTGTGAAGGTAGGATGAGTGAACGGGCTTTCGCTTCCCTCTTTTGCTTGGCCTCCTTCCTTTCGTAATCCCATGAGGGTCGACCCTCCTCTCTTGCTAGCCTATGTGACATCGGTTCGCCCCCTAGTCCTCCGCGGGGCCGAAATTGTGTCGATCGGGATCAGCCTTTTTACGAGAAGGAACCCCTTTTATTTTTCTCCCCGATTTGTACTGGAGGTTTCCTTATTATGTTTATTGCTTCCCCCTCTGAGCTTGGCCAAAACCGCGGTTCTATTGCCCTCCTCTCTTTTGAAGATTAGCGGATTTTTGACAACATTTCTTCCCCCCCCCCCTCAGTTGTCCGAAGTTGAGTGTCACATTCGTCCTCGTTTCTCTTTCAACCTCTTCAAATATGACGGGCGAAAAATAATATAATAATAATTCGTTGAGATCCCCCCTGCACTCTAAGGTGCTTGCTCCAGCACATCTCTATCTTTTCCCCCCCCCCTTCCCCTTTTTCTAGTCCTTGTTAGCTCCAAATTACCGACATGGGCCGACTTTCCTCCCCCTGTTTCTTCTTGGAATTCATGATTGATGAATTGTTGCAGGTTTCCTGAGTTCCAATTTTTCTTGGTATAGATAACACGGTCCACTCCACTCGCGTGTCCTCGCTGGCCGTTCTAATTCAAAATCGCCTCCTTTTCCCCCCTTCTATTTGACGAATTCGTCAGATTTCCCATCCTGATTTTTTTTCCTTCCCCTCCCCACCGTGCTGCCATAATTAAGTGACCCAGGATCGGGGCTTTTTTCCTTCTGGCAGTGACGCTTCCCCCCAGCTTCAAGATCGCTCAAGGGGGTCCCTTTCCCTTTCTTTTTTTTTTTTTTTTTCGTCCGGGCAAAGAGGCAGAATCCTCTCTTCTGAGTTCCTTTCCTTCGGACCTCAGGGAGTTCTCGTCTTTTACTTGAAAGGATGGCTCTTCTTTTTCCTCATACTGAGGATCCGGCGTCAGCCG
>Ga0179593_1397448_pt1 | contig 11126 bp, 11 predicted proteins | sample CZODoug2_1_08_16_FD_185931 | JGI IMG/M metagenome (GOLD analysis project Ga0179593, IMG submission 185931) | Vadose zone soil fungal communities from Angelo Coast Range Reserve, California, USA - CZODoug2_1_08_16fungal (PacBio error correction) | ecosystem: Environmental > Terrestrial > Soil >... | reverse complement strand
CTATCCAAAAACTCCCCTGTTTTTTCTCCAATATTCCAAGCCCGGGAATAATGGCTTGATATTACTTCTGCTCTATGCTCCGTTTTTTTTTTTTTGCGCCAATCTCATGGTCGTGTGCGAATTCCAGATATGTTTTCCCGGCATTGGTTCCATGCTGACTACTTGCTGCTTCGGTTTTCTTTCAGGGGGCTAACTTCAAAAAGAAGCGTTGATCCCCGACCACCCCTTTATAGTTTTTTTAACCCCTTTTTTTTTCTTTTTTCTTTCTTCTCGGACCACTCGTTTGGGATGCAGGGATTTTGTTGTTTCCTCTTCTCCCCAACGTATTACCGCGGTGACGTTTCTTTTTTAATCTTTCCTCCCCCTTTTAGTCACCCTTAGAGTAAGGGCCTACGTTGTTATTTTTTTTTTTTTTTCTCCTCTCACCTTGTCCACGGCCCCTTTCCCTTTGGTCGCTAATACAAAATTTCCGCGAAAATTTTATCGTGCCCCAAGCGGACGCCCCGTTTCCCTCCCCCCAATTGGTCTCACTTTGCTGTGTTTTTCTACACCCTTTCTCCTTGTCGTCTTATACAGCGACGTGGCGTGGGCACAAAAACGCCCTGGCTTCACAATGCGACCGGTACCCCACGGTTTTCGCTTTTTTTTTGATAGTTTTCAAAATTCGCGTAATCGCCAGTTAACCCCTGTTTCTTGGTTTCCCTTTTTTATCCGCCGTCTCTCCAGCGTGGTGCTGCCACAAAAGATCCCGAGCGATGTATCGGCCCCCCCCCTTGTCGTTCCTGGAGATCAATGTTTTTTTCCAGCATTTTCTTCTTCTTTTCAAACGATTTTTTTTTCGCCGAAAGAACCTGGCGTTGCCCTCGGCGTGTGGTTTTTTTTTTATTTCGAGAACGGACTGTTTTTCAAGTTGGCTCTAGTTATATTTGCCCATACCTTCCATTCCCCACCCCCGGGAATTTAAGAGCTGTTCTATTTTGGCCCTACTCACGACTTGCTTCCCAAACGATCTCCTTTCCTTGTTCTCTTCGGATTATTTCTTCAACACCCCCCCCTTTTCTTCCAATTAGCTCTTTATAAATGCGTTGTGCCTTACGGCGCGCTTCATATTTCCGGAATGAGGTCAACCTATTTTACACCTAGTCATCTCTCCATCAAGCCCCCCCCCCCCCCCCCCCCCCCCCCCCCCCCATTTTTCCCTTTTCCAGTTTTTTTTGTTGAGAGAGATTGAAAACGATGTTTCAGCTCCGACGAAGAGGATGCCTGCCCTTTTTTCACGATTTTATAATCTGAAGTTGCGGACTCCCCCTGCCAGGCCGCCATTCCTGCCATGACTTAGCTTTCCCCTCCGGAGATTTTTGGGAAAGCGGCCCGACTAAAAGAATCAAGGAAGGATCAACCTTCCTTTTCTAGTTGGTCCACGGCGGGACCCTTCCCCCCCTTTGAGCTTTTCCCAAATCCTCAACCAGCGCTCAAAGGCTTCTTGCCTTCTTTCTGGTGACCCAACATAACGTCTTCTCCCCTTTTCATTTTTCAGCAGCAAATCTTTTTCGCCCCCTCCTCCCTCCAGTCAGCAGCTGCACTTTCCCTTTCGGAAACACAAGCGGGGTTTCCCGATCGATGAAATGCTGGCAATTTCCTTCACGCAAGGTGTTCGCCCGCCCCCCCCCCCGTTTTTTGGTCCCTGAACCACGCGGCTCACTTTAACGAATCCCTCCCCCCCCTTTTTGTTTTTGCTGACGATTAGAATTTTCCGCCACCTCCTTCCGCTCCGTGGTGTTGACCGCGTCGCCTTTAAGATTTTTTTTTTGACACGTGGCCAAACTCACGGAGCTTTTAGTTTCAGTCCTAGCTGGCTTTTTCCCCCCAGAGCAGTGAAAAGTCCGTGTTCTGAGAATGGCGGTTCCTCTTTTTTCCCTGTAATTCCTTCTTTTTTTTCCCACGTTTTCTGCGCGACCCCTTGAAGTCTCTTCCCCTTGACCCGTTCCCCCTTTTTTCCTCTTACTCCCAAGAAATGATTGCGGACTCGAATTGATTCCCCCAGCTTACCCGGTTTCCGTCCTTCTTCTTTTTCCCGGAGACCTGCGACAACACTGATTTTTTCCCCCGCGTCTTTTCTTTTCGTAGACGAAAAAGGTAGAAGAATCGCGTTTTGGGCTGCAACCCGGTTTGATAGTTTGCTTTGTCCTCACCTTTTTCTTACACCGTGAAACAATCCCTTCCTCCCTAGCCCCCTTTTTCTTCAGGGACACAATGCTTTGCCGCTCCTTTTTTTCATCGCGCAAATTGCTAACCCCCTATCCTTTCGAAGCACTCGGAAGGCAAATCTTGCCCCCTGCCTTCCCCTCAGCATATCCCGGTTTGTACTCTTTTTTCCCCAATGGCACCTGGCGGATTTCTTTTGTTCCCTTACATCACCGTTGTTGTTTCTGAGCTCTTCCCCCAAAGACCCCAATCCCGCCCTTTTTTGTAAAAAATAGGTCCCAGCCGGCTTACTGATTCTCCCTGACATGCGATTCTGCTTCTTCCGTTTTTATCAGCTTCCCCATCGCATGTCTTTTTTCTCTTCCCCTTGACCCTGATCTCTTCTTTTTGAGGCATGGTGTCCAAAAGACTACTTGTGTGTTGCGTTCCGTTGTCTTTCCTGGCTACTCCCGCTTTTTGCCTTCCCTCAAACTGCTTCAAATGCTCCCCCCCCTTTTTGACAACCGCCTCTTTCTTTTCCCCATTTTTGCGCGGGTTTTGCAGGATTCGCAATTTGGCTCTTTTTCCATTCGTGAAGCCGTCCTTTCCCCTATCTTTTTTTTCTCAAGTTATCCAAGGAGAGCAAGTACCTGCATACTTCACTTAAGTATATGACAACACATTTTTATTTGTCTATCTCGCCCTTTTCTTTTAAAGGGTTTTCTTTTCCTTGTTAAGCACTCCACCGGCGTCTCCTTTTATTTAGGAAGGAATGAACCTTGCCCACCCTTTTTGACTACATGTGACGACCGGACTTTCTGTCGGGCTCCCGTTTGCGTTGTTGAAGTCCCCTTTTTTTTCACAGGGTCTGCTTCTACAGCTACTTTTGAGGGTACCATTTCTTCCACCCACCCAGACGCGGTAACCACGGGGAGAGGCTCGTAGGTGCTGTTCTGTTCCCCCCCTTTCGTTCTTTCATCCCTAACGACTTTGGTCTTTTTTCCTTTCCCTTCCCATTTTCCTTTCCCTTCTTGGTTCTTGACCCCCCCCTATGCGAGAGTTGCGGAAGCGTTCTTAGTGATCCAATGGACAGGCGCATTTTCTGATTCTTCGGTCCCTTTCTTTTGGTGTTGCCGCGGTACCCCCGTCCCCTGTGCCATCCCCCCTTTTTTTCGTTTTTTTTTTCGAGCGAGAACGAGTTCCTGCCAATCAAAGGTTTTATCCGCGTTTCTTCTCCTAGTTACAATTTTCCCCGGTGCTGGTTCCTTTTTTTCCCCTCTACGGACTTGCTAGTGTCAGCGGATCCCCCCAACGAGAGAACGTTGGACGTTTTTTGATCGATTATTTTGGGGTACCCTTACCGAGAACATCTTGTTCCCCCACTTCTTAATTTGTGTTACGGCTTTGCGCGCCCGGTATTTCTATTCTTTTTTTTTCCCCACAGAGGTTCCACGACGGTCATTCAGCCTTGTTTCCTTTCTTCCCCCCTTTTTTTAAATCTCTCCCCTGGTGTTGTGATCTAGATTCGAACTGACCAAAGTTTCAGCGCCGCTGTCCGGTAGGAATTTGTTGTACGATGTTGAACGCTTTTTCTCTTCCTTTTTTTCCCTGAAAGTGCGCGGCGCGCCGCCCTCCCCTCGTTTCATGCGCCCTTTTCTTTTCTTGGTAGGGCAAGGCCCCCGAAATAATCTGAACCTATCTTCTGTAATAACGTTACACGCGCACGTTTTCCGCCCCCTTTTCACCCAGAGTTTCAAAGGTTGAGAAATTTTTCTGTTCCAACCCCCGCATCAACTTTCATTTTTTTCCCCCTTCTCGACGCCTCGGCAAGGCAACGCCAGAATGCAAATCGTTCGTCGCCCCAACCCTAAGGGTCCGCCCGAATCTTTTATGCTTGATGTTTCCTTTTTTGCCGTCTTCCAGGGGTTCGACTGTCCATCCTCCTAGCTTGGTTCTTTCCCCCACAGGCTAGTGCGGCCAAGCGTTCTGAGTTTAAGAGAATTTATAGACCGCCCCTTTTCCGCCCCTTTTTTTTTCCAGATTCTCTGGTGAAGCAGGCTCTCCCGTTTTTTTTCAAATCTACACCTTTTTCTTTCCCTTTCCCTTCCCTGAGCGTTTTTTTCGGATACCCATCGCACTGCGTTGGTGATCAAACTTTCAGCTTCCTTTCTTAGTCTTTGGGGGGGGGTTTTTGTTGGCCACGGGGGCCCTTTTTTTTTTTCTTTGTTTTTCCCCCTTTTTTTTCCTTCTGCATGCGGTTGCGCGATCAAGGCCGCTGGAAAGTTGTTTTTTTTCCCCCTAGGGATCGACGATCCTCCACTTGACCTTAAATGACTTCTTCTCCTTTTTTTTGCCCCGGATCACCCGCGCGTCTCGTCGAATCCCACCAATTGCGCATACCCTTGCCTGGTGCAACCCTCGTCTCTTGAAGAAATTAGAAACTCGCTGGTTCACGGTGGTGGTACGTGCCCACCCTTTTTTCCTTTTTTTTTTTCCGTTTCTTGACCCTAACACCCTTTCCTGCCTAGCCTTGAACCACGTCCCTTGAATAAATAGCACCGCAGCCCCCCTTTGCCGTGCCTACTGCGGCCCATCTTTTCCCCCCCTCCTTTTTGAAAAAGTGACCAATGCTCTTTCTTGCTCTTTACTTTCCAATTTTCCTTTTCCCCGGTAAGTACCCGCCCTATCTCAGCATTTTTATATTTACCCTTTCCACCTTCGGGCTGGATTGGCCGGTCTCCTTCATTTTTTTGATCAGGCCCCCCAAAGAAATACCGCAATCCCCTTTTTCCATATTACAACCCTTTTCCTTCGAGCAATCCATGGCGCTTTCGCTTCGCCCACGACTGTTGGAGTCGCCCTCGGTCCAATCGCGGTCCCTTTTTTTTTTCAAGGTTCTTGCAAGATATCGTGGTCTTTTTGCTTGGGGCCCTTTGACGACTTGCTGCTCTTCTTCGGTGCGCGGTATTCCCACTTTTCTTCCCGGTTCAAACAAGTTTTTTGAATTTCCCCGACAAACTTGCTCCCTCTTGTCTCCCCCCCCTTTTTTTTCCCCCCTCGCCTTCTCCTTTTCTTCCCCGTTTCGCCGGGCTTTTTCTTCGACATTTTTGTCGCCGATTGCTTCTTCTCCGGCGGTTCCTTGCTTCTTTTTCATATGCTGGCACGAACGTTTAATTCGATCCGTCGACACAATTCCGGTGGGTTCTGCCTCTCCCTATTTTTGCCACGTCCCCCACCCCAGCGTCTTTCGGTTTCGCCTTCCAACTTTCTTCGCCCTTTTTTTTGCCCTGAAACATCTTTTGCCCAAAGCGGACGCCATTTTTTTCCGTTCCTTCCTTACGTTTCTTTTTTTTCTCCTCACACCCTAGACTGTCGCTTCTATTTCCGTGGAGGTGGCCCCCCCCCAGGCGCCGCTTCACACTGGCCCGGCCTTCCCACGTTTTTCTTTTTTTGGGCTTGAAAATTCGCGTAATTTCCTGCAGCTTTTCAATCCTTTTTGGTCATGCCTCATTTCTTTTCGGGTTGACCACACAGAATGCTCCCTGATTGGGACACCCCTTTCGTTTCCTGCTTCTATCAATGGCCCAGGCATTTTCCCTCTTTTTTTTTTTTTTGGTTGCCCTCCCCTCAGAACAGGTCGATCTTGCCCTTTGAGTTCTTACTGTTTCTCTTTCCCTCCTTTTCTGCGGCAATTCAAGTTGGATTGCGTTTATATTCCCTTTTTCCCCCAATTTTTAAGCCTTTAAGCTGGGTCCTTTTTTCCCTCCCGTTTAATTTTCGTCCCTTTTATTAACCACGAGGGATATCTTTTTGTTGATCGTGTGTAACACTTTTTTTGACCGAGGGCATAGCGCCGATTCAGTTCTTTGCTGCTTACGGCGCTGAGCGAGTCCATTCCGACGAAGGTTCCCCCATATGGTACCCCCCGACGGTCATTCATTTTGCTCATTTTTTTTTTTTTCCCCAAAGCCGTTCGAATCTTCTATCTTCCTCCCAATCCCCCCCCCCCTTTTTGAGATCTCCCTTTTCCTTTTCAGGCCGACGAGTGAGCAAGGCTGACTTGTACCAGATGTTTGACGCGGCTTCCCCTGAGAATTTTTCGGCTTTTGACCCCTGCGCGAGACAAGAAGCAAACTCATAGCGTTAGCCGCCGATTCTTGTTTGTTTTCACGGAACCTCCTACTCCAAAATGAACCCTTCCTCCTTTATCTTTTGGTAATCACGGGCGGCTCAAGCCTTGAGCGTCCACATTTCACACATTCCCTTCCCCTCCTTGTACTGATGGCTTCAACACTTTCCAACTTTTCCTTGCCTGCAATGCTAGCGAACGGAAATCCACGACCAGAATTGCGACCATGTCGACGGCAACACACTCCGGGTCCTCCCGCACCCCTTTTCTTCTGACGCGAGCAGGAACGCTTTCTCCCCCTCCCACTTTTTTTTTTTCCCACAATTGCTCAGGCGATCAAAACCTCCCCGGTCGTTTGCGGCGCTTACTTTTCCAGTTTTCCCTGAAGCTCCCGCTCGTGGTGACCCTCTCTTTTTGCGAACTTTTTCCTTTTTGTTGTAGACGGACAAGTGAGCGCCGGTCTGACACTTCGATCCCTTATCCAAATGTCGTGCGTCGAAGAATGGCGTCCCTTTGGCCCCTTTCTCCCTTGGATTTCGAGAGGTTTTTCGGTTGATGCTCGCCCCTTTAAAGTCCCCCCCTTTTCCAAGTTTGACCCGTTTACAATAGGACACCCCCCGCCCAAGAATGATCTCCCTTTTACTCCTTTCCAACCCGTTCGTTCCCCCCAAAGTGACCCTTACCTTCAGCGCGCGATTTTTCCCATTCGCTCCACCCACATTTAGACCCTGCAAGCCCGGCGCCAGTGCTTGGGCCCAGCAGAAAATGAGTTTTTGTGTAAGACTTTAGCGCGTTTAGGTCTGTCCCCCCTTTCCCCCCAGATTTTGAGCAAGTTTTTTTGCGAAGTCGGCTTTGTCCTTTTTATCAAACTTGTCTTACCCCGGACGCCCGTAAGTCTCTTCAAGAATGGCCCCCACAATGCGTGCCCATACTGTCTCCACGGTAAGATTTTTCTTTTCCCCATTTCTACCATTGCGATTGGAGCGCGAGAGCCCGGCAGCCCAGCTCTCTCCTGCCATGGCAGTTATCTCTCATCATTCCGGTTTACCACGTGCGGGACACAACTTTTTGGTTTTTGTTTTTCTTTGTCACTCTCTTCTCCCTTTTTGGTGAGCTCTCCTTCAATAAAGACCGCCAGTTGTTTAAATTTCCCCCCATCCCCGGGATGCTGAGGATTCATATGATTTTCTTTTTGAATTTCCCCAGGTTGAGTCGAATTTCGCGCCATCGGGCTTTTTTTTCCCGAATTGAGATCCTTTTTCCTATCTCCAGTATGTCCCTTCCCCCCCTTTGTAAATGCTTCCTACATGAGTTGTCTGTCGTGCTTTCCCCGTCTGGCTAACACAAGACTTTTTCCCCCTTGATCACTCTGGTTGCTCTTAACCCTTTCTTTGCCCCTCCTCTTCCCTTTGGCCACCTTTTGCGCATGGCTTTCTGTTTGGAAGGAGAAAGGTTTTTTGATTCGAAATGTTATTAACTCTGAGGGACGGTAAACGGAGTAGGTAACCCTCTTTTCTCCAGAGTAAGGCTAAAAATTCCTTTTGTTTTTTTCCTGATCGTCCGATTTTTTTTTTTTTTTTCCCTATTTTTTACACGGGGCACTTCCCCCTTCATGTTCGGTTTCTCCCCCACGTTTGATTCCGATCGCATAGCAGTCCTGGAAACATCCCCCCTCTTACGCCTTCTCGACGCACGTTGACCCTGACGACGTGTTTGGTGATGAAGAACAATCGTACTCCTTTTATTCTTCCCTGCTGTTTTTTCTTACCAACTTCGGCGCCGACTGTTCACGCGACGACCCGGAGCGTCGCGTCGGTTCGTTCTCTGGACAATTCGCCTTCCCCGACCAGAAAGGGTTTCTTTGAACGTGCCGTTACCTTTTTTCCTCTTTTTTTTTTTTCCACCCAAGATGCGAAGCGATTGTGCGCGAACCCCTTGCCCTCTCGTTCCCTTTTCCGAGCCATTTTCATCTTCGGGCTGACCCCTTTTTGTTTTTTCCCAACACCATGGTCGATCTTTGCACCTTTTTTTTTTTATTAGATTTTCAAAGATTGCTGCGGCTTCCCCCCCCCCTTGTTGGTGATTGCCCTTCCCTTTTCCCCCTCAAAGCCCCCCTCGCTGGTTCGAATTTGGAAGTACGGACTTGCGCGTGATTTACCACTCTCCCTTCGTGGACGTTTTTGATCCTTCTGGATATTGTGGCTTTCTTTTGACAAATCTAGCCGGAGCCATGATTCTGTTTCTCTTACGGCGCCTTCCTTTTTAAATTCGGAAGCGCGTTCAACATCTTCACCTTTCCCCTTTTTTTTCGCGCTGAAAACAGCTTTCTTGAATCCCTTCTTTTTTGGTTCCGAGGAGCCGAAGAAAAACGCTGTTCCCTAAGCTCCCTTCTAAATTTATGACGACCTTTTTGTACCGATGTTGTTCCCCGTCGAGATGGAAATGAACCAGGCGCGAGCTTTACTCTCCCCCATTAGGTTCATTCCTGCTCTTTTCCTTCACGACGCGAAAATTAATTCATTAAGGATCAAACGGCCTTTTCTTCGTTGGTAATCCCCGGCGGCACGCGCAAAGTCGTTTTTTTCCCCCCCACCATAGAGTCCAAAGGCTTGAAAAATTGTGTTGTTTACATATAACGCGCCCCAACCTTGAAATTGCTTCCGCTTCTCCTCGGCCCTCCTCCCCCCCTGATCTGAGACCATTCTTTCGGTGGCAACACACTTTACATCCCCCTCCTTTTGAAGCGTTCCCCCTTTCGTAGCACGGAAGCAAGGGGTCTTTGCAAAATCCATATTTCCTATGTGGTTGCCCGGAACCACGCTCACGGCGGATTGAACGGCACGAAGATTTTTTGAGTTTGCTTGATTACGAGAATTTCCCCAGTCCGACTACCGCCTTCTTTCTTTTTACCCTTTGTGAAGAGGCGTGAAAGCCCTCAACCCGGGAGGTCAAGCGACCAGTCCTAGAACTTTTTTAGCAATCACCCCCCCCGCTTGCCTTAGCGAAGTTATCCCCCGTCCGTGCGTCACCGACAAAAAAAAATTGGGGGGGGGGGCGTAGCTTGACACGAGATGTTTCATTCTCGCCCTTCTCTTCGAATGTTGGATGACGCGAACCCTCCCATCTCTGTTGATTCTTTTTCCCCTTTTTGTCAAATAGGGATGGTACGAGCCAAGAATATCGGGATTTGACTCCCAAGTTAGTTATAAGTGACCGTTTTTTCCTTAGCGTCTCTTTTTCCTTTTTTCCCAACAAATGCGAATACCCTTTACAAGCGGCGCCCCGAGTCGAGAAGCCACAGTCTTTTTTTTCCTTTAGACGCCAAGAGTGGTGTTCTTTCTACACCTCTGTTGTTGAAGCTCCCCCCTTCCCCCTGCGTCTGTTGACTTTAGCCAAATTCCTACACGGCCCCGAAGCAGCAAGTAGTCATTATGGACACATGCCGTGCCCCCCCCCTCGGACCCTTCCCCCTGATCGTCAAAAGTGCGACACAATCCCTGAATCCTCCCTTTTGAGTCGCAAGTTCCTTTTCCTTTTTGCCGACCCTGGCAGTATCATGATTCTCTCTATCCACACTGGCGGTTTCTTTGGAGGTTTCCTTTTTGGTGTGGTGATTTTTCCGAGATCCGGCCATCCCGACCCTCCCCCTCAGTTTGCAAATACGGCCCTCCCTTCCATGCTTCGGAAATGCCATGGCGTCGGTCTTCCTTCTTCTCTTTTTCGACCCGCGCGTCATTCTTTTTATCCCCCTTTGTTTTTCCTGAAACTAATTGTCCGCCAGTATGGGCAATGATCATGTTTTCCAATGTTTTTTTTCGGAGGTGAGTACGTGTATTTCCTTCGCCCTTTTTCACCCTGAATGATCCTTTTCCCCCCTTTCCCTCACTTTTTGCTCTACAAAAATAGTGCCCCGCGCTCTTTCTTTCTTTCTCGCCCCCCCCCTGTGCGCCGGGCTTGCAGGGGCTTAAATTTTTTTTCTTTTAGGACGTCCTTAAATTCCTCTTTTCGTGCCTCCGGCGTCCCTTTTATTACGGTTATCTGAGTAATTTTTCTATTGATGCCCCCACCACAGGTTTTTTTTTTGCTTCCTTTTTGTATCCCTCACGTTTTTCAAACTTCCTTTTTCCTTTTCGGTTCTCCAACCGGTCTTCTTGACAGGATGAAACATTCTTTGCCCAAAGCGGACCTCCTCGTGTTCCCTTTTCAGGACGTGAATCACTTGCTCGATCTTTTTTTGTTTTTAAACCAGGTCCAGTCCCTTTTTTCCTTCGCCGTTTTGTTGGCCCCAAACGTTTCGCAGGCCTACCCCCCAGACGCGGTCACAACTGGGAGCGGCGCGGGGCGGTCTCTTTGGCCCCGCGCCTTTATCGAAAGTTTGGGAACGTGCGTTTAATCGCCTTCTTAGCTTTTTTCTTTACCACTCTCGACTGATTTTCCGGATTTTGGCGACCCCCCCTTGGCGTTCCTGTTCTCACTATCGATTTCCGGACACGCGTGTTCCAACTACATGTCGCTTCATTGGGCGTGCTTGCCGGATTTCTCTTTCCTTTGTTTTCATCAAATGGATCTTAATTTTTTCAGCCATTCAGGACATTCTTCAAGCTTCAGCGCTGGGTTCGACCCTCTCCCGGCTTGCGCGTTTTCCGTGATGACAACCCGAATCGTGTTTTTTTTCTGGTCTTCGGCCGTGGACACCTTTCTGAAAAATAGCACGCTGAACGCTCGTTGCTGTCTTTTCGCCAGGTCATTCCAGCCTTCCCCTTCCGCGTCACATCTGGTTTTTTGCTCCCTCTTTTTTCGAAGTTTTATTCGA
>Ga0179593_1386100_pt1 | contig 11126 bp, 10 predicted proteins | sample CZODoug2_1_08_16_FD_185931 | JGI IMG/M metagenome (GOLD analysis project Ga0179593, IMG submission 185931) | Vadose zone soil fungal communities from Angelo Coast Range Reserve, California, USA - CZODoug2_1_08_16fungal (PacBio error correction) | ecosystem: Environmental > Terrestrial > Soil >... | reverse complement strand
ACGTGCCCTCACCCCCCCCCTTGCGGCGGCATAATTTCATACCCAGAATCTTTTTCATCTTCTGTCTCATGAGCTCATGAACGCAACCTTCCTTTCTGCGAAAACAGGTCCCCACGATTTTCCCTCGTTGCGCGTCCGGGTAGGGAGTTATTCTCCCAGCCATGCGTTCCCCCCCTTTTTCGCCAGGGGTGGGACTCTTTGATTTCAAGTAAGTGCGTCGAGGTCGGTTTATTTTTTTTTTCGGTGCCAGCTTTCATAACACTCACAGTTTGGATTGGATGTCCATTTTTTCATTTTTCCGTTGCGTTTCGATTTCTGGTTCCCCTTCAAGTGGTTGTATTTTTTTTTCCATTGCCGGCCTCCCTTCAAGACACTTCCTATCAACTAAAGCGTGACATGTTCCCCTCTTTTCCTTATCCTGCTCCACCCTTCCTCCTCATCAATTCCCTTGCCCTGCATGTTCCCCCGATTTTTTGAGAAGGTCGAGTCTTTACGTGTCCATTCCGGTTTCTTTTGTTACCTCTTCGAAGACCTTTTTTTTTATTCTGGTGACCTCGGATACTTGCTTTCTTTCCTTGCTCTAACGGGTCTTTGTCCCAAGCGTAATCCTGTTCCCCTCTGCCCTGGTTTTGCCCCCTCCGATCAGCTTTCTCTCAGGTCTTCTTTGGTACGACTCAACCCCGAGCTTCCTCCTCTTTTTTTGGCATGATTCACCCTGGTTGACAGAGGCTCTTGGGGAATCTCAGCATGTCGGCGGCCGCGCCAGGGCAAACTCCCACCTCCCCCTTTGGAACTTTAACAAGCTTGAGTTCCTGACTTGGCCAGGGACCTCCCGTCCCCCTTTTTTCTTCATAGACCAATGAATCACGATGGACTCCGACTTCCTTTATTTCCTCCCTTGTTCCTTTTTTCCGCGCCGACTATTCCCGGGCGCCGCATTTAGCCGGTTCCACTCAGCTGTGTCCTCCGTCTTTTTTTCTTTTTTGTTGTTGAGCCATTACCGGCCATCAACTTTCCCCCCCTAATTCTGCCTGTGGTTTCCTTCTTTTTTTTAAACAATAGATTTCGTTTGTTTTTCTTCTCCTTTCTTTGCCGCCCACTCCAACTCTTTTGTCGTGAGACCCTTTGTTCCCAAGTTGCCCTTTTTTTGGGCGGGATCCCTGCCATCCTTCTGAGGTCGCTTTTTCCGTCTGAAATTATACAACATTTCGCTGATCCCCCCCAGATCGAGGAGGGCTCTTATCGTTAGGATTCCATTGAACCTAATCGTATTTTTTTTGGTCTCTCTGGTCAAAGATGGATCCGCAATTCCACAGCTCCTCGAACTCTCGAGGTCGAGTGAACGTGGCTGCACCCAGGCCGTTCCCTTGACTCCCATGCGGTCTTTCCCCCTTTTTCCAATACTCGCAAAACTCCCTTTTGGTCGCTGTTTTCCCTCTATCTGGTCAGTCTTGCCAACCTTCGCATCTTTTCTTGCCCTCTTTTTCACCCTTTTTAGCCGTCCCTCCTCTATGTCCTGAGATCCGTCGGTAACTTTTCCTCCCCCCTTTCTCAAGAAATCCTTATTCGTCAACCTTTGGTTGAGTTGCGTAAAGGTCCCATCTTTTTCTTCCCGACTGTCGTGCCTTTAAATCGCCGCGCTCGTAGATTGCCCCCTGGCAACGGTCCGTCTCCCTAGATCACCGATTTATAGGATGTTTTTCCTTAACTCTTTCCCCCTTTGCCAGTTTCCCCTGAATCTTTTGTGCCACGGAGTCTGATGAAACTCTTCTGTCCAAATCCTTTTCCTTTTTTTTTATGACTCCCCCGGGCGGTAGGATTTAATGCTTTACGATTCTTCTTTTGACTTCCTTTCTCCAAGCATCGGGCCAGCGGCGTCCCAATCACTTTTTGACCATGTTTCCCCCCTGTTTCTTTGTAATCGACGTGTTTTTTTCGCAGGGCTTACTCCTCCCCTGCCTGGCTCAATGACTCTTTCATCCTGCTTTTGCTCTTTTCCGATGCTCTGATCAGCCCTGGAGCGCGAAACAGTTTCTTTCCCCTTTTGCCTCTGATGTATGCCAACTTTTCCCTTTTCAGGTGATCGACGGGACTTCCCCTTTTTCTTCCTTCTTGCAACGACAGTCCTCTTCCCTCGCTCCCCCTGCCCCGGAGAATGGTTCCTTCCAGAGTCGTCCTCCTTCGTCTGTCTGCTCAATAAACGCCCGCCCGTGTTCGGCAGTTATTCCCCCTCCCCCCAATCAGTGACTCCCTTCCCGCACCGAGTTACAACTCTGTTTACTTCGTTTCTCCCTCCATTTTACACGACGGGACAGCGCACATCGGCCGGCGTCGCCTTTCTTACCCTGGTGAACTTTGGTCAAGCTTATCTTGGTCTTTCTTAATTCCCCTTAATCCGGGCCTTTGTATGATGAAAGTCGGATGATCCAGGTTGTCCGCGGTGGTACAACTTCAGGTGCACAATGCAGGGGATTGTTCTTTTCCCCAGCCACGCGGCCTTCGTCCTGTAGGCGGCCTTCTGCTCTGCGATGTCGTCCGGCAATCCGTCGGCCTGTTTCCCTTTCTCCTTTTCCCTTCGTAAGGTTCAAGCGCTATTTTTCCCTGAAAGACTCGTTTGTTGACACTCATGAGTTTCTTTTCGAGGCCCCGTCAAGGGAACGCCAGATTGTCGCTCCACGATGTGTTCCCGTTGACCCGAACGAATGTCTCCCCCTCCGTTGGCGGGTCTCTCCTCTTCCATGCCGTATTCCCAGAGTCTCACTTTCTGTATCCAGGGGCGGCCACAACCTTTCTCGCCTGCATTTCCATTGAGATCAACGCCTTTGTGCGGCCTCTTAAGGCGGTTCGTCCCGTCGACCCCCCCCTCCGTCAGAATGCTGCTCATCCCTCTTCCCCCCTTTGTCGACCCTTTCCTGGTGCATCCCCTTTTTCCTGCCCTCCCCGCGAGTCCCCCCGTGCTCGCACGTTTCCTGGCGTCGCCAGGCGCCCCTGCCATGCAGTTTTCATTTTTTCGCGCAGAAACAACATTATTCCTTCCCCCCAAAAGTTGACCAAGAACCCTTTTCAGGCCTCCCTCTACTGCCGGGGCCGCCGTTGAGTAGCCCTATCTTCCTTTCCCCCCAAAGATGCATGTGTCGTCCTACATCCTTCCCCCGGTGTTAACTGTCTATGGTCCACTCGGGGCCGTCCGGATTTTTTCAGTTTACTTCCCCCTGTCCGTTGGCCGTCTCCTATATTGCCAGATTTTCCTTATGCGCATAGCGTGGGCGTTTTAGCACGGTCCAAGACATTTGTCAAATCGTTGACTTGAATTGCCCGACCCTTTATTCAGGGGTCTCCCTTTTTGACGGTTGTTTGGGGGCAAGGTCATTATTCCCTGCTCTGTTTCCCTTCAGATTTCTTTTTGGTGACCTACGGGTTCCTCCCCCCCACCCTCTTTTGCGGTGTTCGTGGAGAGATAGAAGCTTCTCATGGACCCTTTCCCGCCGCCTTCCCTTTCGCCCCCCCTCCCACCGTCCGGGGGTTTGTGAAAAACATACTAAAGTGTCGTTCTCTGCAGGCGTTTTAGTTCCGTTGTCGACATGGCTTTTTTCAACTCGATGCGCCTACTTATGAATTGGACCCTCGATTTCGGCAAAGTTTGCATGAGTCATTCCCTCGGCTGGCACGCGTGAATGCCCTCCTCGTTTTTTGTGACCCGTCTGTTTGCTGGTTCCTACGATCCGAAGGAATTTGTTGTGTTTGCCCCCTTCCCTCTCATGATCAAATGAGGCAAAAATCCTTCGCGGTACGTTGATGACTGAATGGCTTTGTTCCGTTTGTTTCTCCTTCTATGTTTTTCGCGTCCGCGCACGACACCCCTTTCCTAGTGGCTATGCCTCTATGGCCCAATTGTCTTTTTTTCCAGTGTTTCTGTCTAAGTGTGGTAAGAAGTTTTTGATACAAAGTTCTCAATCCCCATGACTGTTTTCCTTGTGTCTCTGAGAATGATTGGCCCGGACCCCTTCTGGGTACTCTTGCAGCCTTCACTAATTGCCCCCCCGTTTTCCCCACTCTGTTTGTTTTTTCGATAATTGCCTTTTTTTATTTCCCTGTCCTTCCTTCGTTTTCAGCGCACATGGTCTGGCGTGCTTTCTCTTTCTACTCTCGCGAGCTGGCCGACCCCACCTCCAATGGAGTTTGTTCTCAGCGTTCTATTCACACAAGTTGGTAATCAGGTCTTTCTTCCATCGAGGAGTGTATTTTTCTATGCGCTTTTCGTTAATACTGCGGTACCCCTGGACTGCTCTTTTTCCCTCTTCCTTTCCCAGTACTTTAAGAACCAACCCAGGTTCTCAATTTTCACCTTCCTTCGCTTGCGGACTTTTATCTCCAACCTCCCTTTCCTTTCACCTTAATCGGGAAGTCTGGTTGGCTGGTTAATGATATCCCCGTCTTGACAGGGCTGCTTGTCCATAACTGCAATCTTTCCCTTGATTTTTTTCCGAAATTCGCTCCTGATCGTTGCAAGTACTTTATGACCCCGTCTTAGCCGCTTGGCCAGACCTGTTCCCCCTTGCTTCTTATTTTCGGCACCCGACCGGCCTCTTTCGCCGGAGGGTACCTGGTAGCCTCTGTCCCTCTTTTACCCCGGTGAGGAATTGAAGGTTTCTTCGGAATCGAACTTGTAGCTGTGTTATTGCGATTATTCGCTGCCTTTTTTCTTGCCGCTTATCGTCTTCCTGATTTCTAGCCCTGAGGTAATGCCTGCTGCCTTTTCTTAGATGGCCCGTTCCTTCGTTGTGTTTTTCTTCTCTGAAGAGTGTGTCATTTTTTCGCCCTTTACTGGACATGAACTTTTGCGCCTTTGCTCTCAGGAGTGCTCCTCCCCCCCCCAATCCGTTCTTCTTCCCTTCGCAGTCTGGCACTTTCCCGCCTTCGCAGCTGCTTGCGTGTTTCTTCCCCCTTGCTTTTTTCATGTCAGTTCCTTTTCTACTCGCGGAGCTTTCGAGTCTTGTGCGCCCGGTTAAAACATACTCCTTCCCTGCCTCCTCTTATGGACTCCCCTCCGGGCTTCCATCCTACTCCGCTTTTTTTTCTTTTTTTCCCCCTCCTTGACCCGTATCCTTCTTTCTTTCCTTCCTGTAGTACACGGAGACGGGTTTTTTTTTGTTTTGCTTCCTAAGGCAAGCCGTTCTTTTTCTGTCTTGAGATTTAGTTTTTTTCACTTCGGACTCCCAGTTTCTTTGCTTTCTCCTTCCTTCTGTTTCCCTTCGCCCTTCAAGTCCCCGTTTCGGTGCCCACGACCAAACCCCTTTCCGCCCCTCTTACGTTGTAGAATCTTCTCTTTTCTTTTTGTAGTCCCCCTCCTCTGTCCGCTAACCGTTCCCACCCGACCTTTATTCTCTCGTTCGCATTTTCATGTGTTTCTCTTTTTTTTATCCCCCGTCTTAGAAGGTGGCTGTTCCAGTCCCCCCTTATCCCTACGCGTTTCTCCACCCTTCCTCTGTGTCTACTGATTTCACCTCACCGTAATGCTTCTTCTCTGCGGCAGGTATACGTTTTTCCTTTTCGCCCCTTGCGACTGTTCTTCTTCTTTTTCCTTTGCGGTTCTCTCTTGCTTCTCGAGATTCATACTCTGTAAATATCGATTGGTTCAATTTTCCTCGTGCGATAACAGCTCCTCCCTCCCGCTCTAGGCAGGGAAAGTATCGTTCTCCGGTCACTCCTTTTTCTCCTCAGGGGCAAGCTGCCTCCAAAAGTAACTCTGGACAAGACTCTTGTTTTTTCTCTGAACGCTTTGTTTTTTCGGGTCTTCCCCTGCTCTATCACACCCCAAGGTCTTCTTCCCCCGTTCTTTTTTTTCCCACGTCAAATTGATGTTTTTGCGGTCTTTATGTTCTTCTGGAGAATTTAACATTCCCGTACACCCCAAGCCTCTCAACATGGAGTTCCCTGGAGTTTAATGGAGCGATTTTCTCGCCCTTTTGTACATTTTGTCTGGCCTGGACGAAGTGTTTGCAAATTTTCCTCCTCGCTCGGGCTTCTCGATGATTCATGTGTTTTCCTTCCTCCCCCCCCGCCTCTGGAAATGCTTGGCCCTTTCCTACCCGCTCTCATTTTTTTTGGGTTAATATCCCATGTTGGCAGTTTTTTTTTCGGTCGATTAAATGAGCTTTCATGGCCCTCTTAATTAGCTTAGTACATGCTGTTTTAGAGTTTCCACCTTTTTTCTCCTTCTTGGTTCGTTCCTCGTCCTCCTCTCCTTTTTCCTTACATGATCTTCTGGATTCTTACCTGGTCCTGATGAATCTTTTTCCCCGACCTTTAGAGCTTCATGTTCCCTAGGGATTAACAGTTTTTAAGCCTCTATCGTCCGTCTCTATGGGATTTTCACTCCAGATCCTTCCAGAGTTCCTCTCTCGTCCCCTTACCCCCTTTTCTTCCTTTCACGGGCTTTATTTTACGCTGTCGGGCGAAGTTGCGAAGTTCCCCCCAGCTCCTCTTTTCCGCGTAGATTAGTATTTAGTTTCTGTTTGTGGTCCCTCCTTGAAATGGCAACGTCACTTTTCCCCCAACCCTTCTGCGGGGAACTGCTACGTACCCTCTCTACCCGTATTGAATCGCCAAACTTTTTTTCTCGACCCCCCTCCTTCCCTATAAGTCTACCAAGGACAGATATTTGACCCTTCTCCCTTGAGTTCTCTTCCCCGCTCGGACCCGGTGTGTTCCCCTGCGTTATCCTTCCTAAACGGCTCTCAGGAGTCTTCTCCTTTATTGTTCCTCTTGCGTCTTTTTTTCTAGTTACACGGTCGTGTTGGAGGCGTTTTTTTCAGGATCTGACTTTCCTTTTGATCTGCCTAGGTCCCTTTTCGTTTGACCCCGCAGTCCTTCCTCTTTTTCTATTCTCTTCTTTTCTCAATATCTGTTTCTTTTGGCAATCTTACGGAAATTCAGTGGCGGTTTTTTACTCCTCCTCCCGTCCCCTAGGCAGATCCCACCCTACCCGTGGTGTCTTCACGAGTGTCTCCACCCCCCACTCCTTGTCATGAGACCCCCGCGTAACCCCAGACCTGATACCGACTATTGGGATGAGCTTTTCGGATTCTCCCGCCCTGAATTGAAACACCTGTTTGTCTGCATTTTTTTTCTTATTTTCTTCAAAGAAGTGGCTTTTTCCTTTGTCTCTTCTTTTACAAGATATTGGTTACTTTTTTCCTTCCCATGTTTGGAGGTGCTTTTCCTCCCGTCTGAGCCCCTGCTTTTTCTTCGGGAGAGGTTCCCCTGAGTACCCTTTTTGGACTTTAATGGAACCGCGGCAGTTACTCCCCCCTTTACCGTGAGAACATACTTTCGCCCCTCTTCAAAGTAGCTTCTTATTCCCTTCAGCATTGCGATCTCTCCTTCCATTCCCCTGCTGCAGGCCCTGATGTGCTCATTTGAAGGTTCTTCTTCGTAGTATTGTTCATCCCCGCTCCGCACTACGGTGTGCCTTTTCCCTTGGATGTCCGTGACCTCCCTTTTGGGTTTTTTCCCCCTAGAGTCATTATGTTCAGTAGGGTAGAAAATCCCTTCTTTTTTTTTTTTGTTTTCTTCCCTGTCCGACATCCCTCAGGGGGTCAAGCAGCTCGCTTGCGACCAGCTGTTTTCGAGTAGGCACCATTCTTTTGTCCTTCCTTCGATTCTGTCCGATGAGGAGCCAGGTTAGGCTTGATCGCATTTCCTCCTCAACCTTTTCCCATGGGAATTCTTTCCGATCCTTTGCATGATTGTAAAGAGGCATTCATCCTTTCTTTTTTGCGCTAGAACTGCATCTCAGCTCTCCCCGTCGAGAATCCCCTGGCAATTAGTCCTCGCAATATCCACTTATTTATCTTCTACGCCCATTGCTTTTTCTGTTGAATCATGTGCATATTTTTTCCCTGTTTTTTGATACCTAAGTTCCCTTCAGATGAATTTCCACCCCTCCCCTTTTCCCAGCTAGATTCCGGTTGTTTTTGTTTTTCTTCTCTACAAAGGTTTATGCCCTCCCCCCCCCCACCTCTTGGTCCAGTTGACCCCCCATCCTCTTGTACTCTTACTTTTTTTCTTGTTTCCTCTGACTGCTTTTGGCTCCCTCTTTCGGAGCTGATCATCTTCCATTACCTCCCGTCCTTTTTTCTGCGGATGCATCGTTCTTCTCTCTTCAATTCCCCCTCGTTTATCTTCTTTTTATCTCGAAGTTAAACGGCTCTCCCTAACTGAAAAACCGCCCTTAGTTAACTTCGCCAGTCTCGCGTTAATTTTTTCGTAACGCTCTTCTCCTTTTTTATACGCCTTTTCCGTATCAAGGGCAATTCTTTCCCCACGTAGATGCGACGCGTTTTTCCCTCTCTCGCGTCAGTAATTGGACAGTCCCTTCATCCATCCGTGGCGGGACCGCTTAACAGGAGTCCATATATTCCGTCCTCATCTTTTTTTGACCCCTTTTTGCCTGAAAAGCAGACCCTCCCTTTTGTCTTCTCACAGTCGGAGTAAGGGTGTGTGATGTTTTTCTTCCCTTACAGTCGTTTTTTCTTTCTTTCACCTCACTTCCGATCGGCCCCCTTTCTCCCCACGAGACGATACCCCGTTACACTTCTCTTGTCTCTCCAAGTCCCGAGGGTTTCCCTCTCGTGGCCACGTTCTTCCTTCTTCCACTCTTTTCCTTAAAGCTTGGTTTTTGATCGAATCCGGACGCCCTTTAAGCCTTCCTGCAGTCTTCTTTTTTTGTACCCTTCCGTCCAAGACTCGTCATGGGTTCTACCCCTCTGCAGGCATTTGCACGACTTGCTGGCCTCGACTGTCTCGCAGCCTGTTGTTTCTTTTTTTTTTTATGCTCACGTGCTAAAGTTGGTCACTTTTTTTTCCTCCTCACAGGGAATTGTGTTTTTCCGCCTCTTTGGTCAAAACCTTTCCCCCTTTGGACAGCTCTCTGTCCAGACCTGCCCCCAGATTTTCCGGCCTCTCCCGTCTACTTTCTCCGACTTCGTGTTACTGCGCTTATAAGACGTGCAGCCAACGACACATTCTATTTCATCTCCCTCTCCGGATCGACCTTCTCCGGTAAGAGGCGTGCGCTGCTTGCCTAAACCCGACCTTACGGTCTGTCCTATACTCACTTCCTTCCAATTCCACGGGGAACACTTCTGGTCCGTCTGAAGCCAGGTACCTCCTGCTCCCCTAGACTAGGTTTTTCTGCTTCTCCAGTGAACCTTTTCGGCAAGATTTCTCTTGCACAGTCCCCCCTTTGCAGTTGAACTTCATCCAGGATTTCGTCCCTTCTTTTTAAATTTAGGTTTCCTCTCTTTGCAGCGGATCCACCCCCCCCCAATGACGCGGCGATGATATTTTCCCAGCCCTCTTTTTCGAGGACTTGTCTTGGCACTTTTGTTCACTGCGTCCGGCCAATAGAGTGACCTCCTCCACTCTTGAGTTTTGGTTGGATTGCGACTCCCTCTTGTGTCACTTCTATTTGCCCCGAACTCCCTTTAGTTTTTCCCACCGTTTCTCGCAGTCGCATAAATTCCTCTTCTATCAGAGGCTTATGATGCCAGTTTCTTTATAGACCGCTGAGCCCTTACATCCTTTTTTTTTTCCCTTCCTTCCCTCTTCCACGTTCCTTGACTAAAGGTGGCTCCTTTAGTTGAAAATATCTGCAACTCTTGTTTTTCCACGTCTTGTTGCCCCAGGAAGTCTTCCTTTGCTTCACATGCACTGCAGTTCCCTCCCCTCCCTTGAGACAAGATTAGCCCATTGATACCTGAGTAACTGTTTCAACAACTTATTGCCAGCACCCTTGCGCTCCCAGGAGCAGACAGTTTGCCCCTTTTATCAATTCCTCTGCCCTCGGTTTTGTTTAGTCGACTTCCGAACAAAACAGATCCTTCCCCCCCAAAGACTCCATCATTTCCGTCTGCAGGCCTGGTGAGTCCCATTGATTCTTTCTGCCCTCAAAACCTGCCCTTTTAGTCAGTCCAGAGTCTGTTTCCCCGTTTCTTTTCATTACTCGGTGACCGCCTTTTTTTTTTCATTCCCCTCCTTTTTCGACTCGTTGAACCTTTCATTTTGGTTGAATAGACGGTGGTTCCGCCTTTCCCCTTCCCGGATGAATGCTTTACCCTCTTTTTCCCGGCTTCAGGCCCGTTTCCTGTTGTAGTTGGGACTTGTCCAGTCTCTAGCCCTTCTCTTGTCCTTTCACTTTGTCCTCCTGTTTTTTTTTTTTGTGAGAATATCAGATGACATTCTTAATAGAACGTGATTATTTTCCTTCCACCCACTCCCCCTTCCCGTTTTGGGCTTTTTGCAAATTGTTCTCGGTCCCCCAATCATTTCCGGTGGGCGGATTTGAACGTCTCCCTCCGAGCCCTCGATCGCCAATTCGGTCTTCTTTCAATCGCGTTAGGAAAAGTAATTCATGAATTGACCCAAAATATCACTTCCGGAACAGTAGTTTACTTACCAAAGCGGTGTGCAACCTCTTTCCTCTTTTCGAAGATACGACCCTTGTTTTTGGAGGCCTTCCTCCCCCCTCCCAATTGGAACCCCTGCCAGGCTACGGCTTTTCTCTTGAAACTGCTGAGATTGGGTGCCCTTCTTTGTTCTTTCTATTGTTTGTTACTTGCCTTTCCTTCCATAACACCCTCTGTATGAGTTGTCGCTCTTCCTTTGAGATTTCAACGTCTTTGTGGGCGATCCGTCTGGTTAAATAGGGCCTCACGTACGCCGCTCAAGTGCTTGTGAGGCCTGTCGTCTTCGAGCAGACATCGTGGCAGTCCTTTTTTTCGGGTTCTTCTTTCTGCCCTTGAATCGTCCGGTGAACAAGTGCGAGCAGATCACTGATGATCTGGGCGCTCTACGTCTTTTTTGCCGAGATTTCTGTCTTGAGGCAGAAGGGGTCTTTTGGTTTGTTCTCACGAAAACCCCCCAGGAGTTCCCTCACCGAGTTATAGTCCTGTCTTGGGCACTCCTCGCTCGGTTCAATCTAGGATTCCTGTTCTTTCTTTGGAAGGTCTGGGCGTCCCTCTTTTTGTAAAACATGCGAGGAATTCTTTCTCCTGGGCCACCTATTGTCCCCTTTCCTTTTAACAACCCCCAGGCTCCCTTGTCAACCTGTAATACGCTCTTCT